>Ga0163152_10003221_pt1 | contig 21529 bp, 26 predicted proteins | sample OliLakLV19MP8IB2_FD_148635 | JGI IMG/M metagenome (GOLD analysis project Ga0163152, IMG submission 148635) | Freshwater microbial mat bacterial communities from Lake Vanda, McMurdo Dry Valleys, Antarctica - Oligotrophic Lake LV.19.MP8.IB-2 | ecosystem: Environmental > Aquatic > Freshwater >...
GAATTCCAAGGAGCCGTCATCGGTCGGAAAATTCAGAAACGCATCGCGATGCTGCAATAGATCCCGTCGTGTCAGACTCGCGTCGGCGTCGCGCACCGGCTGGCCGCGGCTCAGGACGACGTTGGCGATGGGAATCTCGCGCCAGAGCCGGGATTGAGCGGCCACGCGCCAGGTGCCGACCAGTTCCTTGCCGTTCCAAATCTCGAACGGAACGATGAAATTCGGTGCGACCCCCGAGGCGGGAAGATCGATGACGCGAACGGTCAACGGCTCGTCCGGCACCATCACGGGATTCCAGGTGCGGGTCAAAGTCAGTTCCAACTCGCCCTTCTCTTTGACGAATTCCTTTTGCAACGTCTCGGTGAGCAGCGCGACCACCTCCACGGCGGGCAGCGAGCGCGTGCGGCGCGAGACACGGATTTGCGTTGCGCCGGAGAAATTGGTTGCGGCGAGGTCTGGCAATAACTTCTGGGCCATCACCACGATTTGGTCCCGAGTGATCGAGACGCTCTGCCCAAGGGCCGGCGAGGCGGCGAGCCGGACCTGCGGGAGACTGGAGGCCAGTTGCGGGGCGACAAGCTGGTCCAGGTAAATACCGCCGCTTTCCACCTGCACTTCGGGACGCAGCTCCCACGGCTGTGAATCCTCTGAGGAAAATCCGTCCGCTGGAGCGGCGAGCAAGCCGAGGCCGAGGAGCGCTCGGGCCGCTGCGGATTTCGAGCAACTGACCCCGACGCCGCGCGCAAGCTGGCGAGCGAGATTGAAGAGGTTTCGGGAAGGTGATGGCACTGGAGCCAGTGTTGGGTTGTGTTGGGTGGTTTCAGGGTTCATTAGCGGCGTAGGTTGTTACTTTGTTGCATCATTTCATCGGCGGCCTGGACGGCTTTGGAGTTCACTTCGTAAGCGCGTTGGGCAATGATCATGCGGACCATTTCCTCAACGACTTTCACGTTCGACATTTCGAGAAAGCCCTGCTGAAAGCTGCCAAAACCATTCTCGTCCGCACTGCCGGTCTCCGGCGTGCCGGACGCGGCGGTCTCGCGATAGAGATTGCGTCCCATGCTTTCCAGCCCCGCAGGATTGGCGAATCGGATCAACTGAAGTTTAAAATTCTGCGTGCCGTTGGCGCCGTTGGTGGTCACTTCGCCGTTGGTCGAGATGCTCACGGACGTGGTGCCGGACGGAATCGGTTGAAAGCCGCTTTGCACCACTAAGCCATCGCTGGTGGTGACGCGGCCATCGGAGGCGGTTTTCAACGCGCCATCCCGCGTGTAGGCGCGAGTCCCGTCCGGCAACTGCACCTCAAAAAAACCGTCGCCCTGAATGGCAACATCCAGCCGTTCCCCGGTCTGGGTCAGTTCGCCCTGGGTAAAGACCTTCGAGGTGGCGACGGCGCGGGAGCCATGGCCGATTTGCAAGCCGGTGGGCAATTGGTTTCCCCCGCCCTGTTCGGAACCGGCGGCGCGGGTGGTCTGGTAAAGCATGTCCTGGAACTCGATCTTGCTTTTCTTGAATCCTCCGGTGTTGACGTTGGCCAGGTTGTTGGAAATCACGTCCAGGTTGAGCTGCTGGGATTCCATGCCTGCGGCGGAAGAATAGAGTGCGCGTAACATAGATTAATTCGGGTTGCCGAGTTCGCCGATCGTCTTGGCCATGCGCTCGTCCTGCATTTGAATGATCCGCTGGTTGGCTTCAAACGTTCGCATCGCGGTCATGAGGTTGGCCATTTCGCCCACCACCGAGGTGTTGGAGGCCTCAAGGTAACCCTGGCGCAAGGTGGCCGAACTCGGCTGGCCAATGGCCGTCGGGTCGCCCGGCAGAAAATATCCGCCGCTGATCTGTGTCAGCAGCTCAGGCTTCTCGAAATCGCTCACACGCAATTTGCCCTTCAACTCGGCGCCCTGGCTGACTTCGCCGGTGGTGGAAATTGAAAAGGGCGCAGAATTGTTCGGGTCCAACTGAATCGGCCCGCTCTCCCCGAGAACCGCATAACCCTGCTTGGTTATCAATTGGCTTTGCGCGTTGATGTGAAACTCCCCGTCCCGCGTGTAGGCCGTCGATCCGTCGGGCAGACTTACCCCGAAGAACCCGGTCCCTTCGATGGCGACATCGTTCTTGCTGCCGGTGAATCTAATTTCGCCCGGACTGAAATTGGTCTCGACGCTGGATTGCGGAAGCGTGAAATACTTGGGTGCGCCGCTCGCGCCCAACCCTTCAGTCGGCATCAGCCCCGCCCTGACGGCGGCGATGGAGAGCTCGTTCTTCTTGAAACCGGGGATGGAACTCGAGGCGAGGTTTTGGGAAATGACATCCTGCCAACGGCTGTTTGTGTTCATCGCAGCGGCGGCCTGAAAAAGACTCACGTTCATAGCTGAGAGGTTTAGCAGTGTATGTGCCACGGCATAAAACCCTTGATTTAACAGGGTTTTTAGGATTTCTCACAACCTCAACGGGCAAAAGGTTCCGGGGTGATGCGGCGAATATTGCCGCGCCGCCGGTCCCGCTCCGGCCAGTGACTATGACGACCGCGAACCGCCTGCAACCGTCCTGGAAGGGGAAAACCGCATCCAGATGGAACACGACGAACGAGCGGGTCGCGAAAAGTTCCCGTCCTCAGTTCTGGTGCGTGTAACCAAGCGGGAACCGGTTGGGAAAGTCGAACGAAGCGGAAACGAATAAAAGCGAACGTTGGCCCGCCGACATCCTGGCCAGCGGTTGAAAAACTCCGAGCGTGGTCAATAGCTACATTTCATCTCGATGACCTGGCCGCAGGGGCAACTGATATGAATGGCGGTTACGCGCTCCCCATCGCGCGTGAGGGTCAGGACAGGCTCGGAACAATTCTCGTGGGACGCGGCGGCTGCCGTCACCGGGGCTCCTGAAGCCGGAGCCGTCTTGCCGACCGTGAGCCTGGTGCTCGCGACGCGACCGTTGAAAGGCGTAAAGACGCCCGGATGGGCGGACGAAGCCGGGGCGAACGGAACAAAGGTTTGTGACATGGCGTTTAGAGCGAGGAGCTGGCCGGCTTGATATTGAGCAACACCGTGACGCGCCGGTTGATTTCGCTGACGGGATCCTGATCCGGCATCGGCGTGGTTCCGCCAAAGCCAGCGACCTTCCGGATTTGACTGGTGTTCACGCCGTGCTCGATCAATTTGCGGCGGACAGCAGTAGCGCGGTCGGCGGACAACTCCCAGTCGCCGTAGTCGGGACGAGGCGGCGGAGTACCGGCTTCCGTGTGCCCTTCGAGTTCGACCGAGAAGGTCTTGTAGCGGGAAATCTCCCAGGCGAGCGTCGAAAAAATCCAGTCCCCGTAAGAAGTCAGCTTGGTGGTTTGTGATTCGAAAACTGGTTTATTGGAGCGATCAAAGACATTAATCCGCAAGCCTTCGGGGGTGATGTCGAGCTTGACCGGGCTCTGCTCCGGTTCTTCAGCGTCGCCTTTCAAAGACTGGGTCAAATCCTGGTTCAGGCGGCGGAGCATCATCAGCTCGACGGCCGAGGCGGAATCGAAATTCCCGGAGCTGTTTTGGATCACCTGCATCTCTTGGCTGGGGATGATGCCAACCGACTCCTTCGTCACGGAGGAGAACGGGTTGCGGAAGGCGCGCTCGACCGCCTCCTTGATTTTCTGGTCCTGGGAGGTGAGCCATAGAACCATGAAGAGCGCCATCATCGCCGTGACGAAATCCGCGTAAGCCACCTTCCAGGCTCCGCCGTGATGACCTTTCTTTTTGCTCATTCTCTTTGGATGATGAAACGTCCGCCGGGTTTTATTTGGCCTGGTTGAGCGCCTTCAACATGGACTCCAGGCCATCGGCGCTGGGTTTAAGGTCACTGCCCAAACCGCGCCGGGCCACTTCCACCGCCATGACCGGAGACATGCCGTTGGCAAAACCGATGACCGACGAGGCGATGCACCGCATGTAACTGTGGGTCGCCATGGAAATGAACTCCATGTTCACGGCCAGTGGGTTCATGAAACCGTAGGAGATGAAAATCCCGAGGAACGTTCCCACCAGCGCGGCAGCGACCTTCTCGCCGATTTCCTCAATCGGGCCGGCGATGGAGGCCATGGTGATGACGATGCCCAACACGGCGGCCACAATTCCGAACCCCGGCATGGCGTCGGCCGCTTTGCTCAAGACGCTGATCGGTTTTTCGTGCTCGGCCTCCATGGCTTCGAGCTCGATATCCAATAGCAACTTGAGCTGGTCGGGCTTGATTTTTCCATCGATGATCGGGCGCAATCCGTTGCAGAGAAATTCCACGGCGTGATGATTCTTCTGGAACGTCGGATACTTGCTGAAGATGGTGCTCGTATCCGGGCTGGTGACATGTTCCTCGAGGGCGACCATCCCGCTGCGCCGCCCGAGCATGAACAATTCGTAGAGGGCTTTGAACAATTCGTCGTAGGAGGCCTTGTTGTAGGGCGAACCTTTCAGCGTGGCCAGCATGTCCCTGAACAAATCCATCAAAACTTTCTTGGGCGACATGACCACCATCGCGCCCACCGCTGCTCCGCCGATGATGACGAACTCGGATAAATGCATCAACGAGGCGACCTTTCCACCCGCCATCATGAATCCGCCCAACACGGATCCCAATACAATAAGTGCTCCTATAATTACGATCATGCGTCAGCTCATTGAGTGGTTGAAAGCCTCGGGGTCCTGCTCGATTAAAAGGGCCTTGATGGCCAGAATGGCCTGGGCGTGGACCTGGCAGATGCGCGATTCCGTCACGCCAAACGCCTCCGCGATTTCGCGCAGGCGCAGATCTTCAAAATAATAGAGCGCCAAGACCTTTCGTTGCATCTCCGGCAACTGCTTGAGGCGGTCGGCAATCAACCCGGCCATTTCCCGAACAGAGGCCCCGATGCCAGGATCTACCTGCGAGTCATCCGCAATGAATTCATGGGAATCCGCGTTTTGATCGTCGTCCCCCTGAACGCAATCCAGGCAGACATACGTGATCGGGCGAATTTCGTCCAACAACTCCTGGTAGCCCTCAGGGGTCAGGTTCAATTCCTTGCCCATCTCCTCGTCGGTGGGGATCTGGCCAGTGCGTTGTGTGAAAACCTGCATCGCCTTCTCGACCTTTTTGGCCTTGCCATGCACCGAACGCGGCACCCAATCAATTCGGCGCAACTCGTCGAAAATCGCGCCACGAATCCGCACGCGCGCATAGCTCTCGAAGCTCGATCCGCTGGAAGAATCGAACCGCCGCAAGGCGTTCAGCAAGCCGACCAGTCCCGCGCTGTAGAGATCGTCACCGCTGACGTGGGATGGCAAACTGATGGCCAGGCGGCCCACGATGGTCTTGACCAGCGGCAGGTACTGTTCCACCAAATTGTTCTCCAGCGTGCTCCCATGACCGGAATTGGAATAGCGATGCCAGAGTTCCTGCTGCGAAGCACGGGTTCGGGCAAAGCTTTGGCCAGAACCGCCAGCACCACGGACTGCGGCGTCCACTGCCGGGGAAGGTTGCTCAAACCCGTCCAGGCTGGTCACGGGCGAGACGGAATCAACAGTGAGGTTCCCGGTGATCATGATTTCTTAAGGGTTGAGAGCCCCGGGGCATTTCCTTCGGAGGCGATTCCTTGGGCCTGGTGCAAAGCTTGTTCCAGGTTTTTCTGCCACGCGCGCCCCCACCATTTCATGAGGAATCCGGCAATGTAGGCGCAGACGCAGGCGTGCCAGAAGGAGGTCGGCCACGCGCTCTCCCGCGCCCAGCTAAAGCCGAGGCCGATTCCAAAACCCAGTATCCCGCCGATGAGCAATAAAGTCTTCATAACAAGTTCGCCGAGATCACATAGCAGTTGATCTGCCAGCCTGTTTAAAAATCCCTTCGCACAACGCCGGAGCCCTGTTTACGAGGAAACTACGGTCTAATAACGTTCCGGCGGTCGCGGCGCAAAAATCACCCGGTATATTTTGCCCGGTGCCGAGGTAACGAACGGGAAGATTTGAACCCAAGGTGAGATTCCAGATTTTCCCCCAGCGCGATTCTTCGTCCAGATGGGTGATAATCAAGTCGGCGATGGGCAAAGCTGCATAAGCCCGAAGCTGCGCCAGCAGGACGGTGATGTCGTACGCGCCGTTCAAGACCAGATGCACGTTGGGCGAATCCAGCTCGCGCAGTTGCTCGCCTAATTCCGCAATGGCTCCCGGATTTTTCCAATCCACTCCGGGCAAATCAAGGAACCCGATGTCTTCGGTCATCGGCTCGTCCGCTCTCCAAAGGCGTTCCAGCCGGGCACCCAGAATCTCGCAATAAACGCTGAGCGATTCCGCCATGTTGGCGGCCGCGCCGTCCAGACGCCAAACGCGGGCGGAACGGCCTTCCACCAGGACAGACTGGGTCAGCCATTTGCAGAGCGATGTGGTCTTGCCTGAACCGGACGGACCCACCAAAACGTGGCGCGACCCCGGCACGATGGGCGACGGCTCATTCCATTTTTTACTGAGCAGGGCGCGCGCAAGCTTGATCTCCTTCTCCAGGCTGACCGGAGCAATCTCCCCGTGCAGCGCCTGCAATTCGTCCACAATCGCCTGAGCGTGCAACGCCCGCAGGCCGGTCTTTTGCAAAAGAGTGCCCACCCGCCAATGTCCCTCCTCGATGTCGGGCGTGTTGGATTCGCATTCCGCTTCGACCGCCGGGGGTTCAAACGCCGGAGTCACCGGTCTGTCGAGGGTCGGCTGTTGCTTGAATTGCTCCCGGATTTCGTTGAGCTGCTGGCGGAATTCCGCCAGCGCAGCCGAGACCCGTGGTGCCTCTTCCACGACGGTTTCGGGCACGTAAGCCAGAACCTCGATTAACGGTTTTTGCCAGAGTCGAGCCAGGCCGTTGGCCGGGAGCGGGCGCACATTGAGGACGACTGCTTCCGGCCCGAGCCTGGCACGAATCTGCTCAAGGGCTTCGTCCGCGGAGGCCGCAATGAAAGGTGTGGGCTGGCTCATGAATGAAACGGCTTATTCCGGGCACGGAATGATTCCGGCGCTTTGAATTTCGACGCGGGAAGGAACCTCTCCGTAGGAGAGAACGATCAAGTCGGAGAAGGTCGTTTCGAAAAAGCGCCGGAACGCCAGGCGCACATGGGGCGCGCACATGATGACGGGCGGCTGGCCGATGGAGAGCAACTGTTGAATTCGCTGCGAGAGCGAATCCACCACGTGTCGGGCCAGCTTGGGTTCCATCATCAGACTGATTTCCGTTTGCGATTGGCGGACCCCCAGGGCGATTTGCTGTTCGAGTTTCGGATCGAGAGTGATGGCGTGCAGGCCGCCGTTTTCCGATTGGTAAGGCTTGATGATCTGGGCGCCGAGGGCGCGGCGGGCATGTTCGGAAAGTTCGTCGGGATTCTTGGTGACCCCGGCGTGATCGCTCACTTTTTCCAGGATGCCCGCCAGGTTACGAATGGAGATTCCCTCGGCGAGCAAATTCTGGAGAATGCGCTGCACCTGGCCGACGTTGAGGTGCGCCGGAATCAACTCGGTCACAACCGTCGGGTGAGTTTCCTTCAGGTTGTCGAGCAAAGCCTGGACATCCTGCCGGCTCAAGATCTCGTGGCAGTTGCGCTTGACCGTTTCGGAAAGGTGGGTGACGAGGACGGACGCCGCATCCACCACCGTGTAACCGCTGGCCTCGGCGTTTTTGCGTTCCACGTCGGTGACCCAGGTGGCGGGCAGTTTGAAGACCGGTTCCACAGTGGGCATGCCGCGCAAAACGGTTTTGCTGTTCGTGGCGTTCATGGCCAGCCAATGGCCCGGCGCCAGCTCGCCATGGGCAATGACATTTCCCTTCAGCAGGAAGCGGTACTGATTGGCTTCCAATTGCAAATTATCCTTCAAACGAATCGGCGGGACGATGACCCCCATCTCCTGCACGAAGGTCTTGCGCACACCCGTGACTCGTTCCAACAGGTCGCCCCCCTTCCGCATGTCGGCGAGGCTGATCAGTCCGTAGCCCAGTTCGATTTGCAGGGCGTCGATGTTCAGGAGCGATTCCAATTTGTCGCTGCCAGCGGCGGTTCCCGGCTTGGCGGCGGAACCACCCGCAGCCGCGGCGTCCGGCGTGCCGACGGCAGGCGCCGGCCCGCCGGAGGCGAGATGAGGTTGGGCTCGCAGATGAAAGGTGAGCAACCCGGTCATCGAGGCGAGAATCAGAAAGGGCATCATGGGCAAACCCGGCACCATGGCGAAGACCCCCAGCATCAGCGTCAGAATTCCCATCACCTTGGGATAGGACAACAATTGTTTGGCCAGTTCCTTGCCCAAATCTTCCTTGGCTGCGGCGCGTGTAACGAGAATACCAGCCGCGGTGGATGTAATGAGGGCGGGGATTTGCGAGACCAAACCGTCGCCGATGGAGAGCAAGGTGAAACGCTCCAGGGATTCGGCCACGCTCATCCCCTTTTGCATGATCCCAATGCCGAATCCGCCCAGGACGTTGATCAGCGTGATCAAGATCGCCGCAATGGCGTCGCCGCGAACAAACTTGCTCGCGCCGTCCATCGCTCCGTAAAAATCGGCTTCCTGCTCGACCTTGCGGCGGCGGGTGCGAGCCTGTTCCTCGTTGATGATCCCGGCATTGAGTTCGGCATCGATCGCCATTTGCTTTCCCGGCATGGCGTCGAGGGTGAAGCGGGCGGCGACTTCGGCGATACGTCCGGCGCCTTTGGTGATGACGATGAAATTGATCAGGACGAGGATGAAAAATATAACGAGACCGACCACGTAATTGCCGCGCACGACAAAGTTTCCAAACGCCTCGATGATATGCCCGGCGTAACCGTCGAGCAGAATGAGGCGCGTGGAGGCGATGTTCAGGGCGAGCCGGAAGAGCGTGATCAACAGAAGCATCGTCGGGAACCCGGTAAAGTCCGCTGCTTCCTTCACATAGAGGATCGAAAGGAGGATCAGCAGGGACAAGGCGATGCTCAGTGCCAGCAACGCATCGAGCAAAAGCGGGGAGACCGGCAGGATCATCAGCAGGATCGTGCCGAACAATCCACCGACGACCAAAAGATCCCCGTTTTTCAGGAAACTTTCCAGCTTCGATTTAGCGCCTGTTATCGATGTCATGGGCTCTTCGGGATTCGTTACGCAGCCTGCTCGCGGTAATAGCGATACGCATTGACGCGGTAAACCCACGCCAGCACTTCGGCCACTGCGGCATAGAGCTCAGCAGGAACCTCGCCACCTACCCGCCCATACTTGAACATCAACCGGGCCAACGGGATGTTTTCGACGATGGGCACCTTGTGTTGCTCCGCGATTTCACGGATCTTCTGGGCGTTCATCCGGATGCCTTTGGCCACGATTTTTGGCGCTTTCATCGTTTTCCGGTCGTAACGCAAAGCAATGGCGATATGGGTTGGGTTGACGAGAATCACGTCGGCCGTAGGAACATCCTGAAGCATTTTGCGCTTGGTTTTGGCCTGGCGACGGCGGCGCTGCTGGGATTTGACCTGCGGATCGCCTTCGGAGCTTTTGCTTTCATCTTTGACCTCCTGCTTCGTCATCATCAGGTCTTTGCTGCTCTTCCAAATCTGATAGCCGTAATCGGCAGCCGCCAGAACCATCAACGCCATCCCGACCCGCAAAATGATTTTGACGGAAGATTCTGCCAGGAAGGCGGCAATTCTTGCCACATCCACCGAGGTATAAAATATCGGATCCTGAAGCACGCTCTTGATCACCCCGTAGGATAAACCGATGACGAGCGAGAGCTTTATCATGGCCAGGCCGGTCGGCACGGCCGCACGCATTGAGAAGGTGCGCTTGAATCCTTCGACCGGATTCAATCGTTCCCAATGGAAACCCAAAGCCTCCGGCGCGGTGCGAAAACGGGTTTGAATCCCCCCCGCCAGGAGCCCCCCAAGCATGGTCGCCGCAAAAATCGGCCAGACGCAACTGCCAAATAACAAAGCACTTTTGATGGCATAACCTTGAATTGTGCTCAGGGTAATCGGGGTGTCGTGCAGGTGGCCGAGAACGGAAACCTGGGACGCGCCCAGGAGGTGCCAGATTTCCTTTCCCGAAAAAGACAAAGCCATCAGCGCGGCCCCGAGCACAAACACCGTTTGCACCTCTGCGCTGCGGGGGAATTTCCCCTTGTCCTGGGATTCCTGCAGCCGTTTGGGTGTTGCCTGCTCTGTCTTTTCTCCGGCGGACTCGCTCATTCCGCTGGCACTGCTAATTCTGTGCCATCAGTTGCGCGATGCGCAGCATGTCCTCGGGCAAACGGCCAAGATAATTGGTGATGTGTTGCGCCATCAATTGCATCGTCAAACCAAACACCGTCAAACCCGAAAGCGTCCGGATGACGAAGCTTTCGGTAAAGACGTTCATCTGCGGCACAGCCCGGCCCAGCACCGCAAAGACGAGCGAAACGATAAACGACACGGCCATGATCGGCGCGGTCAATTGGAGGGCGATCAGAAACGTCCCGCTGGTGCGACCCAGCATATCCAGCAACGAGGCCTGAGCCAGATGCGCACCACCGACCGGGAGATAAAGATAGGTCTTTTGAAAACCGACCAGCATCCAGTGATGCATGTCCAGGCTCAGCCAGAGCATGGCCGCCAGATAAAAAAGAATTGTTCCAGGCGCCGTGACTTGACCTTCACTCAGCGGGTTGATACTCGGCGGAAGGGACAGGCCGATCTCCGTTCCGATGATTCCCCCCGCCATTTCCAAGGCGAAAAAAATCATGCGGCTGGCGAACCCAAAGACCAGTCCGACACCCACCTCAATGGCCATCAAACCAATCGAGCCCAACAAATCCCCCGGGACCGCCACCGGCGGCAGCGTCGAACCGATCAGCACCGCCATGAGCGCGCCCAGGCCCAGGCGCAATTGGATGGGAAAATTTCGCGCGGAAAAAATCGGGAAAACCGTCAACATCGCGCTCACGCGCAGGAACACCATCATCCAGTTGGTCAGATCATTTATCACGAGCAGGTTCTCCGTGCCAGTTCAGCCCGGGTCGCGCTCGTCAGAGCGCCATTTGCGGAATCTTCTGGATGACCGATGTGGAAAATTCCACCAGCGTTCTCAGCATCCAGGGCATGATCACAATAATCATCCCGACGATGGCCAGAGCCTTGGGCACAAAGGTCAAGGTTTGCTCCTGGATCGAGGTGACCGATTGAAACAAACTTACGCTCAGCCCAATCACCATGGCGGTGAGAAGAATGGGCGAGGCGACCGAGACGGCCTGCATCATGAGGGTTTTGAGAATTTCAGTGGCGAATTCAGGGTTCATATCAAGCTCCAAAACTTTTCACAACGGACGTGACAATCAGGTTCCAGCCGTCGATCAATACAAACAGCAAAATCTTCAATGGCAGGGAAATCGTCATGGGGGGCATCATCATCATCCCCATGCTCATCAGAACCGTCGCCACCACCAGGTCGATCAGGATGAATGGGATGAAAATGAGAAAACCCATTTGGAAAGCGGTGCGGAGCTCGCTCATGATGAAGCTGGGGATAACGATCTTCAGCGGCAACTGATCGGCCGGGGTGGGCGCAAGCTTGGCCAGCGCCACGAAAAGCTCCACGTCCTTGGGCCGGGTTTGATTCAGCATGAACGCGCGGATCGGCACAGTCGCACGCTCCAACGCCTCCTCGCTCGTGATCTGTTTTTCCCGATAGGGCTGGAGCGCGGCGGTGTCAATTTTCTCCCAAACCGGAGCCATGATGAAAAAGGTCAGGAAGAGCGAAAGGCCGATGATGATCTGGTTGGAAGGCGTCCCCTGGACGGAAAGGGCTGACCGCACGAAAGACAAGACAATGACAATGCGGGTGAAACAGGTCATCAACAGAATGATCGAGGGCGCCAGCGTCAACAGCGTGATGACGGCCAGAACCTTGATCGCGTTATCCACGTCCGGGGCTTGATTCAGTCCGTTCAGGCCGACGTTTAAATTAAACCCCACATTGGTCTGGGCCTGAATGCTGGTCGCGCCAAGAAAGAAAAGGATCAACGCGCCGAGCGCCGCCAGCCCGCGGACACGAGTTGAGCCAGGAATAGTCATCACGGTTTCCTGCTGCTAATGACCTGTTGGAGGGCGTCCACGAAACTCATCTTCCCGGTGGACGGCGCGACGACCGGTTCATTTTCGTCGGCAGGAGGCAAATGGCTCAGCAACGTGATGCCGGTCGGCGAAGATCCCAGCAGCATCCGTTGCTGCTGGTAGCCGACCACGTAAACAGCCTGGCGTTGCCCGAGGGATTTGACTTCAAGAACGTTGAGCTTGGGGACGATCCCGCTTCGCTTGATCGAGAGCTGCTTCCAATTGCGGAATAACCAGACGCCGCCCAGAAAAAGCGCGATGACAAATATCAAGGCGCCAAAGACCCGAATGACGGACCCGCCAGCATCCGGCAGGCTGGGTGCCGCTACCGGCGCGTTGGTCACTACGAGTGCCGACGCCGAGCAGGCGGACAATAAAACGAGCCCTGCGGTGAAGAAGAAAAGCGGATACGCGCCCTGAGATAGCATGCTTTTGACACGTCCCCTCCCCATGAAGCGGAGCGCCGGCTTGCAGCCGGCTTTCGGGTTTGCGAGCGTCAAAAGCCGGTCACAGACCGGCGCTCCAACAAGTGAGTTCAGGGGTTCAAAACGCGAACTTTCGGTTGGGAGAATCCTCGCCCTGCCCGTCTCCGGGTTTGAAAGCGTTGCGCTCATGAATTGACGCCGAACAATTCCGTGATCTTGATCGCGTAACGATCCTCGGAAACCACCACTTCGCCGCGAGCGATTTTTTTCTGGTTCACGAATAATACCACCGGTGCTTGCGCCGCCTGGTCGAGTTTTACGACCGACCCGACATTGAGCTGCAGCACTTCGCGCATCGGCATCTGGCAGGTGCCCAGTTCCACGGTCAGTTGGACTTTCACGTCCAGCAGCAGGTCCAGGTTTACAGGAGATTTTTGAGTGGCTTCCATAAAGAAAATTAAGAATTGCTTGCTGCCGTTATTTGCGCGGCCAATCGCTGATCGACCGTCCCCAGGTGTGCGTTAAACTTATTCGCGTCGCCAACACGGAGCTTGACCCGGCCTTCAGCCAGCGAGTCCAAGGGTAAAAGATCCCCCACTTTGAGGTTCAATATCGCGCGCGCCGTCAATTCCAGGCCATGGCATTCCACGGTGACTGGAACAGGAACCTCGTCAAAACAGGCGTTCCATTGCACAGCTGCGTTGGCCGGGACGGGCGCGTCCGGCTCGGGGTTGAGGTCGGTTCCGCCGGAGATTTCCGCAATCAATGGTGCCAGCCCGATGAAAGGAATCCCAATTTGAAAGCTTTCGGTGCTTTCGCCGCGCCGGATCTCGACCGCGAGCACCAGCAGGGTTAAATCTGGCGCGATCTGGATGAATTTTCCGTCCGACTCATAGCCAAGCAACACCGGTTTGAGTTCCTTTACTTTGGACCAGTTACGGGACCATTCGCCGAGGACGATTTGCACGATCTGCTCCAGGAGAGCGCGTTCGATTTCGCTGATCTCGCCGATACTCTCCGGAGCCTGACCGGGTCCGCCCAGCAAACGATCAACGAGTCCCAAAGCCAGGTTTGGCGGGATCTCGAGCACGCACACCCCGCGGAGCGGTTCCAATTTGAACAAAGTCAGGCACGAGGGTTTGGCCCAGCCTGCCATCCAGGTTTTGCAGGGGACGGTTTGAAGGTTGGCCAGCTTGAGCGACAGGTCGAGGCGAAGGAAAAGCGACAGGCGCGCTTCCAATGCGGCCACGAATTCCTCCTGGTGTGCCCGCAACTTAAACAGATCGCGCGGCGAGAGCAAAGTGGGCGCCTGGAAATCATGCGGCTTGTGAACGGAAGGCGCCGGCTCCTGCTGGATGGATGGAGCGGGAGCGCCGGAGATTTCCGGCTCGGCCGGGATCGGTTCCCCGGAAGGAGGCGCGGCCTCCAGGTCATTAGCTTCCTGCGGGTTGTGATCGGAGCTCATCTTGCGAAGTTTATTGGATGGCCAGCTCGGTGATATAGATTTCCTGGATCAGCGAGCCGCCCAGGGCGGTATTCAGGACGGTGAGCAATTCAGCGCGGATGACATTGCGCGCGCCCGGTTTTTCCAAATCAGAGATCGTCTTGCTGCTCAGCGTGCCGGTCGCCAGATCCATGAGCTGATCCTTGTTTTCTTCCACCTTGGTTTTCAAATCCGAATTACTGCTGACCAACGTGACGCTCGTCAACAGATAGCGCGTCCCCATCGTGCCCGAAATATTCACCAGCATTTTGGTCAGCGGCACCGTAAACTTCAATTTAGAGCCTTTCTTTTCCACTTCCGCGCCGTGTTCCGCAGTCGCTTCTCCGCCGGCTTCCGAATTTCCCATCGAATGCTGGAGCTTGGGCAAAATGACAAACCGCGCCGTGGCAAAGGCCAGAAGCGGCATCGTGATCACGGTCACGATCAACGGCATCCAGGATTTGATTCCGCCGGCCGGCACCGCGGCCACCGGCGCGCCTTCGACCTGCGCTGCGCCGCTAGGTTTTTCCAAAGTGTCAGCCATAAGATTATCGTTTGAGGTTCACTAACTCCTGCAACATCTCGTCGCTGGTGGTAATGATCTTGGCGTTGGCCTGAAAGGCCCTCTGGGTGGTGATCAGGCTGGTAAATTCGTTGGCCAGATCCACGTTGGAGAGCTCCAATGCGCCGGACTGAATTTTACCCAGCCCATTGGTCCCGGGCGAGGCGGTCGCCGACAATGGGCCAGCCGACGCGACGCCCGAATAGAGATTGTTTCCTTCCTTGACCAGAGCCTGCGGGTCGCGAAAATTCTGGAGCAAAACCTGCCCGCGAACGAAGGCCGTGCCGTCGGAAAGATTGATGTTGACCTTCCCCTCCCCGTTGATCGTATAAGAAACGATGCTCGCAGCAGGATCGGACGTAGCGGGCATGCCCGCCAAATCAATCTGGATATCGCCGCGGGTGGCCAGACCGGTATCGGAAAAGCCCTGGACGCGTTGCCCCTGGTTGGTAATCAGGTAGCCATTGCCATCCAACCGAAAATCGCCGGAACGGGTGGCAAAGTCGCGGTTTTCCAGGGTGTCACGGACCATGAAGAACCCGTCCCCGGATACAGCCAGGTCGGTCTGGTTGCCGGTGGAGGAGACTGCGCCCTGCGTAAAGAGATTCTTGATGCTGGCCGTGCCTACGCCCGAGCCGATTTGCATCGCCGGATACAGCCAGGTCGGTCTGGTTGCCGGTGGAGGAGACTGCGCCCTGCGTAAAGAGATTCTTGATGCTGGCCGTGCCTACGCCCGAGCCGATTTGCATCGCCGGAGTGCTGCTGCTGCCCGAGGTTCCGCTGCTGGAGATGCGCAACGTTTCGTTGAACGAATCCGCGAACTCGACGCGGCCGGCTTTGAATCCGGTGGTGTTGACGTTGGCGATGTTATTGCCGATGACATCCATCTCCTGCTGGAAGTTTTGCAGGCCGCTGATTCCTGAATTTAGAGAACGAAGCATAGTAGTATTTGTTAGTTGTTTGTGATGACGGTCGGCAAAATGGCCGACAAGGTTCTGAGGTCGTGGGCCTGGCCATTCACGACGATTCTCGGCGCGCCGCCCTCCATTTGAATGGCCGTGACCAAACCGCTGATTGGATTTTCATCCGAGCCTTGAAGAATAACGGTGCGACCCAGGAGCGAGTTGGCTTGCAACACCTGCTGGTCAGACCGGATGCCAGCCAGGTCCGACTGCATCGTCTTCGATTGCTCAAGCGTGCTGAAAGAAGCCATCTGCGCGATGAAATCGGTATCCTTCTGCGGGTTCAACGGATCCTGCGCCGCCATCTGCGCGACGAGAAGCTTGAGAAAATCATCCTGCCCCAGGGTTTGGATCGGAATGCGATCCAGCGTGGAGCCGGGGTTTGCTGCGGTCGAGCTGAGGGCGTTTATCGTTGGCATAATTTCAGGCCCAGGATTCCCATCCTTGAGGCTTCAGGGTTTTCTCTGCGGTTTGAACGGAAAAGTTTGCGCGAGCGCGGGGTTCAACAAAAGAGCGTTCATCCGGCAAGTCAGCAAGCTGTGGCTCGCGATTTTGTTCCTGCCGCGCTTGCGCGAAGTTTTGCGACGATTGGTTCGTCGTCGAACCGAAAGTGGAGTGGTTGGAGGAATTGGATTGGGCGATGGGCAATAGCTGCACATTCTGTCGAGCCAGGGATTCCTGAAGTTCACCCCAGTGATTCTCCAGCCCGGGCAAGTCGCCGCGTTCGCAACGGATCGAAACCTGAATCACTCCGGCATGCCGGGTCAGGTCCAGAAAAATCTGCGTCTGCGCGTCGAGCTTGAGCGAAACACCCAGTTGGGTTGCCCCCGTTTGACGAAACGTCATGGTCTGGCGGCTGATCAACGCGCCCAAACGCTCCACCTGGTCGGCTGCGGAATTGGCGGGCGGAACCTCGCCCAATTTCGACGTCCGCTCCGTGTCGATGGCGGCGGGTTGGGAGACCCAATCTGCGACCAGGGCATTCCGGGTCATATCGTTGGCCCGTTCAGAGGTTATTCCCACCGATTGAGTCGGCTCCTCGACACCCGTAGAAGAGAACTCACTCCTCGGAGCCAGACTCGGCAATTTTTGCAGCGCCGACCCGGCAAATTTGTTTTTTCCCTCGAACGTTTTCATTGTCTGTTCCTGTATAGCAGCCCCCTTGCCACTAGGAGAAATCGGCGGATTTACGAGGTTTCCATCAAATTCCTCGGACGCCTCGCCAAAAATTGCCGGTTGAGGTGGAACCATTTTTGCCGGGGGCTCCTTGGAATCGCCACGGGGAACAGGGCTTGGGGCTGGCACCTCCTCTTCCACGTTTTCCGGGGAAGACGGGGCAGGCTCCACCTTGGAAGGCTTCCCTTCAGTTCGGTATGGAATCAATTGCGCCATCATCCCTTTCGAATCCTGCCGCTCGATCGAATCCCCCATCGGCTCGACTGGCTCCCCGATTCCCATGATGGACTCAGCGGTTTCCGGTGACTCGACCATTGGCTCTGGTATCGGCGGCATGGCCGGAAGGGTTGGAAAGACCGGCGCCATGTAGGTGAGGCTGAAATCGGGAGGAATTGAAACTGAAGCGGTTTTCTCAGGAGCCACAAGCTCTCCCGCCAGCATCCCGTCGCCAGCCGCCTCTTCGAGGGACGCGGCCTCCTTTGGCAGACCGGGGTCGGGAAAGGGCGGTTTGCCAGAAGGCGGCGGCGACATCGCCATCGCCATCGACATCGCCTCGTCAAAAAACTTTTCTCCCGCCGGAGCGCGCCGTTTTGCCGGAACGTTTTCAGGGCCGGCTGGCGCGGGCGCCACCAATTCCAAAACGGTCAGTTTGGCGGTCATTTGGCTGGGGGATTACGAAACACAGAGGTTCGGACCCGCTCGGAAAGATCCGCCGCTCGCTTGGCATTCGCAGGGTTTTTCTTGGTGAGAGCCTCAAGCACCACGGCCGTTTCCGGGTCTTTCATGAACAGCATGATTTTGACAATGGAGGCATCATCCATCGCCGACATGATATTCGCGGCGCCATCGGGAGACATCGCGGCGTAAACCTTGGCCAGCTTTTTCAGGTTGGCAGTCTCTTCCTCGAAGACCCGCAAAACGACTTTGTCGAATTCCAATTGCGTTTGGTGAACGGCCTGGGTGACCTGGTTCATTTCAGCTTTCTCGGATTGCAAGCGCAACGACATTTCATTGAGCTCCATCTCGCGCTTTTCCAGCGCCTTCTTTTCCAAGCGAAGCTCAGCCATGAGCTGATCGGCTTCCGGATTGAGAAAATCCCAGGACGGCCCGATCTGGCGCGATGGAGTATCGGCCGTCTTTGCGTGCGTGGCCGGCGTCGGCATCTTCCAAAAAATGAAGGTGGATCCGACATAGAGGCCGGCGCCAATCAACGTCGCCATCCAGGTTGAAGTAAGGATCTTGGTCATAAAATTGTTCAGGCCCTCGCCCACGAGAGGGGTGAAGCCGAGCGGCTGGAGACAAGGTCATCCATGAGCTTTCGCTCTTCGTCGGCACATTCGTAATCGAACCGGCTTTTTTGTTTGGTGCGAAATTTTTCCACCACCTCGCGTTGCTGTCTGGCCGAGAGCATCGCCTGCAAAGCCGCCTGGACGCGGCGCTCGGCAATATTCAGGTCCGCGGCGCAGACATCCCGCCGTTTCTCGATGGAGCGATGATACAACAACGATTGAGTCATGGCCGCCGCAGTGCATCCGGCATTTAACCGCCCGCGCATTTCGTGGCGCGAAGTGTTCAATTCTCCCTCGACCGCGTCCAGGCGAGTGACGGCTTGCCGCTGCGCCAGGAGCGTTTCCGCATAGGTGGCCGTCGCCTCGTCTTCCTGCCGGCGCCGCACGGTGAGAACCGAATGCAGAGTGAAATGAAATTTCTTCATGGTTTCTTAAGCGATCTTCTTCGCGCCGTTCCCGACGGCCGGTCTGGCGGGCAGAGGCAGCGCGAGAGTTTGTTCGAGCAACGCCCAGCTCTCCGCCGCGGAGAACCCCTCCTGCTGTCCCTGACGCAGAAATTTTTTAAGCGGTTCGTGCAGATGGATGCTTGCATCGATCCCGGCATTGGTCCCGGCCGGATAGGCGCCGATGTTGATCAGGTCCTGGTTCTTTCGGTAGGTGGCCAGGGTCTCGCGCGCCCGGGCCGCCAGTGCCTGTTGCTCCGGCGTGGTCAAATCACGCGTCAAACGGCTGACACTTTCGAGCACGTCCACGGCCGGGTAATGATTCTGGGTGGCCAGTTCCCGCGTCAGGACGATGTGGCCATCGAGAATCGAGCGAACAGAATCGGCGATGGGATCATTCATGTCGTCGGCCTCCACCAGCACGGTGAAGAGCCCCGTGATCGAGCCGCGTTCGCCCGCGCCGGCGCGCTCCAGAAGTTGCGGCAACAAGGAAAATACGGAAGGGGTGTAACCGCGCGTGGCCGGCGGCTCGCCCACGGCCAGGCCAATTTCCCGCTGCGCCATCGCGAACCGAGTCACCGAATCCATCATCAACATCACATTCTGCCCGGCGTCGCGGAAATGTTCCGCGATGGTCATGGCCACAAAAGCACCTTTGAGCCGCGCAATGGCCGGCTGATTGGAGGTGGCGACGACGACGACCGATTTGCGGCGTCCTTCCTCATCCAGGTCTTTTTTCGAGGAACTCGGCACCTCGCGACCCCGTTCGCCGATCAGCGCGATGACATTCACATCCGATTCCGCCTGGCTGGCCATCATGCCCAGCAGAGTTGATTTTCCGACGCCGCTTCCCGCGAAAATGCCGAGGCGCTGTCCGCGCCCGCAAGGGACGAACGTGTCGATGGCCTTGATCCCGGTGCGAAACGATTGGTTGATCCGCTGGCGTTTGAGCGGATGCGGCGGGGCCATGTTGAGGGCGCCAGAATCCGTGGTCTCAATCGGCCCCAAATCATCCAGAGGCTGGCCCAGGCCATCAATGACCCGGCCTTTCAGCGCATCACCCACCGGCACGCGCAGTGAGGTGCCCAATGCAATAACCTCGCTCCCGGGATGAATCCCGAAGATCTCCCCCAGCGGCATGAGCAACACGTGATGGTTCCGGAACCCGACCACTTCAGCCAGGGTGGAGCCATCGTGGCGGCCGGATTCAATCCGGCAAAGCTCACCCACGGCGGCCAGCGGTCCCTCGGACTCAATGACCAGTCCGATTAATTGCACCACCCGGCCATGGCTGCGCACGACCTGAGTTTCGTGGACCCGGCGCAGCAGGCCTTCGATGCGATTGACCGGAAAAATTTCCCCGTTGTTCGTCATGCCAGCAAACTCCTTTTCAACAAGTCGAATTTCGTTTCCCGCCGCGCATCGACCGTCCCGAACCGGGTCTGCACCAGGCACCCGCCACGAGTCACCTCCGGCGCTGCGACAAAGGTAAATTCACGGATGCCATCAGACGAGGCGAGCATGGGCGATTCGATTTTTTGAAGGAGCTCCAAGTCCGCCTGATTCAGCCGGATGGTGAACTGGGCGGTGCCTTCCACCTGAGCGAGCGCATCGTGAATGGCCGCCTCGATCATGGGCGCGGAAATGGGCAGGTCAGCCACGAGCTTTTGCGCGACGCTCAGTGCGAGTGAAATCAACAGGCTTTCGGTGTCGCGCACCACTTGCGGGACGGAGCCATTCAGCGCGGCCAGAAAACCCTCGGACAAGGCGTGCATATCCGCCCGTTGCTGGAGCAATCGCTCGCTCAAGGCATTCTCTCCGTCGTGCCGACCTTGCTCGTAACTTTGGCGCAGGAGTTCTGGATCAGGCCGGGCATCGACCACCGGCGTCGGCAAGACGGGCGACCCCGCCAGGCGGACGTCGCGCAACGGGATCGCGAATTGAAGTGTTTCAGGCCAGGACTTCATCGGGTTGGGAAGATTCGTTTTCGCTGAGATCGATTTCGCCCGCCGCCTCCAATTGGCGCACGCTCTCGACGATGCGCAGTTGCGCGGCCTCGGTATCGCGCTTTTTGAGGGGTCCAAGGAAGCTGATTTCCTCGTTGACCGTCTCGGCGGCGCGCTTGGAGATGGCCGAGAGCAACTTCGCCTTGACGGGCGGTTTGGCCGCCTTGAGTGAAATAGCCAGGTCCCGGGTATCGACTTCGCGCATGATTTTCTGGAGCGAAGGGAGATCAAGCATCGCCAGATCATCGAAGGTGAACATTTTTTGGCGGATGGCTTCGACCAGCTCCGGGTTGCGCTTGTCCATTTCCATCAACATGGATTGGCCCAGATTCTTATCCAGAGAATTGAGCACTGCGGCGGCGTTCGCGACGCCTCCGGTCTGATTCAAGGCCCGGGTGGAGGTGATTCCGATTCGTTGCGACAACACCTCGACCAACTTCTCGACCACTTCGACGGGGGTTGGGGCGAGGGTGGCCAGGCGCTCGACGACGCGGTCACGCAGATCGTCCCGCAACCACATCAGGAGCTGCGACACTTTTTCCGGGGTGAGATAGCTGGCGACCAGGGCGATGGTCTGCGGCTGCTCGAGCTTGAGCAGGTTGGCGAGTTGCCGCGCGTCCATATCGATAATCTGCTGCATGGCCGGAATCGGGGCCGGGCCCGGAACCACCCGTCCAATAATTTCCGTGGCACGAAACAGGCCCACTGATTTCTCCAGGGCGCTCTTTGCGTAAGTGGCGCCGCCGACGATGGCGGTGCTGGCGTGGACCGCCACCTCGGTGAATTCCCGCAAGACCTCGCGCTGCATCGCCTGGTCGATGCTCGTGAGCTTGGACATTTCCAACGCCACGGCTTCGAGTTCCTGCTCGTTGAGATTTTTCAAAATCTGCGCTGCGGTGTCGGGGCCCAGGATGATGAGCAGAGCCGCCAGCTTTTGCAGCTTGCTCATTTGTAGAATTTCCAGTCCGACGGTTCCAGTTTCCATGAAAGAGTCCTAGTTATTCGGTTTTGTTTTAGTCAGCCACGTGCGGACGGCCTGCGTCATGTTCGCCGGATTCTCGCGGATGAGCTGGTTCAACACATCCACCGTGACCACAT
>Ga0163152_10003225_pt1 | contig 21505 bp, 18 predicted proteins | sample OliLakLV19MP8IB2_FD_148635 | JGI IMG/M metagenome (GOLD analysis project Ga0163152, IMG submission 148635) | Freshwater microbial mat bacterial communities from Lake Vanda, McMurdo Dry Valleys, Antarctica - Oligotrophic Lake LV.19.MP8.IB-2 | ecosystem: Environmental > Aquatic > Freshwater >...
CGTGAAAGTCGGCGTGTTGGTCCACCCCGCGCGCCTCGCCTGCACCGGCAGCGCGTCCGGGCCGAGCCTGTATCACCTGATCGAGGTGTTGGGGAAAGAAAAAGTGCTGGCCCGCCTTGAGCGGGCGCTGGTTTCGATGGCTTAAAAAACAATTTGCCGCGCTTTCAACGCGGAGTAGCTTATCGGCAAGATGAGCACGGTAGCCGAAATTGAAGCTGCGATTCGGGCGCTTCCGCCGAAGGAGCGTGAACGTTTAGCGGATGATTTGCCTGCAATTCTTCCTGAACTTAACGGCGATGCCAAGTGGCAGCGCATTATCGGCGACGACAGTCCTCGCCCTGCACTCACCGCCCTGGGCGATCAAATCGCATCGCAGTTCAAAGGCAATCCTGCTTCGTTTTCCGAGTTGCGTGACGCTGACTTTGACAAGGCCAAGTGAAATCGCTGGGCACGGAACATTTCTGGAAAGCCTGCCGCGCACTTCCTCCAGAAATAAAAATCGCGGCCCGCGCCGCGCATCAGAAGTTTCTTGAAAACTCCGCCCATCCATCGTTGCAATTGGAGCGGCTGCGTTCTGATCCGCGTTTCTGGTCGGTGCGGGTGACGCGCGATTTTCGTGCGGTGGCGCAGAGGTTCGAAGGTGATATTTGGGTTTGGATCTGGATTGGCAGCCACAGGGATTTCGATCGACAATTTCCGAAATGAATACGCAGTTGACGAAGAGCGCCGTTCACCTCGCCTGCACCGGCAGCGCGTCGGGGCCGAGCTTGTATCACCTGATCGAGGTGCTCGGGAAAGAGAAATCATTGCACAGGATCGACCGGGCGCTCGCCGGGATTGCGTGAATTTGACATCGTGTTCGTGGCGCGTTACCAAAGGCGTATGTTCACAGCGCATCAACTGAAGGAGAGAATGGAGGAGAAACCGTTTCGCCCGTTTCGCGTGATCATGTCGAGTGGTGATACCTACGAAGTGCGAAACCATGATTCGGCTTGGGTTCTCCGGAACGCCATTGAGATTGGACTTGATCCCGACGCAGAAGGCATGGTTGCCCTGACGAGGCGTTGCGCCATTCTGCACATCGCGAGCATTGAGGATATTCCAACCTCGAAAGCCGCTTGATGCCGACACCATGAAACTTGCGCATCCCCCTTGTCCAATGGTTTTATTTGCGGGTTTCCTCGCGATTTCCTCTGGTGCGTCCGCAGCCCCTCTGGACAGTTGGACCTCCGTATCGTCAGGTACGAGTAACCGACTCAACGCGGTTGCTTCCGGTAATGGAATATTCGTTGCCGCCGGAGATTTGGGCACGATCTTAACCAGCGCCAACGGCTCCACCTGGATATCCGCGACGTCCGCAATTACAAACTCCCTGTTGGCGCTGGCCTACGGTCAGGGTCAATTTGTGGCAGTCGGAACCATCGGCGCGATCCTCACGTCCAGCAACGGCCTGAATTGGTCGCCCCAAGATTCAGGAACGCCGAATCGACTCAACGCGGTGGCTTCAACGCAGCTTGGCCTCGTCGCGGTAGGCGACCTTGGCACGATCCTGACATCGGCGGATGGATCCAATTGGAATGTTCGAACCTCTGGCACCGCGTCGTCTTTGGTTGGTGTCAGTGAAGGTTTTGGAAAAATAATCGCCGCTGCGAATACCACCGTGCTGGTTTCGTCCACAAACGGTCTTGATTGGACAACGAATGCGGGGCCTTACTTTTTTGCCGGCCTTGCCTACGGTAACGGGGTGATGTTGGGGATTACGATCCGTAGCGGATTTGAGCGATCCGTCGATGGTGTGACTTGGAACAGATTTTTCGGCCAGTTTAATAATTATTGTTATGGTTTAACCTACGCTCGAAATGTTTTTATCGGCGTGGGTGGTTATTATAGCGGCGGAGGCGGAAGGACGATTGCGACGTCAACCAACGGGATGACCTGGAATATCCGTTATACGAACCTTGGCGAAGGCAGGCTATTAAGCGTCGCATACGGAGGCCATCGTTTCGTCGCGGTGGGCGATGGCGGTGCAATTCTTGTGTCGGCACCGTTGCTTTCGATTTCGAATCCAGTGGTAGTTTCCAACGGCGTCCAAATGATCATCGAAGGCGATCCGGACGGGGTCTATCGAATTCAACGAAGTCCGAGTTTGTCAGCGCCATCCTGGGACAACATTGGCGCGGTGACGAATTTTGGTGGTTCGAGCCAATTCGTGACGCCGATCCTGCCCGAAGCTTCTGCGTCGTTTTACCGGCTCTCTTCTGATTAGGAATTCAGTAACGCTACCCGCTTCATTCCGGTTGAGCTTCGTTGCACGACCATCCCCATCACCGTCCCGAAAATGGTGTGCGCCGCGAGGGTGACCAGGATGAATGTCGCTGAAACCGGGATGCTGAAAAATTTCGAATACGGTGTGAGCAACATCCCGAGTTCCAGCCCGACGGCCATCAGGACGCCCCAAGTCCAGCTTCGTCGCGAAGCGCAGCCGACCATCGCCACGTACATGATTCCGAAAGTGATTCCGTTGCTGAAATGATAAATCCAACCCACGGCGTGCGCGGCGAAGGAATAGTTCATTTGCTCGATCGGTTGCCCCAGAATCATGGCGCCGAAGCGCGGGAATACCTTGAACAAATTCATGGCCGGAAGAAACGAATCGACGCCGAGCGACTTGGCGAAGACGAATGGCAATCGGAAAACGTCGTAGGCAATTGCCGCAATCAGTCCAGCCCACGAACCCAACACAACGCCCCGCCACAATTCCCGGTTTCCGAAAAGTCGGTCCGCTGCGGCAACTCCGAGCAGAGCCGTCAGCGCGGGAATGGACACGAACAGCGTGAACGTTCGCATTGAGCAGATCCCGTAAAAATCCAGAAGCAAACAGGCGATCGAGGTGGACGCCAGGAGAAAGACAACGATCCTGCCCCGGGCAGTCCAAAAATTTCCTGGGTGATGGGAGAATTTCAATCGCGGCGCATGGAATCAGGAAACCCATCCGAAACCAAGACAGGACTGAAGGCGGGACGTAACTTGACACGGCGGATTGGTCGAGATGAGTGGGGCAGGCTTCCAGCCTCTCTCGGCGGGCATCCTGCCCGCGAGCCGTGATCCTGGGGCTGGAAGCCCCAGAGGCAGACAAGATGTCCGCCCCACTACTTTGGTTGCAGCGTCGAGATGCGCACGCGAAACGGTTTGCGAACCGCGCACCGTCCTTCTATTGTCGCCCGCGTGGCAGCGCAGACACCTCCAACTTTTCGGGAAGCATTCCTTTTCTGGCTCAAGCTCGGGTTCATCAGCTTCGGCGGCCCGAGCGGCCAGATTGCCATGATGCACGCCGAGTTGGTGGAGCGGAAAAAATGGATCAGCGACTCGCGATTTCTGCACGCGCTCAATTATTGCATGTTGCTGCCCGGCCCAGAGGCCCAGCAATTGGCGATCTACATCGGCTGGCTCCTGCATCGGACCTGGGGCGGGATCGTGGCCGGAGCCTTGTTCGTTTTGCCGTCGGCCTTGATCCTTTGGGTTCTGAGTTACGTGTATGTCACATTCGGAACGGTTCCGGTCGTTGCCGCGATATTTTACGGATTGAAGCCCACCGTGCTCGCCATCGTCGCGTCCGCCGTTATTCGTATCGGCCAAAAGGCGCTGAAGAATGAGGTGATGTGGTCCATCGCCGGATTGGCCTTTGCCGCGATTTATTTTTTCAAGGTTCCGTTTCCCGCGATTATTGCCTGCGCGGCACTCATTGGTCTCGTGGGCGGGCGACTCTGGACAAAACGATTTCTCGTCATCGGCGGACATGGCTCAAATGCTGAAGGCGAAGAAAGCGTGATCAGCGACAATGCGGAACCTCACACAAAACCGTCCCTGACCCGCGCGCTGAAGGTCTGCGCCGTTTGTCTTTTGCTCTGGTGGACGCCCGTCTTGCTGCTTGCGAACTGGCTTGGAACGGAGCACGCGCTGTTTCGCGAAGGCGTTTTCTTCAGCAAGGCGTCGATGGTGACCTTTGGCGGCGCCTACGCGGTGTTGCCCTACGTTTCGCAGCTTGCGGTCGAGCAGTACCACTGGCTGGGCGCCGGGCAGATGCTGGACGGGCTGGCTTTGGCCGAAACAACGCCGGGGCCGCTGATCATGGTGTTGCAATTCGTCGGGTTTCTTGGCGCATGGAATCATCCCGGCGCCCTTTCACCCCTTCTGGCCGCAACCCTCGGCGCCTGCATCACGACCTGGACAACCTTCGTGCCCTGTTTTCTGTGGATATTTCTGGGCGCACCGCACATCGAGCAACTTCGCGGAAATGTGAAACTCACCACGGCGCTTTCCGCTGTCACCGCGGCGGTGGTCGGCGTCATCTTGAACCTGGCGGTGTGGTTCGGGCGGCACGTTTTGTTTCCAGAAGGGGGCGGGGTGGAATGGTTTTCCCTCGTGATGGCGGCGGTCGCGTTCTTCGGGATCGTGAAATGGAAATGGAATATTATCTTCGTCGTGGTTGGTGGAGGCGCGCTGGGGCTGATTTACAAAACCCTTCTTTAGCATCAGGGCAGAGGCATCTCATTTTCAGAATACTTTGAGGAACTCATGGCAAAAGGTGTCCCGCGACGAACGCGAAGGTGGCGAAGGAAGAAATGCACGTGGCCTTCGCGCCCTTCGTTGCCTTCGCGGCACAAATAAGCGACCGAATTTTGGTGCATCTGCCCTTCCTTTAGCATGCTGAAACATTGACGCCCGCTGGTGGCGTGGCAACAGTGGTCTGCGGCCATGACCACGGCGAATAAGATCACCATTTTTAGAATCCTGCTCGTCCCGTTTTTCGTCGTGCAGTTTCTTTACTATGTCGGAACGGGCAACGAATGGAACCGGCTCTTCGCGCTGCTGGCTTTCGCACTCGCTTCGGTGCTCGACGGCGTGGACGGATACATCGCGCGCCGCTACAATCAGAAAAGCGAGCTGGGTGCGGTGCTCGATCCGCTTGCCGACAAATTGCTCCTGGTCTCGGGAATTGTTCTGTTGGGATTCGACTCCGGCCATTATTTCTCGCGCATCCCGCTCTGGCTCATCGTGACCATCATCAGCCGGGACATGATTGTGCTGCTCGGGGTGACCCTTGTGCATTTCATGTGCGGGAAAGTGGCGGTGCGCGCGCGAATGGTTGGAAAAGTGGCGACGGTCTTTCAGATGGGAACCGTCCTTTGGATTTTATTTCAATGGACAGATCGCGCGTTGCCGATTTTGATCTTCGGCGCGGCTTTGTTTACCGGACTGTCGGGTGTGCTGTATATCCTGGATGGGATCCGCCAACTCAACGCCAGCCCGACGAGCGCCGCCACGAAGAACCAGTAATGTTGTTTCATGTCCTGAATTTTATTATGCCAAGCGAACCCAAACTCACACTCAAGGAGGGCGACCGCGCCCCGTCGTTCAACGTCGCGACCAATGGCGGCGGGAAAGTCTCCCTCGCCGACTTCAAGGGGCAGAACGTTGTCCTTTATTTTTACCCGAAAGACGACACGCCCGGTTGCACCAAGGAGGCATGTTCGTTCCGCGACAATTTTGATAAAATCAGAGAGCGCGGTGCGGTCGTGTTAGGTGTGAGCACCGACCCGATGAAATCGCACGACAAGTTCACCGAGAAATACAAACTCCCCTTTACGCTTCTGGCCGACGTGGAAAAGGAAATTGTCCAGGCCTACGGAGTCTGGGGCGAGAAAACGTTTATGGGTCGAAAATACATGGGAACGCATCGCGTCACATTTTTGATCGGCCCTGACGGCAAGATCAAAAAGATCTGGCCAAAAGTGAAACCGGAGGAACATGTAGCCGAAGTTCTGGCGGCGCTTGATTAGCATCTGTGAACGCGGAAAATGCGCCGGCAGGGTAGCGCGCGTCACGCGGTGAGCGCCGGAATCATTCGAATCCAACTATGAACTTGTACCTGTTGCGTCACGCCAAGGCAGAGGACCACGGTCCCCGCTACCCGGACGACAGCCAGCGCCCGCTCACCTCCGACGGAGAAAAGGAAATGCGCCGGGTGGCAAAAGGAATGCACGAACTGGAATTGAAGTTCGATTTAATCCTGAGCAGTCCGTTCGTTCGCGCCAAACGAACGGCGGAAATTGTGGCCGAGGTGTTCAAATACGGCGACCCGCGCTTCTCCGAGAACCTGGCCTGCGGCGGGAATCCCCGCAAGTTGATCGACGAGTTAACCCGCGATCATCGAGCGTGTGAAAATATTTTGCTGGTCGGGCACGAGCCGGATTTGAGTCGGATGGTTTCGCTATTGACCACTGGCGGGGGTGGTTTGAGGCTGAGTTTTAAAAAGGCAGGCCTGTGCAAATTGAAGATGGAAAAGTTACGGGCCGATCGATGCGCCAGTCTGGAATGGCTGATGACTCCGGGCAATCTGGAGGCGTTCTCTTAACGTGGCTGCGGCCATGTTCTCACAACCGTCTCTTCACCCGGATCGATCTTTGCCCCGTTATTTGGGGACGAAGCCGTTGCTCGTGGCCGGCTTGGTCACTTCGATCCGATAAAATGTATCGAAAGCGCCGGGATTGGAATTGGTGAAGGACTGGATCGTGTCGGGTAGATTCGACGCGTTGGGCAGAGGTGCAAACTCCTGCGCGAGGTTTGTGCTTTGCAAAATCGTGTAAACCCGGCCGGCCACGGGGTTCCAACGCAGAACCAGATTCGTCAGCTCATTACCCGTGTCAAATCGCAGGCGAAATCGGCTTTCAGGATCGTTCGGGTTCAGCCCCGCGACGTAGGATTGCCAGAGCGCCAGTCCATTGGCGGCGATCAGATTTTCTGCCGTGTCGAAGTTCTGGGTCTGGCCGTTGGCCGCGAGCCACCAGTAGGGCGTGAGGTGGTTGGTGGTGACCATTTCTCCGAACATCGCCTTCAAGTTGACATCGGTTTCGAGCACGACAGTGATCGCATTGTTCGTCCCCGAGAAAGCTCCGGTCCATTGCACAAAGTAGAAATAGTTCGACGGCGACGCAGTTACCTGGACGGCTGTTCCCACGGGATACGAACCGCTGCCAGGCGTCGTCGTTCCCCAAGCAGGATTGTTCACGGTCACGGACAGCAAGTTGCCGGAAGTGGCGTCGATTTCGGTGGCTTGCACGATGACTGTCGCCAATCCGGCCGATCGGCATTCGAACGTCGCCGTCCCGTTCAGTTGGTCCGGGTCGGCCAGGGCCGCCAGAATCACAGGAATCGGAACGGACCAATTCGATGGCGTAAAAGTATTGGTGGCGCCGCTCTGCACAATCAGGTCGGTGTCGCCGCTCGAACGCGCCACGGTGACGGTGACATTGGCCGACGGCGATTCGGCGAGGCGAATGGTGAAAAAGGCGTTACTGCCCTCGGGAACACTCAAAAACGTCGGCTCGACAACCAGCGCCTGGTGATTCGTGGAAATGGCCACCGTGAACCCGCCCAACACGGACTCGGCAATCGAGTTGTTAAACGTGTCAGTGACCTGGCCGTTTAGAATGGTGATGGTGTAAGCGCCGTTATCCGCCGCGCTCCAGGTGCCATTGGGTGCGGGGATGGAGTAGCTCGCCATGCGAGGCGTGCCGTCCGTCAAAGTATCGACGCCCACAAAATCCACCTGGTTCGAGTAACCATTCGGGCCGGTGACGACGAGGTTCGAGGAACCGAGGCTGGCAATCCTCACGGCGGAGTCGTCTGTGTAGGTCACCGTGAACGAATGCGTCGGCGCGCCGGCGCTGGTCAGGTTCGCGATACTGAACGACGCATTGGGTGGCGTGGTGTCCAGGCTGCCGCCGCTCAGGATTTGCACATCGTCGATATTCCAGCCGATATCGTTCTGGGCGGGATTTGAGCCAAGACCCCAGCGCACGCGGACCGACGGATTGCCTGCCGTCCAGCCCGGCAGGGCGTATTGAACTTCTTGCCAGGAATTATCGGAAATGGAGGAACTTGTGGACCACACGTCGGTCCAACCGGCGCCGTTGGTCGAGACCTGAATCACCGCCGTATCCGGCCCCCGCAGTCCGAGCCACCTCCGAAAGCGCAAGGTCAGAGACGTGGTGCCGGTGCAATTGATCGGCGGTGTCGTTGCGTAGGCTGTGGTAAGGCGGTTGGGATAATTCCCGCTGAGGTTGAATCCAATGATGTTCGTTCCGGTGAAACCGTTCGTCAGACCGGTGCCGCTGGGATAGGTCGGTTTGCCGTATTGCCATTGCGATTCCAATGTCCAGCCCGGGTTCGTGTCCATGCTGGCAAAATAGATCGCATTCGGCACGCTGACGTTGAACTGGCCGAGCTTGCCCGCAGCCACTGCGGCGCCCTCCGTATCTCGGACCTGATTGGTTTGCATCCAGACCGAGTAGATTCCTCCGTCGCCGGCCGTCCACGTAGAACCCAACGGTGGAACGACCGAATAGGTTGCGACGCGCGGGGTGCCGTTCGAGGAGATATTGACTGACACGAGAGAAGCGGCCCGGCTGTAGCCATTCGTGCCGGTGACGAGAATGTCGTTGCCATCAATGGTGCTGACATCAATGCCGACGTTATCGGAATAGGTGACCGTGAATTGCTTGGCGCCGATGCCGGGTTGGGTGAGATCGGTGACCTGCAAGGTGGCGCCCGGTGGAATGATCGAGCCGGACGCGGCGATCGTGCCGGTGATGAAATACTGCCCAATGCTTCCATAAGGCGTGTAGCCGTCGGGCGAAGAACTCGCCGGGTTCCCGGTGCCCGAGTTGCGCACCCAAAGATAATAAATGCCCTCCGTCACACTCGTCTGGATGCGGGCCAAGGTGAGGCTTGAGGAATTGTTGGTGATGAGTCGGACCCCATTGGCGTCGTAGAGTTCAATCAGCACATCCAGGTTTCCGCCTCGAGTGATGCCAGAAGAAGTGATCCACGGACTTACGGCCAAGTCGATCGGGCCGGCACCGGCGGCGAACGAAAATACGTCAATGTCCGTATTGCGTTCCAGCATGCCTTTGTTCGCGCCGTTCGTGTTTGCCGGATCGGTTTCCGGCGTTGTCGCCAGCACATTGGTTCCTCCGAAGACCGTCAACGCGGTTGCAGTGGCCGAGGTGTTTCCGTGATCGTCGGCGCGGTAGGAGGTTTTTGCGGCGATGATCGCCAGGTCGTCCTCGGTGTTGCTGGCCAGATAATATTCGCCTTTCGACCATTGGCTGACATTGCGGTTGTAGCCGGTACCCATCAGCGGACCCCAGGAAGTGTCGCCGCTGCCGTGGCCTCCATAATACTCGTAACCATCGGTTCGCCCGTCGTGACTCAGGCCCATGTTGTGGCCGATCTCGTGGGACGCAGCTTCTGAAATGTACGATTCGTCGTAGGCCAGGTTGTTGAAATAAATCCACGCGGGCCGATACGTTGCGTAGCTGGAAGAAGCGAAGACGTTCACATAGGCCACGCCACCCGACGTGGCGGCGGGGTTGTCGATGCCATTGGCGTCGGTGTTTCGCGTGATCACGGCGTGGGCTGTTCGGGTGGTGAACGTCGCTGGGCGTTCAGTCGTGACGTCGATATTGAACGGCGTATAGTCTTCCGCAATCCGTTGCCAGATGCGTTTGATGGCTGATTGCTCGGCGTCGCTGAACGTCGTGAAGTCTCCGTCCGTGCTGAACGGCACCGCGGGAATGACCGTTCTACCGAGCAACGTGTTCCAGGCGGTATTGCTGACGCTTTCGCCGGAGAAATTAATATACAAAACGTTGGCGGCACCCGGTCGGCTATGAAAGCGAAGGCTGGCGGGAAAGGGGCTGACCGGGACTGCCGCAGCAGACACGATCGGCTCAGTGCTCGTCGCCGCCGGAGCCGGAGCCAGGGTGAACCTGTCCGCGTAAAAAATTCCGCCCGCCGGATCGACTTGAAGGGAATCGAGGTCCAGTTCCGTAAAATGAAAACTGCCCAGCCATGCGACAGCCCGGTCTCGAATCTGGACGGGAAGTCGTTCAACCTCCGTGCGCAGGCGGCCTGGCGGAAGGTCTTCGACGCGCCGGACGGAGCCGGGCAGGAATTCGCGCGGCTTTTGTTGCCCCAGGGCAACCGCCGTTCCAAAGAGTATTATTGCTAAGCCAACAAACCATCCGCGTCGTCGCGGAATTGCGAACATAATGGCAAACTTTAGCAATTGCCGTGCCTGCGTCGAGGTCGCCGACTTGTCCGAGACGGTTATTGCGCACCGGGCCGGAACTATTTTGCTGGTCGGGCACGAGCCGAAATTGAGCCGGTTGGTTTCGCTCTTGACCACGGGCGGGGGAGTTGGGGTGAGCTTTAAAAAAGCAGAGCTGTCCAAACTGAAAATGGAGCGATTGCGAGCCAAACGGTGCGCGACCATCGAGTGGGTGCTGACCGCGAAGCATTTGTCTCAAGGCGCCCGAACCGCCGGGTTCGTGCTTTGCAACTCATGTGAACAACATTTCGAATAACGGGTGAATAAAATTAACTCGTTCGGGCATTGGTTTTCCGCCACCATTCCTTCACACGATAGAGAAAGGCAATTACCCAAATGGCAACTGAAGAGAAAGTGCTTTGTTTTAAACGGAAACTCCTCGAAGAACTGGGCGTGTTTCAAGGTTTGAGCCTCGCCGTTGACGAATATTTGCCGGTGGTGACCGCCGCCGAGAATATTCTTTACTTGAATCGCAGCGAGGCCGAACAGGACAAGGGTCACAAACAGCTTATTCCTTACGTCCTCATTATCTGCAACGACAGGATATTGCGGTATCGCCGGGGCAAAGGCGGCGGCGAGACTCGATTGCACGGACTCTATTCCGTCGGCATCGGGGGACACATCTCTGAGGAGGATCACGGGCTGTTTTCCAACGCGCAGGGATATCAGGACGGAATGCGGCGCGAATTGATGGAGGAGGTCGCCATCGACAATATCGAAGCGGCGCCCGTCGCTCTAATCAACGACGACAGCACCGAAGTTGGCTATGTGCATTTCGGAGTGGTGCATATCGTCCACGTCGCAAACGAAAGTGTCGCGGGCCGGCGCAGTGGCATCGTCAGCCCGGAGTTTGTTTCCATTATCGAAGCCGTGAAAGATTCGGCCGGGTACGAATCGTGGTCCCGCTTTTGCCTGGACCAAATGGATTTGCTGCTTTCCAAAGCCCCGCTCCCCGCATGACGGCGACCTGAACTTGTGGATCGCAAGCCGGATCAAGGAATCAATGAAGACGTTTGAAGAATTCCAAGTGATGGCGAGCAAGATCCCGCTTCCTTTGCGGAACAATCTCGACCGGATAAACCTGGAACTGGCGGAAGGAGAGGGATTCGAACCCCCGGAGACGCAAGCGCCTCGGCAGTTTAGTAAACTGCAGCTTTAAACCACTCAGCCATCCTTCCGTCGCGACGCTTGAAATTTGCCGCTGTCGTCGTTGATGTCAAAGCGTTTTCTGTTACGCTGCGTTCATGCCGATTAAAATCTTCCTGCGAACCTTCCTTGGGTCGTTCACCGTCCTCTGCGCCACGCTCAACCTGCTCGCCGCGGAGAAGACCAACAGCGTTCCGTCCCCGCTTTACGAAACGCGCGAAGAACATGATCGCGACGGCATCGGGAAATTTTTCATGGGACGCGAGATTGCGCACGTCATGGGTCATCAAGGCGCCGATTGGCTGGAACGGCCTGAGCGCGAGGCGGAGGAGAACACCGAACTGATGGTTGATTCGCTCAAACTCAAGGAAGGCGAGGCGGTGGCGGATATTGGCGCGGGCACTGGTTATATTTCCCGGAAGCTGTCGAAACGGGTGGGTGAGAAAGGAACGATCTACGCAGTCGAGATTCAACAGGAAATGCTCGACATCCTGACCAACAAAGCGGTGCGAGCGGGCGTGACGAACATCAAACCGGTCCTCGGAACGATCACCGACACGAAACTACCGCCGTCGTCGGTGGACACCATTCTCCTGGTCGATGTCTATCACGAGTTCGATCATCCCTTCGAAATGACGCGGGCGATGTGCGACGCGTTGAAGCCGGGCGGGCGGATTGTGTTCGTGGAATTTCGCGGCGAAGATCCCAAGGTTCCGATCAAGGCACTGCACAAAATGACCGAGGCGCAGTTGCGCAAGGAAATGGCCATCCATCCGCTGAAATGGTCCGAGACGATCAAGGTGTTGCCGCGGCAGCATATCGTGATTTTTAAAAAGGAGTAAGAAATTTGGTGCCGGGCGACTGCTGGAGCCACTTGCCCGGCGTCGGCTCGTGAGATACGGTTTCGTGTGTTATGACTGCCGACATTCGAAAGTTAATGCACGCCGCCCCGTTCGTTCCGTTTTCGATTCATCTGGCCGATGGCGGCCAGTTGCGCGTCCCGACCGTTGATCTGGTGGCGATCTCTCCGACGGGCGGTTCTCCCACACTTCGTTTCAGAGATGAAACTCGGAATGAAATCGTCAATAATAATGGCACCCTAACCAGCCATAGCGATGTCGGAAAATCCGTGTTTAAAGGCAATATCAACAACGCTTACGACTGGATTAGAGACTCAGCGGTTGCGGCTGGAGTGAGGTTTTGACAAAAAAATACAATGAAAATTATTCTCGCCGGTCTAATGTCAATCTTGTTCTGTGGATCCTGTCTTGCACTGCCAGAGGTTGAATTCGTTTATTTCAACCTAAGCACCAATGAGATTTGGATTGAGCGTGTAATCGGGCTTCCTGCGGCGGCTTCGCCCGGACGCTTGGCTCCGGTTAAAGGCGAGGATAGATTGTCGGAGGCAAGCATGACTTTCTTCGAGACTGTTCGCGTGGAAGATAAGCTAAAAATAGTTTGGAAGGACAATGGTCAGCAAGGTTGGCCAGGCGACGGCAAACCCGGCGACCTTTCTCGACCCGGTGTTTTGCATGAGGCAGAATTTAAGCGAGATGATTTAAAGATTCCAGCAAAAATGAAAAGCGGGAGGGTGCGCTTCACTTATCTTGGCAATGACAAGTGGCGCATTACATATCTCAGGTGAAGAGCGGCAAGAAATACTGGAGCGATCAGACGCCAGTGGCGGGGCAGCAGTTTGAGTATGCCTTTGACGACATTGGGAATCGGAAATCGACCAAGTCAGACGGGGATGAGAACGGGGCGAACCTGCGGTTGGCCAATTACACGGTGACGAGCTTGAATCAATACACCAACCGGGAAATTATTCGTGCGCCATTCTGAAACCGTGTAAGCATGAATAGTCAACGTATGCACCCGATTCTCTTCGTCCTTCAGGCCCTGATCTTTTTCCTGATTCTGTCGCCGATTTATCTCCGAGCTCAGAACATCAACATTAGCTTCGTCAGCCAGCGCGAACCGAACACCAGTCCATCGATTTCCTATGGTGACGTCTGGGCGGAAGACAACATCGCCTGTTTGGGAATCTGGTTGGGATACAGCACCAGCTACGGCGTCGGCATCTATGATATTTCGAATCCAGCGTCGCCGACGCTCCTGTCGATCTATTCGTCCCCGACCTCCAGCCATAATCAATTCGAACTCGGCGTGGTGCGAAATCGGATCGGATATTTCGGCAGTTGGAGTTCCGGCGGCGTGCATATCGTTTCGCTGACCAATGCCAGTTCGCCAGTTCTGTTATCTCAGATCGGTTCAGCGGGAGGCGGCTTTGACAGGGTCCATACGGTTTTTTTGGAGAGAAACTTCCTCTATCAGGCGGCTCACCTAACGGGGGTCAATGCGGTGAAGGTGATCGATGTCAGCAATCCCTTCGCGCCTTTTTTTGTCCGGGACATCGTCTCGACGAACGCGTCGAAGGTGCATCAGATCACCGCGGTAAAAAAAGGAGCCAGCACCCTTCTTTACACGTCTGATTTTGGCAACGGCGGATCCTCTCCCGGTGAAACGGATATCTGGGACGTCAGCAACGTGGGAACCCAACCCGCCGTTTGGCTCGGCCGGATTCTTTCGGGGAGCAGCTCGCACAGCAGTTGGCCGACGCCCGACGGAAACACGCTGGTCGTCTGCCGGGAAACCACGGGCGGCGACGTGAGGCTCTACGATATTTCAAATCCGGCCAGCCCGGTTCTGCAGACGATCATTTCCCCGGCGACTATGGGCCTTCCCGCGGCCATCCCGCACAATCCGGTCGTCGTCAGCAATCTCCTTTTTCTCAGTTGGTATCAGAACGGCGTGCAAATTTTCGACATCACGGATCGCGCCAGGCCGGTTCGGATTGGTTCGTATGACACGTATCCTTCCGCTGCGTCGGGTAGTTTTCAAGGAAACTGGGGCGTGTTCCCGAACCTCGGTTTGAACAAACTTTTGTTGAGCGATATTCAATCGGGTTTTTACGTTCTGGATGCTTCGGCGGTCTTGACCGCGACGAACAACTACCCGCCGCTGCTCGTCACGCAGCCGACGAGCCTGACCACGACCCAGGGATTTCCAGCCACGCTCAGCGCGGAGGTGACTGGTTCCGCTCCGAGGTATCAGTGGCGTTTCAACAACGTCGCCATTCCGGGTGCCACCAACAGCAGCCTGATTTACAGCAACGTGCAAACCTCCAATTCGGGAAGCTATCTGATGATCGCGACTAACTCGCTCGGCTCGGTCACCAGTTCCGTGGCCACTCTGAGTGTGGCGGCGCCAAATTTTTCGCCGATGATCACGGCGCAGCCGCAGCCGGTTGCGGTTTATTCGGAAAGTTCCGCGATGTTTTCGGTCGCGGTTTCCGGAGGGGCGCCCTTTGCCTATCAGTGGCGATTCAACGGCGGCAACATTTCCGGGGCGACGAACAACAGTTTTTCTGTATCAAACGCTCAACCCGAGCAGGTCGGGAATTATTCCGTCGTCATCACAAATGGCTTCGGGACGGTGACCAGTTCGAACGCGCCGCTGACCTTATTGGATTCGCCCTATTTGAGTTCGGTGCGGGCGAGTGCCGGGCTGCGAAGCGCCTTAATCTCCTGGAGCAGCACCGTCCCTTCCGACAGCCAGGTGCAATTTTCCGTGGCCAATGCGGTCATCGCCAGCCCGTCGGCGGTTTCGGCGGCGGGCGCCAGTTTCGGCGGCAATTCCTACATTGACCGCCAACTCGTCACAAACCACACGATTCTTCTGACCGGGTTGATCCCGGGCACACGTTACAGTTTCCAAGTGATTTCCTCGACGGAGACGAACACGTTTCCTTCGGGCGTTTATCAATTCACCACGGCAGGCTCACCCATCATTCTGGATAACACGAACAGCGCGGTGAGTTTCACCGGCACATGGGGAACGAGTGTGAATGTCTCCGGGTATTACGGATCGAATTATCGGTTTGCCAACAATGCCGATGTCCTGTCCACCGCCACATTTACGCCGAGTATTTCCACTGCCGGGAAGTATGATGTTTATGTCTGGTACACGACGGGCACGGACCGGGCCAGCAACGCGCCCTTTGCCATTTCCTACGCGGGAGGCACCAACACCGTTTTCGTGAACCAACGCGGCAACGGCGGCACCTGGAATCTCATTGCGTCCGGCCTCCCGTTCACCAATGGCAACAGCGGGTTCGTGCGGCTCTCCAACCGTGCGTCGAACACCGTTGTAATCGCGGATGCGGTGCAATTTGTTTACGCGGAGGCGCAGGATATTCCTGCTGGCGACACTGTTCCGGCCTGGTGGGAGGATTTTTATTTTGGTGGCGCGGTCAATCCGCTGGATGACCCGGATGGCGATGGTTTCACCACGGCAGAGGAATACGTCCTCGGAACTTCGCCGAGGGATTCCAACTCAAAGCTGCGGCTGGATCTCCAGGCGGCAGGGAACTCGGCCAACATCACGTTTTGGCCGCTTCATGGAAATCGGAATTACCAGTTGATCTACCGTCCGGACATTGGGGGTTTGGGTTGGCAGACTCTTTCGCCCGGGAGCATCAATTCCACCCCCTACGGCCACGGTATTTTTTCGCTGTCAACGGAAACGGCGTCGCGGGGTTTTTATCGGCTGCAAGTTCAGTTGACGCCGGACGGAAATTTCGCCGGCAGCAGGCCGGTTCCTCAAGGCCGTGCCGCTTCCGCGTTCGGAGAAGCCGCCTGCGGCGTGAACAGGATCTACGTGAAATAGGCCGCTGATGCCAATGGGAAAGGCGCATCTCTCTTCATCAGCCAATAATCGATCGCTCAAGCTGTCGGACGTGAACAATTCTCTTTTTTCCTTAAAGCGCGTTCGCGCTTCTTAACTTCACCGCGCAAAAGTTCCTCCGCGCTCCAGCCTTTTTCCTGCGCGAGCCGGGCGAGCGCAAAAAGCTCTTCGGCGATTGTGCCTTTCGAGACGCGCCGCTTCGGTCCCTCGGTCAGCATCTTTGCCTTGCGCGCCTTTTTGACGAGTTTCTCGGCGCGAAGCAGGGCAGGGAGGTGTTTGGGAATTCCGTCAAGGGCAGAGGCGCGTTCGTGTTTGGTTCCGTGTTTCTCTGCGCTTTTGATTTTTTCCCAGTTGGCCCAAACCTCATCGACATCTTTGACTTTGGTTTCGCCGAAGACATGCGGATGGCGGCGAATCAGTTTATCTGTGATATGCCGGGCCACTTTATCGAAGTCGAAAGCGCCACGTTCCTCACCGAGCTGGCAATGGAAAACCACCTGCAACAACACGTCGCCCAGTTCTTCGGCCAATTCGTGATCATCGCCCGCTTCAATGGCGTCGATCATTTCGTAAACCTCTTCGACGGCATGGAACCGGAGGGTCATGTGATCCTGCTCGCGGTCCCACGGGCAACCTTCGGGCGAACGGAGTTTGGCCATGACGGCGAGGAGATCGTTGATGGCGGATGGCTTTTTCATTCAAATCTTAATCCTGATCGTAATCTTACTCTTAATCACCCCGGACGAGTTGGAGTAAGATTATGAGTAAGAGTAAGAGTAAGAATTCTGTCTCACAGCACCACCAGATTATCGCGGTGAATGACTTCGGTGCGCGGAATGCCGCCAGCTTTCAGTGCTTCCGAATCAAAGGCTGTGATGCCGCGCGCGAACTCCGTTCCATTCACGTCGCAGACACGCACCACTTCTCCGGCAGAGAAGCGCCCTTCGCTTCGGGTGATTCCGGGGGGCAGGAGACTCGTTCCTTTCTCGCGGAGCGCCAGCTTGCATCCGTCGTCCACGTAAAGCGTTCCCTTCGGAGCATGAAAAAAGGCGATCCAGCGTTTTCGTCCGGGAAGCTTGATAGCATGTGGAACGAAAAGCGTTCCCTCGTCGTCGCCTTGCAAAATGTTCGCCAGCACGGTGGTTTTTCCGCCGGACGCGATGACGAGCGGGATTCCCGCGCGAGCCACGATTTTTGCCGCCTGAACTTTCGACGCCATCCCGCCGACGGCCGTTTCACTGGTGGTCCCGGAAGCGATTTTCTCCAGAGCCGCATCAATCTGCTCGATCACTGGTATGGTCGTGGAATCGTCTTTCCCGAAGTTCTTAATCACGCCTGCCACCGTCGTCAGGATCACGAGAAGATCCGCCGGCAGAAGGCAGGCAACCAGCGCGGACAGTTTGTCGTTGTCGCCGAATTTCAGCTCGGTGAATGAGATTGCGTCATTCTCGTTGATGATCGGAACGACGCCGTGGTCCAGCAATTTGACGAGTGTGTTGCGCGCGTTCAGGTGGCGTTCGTGATGTTGCAGGTCGTCATGGGTCAAAAGCACCTGCCCGACGTGAAGACCGAACTCCGCGAAAAGCTTTTCGTAAGTCGCCATCAGCCGCGATTGTCCGACTGCGGCACAGGCCTGCATTTCCGCCAGTTCGCCCGGGCGTTTGGCATGGCCCAACACACCCATGCCCGCCCCGACCGCGCCGGAAGTGACCAACACGACTTCTTTGCCCGCCTTGCACAACGCTGCGGTTTGCGCCACCAACTGCTTCATTTGCGCGATGTCGGGTTGTTTTTTCGAGTCGGTGAGAACTCCGGTGCCGAGTTTGACGACAATCCGGCTGACATTTTTTAGAGACTCACGCGACATAGGGGCGACTTGCTATCAAAACAACCGCGCCGTGTCGAGGCGCGAGAGATGGATTTGGCGAATGGGGCCGTGATTGAAAGTGGGCGAGGCTGGAGTGCGGCTGTGTCGCAGACCAGCCGCAGCGGTCAATGAATGCTCGTGCCTGCGAACAAACCAACGCGCTGCGGCTGATGCTCCGCACACAGCCGCGCACCGAATCCTGCTCTGATATCACCGACTTTTAATCAGACCCGGCGAATGGAAGCGCAGGTTCGCTCTCAGCTCGTAGCGCAGGTTTCAACAACCTTGCTTTATCGCCGATTTGCAATCGGCAGGACGCGTTCCCTCCGAGCGCGGCAGAACTGCCGGGTGTTGGGCGGAATGGAAGTCCTGCGACAAAGGACACCAGAAAGTCGGGGTACGCCGACGAAACACCTTTCGTTCATCCCGCCTATCGCGTCTGGTGCGTCGCCGCTGTAATCAACTCAATCTTCGCCGCTGAACATAACCTGCAAACGGTTCAAGTCGTGCCGCCGGGTGAAGGCGAGAAATGTTTCGCCTGAATCGCGGTGCTTGAGGAATCCGAGGAGCATTTTTTCCAGAGTCGGCTTGATTTGTTCCATGGAAATTCCGGAAAAAATCTGGCGCCCCACAGCCTGGTTCTTTCCAAATCCGCCTCCAACGAAAACGTGGTATCCCTCCACAGATTCGCCTTCGATTTTGACTTTGGTTCCGAGCAGACCGATATCACCCATGTAATGTTGCGCGCAGGAGTTCGGGCAGCCGGTAAGGTGAATGTTGATCGGTTGATCGAGTTGAACCCGTTTTTCGAGGTAATCGGCCAGCTCGAGCGCGTGGCCCTTGGTGTTCGAGGCGGCGAATTTGCAATAGGAATTCCCGGTGCAGGCGATGATGCCACTGCGGAGGTTTGATTGTTCCGAGGAGAATCCCATTTTGCCTAGAGCTTTCCTGACCGTTTCAATGTATGCATCGGGAACATTCGGGATGATAAAATTCTGCCAGACTGTCAGCCGGATTTCACCGGACCCGTAGTGGTCCGCGAGGTCGGCCAGGCGCAACATTTGTTTTGGGGTGATTTGGCCAACAGGCACCGCGACCCCGATGTAACTCAGCCCGGGCTGCTTTTGGTAGAAAACTCCGACATGCGAATGCGGGACCGGCGGCGGTTCGGGAGTCGTTTCCAGGCCGAACTGGCCGTTTTCATCCAGCGGTGCGCGGAGCAATTTGTAGCCAAGAAGCTTTTCTGTCTCGGCCAGGTATTTTTCCAGCGACCACGTCTCCAGCAAATGTTTCAGGCGCGCCTTCTTCCGGTCGCCCCGATTGCCATTGGCGATGTAAACCCGCAGCAGCGCGACCGTGACCTTCAAAATTTCATCCGGACGCGCCAGCACGCCCAGGTCGCGGGCAAAGACTTGGTGACCGGTTGCGCCGCCGAGTTTGATGCGGAAATAAATTCCGGGTTTGATTTCCGCGGCGGAATCCGGGCCGCCGGTTCCTTGAACAATCTGAACGGCCTTGATGCCGATGTCATTGGTGTCATCGACCGTTCCGATCAATCCGCCGCCGTCGAAGGCGATATTGAACTTGCGCGGCAGATCGTAAAACTCGCGGTGGTTGATGATGATCTGGCCGAGTTGATGGCAGAGCGGCGCGGTATCGATCAGTTCATGCGGATCGATTCCCGCCGTTGGGTTCGCAGTGAGGTTGCGAATATTGTCCGCGCCAGAGCCGCGCGTGTGCAGGCCGATGCACTGGATGCGTTGCAGAACCTCGGGAGCGTTTTTCATCTCGATCAGGCGAATTTGCAGGTTGGCGCGGGTGGTGATTTGGACGTAGCCGCTGGTCAGTTCGCTGGCGACCCGGGCGATCTCGCGCAGTTGAAAAGTTTTGAGCTGGCCGGCCGGAATGCGGAGCCGGGCCATGAACGCCTCCTTGTTCGGAGTGAGGAAGAACAGCCCGTTCCATTTGAAACGAAAAATGTTCTCGCGCTCGGGCGATTTATTGGTGGCGGCATGTTCAAGAAGGAGCGGATAAGCATCAAGCGGGTGGAGTTCGTGCTTGACCCGTTCCTCGAAAATCAACGCGTCGAGATTCGGTTTGGTAGCGGTCGCGCGATTGATTTCGACATCGGTAAAACTGAGGCCGCGATTGGGCAAGCCGGCAAAAAGCCCGTCGAGATAGGAGCGTTGTTCGCCGTTTAGTTTCTCGCCGTTGATTTGGTCGAATGGAAGTGGGCTCATGTGAAACAAATCGGTTTAATAGACATCGCGTTGATAGCGCTTCTCCGTTTTCAAGTTCTGCATGTAGGCGGCGGATTGGTCGGCGGTCCGATTTCCCGCGGTTTCGATGACCTCCCGCAGAGCCGCGTCCACGTCTTTGGCCATTCGTTTCGCGTCGCCGCAGACGTAAACGTGCGCGCCGCTTTCCAGCCACGACCAGATTTCCGGGGCGCTCTCCCGAATGCGCTGTTGCACGTAAATTTTTTCCGGCTGGTCGCGCGAAAATGCGAGGTCGAGGCGGGCCAATGTTCCATCTTTGGTCATTGTCTCCAGTTCGTCGCGGTAGAGAAAATCCGTTTCTGCGCGCTGGTCGCCGAAGAAAAGCCAGTTCCGCCCCTTAGTGCCGAGCGCGCGGCGTTCCTCGAGGAAGGCGCGAAATGGCGCGACGCCTGTGCCCGGCCCGATCATGATAATCGGCTTGGCGCCATCCTTTGGCAGACGAAAGCCGTGCGATGTCTGGATGAAAACCGGGACGGGCGAATCGGGCTCCACGCGGTCGGCGAGAAAGGTGGAGCAAACCCCTTTCCGCGCGCGAGCATGACTCTCGTAACGCACGGCTGCGACCGTCAGGTCGATTTCGCCCGGATGCGCCTTCGGGCTGGACGAAATGGAGTAAAGTCGCGGCTGGAGTTTGCGCAGACTTGAGATGAATTCGCCCGGGGAAAATTGCACGCCCGGAAACCCGGCCAGGAGATCGATGATTTCGCGGCCATAGAGGAATTTTTCAAGTTCGTCCTTCCGTTCTGGACTCAGCAATTGCTTTAGGCCAGCGTCGCCGGATCGTTCTGCGAACAGTTGGAAAAAATCGCGTGAAATTTGGGTGATCTGATGGCCGCCAAGCAAGGCGTGGCGAAGTGAGATTTCCTGTTCCTGCGAGTTTTTGACTCCTTCCTCTCCGTCAAAACCAAGCGCCTCCAAAATCTCTCCGACGAGCGTGGGGCAATTGGTTGGCACCACCCCCAACGCATCGCCGACCTCGTAGTTCAAATCAGAGCCGTGCAGCGCGATTTCGAAATGCCGCGTGTCCTTGACGGAGTTCCGGGCGGTCAGTTTCCGGTTGACCAGGAGACGGGCGGGGAATGGATTATTCCGATCGAACTGCGGGCGGGTCGATTTTGTCGCTGGATTGAGAAGGGCGGGAGTTGGGACAACGGGATTGCTGGCCCCATCGCCGATCCGCGGATCTGCATTCCCAAGATCTGAATTTTTCAAGGCCGCCCAGAACGCCGCGGTCCAGGCTTTGGCGGTGCCTTCGTAATCGAGGTCGCATTCGGCGCGGGGATGGATTCGCGT
>Ga0163152_10003226_pt1 | contig 21501 bp, 15 predicted proteins | sample OliLakLV19MP8IB2_FD_148635 | JGI IMG/M metagenome (GOLD analysis project Ga0163152, IMG submission 148635) | Freshwater microbial mat bacterial communities from Lake Vanda, McMurdo Dry Valleys, Antarctica - Oligotrophic Lake LV.19.MP8.IB-2 | ecosystem: Environmental > Aquatic > Freshwater >...
ACATGGTGTCGAGCTGCAGCTCCAGCGCGTTGGCTCCATGTTCGGCATATTGTTTGCACCAGAACCGGTGCGTGATTTCAAATCCTCTCAGAAGATTGACGCTCGTAAGTTCGCTCGCTTCTTTCACTTCTTGCTCGACAACGGCATTTACTTGCCACCTTCCGCCGTTGATGCGGCCTGCCTTTCTGCAAGCCATAGCGAAGAAGACATCGAAGAGACGATCTCAATTTGCTCACAGGCGCTGGCCTATGTTGCAAGCTAGGCTCTTTGCCCCGAAGGCCGGAGCGCTTGACAAGACCGGGGCTTGGTGGAGCGCACACCGGCCCACTTCGCGGCAGGCGCCTACCGCGAGATGACGGCCTATCTACCACCACAACGCAAATGATTCAGCAGGCGACTGCGATGGAATTCTGATCGCCGCCAGAGTGCGGGCGTCCCGGGATATCTTCATGCCACCACATGCAAAAAGTTGACGCACAGTGTAGGCACCGTGCGTCAAAAGAATCGTGAGTTAGGGGGCCCGGTCTAGCGAATGCGCTTAGCCATACCGATAAGGTCGCCGAAGGTCTCTGTGATCACTGAGAATTTTCCGCCACTTGCACCTTCCGACAAACGCGGCAGATGTTCGATCGGCAACTCAACTACACTGAAGCCGGCCTTGTGTGTGCGGATGCAGAGTTCCGCATCAACAAAGGGAGTTTGAGATTCAAGCGGGAAGTAGTTGAGGATTTCCCGGCGGAATAGTTTGATCGAGTTGACGTCCTTGAAAGTGATGCCATAGAAGATACGCAGCATCATGTTGTAGATGTGTGACTGCATCTTACGTCGTGGCGGATCGTTGCGGTTAACACGATGACCAATAACGAAGTCGTGATCTTTCAAACCATGAGCCATCGCCAAAAGTTCTTTAGGTGCAAACTGATAGTCACCCGGAAGTGAAAACACTAGATCTTTGGTACCACACAGGTAAAGCTCGCGGATGGTGCGGCCATAGCCCTGATTAACGGGGTGATCGATGACGCGCATGTTGCGGATTTGCTTCTCTTTCTCTTGCAGAACAGCAAGCGTGTTGTCTTTACTGCCATCGTTTATACAAACGATTTCGTAATCTGTGCAAAGCTCTTGCAACAAGCAATCGACGTCGGCAACCAACCTTCCGATTGTTGTCTCATCATTGTAGGCGGGGATCACTACAGAAATTGAAGTGATGGACATGCCAGATTTCGGTCTGGTGCTGGAATGACTTGCTTGGACTCTATTCATCGTTTATCTCAATTTGACTGGGCTGACGGATGAAGTAACGGTCTTGGCGGCAGCAAAATCTGCTTGCGAAGCTTTAGCTGCCGGATTTACTTGTACATACTGTTTGATCTGATCGATTACGTAATCAACTTGTTCGTCGCTCAGCTGCGGGAACATCGGTAAGCTCAAAATGCGCTTGGTAGCGTATTCCGTGACAGGTAAATCACCTTCGTTAACATCACGATAGCGATAAGCCTTTTGAAGATGTGCAGGCACCGGATAATGGATCAATGTGCCAACGCCCTTCTCAGAAAGGTACTGTTGCATTCCATCGCGATCACCGGATTGGATTACGTATAGGTGAAATACGTGGTCATTGTGTTCAACCGGTGTAAAGACGACATCACGCAATCCCTGCGTGTAGCGGGCAGCGATAGCTTTACGTCGTGCGTTCCATTCAGTTAAGTGTGGAAGTTGAGCACCCAAAATCGCCGATTGAATCTCGTCCAGCCGACTGTTGATACCAATTTCGTCGTGATAGTAGCGCTTCGATTGACCATAGTTACGCAAGCGGAGCAGTCTTTCATATCCTTCTGTGGAGTTGGTGCACACCGCACCACCATCACCAAATGCGCCCAAATTCTTGCTCGGGTAGAAACTGAATGCTCCAAAAGCACCAGTTGTTCCAGCTTGAGCCTTCTTATAGACCGCACCGGTGGCCTGCGCGACATCTTCGATAATTGGAATACCTTTGTCAGCACCGAGCTTCATAAGTGGCTCAAGATCCACCATCTGCCCGTAAAGGTGAACTGGAACGATGGCTTTCGTGCGTGCCGTGATTTTGCTTTCGACTTTAGTTACATCCATCACATAAGTGTCAGGATGGATATCGACGAACACAGGTTGAGCGCCGGTCATGGAAATTGCGCTGATAGTTGGCACTGCCGTATGTGCAACTACGATGACTTCGTCGTCCTGGCCAACACCGGCAGCAACCAGGGCCAGATATATCGCCTCGGTTCCAGACGCGCATCCGACAACATAATTGGCGCCCAGGTATTGAGCGAAGTTTTCTTCGAAAGTCTTGAGCTCTGGTCCGAGAATGTAATACCCGCTTTCCAGAACTCGCTTTACGGCTGTATCTACTTCTTGTTTTACCGAATGGTAGTGAACTTTCAAATCACCGAACGGCACGTTCAAAACAAACACCTCACGCAGGTCGTCAACAAGTCGCTGATGGCAGAGCACGGAGCAAGTCAGCGGATTCCAATAGAACCGAGGGCAATAGTAGGGTAAAACGGTTCCGCCTTGAATTAAGACAACTAAATGTAGATTTGTGGTCTTTCCGCGAGTTAAAGGTGCTGACTGGGGCTTTGCGCTGTGCCTAGAGCCGACTTAACCTGTAATTCATATCCAAACGTTGGTCGAAGTCGGCAAACGAAGCGGGTCTTCAGAAGTGTGATAAATGTCCTTATGCTAAAATCTCAGACTCACGGGCTAACGTGTAGGTTAAGCAAGTTTAGGCAACGGAGCAAACAGCGTGGTTAGTCTCACCGCAAAAACTTTTGCAGGAAAGCAAGTTCTAATCACCGGGGGAATGGGCTTCATCGGCTCAAACTTGGCGATTCAGCTGGCTGAGTTGGGCGCGCGCGTAACGGTTATCGACGCAATGATTCCTGATTACGGCGGCAACGAATTCAACGTGTCCCCAGTTCGCGAAGGCATTCGCGTCAACTATTGCGACATCCGCGATGAACTGGCGATGAACTATTTAGTACGTGGACAAGACTACGTCTTCCATCTTGCTGGACAAGTTTGCCATGTGATGAGTCTTTCGAATCCATTTCCAGATATCGAAATCAACATCACCGGCACAGCAGTTTTGATGGAAGCGCTGCGTAAGTACAACAAAGAGGCCATTGTCGTTTACACAGGCACCCGTGGTCAGTACGGTCCGTCCGTGTCCTTGCCTGTAAATGAAGAAGCGGCAACGAATCCAAAAGGAATCTATGAGATCTCCAATCTCACCGCAGAAAAGATCATTAAGGTATACAACGACGTCCATGGCGTGCGTTCAGTATTGCTTCGCTTGAGCAACATATACGGACCGCGTTCGCAAATGAAGCACTCTCGCTTCGGGGTTTGCAACTGGTTTATCCGCCTGTGCATCGACAATCAGAAGATCCAGGTCTTTGGCGATGGCAGCATCCTGCGCGACTTCTGTTATGTCGATGACTGTGTCGAAGCAATTCTTCGGACGGCAATCACTCCGGAAGCATACGGTGAAGTCTTCAACGTCGGTTCCGATATTCCGGTTAGCTTTCTGGAACTTGTGCAATCAATCGTGAAAGCAGGCGGACAGGGCGGTTGGGAATTTGCAGAATTCACCGCTGAACGAAAGGCCCAAGAACCCGGCGATTTCTATTCCGACATCACTAAGATCGAACGGATCACAGGTTGGAGACCGGAGACATCGCTGGAGCAAGGTTTAGCCAAGACTTTCGACTTCTATAGAAATCATCGAGACGAGTACTGGACTGTCAATTGCCCGGTTCCTGCGGCGGCTAAGTAATGACCTCAGACGCAGCCGATTCTGCGCTAACATCTGATCCAACGACAGGGCATTTCAAACGCGCTCTCGGGCTAGTTGATGCAACTGCCATAGTCGTTGGCTCGATGATCGGCTCAGGTATCTTCATTGTTTCGGCCGAAACAGCCCGTCACGTTGGCTCTCCGGGACTCTTGCTCCTGTGCTGGGCGCTTGCGGGCGCACTGACGATCATGGGTGCACTCTGTTACGCCGAGCTGGCAGCAATGCATCCTAAGGCTGGCGGGCAGTATGTTTTCCTGCGGGAAGCGTTCGGACCTATGGCTGGTTTTCTCTACGGCTGGACCCTCTTTGCAGTCATTCAATCCGGAACGATAGCAGCTGTAGGTGTGGCATTTGCTAAGTTTCTTGGGGTCTTCATGCCATGGGTATCCAATTCCAACATATTGATTCAGCTGGGAAGCTGGAAACTAACAGTCTTGCAAGTGATATCAGTGATTCTGATCGCTGTGCTCACCTGGATAAACTGTCGGGGCATTGAGACTGCCAAAAACATCCAAACCAGTTTCACTCTAACTAAAGTGTTGGCCCTTGGTGCACTGATAGTGCTTGGGCTCCTTTCCTTTGACAAGTTCAACGGCGCCAGTGTAAATTTCGGGGCCGGCTTCTGGCAATCCAATATTGCTCACGGCGACTTCATCAATATCTTTCTGGTAGTGGCACTGGCGATGGTCGGCCCACTGTTTTCTTGCGATGCCTGGAACAACATCACTTTTGCCGGTGAAGAGGTCAAGGATGCCGAAAGGGTTTTGCCCAAGAGCCTCGCTTTAGGCACCCTTATTGTCGTTTCAATTTATCTATTGGCCAATCTCGTCTACCTATTGCTGCTTCCTATGAACGGTGCCGCCGATGGTGTCACAGTCGTGGCACGCGGTATATCGCATGCTGCCGAGGACCGGGTGGGAACTGCCGCTGCAGAAATCATCTTCGGCTCTGTTGGAAAGTCCCTCATGGCTGGCGCAATCATGATTTCCACCTTCGGCTGCTTGAACGGACTGATTCTTGCTGGAGCCCGCGTTTACTACGCCATGGCCAAGGATGGGTTGTTCTTCAAGAAGGCCGGTGTTTTGAACCCAACGACCAACGTGCCTGTTTTCGGTCTGATAATTCAAGGCGTCTGGTCCGCATTTCTTGCCACATCGGGCACCTACAGCGATCTATTGGAATACGTCGTGTTTGCAGCTTTACTCTTTTACGTGGCGACGGTGATAGCAGTAATCGTCCTGCGCAAAAACCAGCCAGACACCCCCAGACCTTATCGCGTACCGTTCTATCCGATTCTTCCGATCGTCTATATAGTGTTAGCGGTCGCCATAATGGGCGGGCAGCTCTACATGCACCCAGAGTTCAGTGGTAAGGGTTTGCTAATCATCTTGAGCGGACTACCAGTGTTCTTTTGGTTAAGCCGAAAAGGTGATGTCACAAAAGCCTAAACTTGACATCAGGCTTAAATTTCGTTAAAGTAGCGCCGTCGATTAATGTTAATCGCAGCGTTGGTTGGAATAACACTGTTAGAAGCGTCGGCCTTTGCGCCGTGCTTTGCAGGACCTTTTGGGGAAGAACGGTGGCTGACAGTGCCCCGCAAGACTTTTCTCAGCATGATCACGCTCGCCCAAAGCGGGAGGGTCCTATGCTGACGCCTTTTGACGAAGAGTTGTTCGTCGGTAGCCGCTTTGCTGAGCGCTATCAAATTCTGTCTGTGGTCGGACGCGGAAGCATGGGCGTCGTCTATAAGGCGCGTCACGAACTTATGGGTCGATTGGTTGCTATCAAAATGCTTCGCGGGCAGCTGCTGCGTGATGAGCGCAGCGTCAAGCGATTTGAGCGGGAAGCTCGTGCCACCAGCCGACTGGATCACCCAAATGTAATTGCCGTGCACGATTTCGGATTGACGGAAAATCGTCAACCGTATTTGGTCATGGACTTCGCCAGTGGCGTCACTCTATACGAGATTCAAAAACGAGAGCGGATACTTGCTCCGCAGCGGGCTGTCCACATATTCAGCCAGGTGTGCGACGCGCTGCAACATGCACATTTACAAGGAGTCATTCACCGCGATTTAAAGCCATCCAACATTATGGTGATGTCTCGCGAAAATGATCACGATTATGTAAAAGTGTTCGACTTGGGCGTGGCGAAAGTAGCCTGGGGTGAAGAAGAGGAGAAAGAAGCGCTCACGGGAACCGGAGAGGTCTGCGGCAGCCCCATCTATCTCAGCCCCGAGCAATGCAAGCACGACCCGCTCGATCACCGCACCGATATTTATTCACTCGGCGTCGTCATGTACGAGCTGCTCACCGGTATGCCACCGCTTATGGGTGAAACCGCATACGATACCATCTACTTGCACGCGCACGAAGAGGCACCAGCATTTGCCTTAGTCACGGATGCAGTCCTGCCCGCACGCTTAGAGAAGATCGTGCTGAAAGCTTTGTCAAAGTCTCCAGATGATCGACAACAAACCATGCAAGAACTTAAGTGGGAGCTGCAAGCATCCCTTACCTTAAGTGATCCCCTGTTGCAAGTATTACCGCCAAACGCTTTGCCACCACTACGCAAGCGTCCGGGCGCTGAGGCCCCAACTGAACTCCGGGAGTCGGATAAACGCGGTCGCGGCACCGGTCCGCGCCTGCTACCGAACAGCGCAAGAGTGGGGTCCACAAACCTCCTTTCTGAACCGGAAGAAAAGTCCAGCAGGCCGGTTGTTATGACAGCTGCAGTCTCGTCCATCATAAGCATCGCAATCACCCTTGGACTTCTGGCTATCTTCAATTCCGGCAAGAGTACAACTAAACTTGTGCAACCGGAACCGGATTCCAAAATGCTGAACATGAGCCAATATCTGAAGGATCCGGGGGAAGCTAAGTCGGCAAATTCAAGTTCAGCCCGCGCCGTGGCCACTTTTCGGAAAACTGCGCATGTTGCACCGGACTTGCACCGTCATCCAGTTGCATCTGTTGTTGCACCGCACCCTAAATCCGGGCCCGCCGAAACGCCTCACTCAAAAGACAAACCATTGCCCGTAAAAGAAAAGCTTCCGATTGCACAAACAGCACCAACTTCAAATCCATTCTTTTCAATATTTGCAGCAGGCAAACCGCCGCCGCCAGCGGCGCAACGACCGGTCCAAGCGGCGACGCCGAAAGCTCTGGCGATCCCTAAAGTAGCAACAGGTAAAGTCGACGGGCAACCATCTTCCACTGAAACTGGTGCGCAGAACCCAGTTGTACAAACAGTGCCGGCAAATCCATTATCGGAAAGAGACCAACGTAACGCCATTATGTTGAACAATGAGGCCGTTACCATGCTTGGTTCCGACCCTGAAAATGCAATCGGAAAGTTACAGCGCGCGATAAAGCTGAATCCGCAATACACCAATGCAAAAAAGAATCTCGGCAGCGCCTGGCATAATTTGGCAATCCGCCAACGATCGAGTGGAGATACGTTTGCCGCCGTGAATAGCTACAGATATTCATTGGATTTGCTTACAGAGGTGCTCGGAAAAGGGCACCCCGCAACGTTGGCAACTCAGCAAGAATATGAGAACCTGGTTCAGAGCGTCGGTGCTTCACCAAACTGACCTGGACGGTGGTATTGATACTTTGCGTTGGATTACACCTTCGTGAAAGTGATCGTGCAGGGAGCTTCGTTCGGTCCTGACCCGATCTTTTCTGTGCCTGTGAAACCAAATTCTTTGGCCAACAGATGCGTCATTTCGGCATAGCAATTGGACATCGATTCCATTGCAGGTTCGGAAATGTTCATGCGTTCAAGCGCACTCCAGCAGCCGCACTCCTCGTATTCCACATGTGCTTGCTTGTCATCGCCCCAATAGCGCAGTTTGCTGCCGAACATGTTTGTTTCGTACTCAGTCCATGCTGTAACAAGATCAAGAGGGGTTTTGACGCCCTGTGCACGAAAGTTTTCGACTTTCAATTTTGCCCACTCATGGCGAACTTTCGAAATAACTTCAGGACCGGCTAGTTCTAGAACTTTGATCGTGGCGAACATTTGGGCTGTAAGTGCGTTCGATACCTGCTCTTGAATCTTGGTGACGGACCAGGTCGTCGTCGCTGTATTCTTCTGGACGGCAGCTGTACTCATTGCATCATCTCCATTGTTTTAGAGCGCATTATTATAGAATCGGACGGCAGTCGGATTCGGTTTCTTAAGAGTTCCACTTGGACACTTTTTTTGAATTGCTCCGTAGCAAGCCAAACTATTTTTCAACAAGAAGTCCCGGCAAATTTGCCGGGACTTCTTGATTCAAGGAACCGAACCATCAACTCAGCTGAACAGGTTGATGTCCCGGGCAAAGCCCACTAATGCCTCCATCATCTGCGGCAAACTAACTGCCACAACTGCAAACGACGCGGCGATGAGCACAGTCTTGCGCTTCGACCAGCCTGACGGCCCCAGACCGTTCTTCAGCAAAAGGCCAACAACCAGGTTTACGGCAATTGTAAAGCCTAAGAGTGAACCGAGTTTGGTCACAATTTGCATCAAGGCCTCAAGGTTGGCCAGGTTGTTGACACGCACAGTTCCAGCTGTGTTCACTCCAGATATCACAGTTGCATCCATTCCTTGTGGACCAACAGTTCCGTTAGTTGCGCCCTGTAACTGCGGTGCTTGCATCGGTCCCATGCCAGTTGCGCCTTGTAGCATCGGTGCTGTGGACGGCGTTGAACTTCCCTGAGTACGGTACATATCTCTGTTCATTGCGGTGATTCCATAATCGGCATCGGTCTCCAGAACAACTGCACCAGATACACTCGAAACTATCCGATATCTGTTTGCAAGTTCGCATGCATCTGTGACATTGCCGCGCTGGACCAGGCGCTCAATTTCCTGATGGGCCCAGAGGCTGGAAAGACGAGCGGCAGCGTCTTCTGTCGCAATGATTTCACAAGTGGGCTTCTCATCAACTCGCTGGAGGCTCAAAGACGTTCCGTTGTTCGAGGCAACAACATACTGACTTGGAGATGTGTGGGTAAGCCGGGTTGCAAAAACAGAAGAATTGGGTTCAGCTACAAAGATTTTAGCCGTGGATAACGCGTCGACAGGAACGTTGGCGCGCACTTGGAGGCCAGACCCGCGCAACGAACCAAATGATTGAATTGGTGTAGTGGACGTCAGGTGCACGTCCTGCTGGCAGTCAAACTTGAGATTAGACTCTACGATGTGGGGCATCGACACCGAATTTCTTCCATCTCGCTCATTTTCAAACGGAACTGTAATACCAAGCCTTATTTTCATCGTGCCACCATTGGCGGTGACCGGCGCTGCCAATATCTTAATGCGATTTGGTGCAACTTGCGTCACTAGCAGCGGGTCACGGTGGCGTACCACGATCCAATCATAAGCTTCTTTCACTTGCTGGTTCGAAGCAAATGCCGCTTCTTGCGGAACGCCATTAATCCAAAGCGTGGCGCGAGAGATAGCGGAGTTTTTAGGCAAGTCCACCAAAATCGATGCTTCTTTGTCCGTCCGGTTGTTGTTCTTGAGGACAAAGGTCCAGTACAGGGCGGCGGTCATAGAGTTGCTATCAACGACACCGGTAATGGTTGATCTGTCAGCATTGACGTGCCCGGCTTGCATAACCCTGTGAACTTCAGCAGCTCCCTGCGGGGTATGCACATCAAAGCGCTCGAAGGCATCAGACATGCCGACGACCCCGGGCAGAAAGCCAGGCGTTTGGGAAGAAAAGGCCGGGATATCGGGCGAAGGCACCGCAAGATTAACCCCAAAGCACGCAGCACCAAATAAAGTGCAGCACAAACTGACTAGTAAGGTTGGCAAAAGACTCCGTCGCACATGAGGTGCCGGCTGGCTCGATTCCGGCGGATTGCAAGGAAGTCGATATAGTTCCTCAAGTTCTCTGGCTTTGCGATGATGATTGCGGTGTACGGTTCTCATTGTGGTGGTGCTCCATGCTTAAACTGTGTGGCATACGGCAATCCTAAGCGCAGGAATCTGCTGCCACATCCAGCTGAAGTCACCTCTTGATCCATGACCAAGGTCATTTCGTTGCTGTAGGGGAGGGGTTTGTCCCCTCCCGTTGAACGCAGTATCCATGAATCATTTCCATCGCTGTTTGCTAGTGGATTGCTCCGCGGGAGGGGACAAGCCCCAACCAGCAGAAGCACACGGTGGCAGCCAGGCCCCTCCCCTTTTAGCCAGCTAGCCGGCCTGATGTTTGTGATACCGCTGCCAGTGGTGCCGCACACGACAATCCCGCACCAATTTGACAATCAGTGCGCGATCTAGCGGATATTTTGGATTGCGATATAGCCAGCCGTTAATGGCCGAATAGATTGGATATGCCGCAGCAAACTCGCCCTTGCGAAAGTGGCAATCGGCAAGTCCTTTTTGAATAGAGACGAAGGTGCCGTCAATGCCCAGTGGTTCGGATAACTTGAGGGCTCGTCTATAGTTCTGCTGCGCACCTTCAAGATCATCAAGCGAATACATGACGTCAGCCAGGACTCTTACATCTTCTCTCAACGGCAGCAGCGAAGAAGGTCCAAGATGGGAGTCGACCGCTTTTTGATAAAAGGTCCTTGCTCGGAGCAAATCAGATTGGGCTAAATAGCAATCACCAATCCGTCGGTAATCTATGGACCTGATTCTCTTCTGCTGAGCAGAGCCGTCAATCAGCAAAGCCAAAGACTTGTTGTAGTATCCAATTGCCCTGTCAAAGGCCTTGCCATTCAACGCGTAATCACCAGCGCTGGTGAACGCCCTGGCCAATTCATCTTTATAAGGAACTTTGCTTACATCCTCGCCTAAAGGAACTCGTAAGGTCGATTCAGCATTGGCAAAATCGCCCTTCTGGGCCAATAACATAGAAAGATCAGATGCCGCCACGATCTTCGTCCAGGCATCACAGGTTTTCGCCAATTGAACTGATCGCTCCGCACATGCCTTAGCATCGGCAACTCGTTTCTGTGCGGAAAATTCTCTGACCAACTTGTTCAGACAGCCTACTTGCTGAGCAGGCTCCTGCGCCCAAACTCGATCCAGAACCATGAGTTTCTTTGTTGTATCCAAAGGAGGTAAGTCCTTGGCAAAGGCCGGCACGGCAGCTTTGTATGCGGCACGGGCGCCAGTCAAATCACCAACAGACCAGAGGGCATCGGCATATTCTAACCACGCCAATCCGCTTTGCCGGGAATCACTTCCATAACTTTTACTAGCGGCGACGGCTTGCTTCTTCAAAGTCGGCTGGTGGAGCCGGGTTTCATACAACGCAAATCCGGGCTTCCAACCCAAAAGCAGCATACATATGCTGGCAGCAGCACCGATTACCAAAAGTATTTGATTTGTTGGTCGCTTTTTTGACCGGGTTCCAGGTTCGCTAACGTCAGTTGCGGCCGCATTCTGCTTGCGCAAGTAGCCTCCAACTGCGACCTTTTCCTCAAGATCAGCGTTGGTAAGATCGGCGAGCAATTCATCCACTGTTTGATAACGATGATCCGGATCTTTCTCCAGACATTTAAAAATGGCATCTTGAATGTCTGGACAGATCGCCGCATCCGGTGCCACTTGTAAAAATGACCGCGGTACTTCACGAACGTGCTTGTAGAGAATTTCCAGCTCACTGTTGGCATCAAACGGCAATTGACCGGTCAGACACTCGTACATCAAGCAACCAAGTGAATAAATGTCTGAGCGAAAGTCCTGGGGCTTTCCCTGACACTGCTCCGGACTCATATAAGATGGGCTGCCCAAAATAGACCCAGCTTTGGTTAAGCGCTGGGAACTATCCGGTTTCATCAACTTTGCAATACCGAAGTCGACAATTTTGACACTACGCTTTGAACCATCAGCAGTCACAGATAACATGATGTTACTTGGCTTGAGATCGCGATGCAAAATGGAATTAGCGTGTGCCGCTTTCAGACCCTGGCAGATTTCCAGAAAAATCGGCACTGCTTCCTTTGCGGAAACAGACCCGCGGTCAAAGACGAGCTGTGTAAGGCTGACACCTTCGACGAAATCCATGACTAAATACAAGGCACCGTCTTCGGTGGTGCCCATACTATGGACAGAGACTATATTCGAATGTTTCAACGAACTTTCGGCACGTGCTTCCTGGAGAAATCTCTCCAAGCTGGTGCGCTCGGTGAGCAAATGAGGATGCAGCATTTTCAAAGCTACGGTCCGGTCCAACGCGGCATGGTGCACTCTATAGACAGAGCTCATACCGCCAACCCCAATCAGGGAATGGATTTCATACCGCCCATCGATGACCGTTCCTGGCGGTCTGCCCAGCGGACTTTCAAAAAGAATATGGTCGTCATTACTAGAGGACGGAGGCTCAAGCGGCGTGAGTTGCTCGTCTGAAGGCTCTTCTCGCTTCTTTGGTTTAGCTTGCACTGGTACTCCCGGCAATGGCAGCCACCACTCATGGTATCAAAGACTTGGCCCAGTGAAAGAGCTAAACGACTGATAACGACTGTAAATAGAGAACGCGGTAGTATAGTGGACGGCTCCAGATAATGAGAAATGCCAAAATCTCCGAGTCATAGGTGCATCTAGCCTTGTGAAGACAGAATTAGAAGCCAAGTGGGCGTTTTATCGGACATTGCGCCAGGAGAACCAGCGTGTATAAACTCGAACCAAATGACATTCAAGGCATGCTTAGCGAGGCCGCCAGAGTGTTGACCCAGCCCAAAGATCGCGAAATCATGCGTCGCCTGGTTTCCTTCACAAGGGTCTCTACAAGCGCTGAGTGGGATCGCAAATTGATTGCAGCCATGCTGGCGAAAGCGGGCAAAATGCACGAGTCCGAGCTAGTAATTAACGACATTGAATCGCGCTGGGAACGGGCAGATGCCTGGTGCAGCGCGGCAAAAGCAGTATTCGAAATCGATGACAAGGCCCAAGCTACCGAAATGCTTCATGTTGCCGTGATGGAAGGTACTAAAGCCCAAAGTGAAGGCACCGACCAGGACGCGCAATCGGCTGCCGCCGTGTTGGCTGACGTTGCAGAACTCTATGCGCAACAGAACGATTTTGCAGAAGCAGAAAGAGTCGCAGCCGAAATCACGCACCATGTACGCCGAGAACGCGCTCTGGAGCGAGTCAGAGAACTACGGGGCGATACCGGCGAAGCAGAACCCGAAGAAGATAGCAGCAAAAGCCCGGCGAAAGAAGAGCAGTCCGCTCAGTAAGACACTGGTTTGAAGTTGTCGGCGTACGCGCGCACCGATTCCAGGATGCCGGCGATCGATTCCTGCTTCATCACACAGGAGCGAACCGGATCAGTTACTTGCGCCGAACCTGTACGCCTCAGAACCTCTTGGATACACCAGGTGCCATATTCGCCCACCGATTCGGCAAAAATGCATTCCTTCTCTGAAATTCCGACAGTGCAGAACAAACCGAAACCGCCTGACGGAAGGTAGTACCAGGCATCCGGAGCCTCATCTGCATACCAGACGAAAATGTTGTTCAGGTCTGCTTCCTTGCCCGGATTGATCGGGCCGGGCATGCTCAAAATCACTCCCGGACTGAGCGTGCCTGAATAACTGAGGATGTAATAAGCCATTCGCCTCAGCATCTTGATTGGCCAGCGGGCGCTAGTGGGCGATTTGATCATCAGTTCGCAACCGAAACCGGAAACTTCATCAGGTTCTTCTTGAAACCATGGATTGCTCAGACCAGCGGTGACATAGAGCCAATAGGGACGCGCATCCGTGGGGGCGTAGGCCAAAACGTTGATGCGCTGCTCACTCATGGTTGAAGAGAACGACGCGAGGCGCTCACCAGTGGCGGAGGTTTCGTCCGACACTGTAAAAGATGGCTGAGGTTCGGGCGGTGATTCGTACTGCTTGGGCAGTACAAAACTTGGTGTGCCGAACAGCTCTTCATAAAGCTCATTGCGACTACGCCAGGCCTTTTGCAACAGAACAGCATTGCGTGAGTCAGACATCGGTCGAAGCCCCGCTCTAAGTCAATCGACAGTCATTGTACCTAATCTTCTTCGCCGAGCTTGAGCAATGCCATAAAGGCTTCCTGCGGAATGTCGACTTTTCCGATCGACTTCATCCGCTTTTTACCTTCTTTTTGCTTGTCCAACAGTTTGCGCTTACGCGAAATGTCACCACCATAACATTTGGCCAACACGTTCTTTTTCTGGGCGGAAATTGTTTCCCGGGCGACAATTTTGCCACCTATCGCTGCCTGAATGGGTACTTCGAACATCTGGCGCGGAATCAGTTTCCGCAGCTTCGCCGCCAACATGCGGCCGTAAGATGGAGCCCGGTCGTAGTGAACGATGGACGAAAGAGCATCCACCGGGTCACCAGCAATAAGTATGTCGAGTTTAACCAGGCGTGATTCCCGATAGTCCTTGAGCGTGTAATCTAGGCTGGCGTAACCCCTGGAGCGCGATTTCAACTGGTCAAAAAAGTCCGTAATAATTTCAGCCAGTGGCAGTTCGTAATGCAAAACGGCACGCTTGGGATCGAGATACTTCATGTCCACGAAGATCCCGCGCCGCCCCTGAGCCAGTTCCATAATGGAACCAACGTAATCGTTAGGGACAATGATGCTCGCCTCTACATACGGCTCTTCTATTTTCTCGCGATAATTGGGTTCCGGCAAGTGCGCCGGATTATCTATCATGATCACCGTTCCATTGGTCTTTGTGACTTGATAGATAACTGATGGTGCCGTGGTGATTAGGACCAAATTGTACTCGCGTTCCAGACGCTCCTGGATAATTTCCATATGGAGCAAGCCAAGAAAGCCGCAGCGGAAGCCGAATCCAAGTGCTTCGGAGGTTTCTGGCTCAAAGAACAACGAAGAGTCGTTGAGCTTGAGCCTATCGAGCGCTTCGCGCAATTCACCGTACTGGTCGTTATCCACAGGATAGATGCCGGCAAAAACCATCGGCTTTGCTGGACGGTAACCAGGTAGAGCTTCAGTAGCCGGGACGGCGGCGTTAGTTATCGTATCGCCAACTAGCGTTGCAACGTCTTTGATGGCAGCAGCCAGATAGCCTACTTCTCCGGGACCTAACTCTGCGATGGGAAACTGTTTCGGTTTCAGAACGCCAAGTTCTGTAACGTCAAAATTCTTTTCGTTAAACATGAAGCGGATTTTGTCGCCGGTCTTAACGAAGCCATCAATAACCCGGAAATAGACAATGATTCCCCGATAGCTATCGTAATAACTGTCAAAGACCAGAGCGCGAAACGGCTTGTCTGCGTTGTTCTCAGGTGGCGGAACCAGCTTGACGATCGCTTCTAAGACTTCTTTCACTCCGATTCCAGCTTTTGCACTGGCCAGAACAGCAGCGCTTGCGTCAATCGAAAGCAAGTCTTCGATCTCTTGCCTTATGCGCTCCGGGTCCGCGCTCGGCAAATCGATCTTATTGATAACAGGTACGATTTCCAGGTTATTGTCCATGGCAAGCTGCACATTAGCCAGGGTTTGGGCTTCCACACCTTGGGTTGCGTCAACAATAAGCAGCGCCCCTTCACAGGCGGCAAGGCTACGAGACACTTCGTAACCGAAGTCTACGTGCCCGGGCGTGTCAATGAGATTAAGCACATACGTATTGCCATCGTCGGCAAGGTATTCCATGCGCGCGGCTTGAGCCTTGATTGTGATTCCGCGCTCACGCTCAATATCCATACTGTCGAGAACTTGTGCCTGCATGTCTCGTTTAGAAATGCTACCTGTGACCTCTAAAAGACGGTCGGCCAGCGTAGACTTTCCATGATCGATGTGGGCGATGATACTAAAATTGCGAATGTATGTAGGATCTGTGGGCACGTGAAACCGTTCTTAGGAAATGAATAGACAAAGCGCCTTAAGCGTCTGGGCAACGAACAACAGCGCTTGACTTGTAGATGCGCTCAACGTGCGGCAGCCAAACAAGCGCCCTCCGGTATAGTATCACCTGTGCATCATGTGGGAGCCAACAAATGACCCATCCTTTCTTGGAAGCTATCAAGAAAAAACCTCTGCTGTGCGACGGCGCCATGGGTACGTTGCTGTATGCAAGAGGTGCTTCGCCGGAAGCATGTTTCGAACAACTTAACGTAGGCAAGCAAGATGTAGTCCAACAGGTTCATATCGATTACATCAATGCAGGCGCTGATGTAATCGAAACCAACTCCTTCTGCGGCAATCGATATCGACTGGAAGCATATGGAAAGGAAAACGACGTTTGGCAGTTCAACGTCTGGGCGGCGAAGGTGGCACGAAATGCCCGGGAGATTGCTGGCCTACCCGTGTTCATCGCCGGCTCGATCGGACCGACAGGCAAGCTTCTGGCGCCGATTGGCGATGTTTCCAAAGCAGAATTGGAAGCTGCTTTTACAGAACAGATGGAAGGACTTTTGGCTGGCGGGGTTGACCTGTTCATCATTGAATCCATGGCAAGCCCGGTAGAAGCAGCGGTTGCTGTGCGAGCCGCGCGAAAGATTTCGAAGCTACCGGTGGTGGCACAATTCAGCTTTAGCACCGAAGGTAATACGATTATGGGTACGCATCCCAATGATGCTGCCCGTCTCATGGTCGAACTTGGCGACGACCGACCGGACGTCATCGGTATCAATTGTGGTGCCGGCCCCGGACCAGTTTTGGAATCGCTGCACCAATTAGCAGCGGAATTGTCCAAACAGGGATTGACGCCCAACGAGCTGCCACTTTCATGTCAGCCCAATGCTGGGTTGCCCGGTCGCGTCGGGAATCGCTTTATGTACATCAGTCGTCCGGACTATTGTGCTTCCTTCATCGACCCTTATATTGAAGTCGGCGCCAGGCTCATCGGTGGCTGTTGCGGCACCACGCCTGAGCACATCCGGGTGATGCGCAAAGCCCTCGATAAATACATCGAGACTCACGAAAGCACATCAGCGTTTCCCACCACCGGTGGTGACCAACTGCACAAGCTCTCCGATGCTTCCGAGAGTGTTTCGATCTCCGCGCCTGATGTAGCAATTATCGATGCGCCCGGAAGGGAAGTGCCTATCTTCGAGGGCATAGCAACGCGTTTACGAACCAATGATCGTCAGAATTTCTTCGTGAGCGTCGAGCTGGACCCACCTCGTGGGGCTATTGCGCGGAAATTGCTGCAAGCAGCCATGATGGTCAAGGAAGCCGGAGCCGATACGATAAACGTTGGCGACAGTCCGATGGCGAAAGTGCGCATGTCTTCGATGGCAACCTGCCTTCTGATCCAGCAAAAAGTGGGCATTGAGACGATCATCCACTTCACCACCCGGGACCGCAATTTGATGGGCATCCAAGCCGATTTGCTCGGCTGCCAGGGGCTAGGCGTACGCAATGTCATCGCCTTGACCGGTGACCCGCCGAGCGTTGGTAACTATGCCCACGTGACAGCGGTTTACGACGTGGATTCTGTCGGGCTAATAAAGATCATCACCCAACTGAACCAGGGACTGGACATCGGCGGCAACACCATCGGCTCTCCGACAAGCTTAACCATCGCCTGTGCCTTAAATCCCACCGCAGAAAATCGCCATCTGGAAATCGAGCGCCTCAAGAAGAAGCTCGATGCCGGAGCACACGTGATTATGACTCAGCCGCTTTACCAGCTCAGCGATCTGACCGATTTCTTTGACGACTTCGGCGATTGCCCGGTCCCAATCCTGGCTGGCATCATGCCATTGAACAGTTTCAAACATGCTGAATATCTTCATAACGAAGTGCCCGGAATCACTATTCCGGACCATATTCGCAAGGCTATGGAGAAAGCTGGCGATGACGCTGCGGCAATCGGCGTAGAGCTGTCTGAAAGGCTGATTGAAGAAATGCGTCCGCTGATTGCCGGAATCTATGCAGTGCCGTCATTCGGACGTTACGACGACCTGTGCGGTATGGTTAAACGACTTAAGGCCGAATCCCATAAAACAGTAGCCAAAACATAACCCTCGGGTAAATCTGTGGTTAGAATGAGATATTGACGGGCATGATCGTCGAGCAGAGATGAACGTATCGGAGGTCTCATCGTGGTTTTCCTCAGTGAACTGACAGGCAAACTAGACCCAACTAAAATCCGCGTGACGCAAGGGGACGTTCCAATTGGCGATTGGATATTCAACGGGCACGGAATGGTCTACACGCCGAAAGTTACAGCCGAACAGAAGGCTGAAAAGGGCGAAAAGGCAGACGCTCCAGAAAAGATTGTCATTGCGCTGCAAGACAAGGTCAAAGTGACACCGGTTAAAGCCGAGGAATTCGGCATCATTCGTCAATTCGGGGCAGACATGTCACCGTTGGCTGGCGCATTAGCAGGCGTTACTCTCTTCAATGGCTTCTTCGGCATGATGACCGGGTTTGCCGCCGGCAGCATGTTAGGGCGCAACCTGGCGACCTTCTCTTGCGAACTGGACGATGGTCGCAGATTCATGGCCCTGGCGGACATGAAAGTGTATAAGCGATTGCTCTCCATCGCCAAATCAACAGAACTGGTCAGTTAACTACACGGCAGGGGGACAAGCCCCTCCCATAACAGGGCAGCGAATTGTCTAGCGCGGTGCGCATCAGGCAATCCGACGCGCGCCAGGCTGAGAAATTATCTCCAAAACCTCAGCGACGCGATCAGGCTGGTGCAATCTTGTGGCGATATCGCCCTGGGAAATCAAACCGACCAGTTTACCGCCTTCGTCAACAACCGGGATTCTTCGCACCTGGTATTGCTCCATCAGGGCCATCACTCGATCTATCCCGTCATTGACTTGGCAATGAACTGGAAAATGAGACATCAGCTTTTCTGCTGGCGTTCTTGTTGCGTCCAATCTCTGCGCCACTAAGCGCACCGCGATATCACGGTCAGTGACGATTCCAATAAGCCTCATCGAATCCATGCTTTCTACGATCAAAATGCTTCCGATATTCCTGGTCAGCATAGTATGGGCAAGCATATCGGCACTAATGCTCGCTTCACAGCATTCAGGCTCTGTCGTCATCAGCTCTCTACAGGTATTCATGGAATTCTCCCGAACCGCCAGCCATGGAAGTATGTCGGCCATTAAACAGCATTGGCAGCCGGGAGTTTCCCTAACTATGGTGTGGGTATCCGCAATTAAATTAGTGAAGCATGCGGGTTACGCGAAATATTGAAGTACTTCGCTTCCGGATGAATGGAAACGATAGCTGATGTGCTTTGTTCTGGAACTATGTGAAATTCTTCCGTAAGAGCCACGTCAATGCGCTCTGGCTCTAACAATTCGAAGAGTTGTTGTTGATCTTCCAGATTCGGACAGGCTGGATAACCAAAACTATAACGAGATCCGCGATAGCCCTGGCTCAACATTTTCTTCATCGTTGGCGCATCCTCAGCGCCGAAACCAAGTTCGGCACGAACGCGCTGGTGCATTATTTCCGCCAGCGCCTCTGCAGACTCAACAGACAATCCGTGGAAATAAAGGTACTCGGAATACTTGTTTTCTTTGAAGAGCTTCTCACTGTGTTCGGTAGCTCGAGCGCCCATGGTGACAATTTGAGCAGGCAGGACATCCATGCGGTCCTCATCCACAGAGGCGAAGAAGTCCGCAATACACAGATGCCGCCCATGATCCTGGCGCGGAAAGGTGAAGCGCGTCCATTCCGTCTTCAAGTCATCACGATAAACAATCAGCTCATTACCTTGCGACTTAACCGGGAAGTAGCCATACACCACGCGCGGTATCAGTAAGTGCTCCGAAATCGATTGCCTTTTGAGATCCGCCAGTATCGGCAGAATCTTTTCCTCAAGCATAGCTTGATACTCTTCTTCCGGCATTTCGCCGCGCCTGACGCGCCATTGCCCTTTGATCAAAACTGTTTCGTTTATGTAAGGGAAGACATCTGCAATTGGAATGTCCGTAACTACCTTAGAGCCCCAGAACGGCGGTTGTGGTATGGGCAACCCTCGAGCCACTTCAGAGCGCTCATGGTTGCGAACGGTTGATTGTACGCCCAGCCGACTGGCAACGCGATTAACACCAGCTTCCTGCAAAGCCAATTCCGGCCCTTCTGAAGTGATGGGCTCAGATTTTACTTCCACAGGCGTTGTGCTGCCGTTTCGATTGGCCCCTGAAGCTTCCGCCAGTCCTTCTCGACCACCATTTGCCAGGGCCTCCATGTAGCGAAGATCGTCAAATGCGTCCTGTCCATAGAGGACAAGCCCGTTGTAGATCGAACGACAATCCTCTTCCACATAACGTCTGGTCAGCGCCGCACCGCCCAAAATGATCGGCACATTGACGCTGCGTTCATTAAGAACCGCAAGATTCTCTTTCATAATTACGGTCGATTTAACAAGCAGCCCGCTCATGCCGATGCAGTCAGCCTTGTTTTCAATACAAGACTGAATGATGTTTTCAATCGGTTGTTTGATACCGAGATTAATAACGCGGTAGCCGTTGTTACTAAGAATGATATCGACCAGGTTCTTGCCGATGTCGTGTACATCGCCTTTTACGGTAGCCAGCACCATGGTGCCCCTGGTTGCGCCTTCTATTTTCTCCATCAAAGGTTCAAGGAAAGACACAGCGGCCTTCATCGTTTCGGCAGATTGCAAAACGAATGGCAACTGCATTTTGCCAGCGCCAAAGAGTTCGCCGACAACCTTCATGCCACCAAGCAAAATAGTGTTGATGATTGCCAGCGGCTCGTATTTCTCAAGCGCCTTTTGTAAGTCCGGTTCCAGTCCAACGCGGTTTCCATCGATAATGCGTTGCTTGAGAACGTCTTCGATTTCCTTGTGAACAACTGCTTCAACAGCAGCTCCGGCGGTTTTGGTTTTCGACTTGTAATAGTCCAGCAGGACGAACAGCGGATCGTAATCCGCAGTTCGCTCATCAAAAATCAGCTTGTAGTGATAGGCCTTTTCTTCATCGCTTATCTTGTAGAGCGGAGTGATTTTCTGTGCGTTTACGATAGCCAGATCAAGACCGGCTTCCACTGCGTAGTGCAAGAAGATCGAATTGAGCGGTTGTCGAATGCTCGGGTTGAACCCGAAGGAAATATTGCTCACACCAAGTATTGTTTTGACACCTGGCAAGTTTTCCTTGATCAGGCGAATCCCTTTCAACGTCTCAATACCGAGCTTTCGGTCATCCTCATTGCCTGTCGAGAGGGTAAACGTCAACGCGTCGAAGATCAGGTCTTCGGGCGACATGCCACCACTCAAGGCTAAATCATAGATGCGCTTGGCGATTTGCAGCTTGCTTGCCGCATCTTTCGCCATGCCCTTTTCATCAATCGTCAAAGCAACAGCGGCGGCACCATATCTGGTGATCAAGCCAACCTTGCGCATCATCTTCTCTTCGCCATCTTCAAGGTTGATTGAATTGACGATCGGCTTGCCGGCGATGAGTTGAAGCGACTCTTCCATCACGTTGTATTCGGTGGTATCAACGACCAGAGGAATTTGACATTCCGTGTTCAATCGCTTGATCAAGATGGTCATATCGCGAACTTCGTCGCGACCAACGTAGGCGGTACAAACGTCCAAGACGTGCGCGCCTTCTTTCTCCTGATCTCGAGCCATGGCGACCATGCCGTCCCAGTCTTCGCGCTCGAGCAACTCTTTGAACTTGCGGCTGCCGTTGGTGTTCGTTCTTTCACCGACGATCAAAGGGGGCAAATCGAGTGTCAGCGGTGCTGAGGTGTACAAGCTCGAT
>Ga0163152_10003231_pt1 | contig 21478 bp, 16 predicted proteins | sample OliLakLV19MP8IB2_FD_148635 | JGI IMG/M metagenome (GOLD analysis project Ga0163152, IMG submission 148635) | Freshwater microbial mat bacterial communities from Lake Vanda, McMurdo Dry Valleys, Antarctica - Oligotrophic Lake LV.19.MP8.IB-2 | ecosystem: Environmental > Aquatic > Freshwater >...
CCAACACGGAGAGCGGCGCGTCGGTCGAGCCCGCCGCGAAGGTCCAGACCCACGCGACCGCCACCATCGATCCGAGCGCCAGGGCACGAACGGCCATGGGGTCCGACGTCCGCGCGATCCGGTGGACGGCCGCAAACAGGACGACGATCTCGGCGGCACCCGTCGCCAGCGCATACGGCCGGGTAAGCAAGGGCTGCGTCCCAAACGCGAGCACATACAGCCAGACGGCGCTCGTCGCGATCCACACCACCGCGAAAAAGCCGAAGCGATCGCGAATGAGATCGCGCTCGGCGAGACGGACCAGGTGCCGATCGGGGCGAGGCGACGTGCCCACGTCGGCGGGCATGGCACAGTCGCCGCGTCGGGGGCAAACCGTTCGGGTGGCTCGGCTGGGACCAAGCCGGACGGGAGCCAAATCAAGTGTAAAGGAGGATGCAGCGCGGACGCTGAGCGCGTCCGTGGACACGCCGACGGGGAGCGGGGCTTTCGGCTCCGATCCCCCCGCCCGCCGGCTGCCACCAATCACCCGCTGCCGCGAGAATCGAACTGAACCACGCCCCCCATCGCGTTTCTTGACGCCTGCCGCGCCGTGCCCCATTGGTCTGGCAGGCGGCACCAGCGAGCGCAGATGACCAACCCGACCCGACGCCCACGCGTGACGTACTTCGACGACAACCGGGTTGTCGACGTAGAGGTGCCGGAAGAGACGATCCTCCGCATTTCGCAATTGCATCGCATCCCGCACATGTCCGAATGCGGCGGCCATGCGCGCTGCACCACGTGTCGCGTGCGGTGCCTGGACGGTTTGGGGAATCTGTCGCCGCGAACGGACGCCGAGAGGGCCATCGCCGAAGCGCGCGGTTGGGACCCCTTCACGCGCCTGGCCTGTCAGACGCGCGTGTACGGTGACGTCATCGTCGAGCGCATCATCCGCTCCCCCGCCGATGCCACGCGCATGCGGGTCGAGGAATCCGACCTGCAGCGTGGTCGCGAATTGTCCCTGGTCACCATGTTCTGTGATCTGCGCGGGTTCACGCCGCTCGTGGAGCGCTCCCTCCCGTATGACGTGGTCCACCTGCTCAATCGTTATTTCGAAGCCGTGGGCGAACCCATCCTCAACAACAACGGCTATATCGACATGTACGTGGGTGACGCGGTGGTCGCGCACTTCGGCTTGGATGGCCGCCCTCCCGCGCGCACGTGTCTGGATGCGGTCCGCTCCGCGTTGCTCATGCAACGGAGCCTGGAGGATCTGAACCATCGCGTGTCGTCCGAGTTCGGCCTCGCGCTCCAGATGGGCATCGGCGTGGACGTGGGCCCGGCGATCGTGGGGCCCATCGGCCACAGCTCGAAACGCCAGCTCACGGCGATCGGGGACAGCGTCAACGGGGCCAGTCGCATCGAGGGCGCCACCAAATCGTTCGGCGCCAACCTGCTCGTTTCGGATGGCGTGATGACGCAGGTGCGAGCGTCCGTCGTGAGCCCGCGCTCGTTCGATGCCGAGCTCAAGGGCAAAAGCGGCCGCGCTCGCCTCCACGAAGTGACGGACTTCGTCGCCCATGACCCCGTGATGGTGGTCCAATCCACGTTTGCGCTCCTGGCGCGCGAACGGGCGCGCTTTGGCCAGCGCTTCTACGAGAACTTCTTCGCCATGGCGCCGGACACGCGCGCCTTGTTCCGCGACACGTCGCCCGAGCTCCAGGACACCATGTTCGTGGACATCCTTTTCCTGGTCGTGCGCAGCCTGTCCCGCATGGACGAATTGATGCCGGCCCTGGTGGAGCTGGGAGCGCGCCACGCGGCGTACGGAACCGTCGAGACGCATTTCCCCGTGGTGAAGCGGGCGCTGCTGGCGACGCTGCGCGAGGTGTTGGGCGCTGCGATGACGGCGGAGGCGGAGGCGGCCTGGTCAGAGACCTACGACGCCATGGCCGCGTCCATGGTGCGCGGGATGCAGGCGGAACGCGCCCGCGCCTAGTGTCGTTCTTCTCACGGCCTGCCGGTACGCAAACGCATATGATTCAGAAGGCGCCGCGTACCGCCCGCGCGCTGAAGACCAGCGGGCCTTGGCCGAATCCCCCGTAGAAGTTCACGACGACCCCGCCGTTCACGCCGTCGTTCGAGGAGGCGGTCCAGTAGTAGCCAAGCAGGGTCGGGAAGATCGGGTCGATGCACGGCGCGACCCCTGCCGCGCACCCGGGCACCGTGGGGTCGTAAATCGAGTCGAGCTCGACGACCGTCGGGAGACGCCAATCGGTGTACTCGGCGAGAAAAGGTGTTCTCACGCCTCCGCTCGCGCGCCCGCCAACGTAGGCAAACGCCTCCGACAGCGAGAACGTCGAATTCACGCAGTGGCTGATCGTGTCGGGAAGGAACAAGCACAGCCCGCCGACTTCCCCGTCCTTCGCTTCCCACATGAGCGCGGTGTCGTAGTCGGTGATCGTGCCGTTCCCGTTCGCCCCGTAGCGACACGTGATCACCGCCTTCAGCGCCTTCGCGTCGATGCTCGTGAGCTTCTGCTGAAGCTTCGTGCGGCACCCCTCGAAGTCGGGCGTCTTGCCCTTGAGCCGCTTCAGGTCTTGGGCCCCTTCGCACTTCCGGAGCGCGGTCCACGCCTGGCGCTTCAGGACGAGGCACTTGGCCGTCGTCAGAGCGGCGTCAGCGGTCGTGGCGGCGAGGAGGACGAAGACGGCGGCGAACAAGGTGCGGAACGACATCATGGTGGCCTCGTGGGGCGCGGAGCTCGCGCCGAGGCTCGAACCTATTCGTTCGGATGCGGACGGTCGAGCGGAGGAGAGGGAGCGATCGACCCGTCCTGGGAATGACCGCCGCGCTCAGTGATGCGCGACCCGCGCGCTACGCCCGGTACTCCTCGCGCTCGGTGACGGCGACCCGGCGACGACGACCAGTCGACCTTCTTCCAGCTGATCCCGACGGCGCGTCTCTACGCCTTCACTCCTTCGGCGGGTCGGTCGTCGAAAACGGCTTCCCGGGCCGCGACGACGTCGATTGCGGATTCGTCGCAACGACGATGGCGTTCTGAGGCCGCCGCCGGTCGCGCGGCTCGTCCGAACCCGATCGCTGCGGCGTGAGGGGCCGCGCGCCGATCAATTCCGACCCGTCTTCCGGCGGAGCAGGCCCGGGGTGCACCGAGGGCGTCGACAGAATGTGTCAGGAATCCGACATCCACGACCACCCGGTGAGGGTTCTTCGCTGGTACGCTTCTTGGTTTCCCTCCCTGCGAGATCGCACGCCAGGATCGCAGGAGGATGGCCGATGAACTCCAAGCATCGCCGTAGGATCGCGGAAATGTTGAGCACGATCGTCCTCCTTCTCGGGTGCACGCTGCCCGGCTCCGGTCCCCGTCCGGACTTGCCGCCGGCCACGAACCTGACCGTTCAGGCCGCGCGTCCCGCCGACCGGGCCGCGCGTCGCCATGCGCGGGTGATCGCCTCCAGGGTCGCCGCGGGGGCGCGCCTCTCCGCGCGCGAGGAACGCCGGCCGGATCTCGTCGAGGACCGCACCGTCGTGAAGACCACGGCCGACGGGCACGCAATGGTCGAGCAGCTCGGCGAGGCGTCGTGGTACGGAACCTGGCACCACGGGCGGCCGACAGCGAGCGGGGCGCACTTCGATCAATATGCGTTGACCGCCGCTCATCCGACGCTGCCGCTCGGGACCAGAGCGACGGTCACCAACCTCGCGACCGGTGCGTCCGTCGACGTCATCGTCAACGATCGAGGGCCCTACGTGTACGGTCGGGACATCGATCTTTCGCGGGCCGCGGCCCAGGCGATCGGTATCATCCGCCCGGGGTCGGCGGCCGTTCGCATCGAGGTGGTCGTCGATGCCGGTCCGCCGCGGCGCACGGCCCGGCGATCGCTCGGAGGGCGCGCAGCAGGATGATCGGGCGGAGCGGGAGCCGATGGAGCGACCGCCTTCGGCTGTCGATGGCGGAAGGTTCCTCAGCCGTCTTGTGTGTACGCCGCGCTACATTTCGAGGTGCGTCTCGAATTGGCGCACCTAAGCCGTTGCGGGACGTTGAGAATCCTTCCGCTCGCTTGCCATGATCCGCGTCATCTCGGCCCGGGTCGTCGAGCCGCGTGCGCCTCGGCGGTCGAGCCGCACCGTCAATGCGCGACCAGCCGACAACGGGAGGCGTCATGCGAGCAACTGTGACAGGGACCGAGCTGAAAGCGGCAGCCTACGCAGGAACGTACGTGGTGGTACTCGCCTGGGACACCTTGAATGGCAAAGCGCCGACACGCGCCGATCTTCTGGGCTTCGCGATCGAGCGCGTCGAGCTCGACCTGGCGGGTAACGAGGTCGAGCGCTACTGGATGCGCGGCATCAAGCGCTTCAAGGACAAGGACAAGGGGCTTCCGCCCGGCACCCCGGTTTCCACCGCCGAGCATCCGATCCAGGCCTTCCTCTGGGCCGACTACACCGCGAAAGCGGGCACTCACTATCTCTTCAAGATCGTTCCGCTGTACGGCACGGTGAAGAATCCCAAGCTCGACGACGCGGCCGCGGTGACGCTCGACGTGACCGCAGAGCGCGAGGGCGAGCAGCCGGACACCGAGAGCGGCGAGGGCACCCGGCACGATGTGTTCTTCAATCGCGGCGTGATCGGCTCGCAGGCCTACGCACGCGAATTCGGCAATCGCGAGCCGGACCCGGAGAATCCCCGGTCGCAAGAAATGAAGTGGCTATCCCGGGGACTCTTCGAAGCGCTGGTGCGATTCATCGGGCTCGCGGGCGATGGCATGGGGCTGCGCGCCGCCCTCTACGAGTTTCACTACCAGCCCGTCGCAAACGCATTCGCCAAGGCCATTCAGGCCGGTGCCGACGTGAAAATCGTGTACGACGCGGAAAGCGACTACAAGGTCGGGAACCAAGCGACCATCGCGACAGCGGGGCTCGACAACGACGACGCGGTGATTCCCCGAACCGTGAGCGAGGGCATCCGCCACAACAAGTTCATCGTCCTCTTGAAGGGTGAGAAGCCCGTCGCTGTCTGGACGGGGTCGACCAATATCTCTGCCGGCGGGATCTTCGGGCATTCCAATGTTGGCCATACCGTCTGGGATGCCGATCTTGCCGCAAAATACTTGGACTACTGGCAGCGTCTCGCCGACAACCTCACGCCGACCAAGCTGCGGGCGCCGAACAAGGCCGACACGCCGACGCCGGCCGGAAAGCCGCGGAAGAATTCCGTCACGCCGATTTTCTCCGCTCGCGACGACAAGGACAGCAACGAGACGCTTCAGTGGTACGCGGATCGCTTCGCGGAGGCGAAGGAGGTTTCATGCATGACGTTCGCCTTCAACATCGATGAGACGTTTCAGCGCGTCCTCGAACAGCAAAACGACGTGCTGCGATATGTGGTGAAGGACGATCCGCTCGGCGAGGAGGAGTCGATCGGCCAGGATCGCGACGTGATCTTCGCGGCCGGCTCCTATCTCGGCGCGGGTGCCCTGGCGAATTTCCTGCGTGAGCGCTCGAACCCGCTGAACCGAAACCGGTATATCCACACTAAGTTCATGCTCGTCGATCCACTGAGCGACGACCCGCTCGTCGTCACCGGTTCCGCCAACTTCAGCAAACCCTCGCAACGCACGAACGACGAGAACATGCTCGTCATCCGTGGCGACAAGCGCGTGGCCGACATCTACTTCGGCGAGTTCATGCGCGTTTTCGACCACCACTACGCACGCTACATCGTGCGTGTCCTCACCGACGAGGGCCGATCCGACCCCGAGGCCGGCTATCTCAAAGAAGACACCGCTGACTGGCTCCCGTCACATTTCAATCCGAAGAGCTACAAGGCCAAGCGCCGCAAGTACTTCGCGTCGCCGAAGAAGTAGCCGTGGTGCGGCGGTCGCAGCCGCAGCACCTGACTCCTGCGGTTCGTGTTCGTGTGCGGCCTACTTCATCTTCGCAACGGCGCGCCCCGCAGTAGTTGGCGGGCTTGCCGCCGTGCTTGCGGATCACGTCGAAGAGCGTCAGCCGCCAGCGCCGATCCTGAGACCGAGGTCGCCGTCGAACTCGTTCACCTTGCCCGCGACGCCGCGGTTGTGCCGGCCGAAAACGCGGTAGAAATGCCCGCAACTCGGCGCGGTGAGGCGGGGCGAGTCAGGGGCGAACTCACCGCTCATCTCCCAAGCACGTCGGCCACCTCGGCGATGACCCGAACCGCACCATCCTCCACTCCGGTCAGCACAATCGGCTGAAAGTCAGGATTCTCTGGCTTCAATGTAACCCGAGCGTGGCGCCAGGTGTCGCCGCTTTCGTGCTTCTCGCTCTCGTAGCGCTTCACGGTATAGCGGTCGCCGGTTTCCGGATCCGCGGAGTCCCGCAGCTGCACGAGGACGGTCCTGCCCTGGCGGGTGCCCTCGACCGGCGCGCGGAACAGGCAGTACGCGCCGTCGGGAATGGCCGGCTCCATGGACTTGCCGACCACCTGTGCGACGAACATCCCCGGCCGTAGGCGATGCCGCGTCTCGACCTCGACCCACTCGAAGCTACCGTCCTGGACGTGTTGCGGGTCACCGAAGGCTCCGGCCGCGGCCTCGAGTGGCACCAGCGGGACGCACGTGACGTAGCGATCTTTGGCCGACGGCTCGACGATCCGAAGCCATGGCGGCAGAGCAGTCGCTCGGTGGGCCCCCTCACCCGCATCGCTTCGCAGTCGCCGATACGCTTCCGACGCCATCCAAGTCGTCACGATCTTCTGGAACGGCTCGTCGTTCATGAAGCGGACGAAGATCTCTTCGTTCTGATCCATCCGTTCGACGAACAACTTCTGGAGCAGGTTCTTGAACACCAGCTCGAACTTGTCGCCGGGGTTCACGGCCGCGGCTTGTCGCAGTCCGTCGTCGGTCATCGCCGCGGCGACGATCTGATCGAAGAAGAGCTGATCGGCTTGGTTGAAGTCCGTTCCGAAGCGCTCGTTCACGACGTCGATGAGCTGGGAGAGCGGCACCGGCTGCGGCCCTACCACGCCACTGCCGACCTCCGTGGGGCCATCGAGCTTACGGGCCTCGCCTTCCGCGAGGGAGATCGAACCCTCGCTAATTTTCTGCAGCCGGTAGTACTCGAGCCGCACTTCGTCGTCGAACTGATATGCGGGGCCACTCTTGCGCCGCGGCAGCTTCGCCGCGAGGTGGCGCAGGAAGACGTAGAGCTGCTCGAGATCCGAGTCCTGGTACGGAATTACCTGGCTCAGGAAGCCATAGAGGTTCAGCAGCGCCTGCATCTTGCCGCGCCAGAGCTCCGCTTCCTCCTCGTTGTCCTTCTCTCGCACGCTGAAGCGCGACACCGCCGGGTCGAGCGCTGCGTTCATCGACTGATGATCCAAAGCGCTCTGACGCTGCTTCGGCTTGAAGTACACGGCGCAGAAACGCTCGACCTCCTCGTCCAGGTAGATCGCCGAAGCGTCGAGCTCGGCCTTGATCGCGTACATGCGGGCGGGATCGACCTCTTCGCCCATTTCCGCGCCCTCGTAGTAGACCTTGAAGGCCTCGCGGATCTCTTCGCGATCGTTCACGAAGTCGAGGACGAAGGTGTCCTCCTTCAGCGGATGCATGCGGTTCAGGCGCGACAGCGTCTGCACGGCCTGGATGCCTGCGAGTCGCTTGTCCACGAACATCGTGTGCAGCAGCGGCTGATCGAAGCCGGTCTGGTATTTCTCCGCGACGAGCAGCACCTGATACTCCTGTGTCGAGAACTTCTCGGGCAGCTCTTTCTCGGAGACGCCTCCGTTCATCCCCACTTCGGTGTAGGTCACGCCCGGGGCCTTGTCGTCCTGCACCATGCCGGAGAACGCCACCAGCGATTTGATCGCGTAGCCCTTCTCCCGGATGTAGCGATCGAAGCTTTGCTTGTAGCGCACCGCTTCCAGGCGTGAGCCCGTCACCACCATGGCTTTGGCCCGGCCACCGATCTTGTGCCGCGTGACCGCCTGAAAGTGTTCGACCATCACCTCGGTCTTCTGCGCGATGTTGACCGGGTGCATTTTCATGAATCGACCGAGGGCCTGCGCCGCTTTCTTCCGCTCGACGTGCGGATCTTCCTCGCAGGCCTTGAGCAGCTTGAAGTAGGTCGCGTACGAGGCGTAGTGCCTCAGCACGTCGAGGATGAACTCCTCCTCAATGGCCTGGCGCATGGTGTAGCGGTGCGCGGGTTGGCCATTGCGGCCGAAGACGGCGAGCGTCTTGTGCTTGGGGGTGGCGGTGAAGGCGAAGAAGCTCAGGTTCGCTTGCCGACCACGCTTGGCCATGCTGCGAAAGAGCTCCTCCATGTCGTCGCGGCCTTCCTCGACGGCGCGCTTCTTGGCCGCTGCCCGAAGATCCTCGCCGCCGAGGACCTCCTTGAGATCGGTGGCGGTCTCGCCTCCCTGCGAGCTGTGGGCCTCGTCGACGATGACGGCGCAGCGCCGGGTCGCAAGCGCGCCCGATCCCCTCGTCCCGCGCCCTTCCGCCAGCTTGAGCAACTGCCGCGAGACGAAGGGAAACTTCTGCAGCGTGGTGATGATCACCGGCACGGCGCTCTCGAGCGCCTCGGCAAGCTGCTTCGAGCTTTCGTCGATGCGCAGAACGACGCCGCGCTTGTGCTCGAACTGGTAGATCGTGTCCTGCAACTGCTGGTCGAGCACGACGCGGTCGGTCACCACGATCACGCTGTCGAAGACGCGTTGATTCGCGGTGTCATGCAGCGAAGCGAGCCGATGCGTGAGCCAACCGATGGTGTTGCTCTTGCCGCTGCCCGCTGAGTGCTCGACGAGGTAATTGTGCCCCGCGCCCTCGCTGCGCGCGGCCTCCACCAGCGTCCGCACCGCCTGCAGTTGGTGGTAGCGCGGGAAGATCATCGACTCGGTCTTGACCTTGCGGCCCTGCTCGTCGCGTTTCTCGTCGATCTGCAGGTGGATGAACCGGGCGAGCAGGTCGAGCAGGCTGTCGCGCTGCAGCACCTCTTCCCACAGATAGGCCGTGCGATAGGTGCGCCCAGCCGGGTCGGGCGGGTTGCGGGCGCCACCGTCGCAACCCTTGTCGAAGGGGAGGAAGTGCGTGGCGTTGCCCGCGAGCCTCGTCGTCATGAGGACCGCCTCGGTGTCCGCCGCGAAGTGCACCAGCGTGCGCCGTTTGAACTCGAAGATCGGCTCGCGCGGGTCACGGTCCTGCTTGTACTGCCGGCGCGCGTCTTCGATCCGCTGGCCGGTGAGCGGGTTCTTCAGTTCCACGGTGATGACCGGGACGCCGTTCAGGCTCAGCGTCACGTCGAGCGACTTCTCGGAGCGCGGCGAATAGTGAAGCTGGCGGGTCAGCCCCGCGCGGTTCGCGGCGTAGCGCGTCTCCAGCTCCGGATTCAGCTCATGGGCGGCCTTGAAGTACGCCACGTGCAGCGTGCGCCCATAGCACTTGAACCCGTGGCGCAGCGTCGCCAGCGCGCCGTTCTGGTCCATCCACTTGCACAGATCGCCGAGGATCTGCTCGCCCGTGCGCTCGCCGTGCAGCGCCTCCAGCTTGGCCCACTCCTTTGGCTGGGTTTCTTGGATGAAGCCGAGCACTACCTCGGGGAAGATCGCGCGCTCGCGGTCGAAGCCCGCGGGCGCGACGGCCGTGTAGCCGTTCGCGAGGAGGTGAGCCTCGATCACAGTCTCGAAGGCGGCTTCAGAGTGGCGCGCTTCGTTCATTCCTCCCCCGGGGCGCTCTGCTGCCGCGCCAAGAGCCCGCGCTCTCCTCCCAACCAAGTCCGCAACTGACGAGTACCCGGGCGGTGACCGTGCTCGGTCTCCATCACTTTACCCCCGCCAGGTCGAACTGGACGCCCAGATCCCTGAGCATGAAGAAGGTGTCTTTGTAGCTCACGCTGAATTGCGAGCAGACGTCCGGAAGCTTGATTTCCTTCTTGGACTCGGGAGCAGGCTGCTCGTTCGTGACGACGATGACCCCGTGAACCTTGGCGTATGCGACCAGCCAGCCGTCCGCCCCGGTGGCGAACTTTGCCTTGGCATAGTCGAAATACTGCGGGTGCCGCTGGGCCCACATCATGATTTCCGTGTACGCAGAGGCGACATCTTCACTATCGACTTCGAGGAAAAATGATCCGGGTAACTGGTTGGACACCCACTGCACCAGATCTTCGCTCTTCCTGCCCACGAGGAGCTCGTTGCGGACCCGGTCGATGCTGAAGATCCGGCCCTTATCGTGGTGGTTTAGCAGGCTCCGCCAGAATCCGGGGCAGATGTCGAACGCGTAGTATCGGTTCTTCGCCGTGATGAAGACGTCCGAATCCACGATGTAACGCCGCTTGTCCGTCACGGGAGGTCTGCCCCTTGGCGTCGCGCGTATTCCTGAAAGGCGCCCCCACGGAGGCCGGTGAGGTCGTAGGCATCCTTGAATCCTATGCGGCCCTCGAGCGCCGCCCGCAGCACATGAGTCATGAACAGCTCGCCGACCCGCGTATTCTGATTGTTGTAAAAGTCGCCCCCACCGACCTTCCGACTGCTGCGTCTGCGTTCCTGAGCAGCGTAGGCGTTGTAGAATTCGAAGAAGCTTGCGCGGTCGACCAACTGCAAATCGAGCGCCCGGCGTCCCGCAACAATGGGGCTGACCTTGAAGGCTCGGGCGAGCGTCTCAAAGGGACTGGCGTCGCGCCTGGCCTCATGCCAACGCGCTCTCAGCTCACGCGCCGGCACGAGGAATTCCGCGGCCGCCCGGTTGCACCAGTCTTCGACGTCGCTGCCGCCAGGAAACAAGCCGTCGAATCCGGAAAGGCCTTCCGCTCCGACCCACACGTGCGCGAGCTCGTGCGCGAGAGTGAACATCTGCGCCGATTTCGCATCCGCGCCGTTGACGAAGATCAGAGGAGCGTACGGGTCGCTCAACGCGAATCCGCGAAACTCCTCCACATCCAGCGTGCGATGCGTGTTGTTCCCCACGACACCGTTGATCACCGCCAAGACGCCGAGCCGCTCGGTCGCCCGACGCAGCCCACTCACGGCCTCCTGCCAGCTGTGGACCGTGGCCGCCCAATCGTCACCAAGTCCTACCGTGCGCCGCATTTCGCGCCCGGCTGCTTCGGGATCGTCGGCAAGGCGAGCGCTGCCCACGAACGCGAGCGCGTCGGCCTCGCTTTCGACGAGCGTGTCCCGAAGCCACGCCTGTCGGCGCTGCATCGCGTAAATAGTGTCGAGCAGGTCAGGGCTTGGCCTCTCTCTCGTCATTCCCGATACCGTTCGAAAGTCAGGAACCGGCAGACGTTCCTCCGGCGGCTCGGGCAAGAACAGATAGCCGATCGGGGTGTGCGTCGCCTTAGCGAGACTCTCCAGTTGCTTGAGCGTCGGTTGCTTCTCGCCGCGTACCCAAGCGGGAAGTTGCGGAATGCGGCGCGCGAGATTTCGTGGATCGTAGCCAGCGCGCTCACAGGCCCAGCGGAGCATCTCGGGTCGGATAGCGACGCGGGTCATCCGGCAAACTCGGGGATGGTGATCTGGCCGGTCACGGCAGCGGCGATGCGGGCGGTGCGGCGTTCCTTCACGCGCGTCAGCTCGAGCAGATGCGAGAACGACAGTTCTCCACGCTGGCGGGTCATCCATGCCCCGTCCTGCGATGGCAGCGACGGGGCCGACGACACGGCCGGAAGCGATTCGGCCGACTGCGGCTGCCAGATCCCGGCAGGCAAGCGAGATTCGCCAGACGGTGTCTGGTGAATCCCCAAGCGGGGCCAGGTCAGCGCGAGCTGTCGGTGGTCCCTGAGGTTCGAGAGCCCGAGCCCGCGAATGCCCCGGTTCAGAAAAGCCTGCGCCAGTGCGTCAATGGGCCCATCGCCGTAGCGAGCGCGATCCGCCCCCTCTTGCTCGTAGGCGACGATCCACGCCCCAATCAGCCAGTTCCGCTGAGTCAGGATCTCGCCGAGGGAACACGCAGCGGCATCGCGGGCCTTGGCCTGCACTGCTGCCAGCGCATCGGCCAGGCGGTCGAAGCCGGACCAGGGGCGGGGTTCGTTCATGGGCAATCCTCCCCAGTGACCCACACCCTCGGTTGCGTCGCGCGGATGAAGGCGAGCACCGATTCGGGAGAGATCGGACGCTCGCGATATAAGCCCTCGGACGCGACGGCCGTGTAGCCGTTCCCGAGGAGGTGGTTTCCGATGACGGTCTCGAAACCAGCTTCGGAGTGGCGGAGTGTAGTCATCGCTAGAGCTGCCCCCCTGTGCGCGGAGCAAGGTCTTCGTTGACGTCGAACGATGCAGCGTGGGTACCGAGAAAGGCCTCGCGCAACCTGCGGCGCATGTCGACGTCATCCGCAAAGACGGTCCACCATACTGAGAACTCGCCGCGGCCCGTTGCAACATCCACGATCAGCCCGCGCACCTGAACCGTATTCTGCGCTGCCAGGGTCTGGCGGCATCTTTCGGCTTTCTCCCACGCTTGCTGCCGTCGTAACCAGCGTTGGTCTGCCCTTGTCGGCTCTCTACCGGAATTCCCCGGATCCCGGTCCAGTCCCGTCAGCTGAATCGTCGCTTGAGCTTTGTCGACCAGCGGAGGCGCGAGCGCGGCATGTGGTTGCACAAGCCCACCACGCACGTACTGAAACGCTCGTAGCGTGTTGTCTACGTCCGGCCAGAAGTGCTCAACAAGATTGACTGGCGCATCGCCCTTGCTGGAATTGCAGTTGACGCAGGCGAGGAGGAAGTTCGACCAGTTCGTTCGCAGAGCGGGCACGTGAGACTTGGGCTGGACGTGCTCAATGGCCAAATTGGTCTCGATCTGCCGCTCGCAGTAGCTGCAGTAGTCGCCCAGGCGCTCCTGCAGATCTGGACCAGCGTCTTGGTATTTGGCGTACGCGGCGGGAGCTGCGCCTTTGTCAACGGGCCGCATCGCCAACCCCGCCACGCTCGGCCTCGCGCTCCAGCTTCAGCAGGGCCTGAAATGCCGGATCATCACTGAACGGCGCCGTAAGCTCGTTGAGACGCTGTTCAGCGGCACCAACATCGGCGGCGGCTGTCCCCGGCACGCGGAGGAGTCGAAAGTACTGCTCTGCAGCAGTCATCATTTGGCGATAGCGCTCACTCTTTTGCGGCATCGCGACACCCATCACGTTCTCGGCAATGTCTTCGATGCTCTTGTCGGCGTATTCGCCGAACTCCTCGGGGTCGAGATTGATCAATTCACCCGCGCGCAGTGACTGGATCACGAACGGCGAGTGTGTCGTGGCAATGAACTGGATGTTGGGAAAGGTCTCGCGAAGCTTCTCGCTCACATCGCGCTGCCACTTGGGGTGCAGGTGTAACTCCAACTCGTCGATCAACACCACGCCCGCGCCATGCAGCGGATTCGCTAGCACTTCGCGATCTGGATTAGCCAACGCCAAGCGCCGACCCAGATCGCAGATCAGCGCAAGAAACGAGCGTTCGCCATCGGACAGCTGCGACAGATTCAGAGGCACCCCACCCTTGTCGACCAGCAAGCGGAGCGGGTCTTCCTGCACACGCAGATTGTCGAAGCCGCCTAGAAAGGTGGTCAGTGCTCGAGAGATTGCGTCGACGGCGCGGTCACCGAGGTAGCTCGGGTTGTCGCGTCGCTCGTCGCGCTCCAATGCGATCGCGCTCCGATACCGGGCCATGAAGTCGCGGAAGTTTACGGTTCGGTTGAAGAGTGCTCCAGCGTAGGCGGCAGCCTGACCACGCGACACTGCGGTTGGCAATCTCTTGGGCAGTCGGTATCCGGCTCGATCGGTCGTGTAGTAGACGGCGAGAGGTGCTGCGTCATCGGCGCGACTGGGATCGCCGTAGGCGCTCCGCACCTCCCGCTTGACGGCAGCAGGTAGCTTGGTCGCGGAGATCCGACGGCGCTCCCGGTCGTAGGTGAGCTTGTACTCCAGCGGAATACCGGCGCAGGTGACCTTCATCCCCAATTCAGCGGAGGCCCCGCCATGGTTTACTTCCGACGGGGAGAGGGTGCGATGGCCGCTTTGCGCGGGAGAGACGAGCGGCAGAAAGCGCGAGCAGAGCAGCGCGAGTCCGTCGAGTAGTGCGGTCTTGCCTCTGCCGTTGATGCCCGCGACTACGGTGATGCGGTCAGCGAAGCGGAAGGCAGGCGGCTCGGTGTGGACCCTATAGTTGAGTAGCGTGAGCTCGCGGATCCTCATTGCGTCACGCCACCTCAACTTGCCCGGTCACCGCTGCAGCGATGAGGGCGGCTCGACGCTCCCTGAGCAGCACAATCGTGCGCTCATTCGCAAGCCGAAGATCATCGAGTCGAGTCAAGTCTACCCCGACTCGTTCCACGATTGCGCGCTGCTCCTCCACCGGCGGAACCGGAATGTACATCTCTCCAAAGTCGGAAAAGCGAATGCGTGGTGCGCGCTCACGTACCGCCGGACAGCTCGCCTGAATGAACCCGGCGAGCGCCATGATTCTCAAAAGATGCCCGTAGTAATAGCTGTCCACCTGCGCAGTCTGTGGGTCGCAGATAATGTACTCGGGCGAGCACTTGCCATCGGAATCCGACACGCCTATTGCGCCGGCAAAAGCGTCCATGGAGTGCAGCATTAGCTGGCCACTGCGGATTCCTTGGTATCCGAGCTCCAGGTTCGCATTCGTAAAGCCCTCTTCCCGACGGTTGCGACGTAAGGTCACCTGCCCGTCCCTGAAGCATGTGACCATTTCATCTTCGTCGCGAACGGGAAGCGCTGACTGCCGAAAGACAAATTTTGCGCGGTCAACCCGCCAGTGGTTCGGAATCGGGCCGAGCCAGGGGATGCCTGATTCGCGGAGAGGGGCGCGGGGGTCGAGGCCGCGGGTGACGGCGCGGGTGATGAGCGCCCGGCGCTTCTCGGCCAATAGCCGGAGCACCCCCTCCTTTGCAGCAACCAGTGCCTCCAGCCGCGCCGTCTCGCGGTCGAGGTAGACGGCGATGGCGCGTTGGCGCGTAAGCGGTGGCGTGGGAAGCAAGATGCTGCCCATCTTGTCCTGAGTCAGCTTGTCACGCGTGCTGCCTTCGATCCAAGGGCCGAAGTCGGTTGCATTAAGCGCGTGAACGACAAAACGCGGCTCAAGCTTCTGGTCGATCCTTAGAACGTGAATGTGGTTGTTCACCCAGATCTTGCCGTCAACGAAGAACGCGACAGGCTTTGCCTTGTCGAAGAACGGCGCTCCATCCTCTCCCAGGAGTACCAACGGCTCATGAAACAGGTACTCGTCGACGTAGTCGACAATCCCGTTTGCACCCCAGTAAGGGTAGTCACCTTGTCTCTTTGTGCGTTCCTCCGCGTTCAACGGAACGCGTTTGCCATCAAGGCAAGTCGATCCGTAACGCACCGGCGTTGCAATCCATCCGTCGGGAAGCGGCGGTAGCAGTCGTTCGGCGGCGGAGCTCACTCCGTCACCTGCCGCAGCAGCCGCATGATCTCCTCTTCCGCCCACTTCAGCTCCGCATCGATCTCCTCCAGCGGCCGCGGCGGTGTGTACTTGTAGAACTGGCGGTTGAAGTTGATCTCGTAGCCCACCTTGTCCTTGGATCGATCCATCCAGGCATCGGGCACGTGCGGGAGCACCTCGCGCTCGAAGTAGGCGTCGATGTCGTCCTCGAGTGGCACGTTCTCGAAGTCACGCAGGTCGGCGTCCGGCTCGTATCCGTCGTCGCGCCCACCCTTGGCGGCCGGCTCGGCCGAGGGGTCCTTCTGCGTGAAGACGCTACGGAAGAGCTTCTGCTCGGTCGCTTTCCAACGCGACTTCCGCGTGTGCAGCACGTCCGCGATGCGGCTCCACGCCGCATTCCAGTCGCGCTGCGGCCCGCGGCCCAGCGCCTTGTCGATGGCTTGTACGTCGTCGAGCAGGTGCGGGCACGCATCGAGGAAACGAGCCTTGTCTTCCGGCGTCATCTGGTACCGCAGGCGCAGGGGCCGCTCGACAGTGACGCGCGTGTAGCCGAAGTCGGCGTTGGCGAAGATCTTCGAGGTCTCGCCGTCGCCCTGCCGGCCGTAGAGCTTCACGATCTCATCGATCTGGGCGCCCGTGATGTGGCGGCGCTTGTCGCCGAGGCTGCGCTTGTTGTCTTCGCTGCCGCCCGCCGCCCAGACGGCGCGCGCGTCGAGCAACTGGATCTTGCCCTTCCGCTGCTTCTCCTTGCGGTTGGTGACGATCCAGACGTAGGTGCCGATGCCGGTGTTGTAAAACATCTGCTCCGGCAGGGCGACGATGGCTTCGAGCCAGTCGTTCTCGATGATCCACTTGCGGATGTCACTCTCGCCCGAGCCCGCGCCGCCGGTGAAGAGCGGTGACCCGCTGAAGACGATGGCGAGGCGCGAGCCGTGCTTGTGCTCGGCCGGGCGCACGGGCTCGAACTTGGCGACCATGTGCTGCAGGAAGAGCAGCGAGCCGTCGTTGACGCGCGGTAACCCGGCGCCGAAGCGGCCGTCGAAGCCGCGCTTGTCGTGCTCCTGCTGGATCTCTTTCTGCTGCTTCTTCCAGTCCACGCCGAAGGGCGGGTTGGTCAGGAAGTAGTCGAAGCTGTCGTCGGCGAAGCGGTCGTCGGTGAAGCTGTCACCGAAGCGCACGTTTTCGCCGCCGCCATTGTGGCTGACTTCCTTCATCAGCATGTCGGACGCGGCGGTGGCGAAGGCGCGCTTGTTGTAGTCCTGCCCGTAGACGTAGAGCTGCGCTTCCGCGTGATGCTGGCGCAGGTAGTTCTGCGCCTCGGCCAGCATGCCGCCGGTGCCGCACGCCGGGTCGAGGAGCTTCCGCACCGTGCCGGGCGTGGCGAGCAGCTCGTCGTCGTGCATGAAGAGGATGCTGACCATCAGCCGGATCACTTCGCGCGGCGTGAAGTGATCGCCCGCCGTCTCGTTGGCGAGCTCGTTGAAGCGGCGGATCAGGTTCTCGAAGATCAGTCCCATCTGCTCGTTCGGCACCGTGTTCGGGTGCAGATCCACGTCGCAAAACTTGGAGATGACGAGGTAGAGGATGTTCGCCTCGCGCATCCGCTCGATCTCGGCTTCGAACTCGAAGAAGTCGAAGATGCGGCGCACGTTGGCCGAGAAGCCTTTGATGTAGCTGACGAGGTGCTTCTCGATGTTGTCGGGATCGCCCTTCAGCTTTTCGAAGTCGAGCGGCGAGTGGTTGTGGAAGCGCTGACCGGCCGCTTGGTTGAGCGCGGAGTCGAGGGCGTCGCCTTCGAGCTTGCTGCCCTTGCGCCGTTCGTGTGCGGCCAGGACCTTGGCCTTCGTCGGCGCGAGCACGCAGTCGAACCGGCGGAGCACGGTCATGGGCAGCATGACGCGCTCGTACTGTGGCGGGCGGTAGGGGCCGCGCAGGAGATCGGCGATCTGCCAGATCAGGTTCGAGAAGTAATTGTGGTCAGGCATTGATGGGATGGTCTTCCTTCGACTCGGTTATTGCCGATGCACTCAGACGCCTAGCGCCGCTACGTAGACCCTTCGCTGCGGCGCCTCAAGCAGCGCGCGGGAACGACGGCTCCTCAGCGCGCCAGCAACAGGGAGAGCGCGCTCAGTACTTCGAGCACCACGACCGCCCGCCGGTATGAAGCCCAACCGGGCCGCGCGCGATGCGGCACCGAGCGCGATCAGCGCGCGAAGCGCTCGGCGCGATCCCACATGGCGACGTACGCTGCGGCCGAACGAAACAGCGACGCCTCGACCGAGGGTGGGGCGCCGACGTTGCGGAGGTCCGCTATCAGGTCGGGCACGAGCCCATAGTGGGCAAGACCCGCGGTATTGAAGTCGAAGGCCCGCGTTCCTGCGCACGCACGCACCAGCGGCCGGCCATCGACCTCGACCGAGGCGTCGTACGGCACGGGGCGCTCCTGCGGAGCGCCCCGACTGCGGCATGCGTCCGACCCGAAACGCGGACCAGGCTGCTGCGGAAAGCCGTTGAAGTCAGTGCCGAGTCCCACGGCCGATCGCGATCCAAGCGCATGCGCCACGTAGATGAGCGATTGGGCAAGCGAGCGCGTCGAACCGGGGCAGTCGTTCGCTACTGGACCGCCCCCGGCCCGCTCCACGTCCCCTTGGTTCGTCAGTACGCCCACGACACCTCCCGAGACCCGCACCGCCTCGAACGTCGCGCGCGCGCGATGCATCTCGGCGCGCTGCTCGTTCCAGCGTGCCTCGGGGTCGTCGTGGATCGCTTCGCGATGCAGCTTCAGTTCGCGCGGCCACGTATGCGACAGCATGACCGGGTAGGTAGTTCCCGTCATGGCGAGTGTATCGGCGATGGCGGCGTCCGACATGTGCTCGAGATCGATCAACATGCCGCGCGTCATCATGTTCCGGATCAGCCCGCGTCCGAGGTCGGTCAGGCCGCGGGCATTGCAATGCGCCGGCACGGCGGCGAGCTTCCGGCGATCGGGCGCATACCAGCGTCCGCGATGGAGGAACGAGAGCAGCTTCGCCGCCGTCGGAACGGCCTCGCCGCCGCGGAGCTGCCATTCGACGCCGTCGCGCCGACAGTCCCGGATCTCCTGGTAGCGGCCGCGGAGGTAGTAGTGGCTCGCGCTCAGGCGCTCGTCGTAAAGGGCACTGCCGGCGAACGCCGAGTCCACCAGGTGGACAGGACTCAGCTGGCGGTAGCCCCAGGCGTAGTACTCGTCCAGGCGTGCCACAACGTCCGCGGCGGTGCACGACCCGGGCGCGCAGTCGAAGAGCGTATCCATCTCGGCTCCCAGCACGATCGCGAGCCGGTTGTCCGCAATGATGCGCCGTGCGTCGGCCGCCGAACGGGCGACCTCGAGCCAGCCGCCCTCGTGCATGCGGATCCAGGATTCCATCGCGAGCACGGCGTCGCGGTAGCGCCGCGCGACGTCGTGATCGTTGCAAGACACCGGATGAGCAGTGAAGTCGCAGAGCGGCTCGGCGTTGGTCGCCGTCACGACGAGCAGCCGAAGCCCGTAGCGATACGCGCGATACACCCAGTCGACGTACATCTGCTGGTGGGTATGCGTGCTCCAGGAAGGCCACGTCGTGAAATCGGGATAGCCGTCCGACGCGTGTGGAGCGTCCTCGATGGCATCCACGACGAGCGCGGTGACCGGATGCCGCGCGCTCGTGTGGGTACAGGGCGCGAGCGCGTGCGCCATCGCCGCCGGCTCGGCCTCGGGGACGAAAGCCTTGCCCGCGAAGAGCGCGCCCCCGAAAGCGAGCTCCGAGAACATGTGCGCGTGATAATCGCCGATGCCGCGAAGCGGATCGCCCGCACGGGGCGGAAGCGGAGCACGCGGGGCCATTGTGCAGACCCCGGCGCCGCGTGGCGGCGGCACGCGAGGCGTGCACGCGGCCGCGAGCACCGCCGCCACCACGAGCCAGATCGTGCGTCTCACGGGGAGCCGCAGTGGTGGGATGCGGGTGGGCGGAGGACCGCCACGACCGGCGTGTGATCCGAAGGACCGTGCGGCAGCAGACGAGCGTTCACCACGTCGAACGAGAAATCGTGAAAGATGAAGTCGACGTACGACGCGATCGGTCCAAACCCGGTCGGCCAACAGCGGTTCCACGTGACGCGCCCGCGAAGGCTGGAGATGGACTCCGACACGTCGGCGTACCCGTGACGTCGCAGCATCTGCACGGCAGCGCCGTTCGCAGGTTCATTGAAGTCGCCGGCGACGATCGTCGGAAGGCCGGGATTCAGATTCAATTCGTCCAACAGTGTTTCGATCTGTCGGAGACGATCGCGCGCGTGAGGGATCCAGCCAAGGGGGTTCGTGTTCGCTGGAGCAAGGTGGACGGCCGCGATCTGGACTACGCCATGCGGGGTCTCGATTCGTGCGGTTACGAAGCCGTTCGGCACGCGGTTCTCATCGACTCGGCAATCCGGCTCCGTGACGAAACGAAAGGTCGACGCGATCGCGGGATACCACGGGGGGTGATCCGTGCGATCAGCAGTCGGCTTCGAACCGCACCAGTAATAGTGGAATTTGCGATTCGTCAGCTGCTCCCGGAGGCCCGCGTCCAGCGTGGGGGTAACCTCCTGCAGCATCACCACCTGCGGGTCGGCTTGCAGAATCGTTTCCAACGTCGCGGGGACGTTCCCTTGTTTCAGGAACACGTTCCAAGTGAGCACCGTGATGAGGTCGGACGACGGCCGGGTGGCGTTCGGTGCGCCGAGTTGCGCCGGCGGAACGCATCCGAACGTCGCCGTCACCACGAGAGCAACGGCGGCAATCGCGCGCGCGTGCGTCATCGGGGGTGAACCTCGACCTTCACGTCGAGGTTCAGCCAGTTGAGGAACCGGAATGTACACTGATCGGGCCCGAGCTCGAGGAGACAGAAGCCCGCCGTGAACAAGTCGCTCCGCGGATTGCGGGCGCCGCCCACGGTCGGAAACCGCGGTGCACGGTCGATCCAAGCGGCGCGTGCGGCAACGGGCACCAAGTGCTCACGCAGGTCCGCAGGGTCGAGCACCAGGCGCTCGACGGGATAGCCGGCGTTGCCGATGCAGTAGCCGTCGAACGCCAATCCGCGTGTGCCGCTCGCCGCCCGATCCCAGCGGGCGCAGTAGTGCTCGTCCCCCCAAAACCAATAGTCGATGGTCGCGCCTGCCCGCGTCGCGACATCCTTCACTTGCTGGAGGAGCGCGGTCCCGGATCGTTTGCCGAGGCGGAGGGGCTCGTGTTGGCTCAGGAGGATCGTGGTGCGTCGCGGGTTCGACTCCCGGGCGGCGCGCAGTTCGCCTTCCAGCCACAGCTGATCCTGCTGCTGCAAGAGCTCGCCATCGTGCTTCCAGTCGTACGCGGTGTCGATCGCGATCACGGCATAGTGATCGCCGAAGAGCGAGAAATAGCTCGATTCCTGCTCCTGGCCCGCCGGATCTGCTTCATGTTTGGCGGCGATGTAGTCGAAGTACGGCTGGCCCCCGCAGAGCATCTCATGGTTGCCGTTCATCGCGAACGTGCGGCTCTTCGGCAGAATCTGAGCGAGCGGCGCGGCGAGATGGTCTCGGACCTCGGGCTGGATCCCAGCGTAGTACACGTCGCCGAGATGGATCGCGTAGTGCGGAGCCGCGTTCGCGATGTGACGCGCGATGTGCCGGGACGGACCCTCGCCAGTCGCGAAGTCACTGAACAGGGCGATGCGTACCGTATCGTCGCCACGAATCGGCAGACCGGCGCGGTCTTGCATGACGTAGCGGAAGGGGCGGCCCGGGGAATGGGTGGGTCGTGGCGCGGTTTGCAATGTGCCCCGCTTCTGCTGCAGCCACCACTTCGCGCAGTTGGCGACCCATCCGTCCAAATCACCCACGGTCTCGAACTCGTGTCGTGACGGATCGATCGGGATGTCGGGATATATCGTCGCCCCCGGAGGCGGCGTCCACGCACCCGTGCCCGCGGCCCGTTCGGAACGTGCCGTGTTCCTCAGGGCCCTGGCCGCCTCTGGGTGAATCAGCGCAGCCTTCAGACGGGCGACCGACATGTGAACTTGCTCTTCGTCGACGTGGCGGCGAATCGTGGTCCCCATGACCT
>Ga0163152_10003233_pt1 | contig 21469 bp, 16 predicted proteins | sample OliLakLV19MP8IB2_FD_148635 | JGI IMG/M metagenome (GOLD analysis project Ga0163152, IMG submission 148635) | Freshwater microbial mat bacterial communities from Lake Vanda, McMurdo Dry Valleys, Antarctica - Oligotrophic Lake LV.19.MP8.IB-2 | ecosystem: Environmental > Aquatic > Freshwater >...
GGTCGCGAGACCCGCGTCCCACGCGTCGAGCGCGTACGCCGGCAGGCCGCGCGACACGAGGTGCGCTGCCACGATCCGCGAGCTCATGCGCTCCCCCAGGCTGGCCAGCCGATCCTGCGTACGCGCGCTGCGCTCGCACAGGAGCGCGATGCCGCGCGCCAGGTCGCCCAGCTCCGTGAACCAGACGTCCAGGAGGTCCGCCGGCAGACCCAGATCCACCAGGATCGTGCGGTGGATCGCCTCGATCTCGGCCTGGTGCGCCGCCGCGTCCCCGCCCGTGTGCGCGGCTTCAGCGAGGCGGAACAGCCGATCCGTGACGCCGCCGACGGCCGACACGACGACGACCGGATCCTGATCACGAGCGCGCTCGACGATCACGCCGACGCGCCGGATCGCGTCGGCGCTGCCGACCGAGGTCCCTCCGAACTTCTGCACGAGGCGATGCTGCATGAACGGCACAGCGTACTGCACGCGCGGCCTCGCGAGGAGCGGGCAGGCGGCCGCACGGAGCGAGCTCGCGAGCGCAGCCACAGAGGTGTGCGGGCCCGTTCAAGGGGCCCGCACGCAGCGAGCTCGCGAGCGCAGCCACAGAGGTGTGCGGGCCCGTTCAAGGGGCCCGCACGCAGCGAGCTCGCGAGCGCAGCCAGCAGATGTGGGCGGGCCCGTTCAAGGGGCCCGCCAACCGCATGGATCGCACCCCGTCCCGCCGTCATGCTCGGGCGATGGACAACCGGCCCTCCCTCTCTCCCGCCCCGCAGGGGGACTGGGGCAAGGCCTCGGCGCCGGGCGACGACATCCCGCTCCTGGAAGGGCCGGAACCGCGCGGGTCGGAGTTCGTGCGGGCCGTGCGCATCTTCACGGAGTTCGTGCGCGGCTTCCGGGCGCTGCACTTCGTCGGGCCGTGCGTGACCGTGTTCGGGTCGGCGCGTTTCGCGCAGGATCATCCGGCCTGCGAGCTCGCGCGCGAGATGGGCCGCCGCATCGCGCGGCGCGGATTCACGGTGATGACCGGCGGCGGACCCGGGATCATGGAGGCCGCGAACCGCGGTGCGAAGGAAGTCGGCGGCCGATCGGTCGGCGTGAACATCGTGCTGCCCCGCGAGCAGGCGCCGAATCCCTACCTCGATCGCTGGATCACGTTCCGCTACTTCTTCGTGCGCAAGGTGATGCTGGTGAAGTACAGCTACGCCTTCGTGGTGATGCCGGGCGGCTTCGGCACGCTGGACGAGCTGTTCGAGGCCGCGACGCTGATCCAGACCGGCAAGATCAGCGACTTCCCGGTCGTGCTGATGGGCGTCGAGTACTGGGCTCCGCTGCGCGCCCTGCTCGAGAGCATGGTGCGCGCCGGCACGATCGCTCCGGCCGACCTGGAGGCCCTGACCTTTACGGACTCGCCCGACGAGGCCATGCACGTCCTCGAGACGATCTCGATCGCGAAGTTCGGCCTGAAGCCGGTCGCGGAACGGAAGTCGCTTCGGAAGCCGCGCTGGTGGCTGGGTGAGCGCGGGTTCGACCCGTGACCCCGCCCCATGCGTCCGATTCCCTCCAGAACGTGGCGACGGGCGGCTTCGATCCGAGCTCCAACCCGCCGGGCCAGAGCACCATGCCGGTCGACAACACGTTCTACATCGGCGCGATGGACCTGGTCGTGCGCGTGAGCCGCGTGCACTCGATCTGGCTCGACTCCGGCGACGCGTCGCCGGCATGGTCGGCCGCGATCGAGCCGTCGCCGGCGTCGCTGCCGGCCGGGACTCAGGTGCAGCTCGCGTACCGCGGCGCCATGGCCGTGGCGAACGTGGGAGCACTCACCGACGCCGATTCGCTCGACGCGTACGGCGAGCCGATCACCGGCGCGGATCCGACGTTCTTCCAGAACGATCACACGTGGAAGGACGCTCTGACCACGCTCGACGGAGCGCAGTTCCTGCAGGTCCGGATCACCTTGATCTCGAACGCGGCCACGAACCAGGCTCCCTACCTGTCGACGCTGGGAATCGCCTGGCAGTGATCGGGCGCGCCACGCGCCGCGCGCTTGCGCGCGGCGCCAACGGGATCGGAGATGCCGCCGGATCGTTTTTTCTCCTTGGCCTCTCTCAGCGCGGCACGAGCCACGCCTCCCAAGGGTTCGCCCCCTCGGCGCGCGTGAAATCGTCCGGCTGCGGCACGAGCAGCGGCAAGAGCTCCGCGCCGACCGACGCGACGACGTTCGTCGTCTTGTTCCAGACGTACACGCGGTTGGCCGCGTCCGCGGCCGACACCAAGACCTCCACGGGCTGACCGACGTTCGGCGCGAGCGTCACGCGCGCGAACGGAGGGTCCAGTCCCAGCGCGGCGACCTGACGCGGATCCTCGACCCGTTGCCAGCGTACGCGCACCCACAAAGAGACGTAGCCGCCGATGCGCCACAGGATCGTCTCACGGCGCGTGCCGCCCTCGACCAGCGACCAGCGCCGTTCCTGGTCGGGCGCAGACGGCTCCTCGCTGGCCAGCTCGAAGCCCTGCTCGCCGCGGTCGACGAAGATGCGCTCGAAGCCGGCGAAGCCGGGCGCGAAACAGCCGGCCAGCACGCGCGTGTCGACCAGCGGCGCGGGGCGATTCGTCGCATCCAGGAACGCGCGCGGATCGCGGTCGGCGGCCAGGACGCGCTGCGTGCCCTCGAGCCGAGCGAACGTCGCCCCGGGGCGCGGCGGCGCATACGTGACGAGCGCGATCGCGTCGCGGTCGTCGGACGAGAGCACCTTGGGCCCGTGCAGGCCGAGCTTCAGCGCGTCCGGCTCGTCGAGACCGGCGCGCGCCGCGCACTCCTGGCCCGTGCACACGAGCGTGCCGCGGGTGTCGAGCACGGAAGAGAGCATCGCTTCGACGCGCTCGCCCTCGCACACGGCACCATACGCTTGTGTGCAGCGCCACAAGCCCTTCGCGCGCAGGTAGAGCAGGCTGTTGCCGCCGCTCTCGAGCGAGAACGCGGCCGTCGTGCGGCCCGCGAGCATCTCGGGCGGCACGAGGTGCTCGACCGGCGACGGCGTGTGCGCGTCGCGGCGCGCGAGGACTCGCTCGGCGGCGACGAGCGCAGCCAGCGTGCACGCGCCGATCGCGAGCGCCAGCGCGCTCTTCACGGCGCGCTCCGCGAGGTCTGACGGCGAGAGCGCACGCCGCGCCACGCGAGCGCGCCGATCAGCACGAGCAGCGGACCCGCGGCCAACCCGAACAGGCGCGCCGACAGTCGCTGATCCGGCTCGAGGAACCGGTAGCCGCCCGTCGTGGGACGGCGCGCGAGCAGTTGCGCGAGCTCCTCGGGCAACGCGAGCGCGGCGCAGGCCTGCAGCAGGAATCGCGCGTGGTCGTAGCCCGGAAGCTGGAGGTTCGCGTCGGTGAACGGCTCGCAAGTGCCGAGCAGCACGAGCTGGCCCACTCCCCTGTGATCCGGCGCCGGCAGGGTCGGCAGCTCCGGTTCCAACGTCGGACCGGGGAAGGTCCCTTCGATGGCGAGGCCCAGCACGAACGGTCCGGACGTCTCGGCCGGCACGTCGAAAGTCGCGCTCGACAAGACGCCGCCCGTCCACGCGTGCGTCCACGCGCGCAGCGAAGTCGCGAGGATCGGCGTCGCCAGGAGGCCCCAGGTCGCGAGCTCCCCGGGCTCGAACGCGATGCGGCTCGGGCTCGTCAGCAGGAGATCGCCGACGCCGGCGGTGAATGCAGCGCGCGGCCGATCGTCGGGGGTCGAGCGCACGAGCAGCGGGTTCGCCAGACCCATGCGCACGGATTCGACGCGGCCGTCGCGCTCGACCGTGCCTTCGACGAGCGCTTCGCCGTGGCGCGCGTCGAGCACGAGTTCCGGCTCGAGTCGCACGCCGATGCGCGGCAGCCACAGGCGGTCGAGGTCGGGAAAGAGCGGCTCGGGCCACAGGGCCGGCTCGCTATCGCTGCGCACGCGCACGCGCAGACGGTGGTGTTGCGCCGCGACGAGGGCGCGGCCGCCCGATTGCAGGTGCCGCGACAGGATCGCCGTCAAGCGGGCCGCGTCGCGCCGCGGCTGCAGCCAGACGAACGCGTCGATCCCGTCGGGCAGATCGCCGTGTGCCGGGTCGATCGCGACGACGCGGAAGCCGTTGCGCTCGAGCAGCGCGCGCGCGGACGCGAACGGATCGCCCGTGCCGGGAGCGAAGAGGCCGCGCTTCTGGTACAGCTCGAGCGCCTCGGCCGGCGTCGTGCGCGCGGGCTCCGAAGCGAACGCGAGCGTGGCCGGTCGTCCGCGCTGAAGCCCGAAGAGGGCCAGCGCCAGGCGGAACTCGGCGTGCGCGAACGAACCGGCGTCGGGGAATTCGAGCACCTGGCGCTCTGCGCCGGACGAGACGACGAGGCTCGCGAAGAACGAGCGCGAGGCCGTCTCCTCGTCGCGCTGCGACGTGCCGGACAGGAGTCGCGCGCCGAACTCATCTGCCGCCGAGGCGTCGAGCGCGTCGGGTGCGATCTCGCGGAACGCGAGTCGCGCGTTCGAGCGCGCCAGCGACGCGCAGCGCGCCACCAGGTCCTCGGTCAGCGGCCGCAGCTCGGGCGGCAGGCGGCTCGGCGCGGAGAAAGCGGCCGTGATCTCGATCGCGCGGTCCGCCGTCGCCTCGCGCGCGAGGCGCTCCAGCTCCGGCGCGACGCGGTTTCCGGCGCCGGCCGTCAGGGCTGCTCCCGCGCGCGTCCCGATCGCGACCGCGATCGCGCCTGGGACGAGCACGCCTGCTACCACGAGCAAGGCCCAGGGCAGGCCGCGCACGGAGAGCGCGCGCACGTCGAAGGCGCCGCGCGCCAGCCCGACCAGGAGCAGCAGCAAAGGGACGAGGGCCACGCCGACTGCGCGCGCTGTCCAGCGCTCGCCGCGCGAAGATGGCTCAAGCGGCGTCGGTCGCGTGCGCGCGACGGAAGCCAGCGCGCGGCGCTCAGCCGAGGCAAGGCCGCCGACGAGGATGCGCACGAGCTCGCGGTGCACGTACGCCTCCTCGCTCAGCCCCGCGTCGCCGAACGGCGATGCCGAAGCGGCGACGACCACGCAGCCCTGCGTCGGATCGCGCGGCGAGAGCAGGGCCAGCAGCGTGCGCGGCGGCTGAGCGCGGCCGGCGCGTCCGCGCGTGAGCTCCGCCAATGGCACGGCGCTCGAGGAATCCGACAACGTGAAGCAGCGCTCGGAAGACGTCGCCAGCGACGTGTACGACAAGCCCAGCTCGCGCAACCGCTCCGCGCGGGCCGACAGCGCGGTTGGCGCGACGAACGCGAGCGTCCCGTTCGGTTGTGGGCCGAACGCGCGGAAATCCTGGCGCGAGCCGATCGAGCGCACGACCTGCCACGCGTACGCCTCGCCCCGCGCGTCGGGCGGCGGTGATTCGAGCAGCACGCCGGCATCGGCGGCCAGCCCGAACGCGGCCAGTATCGCGTCGTGCGCGATGCCGGTCGGCTCGAGCACGAGCGCGTCGCGCTCGACGCGCGCGGTGAAGCGGCTCCCAGCCAGCACGAGGCTGCCGCCGCGCTCGACGAAGCTGCGCAAGCGCGCGACGTGGCGGTCCTCGCCGCGCTTCGGCGCGATCCACACGAGCAGATCCGCGTCGGCCGGAACCTCGGCCGAGGCATCGAAGTCGACGTCGCGGACGTCGGCGAGTTCCTGCAGAAGCTGCCGCAGGCGCGCGTGACCCGGGGGCGCCGACAACGCGACGATCGGACGGCGCGGCGCCTCGATCTCGCGGATCTCCGCTGCGATCAAGGCCTGCAGATCGTGCGCCAGCTCGGGCGTCAGCGCGCGCACGACGCCCGCCCCGCGGCCCGCGACGACGACGCGCAGGGCCGACCAGACTTCGCTCTCGCTCCAGCCGTCGCGCTCGATGCGCCGGGCGCGGAACGGACCGATGCCCAGCGCCTCGGCGTGACGGCGCGCCTCCTGGTCCTCGTCCGGACGCAGGATCTGCGTGCGCACGTGCGTCGGCGACGCGGCGTGCAGGGCCGCGAACGTGCTCGCAACCGCCGCCTCCACGTCGTCGTAACCGTGCGGCCTGCGCGCGCCCGCCGGCGCGAACCACTGCACGAGCAGATCGAGGTCGCCGCGCGCGACGCGCTCGGCCAGCGCCGGCTCGAGGCTCGACGTGCGCGCGCCCCCGAGCTCGATCCCGACCGCTCGGCTGCCCGCGATCCGCGCGACGACCAGCGCGCAACCCAGCGCGAGGAACGCGAGGATCGCGAACGGAAGGCGAGCGGATCTCACTCGCGTTCCTCGGCGACGCTGCGCGCGTTCAGGAACAGGAACGCGGCCGCGACGCCCAGCATCTGCACGACGCCTGCCAGCGGCACGAAACCGCGCACGAACTGCGCCAGATGCGGCAGCGGCGAGATCCAGCGCGCGAGGAACGTGCCCGGCGCGAGCTCGGGCGCGAGGCCGTCGAGGATCGCGACGACCTGCGGCTCGCCCAGGCCGAGCAGCAGGAACGCCGCGAACGCCGCGAGCAGGAAGGCCGTGATCTGATCGGGCGTGCGGCTCGACACGAACGCTGCGATCGCCAGCAGCTCGGCGCCGAGCAGCAGCGCACCCAGGTATCCGGCCGCGATGGCGCCGAGGTCCGGCTCGCCGAGCCATTCGAGCAGCGCGACGAGCGGCAGCGAACCGGCCAGGAACAGCGCGAGCACGCACAACGCCGCCGCGTACTTGCCCAGCACGACCTGCGCGCTCGACAAGGGCAGCGTGCGCCACAGCTCGAACGTGCGCGTACGCAGGTCCTCCGACCACAGGCGCATGCCGACGGCCGGCGCGAGCGCCGCCATGGCCCACGGCAGGATCCGGAAGAACGGAGCCATGTCGAGCTTGCCCGTCAGGAAGAACTCGTTCAGGAACCAGCTCGTCGTCGCGACGAGCGTCGCGCCGATCGCGACGTAGGCGATAGGGGAGTCGAAGGTGGCCGCGAGCTCGCGCGCGAAGACCGCGCGGAAGCCGGCGAGACCGCGGGCGCGCAAGGCCGGGGAATCTCCCCGCGGCGTCACGGGCTGCGCGCTCGGCACCGGAGCTGCGTTCACGCGGCCCCCGGCGTGGATACGGCCGCGAGGACCTGCGTCTCGATCGACGCGCCGCGTGCGCGCTCCTCGCTGCGCAGCTCCGCCAGCGTGCGGTCGAGCACGATGCGCCCGCGGTGGATGGCCAGCAACCTGTCGCTCGATTCCGCCACCTCGGCCAGCACGTGGCTCGAGAGCAGGATCGCGCGCCCCGGCCGCAGCTCGCGCAGGAGATCGCGGAACGCGACGACCTGCAACGGGTCGAGTCCATGCGTCGGCTCGTCCAGCAGCAGGACCGACGGATCGTGGATCAACGCCGCCGCGAGGCCGATGCGCTGGCGGAACCCCTTCGAGCACTCGCGCACGCGCTTCGCGAGCACTTCGCCGAGCCCACAACGGTCGACGACGAACGTGCGCCGCTGCGCGCGGCGCGCGCCGTCGACGCCGTGCACGGCGGCCGCGAAATCGAGCCACTCGTCGACGCGCATCGACTCGAAGAGCGGGTTGTGCTCGGGCAGGTACCCGCAGCGCGAGCGCGCCTCGAGCGGGGCCGCGACCGCGTCGAAGCCGGCGATCGAGACGCGCCCTGCGGTCGGCCGCACGCTGGTCGCCAGCATGCGCAGGATCGTCGACTTGCCCGCGCCGTTCGGCCCCAGGAAGCCCACGACCTCGCCCGCTCCGACCGCGAACGTGACGTGGTCGACGGCCAGGACGTCCCCGTAGCGCTTGACGACCTGTTCGACGCGGATCATGCGGCAGAGGTGGAGGATAGCGGGACCTCGGTCTCTGACGATCCATCTGAGGGAGTTTGGATCTCCTGGATCCTTCGTGGGTCGGTACCCGCGTACAAGTACTCGAGGCCGGCCCCCTCGAGTGGGCGAGCGGCCAGCTCGAAGGGAATGCAATGCCTGGAATGGAATGCGCTCAGGCGCATGGGACCATACCTTTGCCCACCCTCACCAAGAACGAGGAGTTCGCTGCGTGTACGGTCCTTGGACATCATGCAGTATGGCAGAACTCGGACTTTCAGCGGGGCAACTCCCCTCCGTGCGGATTGTCAGGTGCCTAGCTGACGTAAATACAAGGGCCTTCAGGCTCTTGTGTGGGTGGATCGCGCTCGGCCGGGATGTCCGCCCCCGTCGGCGGCCCCCTCCCGTTGGTGCGGGGCCGCCTCCGGGAGCTCCCACCCCTCGTTCCTCGGCCTGGAACACGCTCGTGAGGCGTGGTTCGACGGCTGACAGGCGGTCCCGCCCGCTCCGGTCGGCCCCGGAACGACGGGGAAGCGTCGGACTGCTGAGCCTGCAACCCACACGAAACCCGGAAACGCCAAATATAAGTGCCTGGATGGAATGAATTTGTCATGTGGCCGAAGTCGCGTATTACCACCACATTACCAGCACTCAAAAGAAACTTAGGCGGAGCATCGACTCCGAAACGTTCTATAGGCGTGCGCACTGTGCAGAGTCTCTTTCAGGGGTTTATAGCCCTGCATGGACCGGCGACCCTGGTTGCGACGGCCTCAAGCCGAGGTCGAGGATGGCGGATGAAAGACAAAGGCGGAAGGCCGTGACGAAATCAAGCGGAACTCTCTGGATTCTAGGCATACTAGGTGTCCTAATGGCTGGAATCGCCCTCCGGAAGCCTGTTGCTGGAGGGTCCAGCGTGTCCATCGCCGGACCTGACGGCTTGCAAGGCCAACCCGCTCCTACGTTTGAGAGTGTTGCGAGGCAAGTTCTTCAAGGATCCGCAAGTCTTGGCAACACGCTCAACTTCTTGAATAATCAATTTCACAGCCTGGATGCCGAAGTGCGCTCTCCAGCGCTCACGTTCGTCGGAGACATGGTTATCCAACTCACCGACGCGAGCGGCGTCAGCCAGGGTCATGTTACGGTATATAGGCCCTTCGCGAAACAAATCGAGGCGTACGAGATCACTCTGAACGGAAGCGTGGCACCTCAATCCCTCAAACAAGGTCAAGGTGATGTCACAGCAACGCTCTCGTTTGCGCTTACTTATGTAGACGACGTGATTGAGGTTTTGAATGTGTGCGAACAGAATGAAATTCACCACTCGGCGGAACTTGGTATCAAGCTCGGCCGAACCGGCAGCGCCCTCGTTGGGGCCGTCATGGAATTTCGAGCTCGTGAAACGCGTTGGATGCCGATCACGTTGACTACCGCCGGTACTTCGGATGGATCAGTATGGGAAACTTCACTCGGAGAATGGGTACTCAAGGGGCCAGGAGACTTGATCAATAATACATTTGACGAATTGCTGAGCCATCTACAAGCGATTCGAGGCTCTGCAAGCATCGTAGCTGGAGTCGCTCGATAGTCTGGGCTGGGTTTCCAGCCGGAAGGAGATCATGTTTCGGATCATTTTAGCTCTCGTGATGACCGCAGCCGGCTGCCTTGCGATCAACTCGATCGTCACGGCGGCATCGCCCGCGGTCGCCCTCTCGCAATGCAAGCACTGCGTCTTGGTCTACGACCCCATCACGCAGCAACGGAGGTGGCTTTGCATCGACACGACAGAGGGGGCCCAGGACTGCCTTCTTACGGTCGGTGGCGCATCCTGCACGAACCTTGGCGTCTGCCCTCCGTAATGGTGGATGGATGGTCGCCTAGCTGACGACTACAGTTGGCCGGAACGGAGGATAGTCTCCGTTCCGACCACAACACTGCGTGCACAGCGCAAACCGATCAAGTTAGGTGTACTTCGATGACTGGCAAACAGATCGTTCTTCTTGGGTTCGCGGCAGTCGCCCTACTGCTCCTTTGGAGCCTCATCGGCCTTTTGAAGGCGTCTTCGGTCCCGCAGGACCCTAGGCAGCAGCACAAGGAAGGCGTTGTTGTGAGCACTTCCTCAATCCCAGCCCTCGAATCGAATTCGTTTCCAGGCAGAGTCGATCAGCAACAGGAGACCGAGCCCAAGCCTACAGCTGCTCCTGATCAACTTGACGCTGCGACCGCTCCGCCTGCCGGGCTTGATCAGCTCTGGGGCAACATCGAAAGCACGTCGACGGCACTTTTCAATGGCACTGCCACGTTCGAGGAGATCTGCCGCGTGTCCAAGGACCTGCTATCAAACGTGGATGTGAAGTCGGCATCAAGGAGAGCTGACGGTGCCACCGTCTATCGGATCCAAGACCATCCTGACCTGGGGACCGCGACGCTCGTGGTGAACCCTAACCGAGCAGGAACGGTCGAGCAGTACGAGCTGACCGTGGAAAAGAAGTTGGCGAGCGGCTACACCGGCAGCCCTAGCGACATAGAAGGAAGTAGGCTGCGGATCCATTTTGGGGACGCTGGCAAGGGAGAATGGGGCTTCGGCGCGAATGTTGAAGATAAGCTGCGTACGGGCGATGAATCTACTTGGTCAGCCAACGCCAACGCAGGGCTGCTCAACATCGGCGGTAGTCTTTTCAGCAAGGGCAGCGATATCTACAAGCATCAAGTCACTGCACAGGCGATACGGCTACCTGAAGGCACACCCGGCTGGAAAATCGGTTATGGCGCGACGACGCGTGAACTCGTCGAGCAGAATGGATTGTCCGGCCAGGGTCTCCCAGAACTTCAGTCCAAGCTCACTACCCTGGGCAAGCAATAGGCCCCTTGCGACGCGCCTACAACCCAGGCGTCACGAAGGTTCAGGACGGGCGCATTGGTCGGTCGCTGTAGCCTTTTCACAGAGCTCAGCCCGCGCGATTGTTACTCGCCTCAGCCTTCGAGGCAGTGCGCGAGCCGGGTCGAGCTCGGCTTGCGTTTGGGTCGTGCCGAATGTTTGGTCTTCCACGGGATCACAGGCCTTCGAGGTGACAGGCCGATCGCCCGAGGCCATCGGCTGCGCGCAAGACGGGGATCTCCGTCCAGCACCTATCTCCGGAGACACGAGAGCGCTCGGGGCAGCGCGGGTGGAAGGCGCAGCCCGGGGGCGGGTTCGACGGTGACGCGGGCTCGCCTGCCAATGCCATGTGTCGGCTTGCGCGCTCGACGACCGGATCGGGTACGGGCACGGCGGCGAGCAAGGCGCGCGTGTACGGATGCCGCGGACGCGCGAACAGCTCCTCGCGCGGAGCCTGCTCGACGATGCGGCCGAGGTACATCACGGCCACGCGCTCGCACACGTGCCGCACCACGGCCAGGTCGTGCGCGATGAACAGGTACGAGAGCCCGAGTCGCGCGCGCAGCTCCTGCAGCAAGTTCACCACCGACGCCTGCACGGACACGTCGAGCGCGCTGACCGGCTCGTCGAGCACGAGCACCTCCGGCTCGAGCGCCAGCGCGCGCGCGATGCCGATCCGCTGCCTCTGCCCGCCCGAGAACTCGTGCGGATAGCGCTGCAGCGATCCGCTCTCGAGCCCGACGGATTCGAGCAGCTCGCACGCGCGTTTGCGGCGTTCGCGGCGCGTGCCGATCCGCTGGATCGCGAGCGGCTCGGCCACGATTGCGCCGACGGTCAGACGCGGGTCCAGCGAGCCCGTCGGATCCTGGAAGACCATCTGCACTCGCCGGCGGAACGGGCGGCGCTCGCGGTCGGTCAGCGACGTGAGCTCCGTCTCGCCCAGCCATACGGATCCCGCGCTCGGTCGCACGAGCCCCAGGATCGCGCGCGCCGTCGTCGACTTGCCCGAGCCGGACTCGCCGACGAGCCCCAGCGCCTCGCCCGGCGCGAGGTCGAACGACACGCCCTCGACGGCGTGGATCGTGCCGCGCGTGCGGGAGAAGAGGCCGCGGCCGCGGATCGGGAAGCGCACGCTCAGGTCGCGCACGGAGAGCAGGCTCACGTGCGTGCCTCGACGGACGGTTCGCGCGCGGCCAGGAAGCACGCGGCGTGGTGGGCGGGTGCGTTCGCGAAGACCGCGCCCAGCACCGGGCGCGACGCGCGGCAGAGGTCCTCGGCCAGCGGGCAGCGCGGCGCGAACGCGCACGACGAGTCCGCGTAGCCGCCGGCGCCGCGCGGTCCCGGGATCGCGGCCAGCGGCCGGCTCACGTCGCCGTCGAGGCGCGGCACGCTGGCCAGCAGGCCGCGCGTGTAGGGGTGCAGCGGGCGCGCGAAGAGGTCATCGACGCTCGCGCGCTCCACCACGCGGCCGGCGTACATCACCAGCACGCGGTCGCACATGCCGGCGACGACGCCCAGCGAGTGCGTGATGAACGTGATCGCCGTGCCGTGTCGGCGCTGCAGATCGCGCAGGAGATCGAGCACCTGCGCCTGCACGGTGACGTCGAGGGCGGTCGTCGGCTCGTCGGCCACGAGCCAGCGCGGCCGGCACAGGAGCGCCATCGCGATGCCGACGCGCTGGCGCATGCCGCCCGACATCTCGTGCGGGTACGCGTCGAGGCGCGCGTCCGGGTCGGGGATGCCGACCTCGGCCAGCGCGGCGGCGGCGCGACGCAGTGCAGCGCGGCGCGTCGCGTTCTCGTGGACCTCGAGCACTTCCGCGAGCTGCAGACCGATGGTCAGCAGCGGGTTCAGCGCGCTCATCGGGTCCTGGAAGACGACGGCCATGTCGCGTCCGCGCAGCGAGCGGCGCTCGCGCTCCGAGGCGCTCGTCAGGTCGTGTCCCGCGAACGCGATGCGGCGCGCCGTGACGCGCGCGCTGCGTGGCAGCAAGCCCAGGATCGCGAGGTGCGCGACCGACTTGCCCGAGCCCGATTCGCCCACGACGCCGAGCGTCTCGCCCGGCTCGAGGGCGTAGCCGATGTCGTCGACGGCGCGAGTCTCGCCGTTGCGGCTGCGGAACGTGACCGAGAGGCCTTCGACGTCGAGCAACGGGCTCAAGCGCGGCCGCCCTTCGGGTCGAGCGCGTCGCGCAGGCCGTCGCCGAGCACGTTGAGCGCGAGCAGCACGCTGCCCATCGCCACCGCCGGCGCTGCGACGAGCCACCAGTCGATCGCCAGTGGGTTCACGGCGTCGGCGCCGTCGACGGCGAGCAGGCCCCAACTGACCTTGGGCGGCTCGAGGCCGAGGCCGAGGAACGAGAGGAACGACTCGAACAGGAGGATCGAGGGGATCGAGAGCGTCAGGTACACGAGCACGATGCCCAGCACGTTGGGCAGCACGTGCACGCGCAGCAGCCAAGGCCAGCGCGCTCCAGCCAGGCGCGCAGCAGCGAGGAATTCGGACCCGCGCAACGCGAGCACCTGCCCGCGCACGACGCGCGCCATCGTCAGCCAGTAGAAGAGGCCGATCGTCACGTAGAAGAGCGACTCGCGGTCGAGGCCCAGGTTGTCGCGCAGCTCCTCGCGCCAGCCGTCGAGCACGGTGATCAGGAAGATCACGACGAAGATGAAGGGCAGCGAGTAGAGCGCATCGACGATGCGCATCATCAGCTCGTCGACCTTGCCGCCGGCGAGGCCCGCGATCGCGCCCCAGGTCACGCCGACGACGAGGCTCGTCAGCGTCGCCAAGAGCCCGACCGCGAGCGACGTGCGGCTGCCCCACACGACGCGCGCCAGCAGATCGCGGCCCTTCGCATCCGTGCCGAGCCACGCGCCTGTCTGCAGGTCGCCGAAGAGCCACTGCCGCGCCGCGACGAGCGCGCGGTCGACCGGTCCGAGCTGCCAGTAATCGGGCACGAAACCGTGCACCAGGAACGCATTCCAGGGCGCGACCGGCGGCCCGGGCTGGTCGGCCAGCGCGAGCGCGATCGGCGAGGGCAGCGGCCAGAGCGGCGCGAGCAGGCTGCCGAGGCCGACGAGCGCCAGGAACACGAGGCAGACGAACGCGACGCGGTTGTCGCGCAGCTCCTGCCACGCGCGGCGCCACGGTCCGGGCGAAGCCAGCGCTGCCTCGATCCGGCGCGCGTCGTCCCGCCCGCGCCCGATCACGCGTCCTCCTCGAGCTGAATGCGCGGATCGAGCGCCGCGTAGGCCACGTCGACGAGCAGGTTGAGGCCGCAGACGAGCGCCGTGTAGAGGATCGTGACGCCCATCGCCATCGTGTAGTCGCGGTTCAACGCGCTGTTCACGAAGTGCGAGCCCGTGCCCGGGATCGCGAAGATGCGCTCGATCACGAGCGAGCCGGTCAGGATGCCCGCCGCCGCCGGCCCGAGGTACGAGACGACGGGCAGGATGCCGGCGCGCAACGCGTGGCGCATCACGACAAGCCGCGGCGGCAGGCCCTTGGCGTGCGCCGTGCGGATCCAGTCCTGCGACAGCGCCTCGAGCATGCCCGTGCGCGTGAGGCGCGCGATGTAGGCCGCGAACGGCGCGCCCAGCGCCAGCGCCGGGAGCACCATGTGGCGCCACGAGCCGTGCCCCGCGACCGGCAGGATCGGCCACGCGAACGCGAAGAGAATCACGAGGAAGCCCGCGACCGCGAAGTTCGGCAGCGCGATGCCCGTCGTCGCCGCGACGCGCAAGGTCACGTCGAGCGCCGTGCCGCGCCGCAGCGCGGACACGATGCCCGCTCCGACGCCGGCGACGACCGCCCACGACAGCGCCAGCAGTCCCAGCGCGACCGAGATCGGCAGCGACTGCGCCAGCACGTCGTTCACGCTCGCGTCGCGGTACTGCAGCGAGGGCCCGAAATCGCCGGTCAAGACGCCCGTGAACGGCCGCGTGCCGTCGCCGCCCACGATGCGCGCGCCGTGTGCGTCGAGGTTGAGAGGCCCCAAGTACTGCGCGAACTGCTTCCACATCGGCCAGTCGAGGTGATAGCGCTCGCGCAGGTTCTTCTCGACCGCCTCGGCCGACTTGCGCTCGGAGTCGAACGGCCCGCCGCGCACGCTGCGCATCAGCACGAACGACAGCGTCGCGACGGCCAGCACGGTCAGCACGGCCCACGCGAAGCGCCGCAGCAGGAAGCGCTTCATTGGCCGGCCCGGCGCCGTTCCGCTGTCCTTCTCAGCTCCTCTGCGGGGGAGCGGAGGCCGGCGGGCGGACCATGGCCTTCGACGCGGCGCACGTCCGCCGGCAACGCGGCGCGCTTCTGCGCCAGCTCGGCGTCGTCGAGCCAGGACCAGAACTTCGGATAGTGCTCGTCGAGCAGGTTCGGATGGAAGCCGCCCAGCCGCGGATCGACCAAGGACGTCACCGCGAACGTGTACAGCGGCAGGATCGGCCCGTCCTCGAGCAGCAGCCGCTCGGCTTCGGCCAGCAGGCGGCCGCGCTCGGGCTCGCGCGCGCGCCGCGCCTCGTCGAGCAGCGCGCCGTAGCGCGCGTCGCTCCAGCCCGTGCGCGAGTTGTCCGAGCCGGGTGCGAAGATCTCGAGGAACGTGGCCGCGTCGGCATAGTCCGCGATCCACGACGAGCGCGACACCTCGTACTCGAGCCTTCGTTGCGCGTCGAGGTAGACCTTCCACTCCTGGTTGCGCAGGCGCGTTTCGATGCCCAGCTCGCGCCGCCACCCGTCGGCCACGACCTCGCACACGTCCTTGTTCGTCGCCTGCGACGCGAAGTGCAGCTCGATCGCCGGCAGCGGACGATCGGGACCGTAGCCGGCTTCGCGCAAGAGCCGCCGCGCCTCCTCGCCGTCGCGCTCGGGATCGCCGGCGTGCGCGATCGCGGCGCCGCTCCATCCGGCCAGGATCGGCGGCACGAAGCTCCACGACGGCAGCTCGCCGCCGCGCGTGACCTTCTCGACGATCGCGCGCCGGTCGATCGCGAGCGAGAGCGCGCGGCGCACGCGCCGGTCGTCGAGCGGCGGCCGCGTCACGTTGACGCGGAAGAACGAGGTCGCGAGGTACGGCGTGGGCTGGAAGTCCTCGCGCCCGACGAGGAGCGGGATCGCCGTCGCCGGCACTTCGTCCAGGTACGCGACCGCGCCGGTCAGATACAGGTTGAGGTTCGTCGCCAGGTGCTCGGACGCCAGGACGTCGATCGTGCGCAGAGCGACCTCGTCCGCGTCCCAGTATCGCTCGTGCTTCGCGAGGCGGATGCGGTCGTTGATGCGCCGCTCGAGCAGGCGGTACGGCCCATTCGTGACCAGGTTCGCGGGCTTCGTCCACTCCACGCGCCAGCGCTCGGGCCAGCGCGCCTGCGCCGCTTCGAGGGCCCGCCGGCTGACGGGACAGAGCGGCGCCGAGACCGCCAGCTCCAGTAAGTGGTCGACCGGATGCTCGAGCTCGACGACGAGCGTGCGCGGGCCCTCCGCGCGGATGCCGACGCTGCTCTCGAACGGCAGGATTGGCGCGCCGTCGTCGCCGACCTGTGTCGCGAACGCGCGCGCGCCGCGCACGCAGAACAGGAGGTCGGCGTACTGCGCCGCCGTGCGCGGATCGAGCAGGCGCCGCCACGAGTGCACGAAGTCGTCGGCCGTCACTTCGTGCCCGTCGGTCCACAGCGACCCGGCGCGGATGCGGAACGTCCACGTCAGCCCGTCGTCCGACGTCGTCCACGACTCGGCCATCCCCGGGATCGGCACGGCAGTGCGCGGATCGCGCACGACGAGCCCTTCGTAGAGCGCGCGCACGAGCCGGATCTCGGGCACGCCCGTCACCTGCTGTGGATCCAGCGAGCTCGGCTCGGCGCCGTTGCACCAGGCGAGGTCGGCCGGTTCCAGCCGGGCCCGCGACAGGGCGCTGGCCCCTGCGAAGAGCAGGAGGACAGGCACCAGGACAAGGGCGATCGTGCGCGACGCGCGCGCGGGGCTCATGGGCAGGCCGTTCTAACCATCCCGTGTGGTGTGCGCACGCGCAGAGTTTTGGAGGTGTACCCTGATCCTCCCGTCCGACCCAGCACCGGCGGAGGTTCCGGCGAGGGAGCCAGGCTCGCGGGAACCGATGACACCGTGACGATCGTCAGGAGGGGTTCATGAACCACACATCGCGTCGGACGTGCACGATTCTCGCCGTGGCTCTCGCAGGCGGCGTCGCGACGGCTCAGACGACCGAACGCGTGAACGTGGCGACGGATGGGACGCAGACGAATGCCTGGAGCAACTCGTTCTCAGAGGCGATCTCGGCCGACGGGCGGTTCGTGGCATTCCAGAGTGGGGCCACGAACCTGGTCCCCGGCGACACGAACTTGCTGTACGACGCCTTCGTGCACGACCGCCGCAGCGGCACGACCGAGCGCATCAGCGTGTCCACGGGCGGAGCCGGGGGCGACCTCTCGAGCGGCAGCCCGGCGATCTCGGCGGACGGCCGCTACGTCGCTTTCGTGAGCAGCGCGACGAACCTGGTCCCCGGTGACACGAACGCCCGCTCCGACGTCTTTCTGAGAGACCGACAGCTCGGAACGACCGAGCGCGTCAGCGTGTCGACGGCCGGCGTCCAAGGGAACCATCACAGCGAGGCGTGCTCGATTTCGGCCGACGGCCGATTCGTGGCGTTCCATAGCGGAGCCTTCAACCTCGTCGCGGGCGATACGAACGGGATCTGGGACGTCTTCGTGCACGACCGCCGCAGCAGCGTGACCGAGCGCGTGAGCCTCAGCTCGACCGGGGCGCAAGGGAACTTCCGGAGCGATTTCCCGGCCCTCTCGGCCGACGGCCGCTTCGTGGCGTTCCAGAGCGTGGCTTCGAACCTCGTTCCAGGCGACGCGAACGGGGGCACGGACGTCTTCGTGCGCGACCGCCAGAGCGGAACGACCGAGCGCGTGAACCTGTCGACGGCCGGGGCGCAGGCGGACTCGAGCAGCGGCGCTCCCCGGATCTCGGCCGACGGCCGCTTCGTGGCGTTCACCAGCTACGCCACCAACCTGGTCGCGGGCGACACGAACGGATGGTGGGACACCTTCGTGCGGGACCGATCGAACGGAACGACCGAGCGTGTGAGCGTGTCCACGTCCGGGACTCAGGCGAATTCCTATTGCAGCGGCACCTCGATCTCCGCCGCCGGCCGATTCGTGGCGTTTCAAACGGGTGCCTCGAACCTGATCCCAGGCGATTCGTCGAGCATCGACGTCTTCTTGCGCGATCGCCTGAGTGGGACGACCGAACGCGTGAGCCTGGCGACGACCTCGCTTCCAGCGGAAGGTGACAGCAGCGCGGGCTCACTCTCGCCCGACGGCCGCTTCGTGGTGTTCACGAGCTACGCAGCGAACCTCGCCGTGAGCGACACGAACCAGGCTCCCGACGTCTTCGTACGCGACCGCGGCGGCCCGCCACCCTCGTTCCCGTTCTGCTTCGGCATCAGCATGCTCGCCGTGTGTCCCTGCACCCCCTCCGCCAGCGGCAACGGCTGTCCGAACTCGGTGAACTTGGGTGGCGCAAACCTCGTCGCGAGCGGAACGGCCAGCATCCTGTCCGACACGCTCGTGCTCTCGGGCACCGGGATGCCGGATGGCTCAGCGCTCTACTTCCAAGGCACCAATCGAGTCGACGGCGGCTCGGGCGCGTCGTTCGGCGACGGCCTACGGTGCGCCGGAGGTGTCATCACGCGCCTGGGAACGAAGACGAACGTGGCGGGGGTGTCGCGGTATCCCGAACCGGGTGATCCATCCATCTCGCAGGTAGGCGGGCTGACCACGACGAGCAGCCGCACGTACCAAGTCTGGTACAGGGATCCGACGCCCTACTGCACGCCCGCAGCGTTCAACTTGACGAACGGCTTCGAGGTGGCCTGGACGCTGTGAAGCGCCGTGGGCCGCGCTAGGCGGATCGCGCGGTCGAAGGGTAGCTTGGTGGCGAGGCTTCCAATGGCTCGAGCATCAGGTTGGAACGGCGTCGCGGTGGCTGTGGCGCTGGGCAGCAGCCTGGCGCACGCGCAGACGACGGAGCGCGCCAGCGTCGCCACCGGCGGAGCGCAGGGCAACTTCTACAGCGTGGCGGTCTCCATCTCCGGCGACGCGCGCTACGTGGCGTTCCAGAGCGCGGCCTCGAACCTCGTCGCGAGCGACACGAACGGCACGTCCGACGTCTTCGTGCGCGACGTCCAGGCCGGGACGACCGAGCTCGGGAGCATGGCCGCGGGCGGCATCCCGGCGAACTACGGCGGCTCCTTCCCCTCGATCTCGGCCGACGGCCGTTTCCTGGCGTTCCAGAGCTTCGCGACGAACCTGGACGCGGGCGACACGAACGGAAACGGCGACGTCTTCGTGCGCGACCTTCAGCTCGGCACGGTCGAGCGGGTGAGCCGGCCTTCGGGCCCGGGCCAGGGCGACGACGAAAGCATGCAGCCCGCGATCTCCGCCGACGGGCGCTTCGTGGCCTTCGTGAGCCGCGCCTCGAACCTCGTCGCGGGCGATTCGAACGGGAGCATCGACGTCTTCGTGCGTGACCGCCAGAACGGGACGACCGAGCGCGTCAGCGTGTCCACGGGCGGAGCCCAGGCGAACCAGGACTGCGTGCAGGCCGCCATCTCCGCCGACGGACGCTTCGTGGCGTTCGACAGCACGGCCACGAACCTCGTCGCGGGCGACACGAACAACGTGACGGACGTGTTCGTCCGCGACCGCCAGCTCGGCACGACCGAGCGCGTGAGCGTGACCACCGCCGGCGCGCAGGTGTTCTCGCCCAGCGGGAACGGCTCCATCTCGGCCGACGGCCGCTTCGTGGCGTTCGAGAGCCTTGCCGTGGACCTCGTCGCGGCGGACACGGACAACAGCTCCGACATCTTCCTGCGTGATCGCCGCTTCGGCACGACGGTGGCCGTGGCCCTGGAGTACCGGGAGAGCCGCCGCCCTTCGATCTCGGCCGATGCCCGTTTCGTCGCGTTCGACAGCATCCAACTCTGGTTCCCGGCGGCCGACACGGTCCCCGACATCTTCGTGAACGACCGCCAGACCGGAACGACCACGCAGGCCAGCGTCGACCCGCACGGGATGGGCGGGAATTCGCACAGCATCGCGCCGGCGATCTCGGCCGACGGCAGATTCGTCGCGTTCGATAGCCTGGCCGACAACCTGGTGCCGGGCGACACGAACTTCCACCGCGACGTCTTCGTGCGCGAGAGCGGATCCTTGCCGCCGGCCGGCTTCTGCTCCGGGGACGGCACGGCTGCAGCCTGTCCGTGCACCTCGGGCTACACCGGCGCCGGATGCCCGAACTCGACCTGGTTCGGTGGCGCGCACCTGGGCGCGAGCGGCCGGGAGAGCTTGTCCGCCGACTCGCTCGTGCTCTCCGGCGTGTGGATGACCGAGAGCTCGGCGCTCTACTTCCAGGGCACGACGCGCGTTGCGGGCGGCGCGGGCGCGGTCTTCGGCGACGGCCTGCGCTGCGTGGGCGGCAACGTCCTGCGCCTGGGCACCAAGGTGAACGTGAACGGGAGGTCGTGGTACCCCGGTCCCGGGGATCCGCCGATCTCGGTCCGCGGCCTGGTGACGACGCCGGGGGTGCGCACGTACCAGATCTGGTATCGCAACGCGGCCAGCTTCTGCACGCCGGCGACGTTCAACCTCACGAACGGCTACGAGGTGACCTGGCTTCCCTAAGGTCCTCGGCGTCAGGCGGCCCCGGTGTCGGATCCGGGGAACGGCCCGCCTCCTTGCGATTCGGCCACGCACGGCGCTACGGTCCGGATCGGAGCGTCACCCGGCCCGCGCGGCCGGGTAGCGTCTCCGCTGATGCGCCTCCGCGCCCCGATCCTGGCCGCCTTCGTCCCTGCCGTCCTCGTGGCGGGCTGGGTGGCGTTCGCGGGCGCGCCCAGGACGTCGGCGGCGCCCCCTGGCGCGATCGACCAGCGTCCTGCTCGCGCGCCGCAGCTGGCCGCGATCGACGCGCTGCACCCTGACAACCAGCCCGGGGCGGACGGGAAGCGGCCGCCCGCGCCGGCGCCGGCCTGGGGCGGGCGCTTCACGATCCACACGGAGCTCCTGCCAATCCACCTCAACCTGGCGCTCACGAGCTCGGCCTACGCGCGCCGCATCGCGGGTGAGGTCCATGCCTGGTTGATGGGTTTCGACCCGCTCACGCTCCAGCTCGTGCCGGAGCTGGCGAAGTCGCTCGTGATCGAGGACACGCTCACGCGCACGAGCGGCGAGCCGACCGTCCTCCACGGGCGCGTCGAGGATGGCGGCCAGGAATGGATCGTCACGGCGAAGGGTGCCACGACGCGCGTGCCCAAGAGCGACGCGGCGAGCGTCGCGAAGAGCACGGTCTTCACCTTCCGGCTGCGCGACGACATCCGCTGGCACGACGGTCATCCGTTCGACGCGCACGACGTCGTGTTCTCCTGGAGCATCTACGGGAACCCCGACGTCAAGTGCCAGGCGCGCCGCTGGCAGTACCAGAAGATCGTTTCGGCCGAGGCGCTCGACACGCTCACCGTCCGCTTCGTCTATGCCGAGCAGTACTTCAACGCGTTGACTACGGTGGGGGACATGTTCCTCCTGCCGCGGCATTTGTACGACCCGACCGATCCCGATCACGCGCAGGCCGATCCGGAGTTCCACGCCGCGCGGCGCGCCAAGGATCCGGCCTGGAAGCCGGGGCCCACGGACGTGGCCGACTGCGTCAACGACAACGTCCACAACCGGCAGTTCGTGGGGCTCGGGCCGTACAAGCTGTCGTCCTGGAGCGACGACGCGCTCGAGATCGAGCGCGTCGTCGCTCCAGGACGACAGCT
>Ga0163152_10003237_pt1 | contig 21463 bp, 14 predicted proteins | sample OliLakLV19MP8IB2_FD_148635 | JGI IMG/M metagenome (GOLD analysis project Ga0163152, IMG submission 148635) | Freshwater microbial mat bacterial communities from Lake Vanda, McMurdo Dry Valleys, Antarctica - Oligotrophic Lake LV.19.MP8.IB-2 | ecosystem: Environmental > Aquatic > Freshwater >...
CCGCGAAAGATTATCCCCCACTGGTGCGGCGCGTGACCGCGCAGGTCGAGGTCGACGGCAAGCAACGCGTGATGGTTTTCCTCACGAACAATCTGGCGTGGAGCCCGGTCACCGTCTGCGACCTGTAGCGTTGCCGCTGGCAAATCGAAATCTTCTTCAAGCAACTCAAGCAGACCGTGCAACTCGTGGACTTTCTCGGCAACAGCGCCAACGCCGTGAAGTGGCAGGGGTGGACTGCACTCTTGGGGCATTTGCTCCTGCGCTTCCTCGCGTGGCGCAACACCTGGACCCAAAGCTTCACCCGACGGTTCACTTAGGTGCGGGCCGCATTGTGGCTGCGCCGCCGATCTGGCCGACCTGCTCCGCCGCTGTGGGACAGCAGCGGGGGCCGGGGCCGCGCTCGCCCCGCCCCGCCAGAGCGAACTGCCCGGTTTCACCGCCCCGCTCATGGGACAGCACGCGTGAATTTTCCCCCGCAACTCCGCCTTCGAACCGAAAATCATCAATCACGCCTCGCTCGACCGCACCCCTGCTCGCGCTTCCGCACAAGCAGTTGCATCATCACGCCCTCATCCTGTGGGACGGTACTGAGTCGAAATCAAATATCGAGGCAAGAAGCTGCGACTCAAAATGAGGATATCTCTGGTCCAGATGCTAGCTGTCACTACACTTGCATTTCCGACCGTCGACAATTGCTGCGCTCCGGATTCCTCGCGTTGGAGAAACTCCATGTCTGCAGTGATCCTGTTAAATTGCGATCAAGAGACCGCTGTGTCACCCTCCCGAAACCTAGCCTGCTCGGTGACAAATGAGATGCCGCCGGTGATCGTTGGCCTCGACGGGCACGCACTGGCTTCATCAATGTCGGCACATGCCAAATAGCGTATTGGTTAGAGCGGTCACCCTCAATGGGTGGCATATGGTAAAGGTGCGGATCGGCGACAGCGTTGCGGAGCAACATCTAGCCTGGCTTGCCGCGCGCCACGGACAGGTCGTGCGCAGCCGACAACTCGCCCCAATTGTGCGCCCGGCGCGGCTTCTGATCGAACATTTCCGACGGGCCACAATTCTGCCGCCCACTTTCTGGTCGCGAGCAGCCTACTCTTGGCTGTGCCGCCTCGATCAAGTGTTGACGGCGGGACAAGCCCGCTCCGGTCCCGCATGGAATCGCCACGCCTCCACGTGCTTTAATCACCCCTTCCACTCTTTACGCGAATATGCGGCTAGTTTGGGTTACTCTTACGGTCATCTGGGCCGAAAGCTTAAACGCCACTGGAACAACACCAATCCCGGTCGCGCCATACGTTACTTTCGGATTAATTCGGCATTGCGCCTGCTAGCCACCATGCAAAAGCCGATCAGCGCGATCGCGAGGCTCTGCGGCTATCGCTCGACAACTGGATTTATCCTCGCCTTCAAACGGGCAATCAAGACGACCCCTGGGCGATACCGGCGAAACCAAATCCGCGCGGTCTGAATCACTGTACACAGCTACTTCACTTGCCCGGTATCGCGCAGACTCAAGAGCCACTTAAGCTGCATCGCTTCGGCCTCCTGCAGGTTCTGATTTTCAAGCATACGCGCAGATTTGTTGGCGGCTGCGGCGTTACCGACAAGTCCGAGCTGGGCCTGTGCTGCGATCACACTGTCGGAGCGCTGCGAATTCTTCCGAGTTGACTGCAGGTAGAATTCCGTGTCGAGCAGCAAAGCCCGATCGTATGCCGGGGTATATTTCTCCACGAAAGACTCCACGCTGCCTTGTGGTGAGATGAGATAATGGAGATGCGTTCGGATAAGTCTGCTAACCCAACCTCCGCCCAACTCCATGAATTCAAAGGAGAGGCCCTGCGGCCAGCCGGCAGTTTGCGGCGCGAATTCCCGAATTGAAGGATCAATCTTTGCGCCCACAATCACCGGCACGCGCTGGACCATGGCGGCGTATCTTTCATTCACATTCTGCGAGGTCAGAAAAAGCAACAGATCCAAGGCCTGCGCTTGGTGTTGGCCAGTCGCGACCAGCCCGAACTGGTTGCCACCGCTAACCACCCCATTCTGTTCACTATTTGGCCCGTAAGCCCGTCTTTCTTCGCCCGCTGGTTCCGCAGCGGCGATGGGCAAAGTGCAGACCCCAAGCTTGAATTTGGCATTGTTGAGGTAGTAGGATGCGTCCCAGCTCCCCGAGAATAGCATGGCTGCTCGCTGCTGGCTAAACAGGAACTGGGCGTCGTCGCGCACCGTGTTCATGATGGAAGGAGGACAGTTCAGTCCTATCTCCCGCATCAGCGGCCACACCTCCGCCACTGCACCCGAATTCGGCCGCCATTCGCCCCGCAAATAGCCCATGACATTGTCGGCCCGGTTAGAAGAAATCGTCTCCCGCCTAAGCACTTTGCGCGCGACCACCTGCGTCTGTTGTTCAAAAATGGCCGATCCGAACAGAATACGCGAGGTGTCATCGAAGGAGATCAACGGTATAATAGGCGCGCCCTTCTTCTCGCCATAGGCGCGCAACAGCTTGCACGCAGCCAAAAATCCGGCCATGTCCTGCGGCAACTCCTCCAGACCAGTGGCCGCTCGCAGGAGGTCCTTGTTGTAATACAGCCGACTGGTGGCACCATGGAAGGGCACCCGGTAAATTTCCATCAGGCCCGGCGGGAAACTTTGAGGATTGTTCAGCCCATCGATGAAGGTGTCGCGCCAAGCCACTCCCTCGAGAGTCGTTCCCCGGTTGTAGGGATTGGGTTGGGCCATCGCCTCGCTCAACGGCACATAATATACAGCCAGTTCCTGATCTACCGTCCGCGAATCAGCCTTGATGATGTCGGGCGCCATACCCCCCGTCAGTTGCGTGCGTGCCCACCCCATCCACACCCGGCCCGGAACATCAATCACCTCCACCCGCACCCCAGGGTGCTTCGATTCATATTCTCGAGTGATTTCCTGATAAAAACGCCGCACACTCACGTGCAGGTTATCGTGCGCCAGCCGCAAAACAATTTGCCCGGGGGTTTCAGTTTGAGATTTCCTCAAAAGTATCCACGTCGAAGCAGCCAGGAAAGATATCGCCACCAATCCGATGGCAATGCGAGATGACAGTTGTCCGCTCATGTCCCCTTTTGCCCTTTCTCCTGCAAAATCAACTTAATGGCATGTCCTCGGTCGTCTCGCGGGAACTCGATCAGGAATTGCTCGTAGGCGGAGCGGGCGCGCTCCAGTCGTCCGCATTTCCGCGCAAGTTCCGCGATCGCGACCAAAACGTCGCTGCGGTTGCTGAAATTCTGCACCCCCGCCTCCCAAGCTGCCTCGAAATGGGCGAGTGCCTTTTCTGGAGAGATCTGATAGAAGAGAAAGGCGCGCCCGATCAGCAAATGAAAATCCCTCAGAGCTTCGGGCCGCTTGACCCGTCCTTGTAACGCTGCGGCCAGCTCCAGTCGTTGGGAGGGTTCACGCGGCAAAGCTGTGCTATAGAGCGTGAGCATAGCCAGTTTGATGACGGACTGCGCGGCCAACGGATGGTTATCCGGGCTGTCGGCCAATAGCTCGCGGTAGCGCTGGGCGGCATCGATTTCCTGATCCGTCGCGCCGTGCATCTGGCTAATCCGCGCCAACATGTAACGTGCGGTCAGGCCAGTCTCATCGCGGTCGCCGTCCGCCATGATTTGCGTCAATAGGGCGGCCGCTTGCTGCACATTGCTCTCGGTGCGCGGTTGCAAATTTAAGAGCGCCACGGCCTCCCCCAGACGGCCTTCCCGCGTTCCGAGGGCTGAAAAATGAGCACGAGCCTCCTTGAAACGATATTGAGCCATTTCAGACCAAGCTGATTCTCCGGCGCCCATGAGACATGGAACCAGGGCGAGGTAAAGGCCTAGGAATTTATGCTGCGGAATTTGCATTCCATTTTATCTGCGCAAGCCAGAAACTAAGCGAGAGCCAACCGGTATCATTTCCCTAAAGTATAACAGTCGGTCGCGTTTGAACGCACCTAGCTGTTCCGCAAACCGTCTTTTTCCCGACCGAGCCTCGCCAATCTGCTCGCGTCGCTGCAAGGTGTCCTGACGCATGAAAATCTCCACTGTCCGCCCCATTCTTTTCACCCATGATCGCCGGGGCTACCTGCTCGTGAAGATCGAGACCGACGACGGTCGTTATGGCCTAGGCGAATTCGGTTTTACCTTTCAGGAACTTGCCGGTGCTGGAGCCCTGCAACACATGACCGGAGAATTGATCGGGCGCGATCCGTTCGATACCGAGGCCATCTGGCAGATTCTCCTGCGTCGAGACTTCTTTCCCGGCGGGAAAGCGGCGATGGGAGCGATCAGCGCCATTGACCTAGCGCTGTGGGACCTCAAGGGCAAGGCGCTCGGTCAACCCATCTGGCGGCTGCTGGGCGGCAAAGTTCGCGGCCGTGTGCCCGCCTATTTTGCCGTCGGGACTTCGACGATCGATGCAATGATCGAAGCCTCCGTCCAACGCGTGCGGGAAGGCTGGCGTTACCTGCGCTTCGGCCTGCCCGACCAAGGCGGTATGTTCTCTGCCGCTGCCGCCGTCAGGGCCGGGGTTGACACTTTCGCTGCGGTCCGCGCCGCCGTCGGCGCCGACGTCGAACTGATCATCGATGCTCACACCCGCCTTGATCCGCCCGAAGCCACCCGGTTCTGCCGTCAGCTTGAACCGTATGATCCGTTCTTCGTGGAGGATCCGTTGCGCTCGGAGAACCCGGAGAGTTACCGCCAGCTTCGCAACCGCACCGCAGTGCCGCTGGCGGCTGGCGAACAGTTCGCCGGCAAATGGGAGTTTCGTGTTCTCATTGAGGAGGAACTGACCGACTATGCGCGCATCGACCTGTGCAACGTCGGGGGATTCACCGAGGCGCGAAAGATTGCCGGCTGGGCCGAGACGCACCACATCAAGGTGGTTCCGCACAACCCCCTCAGCCCCGTCTCCTCCGCCGCCTGCCTGCACCTCGCCGTCACCACTGACAATTTTGCCGTCCAGGAGGCCGGCCGCACCCACAGTGGGTTCATGCGCGACGTCTTTCCCGTCCAGCCCGACTTCGCGACCGGAAACTGGTCGGTGCCCACGGCGCCCGGCCTCGGCGTGGAAATTGACGAGACGGTGCTGGCGAAATTCCCCTTCGTCGACGGCTCTTGCCCACGACTGGTCAAACCCGACGGCAGCTTTACCAACTGGTAATCGCCACGGTGAACTCAGCACCCGCCTTTCTCTCTTGCGACTGGGGCACGACCAGCTTCCGCCTCCGCGTCGTCGAGCGCGCGACCTTGGACGTGCTCGACCAGGCCAGCACCGCCGACGGCGTGAAAAGCTTCACTGCTGGCCGCAATTCTTCTGGTGAATCGTTTGCTCGTTTTTTTCAGCGACAGGTCGATGCACTTGATGCCGCCAGGCTCCCCGCCGTGATCAGCGGCATGGCAAGTTCGAGTCTCGGTTGGCGGGAACTGCCTTACGCGCAGGTCCCCTTCCCGCTCGACGGCTCCGGCGTGGTGAGCACCACGGTGGCGCCGGGCGTCCAACTGCTCTCGGGCGTCCGCACAAAACTTGATGTCCTGCGGGGCGAGGAGACTGAACTCATTGGCCTCCGCACCCTTCTCCCCCAGCCCCAGTTGTGGCAGGATACCGTCGTCATCCTCCCTGGGACGCACAGTAAGCATGCGCGTATCCGCGACGACGTGTTGGTTGATTTCTGCACGGTAATGACCGGGGAGCTCTTTGAAATCCTCTCCCAACACAGCGTGCTCCGCGCCTCGGTCGACTCCAGGCATTCCGATCCCTTGGACGAACCGTCCTTCCGCGCGGGCGTCGCACACGTCGTTTCTTTCGGCCTGCCCCGTTCCCTTTTCCGCGTTCGCTCCCGCGCTTTGCTTGATCACGAGCCGCCGACGTCGAACTGCGCGTTCCTCAGTGGCCTGCTGATCGGCGTCGAAATCGCCGACCTGCTCGCCCGCGAACCGGTGGCGCACCTGCTCCTCACCGGCGCCCCCGCGCTCCGGCATCTATATGCCATCGCCTTGGACGAGATGGGTGCCGGTTCGCGCCTGCTGAACCTGGGTTCCACCCTCGTCGCCCACGCCACCCTCGCCGCACACGCCAGGTTGATGGTCTAGCCACGACCCAGCCGCTCGCCACGCTCGGGGGGCCTCATGGGGTGATGGGCCCAGCCGGCTCTCCCGCAATCACACCTCGCCCGCCGGTCGCCAGAAAAACCCTGCCGTACCGGGAAGGGTCGGCGGCTAGCAGCAGGGTTTTGCCAAACCGGTGTGCAGCATCATTGATTTTGGTCCAGGTCACGCCCGCGTCATCGCTACGCCACATCCAGACTTCGCGCTCGGCTCCGACTGAACCAAAAAGATAAATCGCCGGGTAGCTCTTCGCATCCCGCGGGGCCCCGATGGCAAAGCCTTGAATCGTTCTCACCCCTTCAACCTGGGTGAATATATGCCCGCCGTCCGTCGATTGAAACAGCCCGCCCTGCGCGGTGGCCACCCAGACATGACCGGCCCGAGCGGGCACTGCGTGGACGAACACCGCATGGCGGCCCGCCACATCACTGGGATGGATGAACTCTTTCTTTGAAGCGGGCATCCGGCTCTGAACCGTCCATTGCTGGCCCCCATCATGGCTGCGGTAGAAATCCCCCGTCCCGGGGGCCAAAAGGTAAAAAACGCCATCGGTCACCGCATCGGCCGCGAGCGGATGAATGCGATTGAAGATGTGCCCGCTGATTCCATAGGCTTTTCCGCCGGTCAACAGGCCGGCGCTGGGCTGGAAACTGGACCCGCCGTCACGACTGAATTGCACCCCGCCGCTGCGCGTGACGACCACTAGATTGCGTGGATCGCCCGCAGACATCGCCACCCGCCCCCACTTCCATTCCGACTCATACCCGGACGCACGCGCCAGCGTACGCCCCCGATCTGAACTGATATAGAGGCCGCCCTGCTGGGGTTTTCCGCTGGCGTCGTCCCAGCCGTCCGCGCCCACAAAAGCCGCGGCCGCGGGGGAGTTTCCGCCGACCGCGATGCCAGTAATCTCTACCAGCAGACGCAGGCCGTCACCCGCCGCGGCGCGCAACGACTTGCTCGGAAATGCCGCAAAGCTCTCATGAGCGAAGCCTCCCACGTCGGCATGGCCTGAATAAAGTCCGATGCCGGCTCCCTCACGCGGGGCAACCAAGCTGAGCCCCACTACCTCTTCGTGGCCCGATTCAAAGGTGCGCCAGTCAGGGACCTGCGCCAAAAGGTTGTCACTGCGCCAGGTGGCATACCAGTCGGTGAACCACACGCGATTGGCGTCGGTCGGATCAAAGGCAAAGCAACTGGTGGCCGAGGCAAACCATTCGCTCGGGTGCCAGGGAACATCAGAGCGAGCGATCACGCCGCCGTTGGCTTGGGTGAGTTCCCGCCAGGTTTGGCCGCCGTCACGACTGAGCCAGAACGGAGTTCCGAAGGAATAATCATATTCGGCCGCGAGTACCACTTGCGGGTCGGACGGGGCGACCGCAATCGCGCACCAGTCTTTCGCCCCCGGCCGAGGCGAGATGTCAGACCAGTTTCCAGAAACAGGATCGTATCTGAAAACCCCCTCCTTGCCGCTGGCGTAAAGGCCGCTGCGCGCGCCGAAAGCCGCCCGGCTCATGTCGGAAGGGCCGCCAATAGCTTTCCACGATACCCCCCCGTCGTCACTGCGGTGAAAACCACCGTTCGCAACGCCGGCATAAATCCGGCTGCGCACCAACGGGTCAAAGCACACCACCAACACATGGCCCGCCGTCGAGGGCAACCCATCGAGTCGGGACCACGCCCCCGGTTCCCCGGCGGCGGGATTGAGCCATAACCCGTCCCGTCGCGTGCCGACCAGCACCCGGCGACTGTCGAACGGATCAACCGCGATCCGTTCGCCGCACCAACGGGCGCCGCCGTTCCCGTGAAACAGTTTGTCCAAATGGGTGCGCGTCCAATGGACACCACGGTCGCTGGATTTGAACACGTCACTCATCTCGGCCTGACCGTTGCCGGCACAGACGTAAACCACCTCAGGGTCCACGGGGTCGACTGCGAGCCCATCGATGCTGACAAAATCACCGTTTTCCCACGTCACAAAATCACTGAGTGGAATCCAGTGCCGGCCGCCCGCATCGGCCGGTTCGCTCCAGCGATAAGCCCCGCCCACATCGGTCCGGATATAAACCAGTGCCCGCTCGCGGGGGTGGACGACGACGCCAGTAACGTAGCCTCCGCCGCCGATCGGCACACTGCTCCATTGATAGTTCGCCGCCAGCGGAAGTATGCTCATGAGGAAGGGGAGTGCTGTTTTGATCATAGTTTATGGGTTGAGCCGGAGCACGACCACGCCGTTTGGCCCCAGCCGGAATCGACCGGAGTGCCGCCGTCCGGTAAGCAAGTCTACGCCAGAGCGTGCCGCCAGCGGGACGATCGCGGGCGTCACATTGTGATTGAGCAGGTAGAAATACCGGACGCCGTTCGCATGCGCTCGCTCCGTCACCTCGACACCGTCGGGGGTCTGCCCGACGGGCGCGACGCCCGCATGGGCACACGCGAGGTCCAACAATATTGTCAATCCGTCCCCCCCCATTTTCGTGGCGAGATAAAACGCCTTGTCGCTTCCATAAGAATGTTCGGTCACGGCGGGCCTGCCAGCGTAGAAATCGCGCGAGAAGAAGGCAAGCGGTCGGGCTCCTTCGAGGTGGATCAAATCGGCCCAATGAGAGGCCGGCACCTGCCGCCCTCTCCGGCCGAAGCGCACCGCTTGCAGGGTATTCTCTGGCAACGGATCCCACTCCTCCACCCAGAGGCCCAGCGCCTCGCGAAGATAAGCGGGATAACCGCCAATTACGATGTGGTCATACTCATCCACAACACCCGTGAAATACGTCGCTACCAAGGTGCCGCCGGTTTGGACCCAGTGTGTCAGCGACCGGGCGTCTTTCTCCGCCAAGAGGTAGAGGGCGGGCGCGACGATGAGCCGGTAGCCCGAGCAATCCGCGTCCGGGGGCAGAAAATCGACCGCAATGTTGCGCCGGAGAAACCAAGCGTGAAACTCCTGCAGCCACGCCGGATAGTCGAATTGGGCCGGTTTGGATTTTAGCTCGACGGCCCACCACGCATCCCAACTGAGCACAATAGCGGCGCGCGCCTGGATGAGTGAGCCGGAAACCGAGGCGAGTTTTCGGAAATCCGCCCCTAGAGCGCAAACTTCGCGCCAGACCCGGCTGGCTGCCTGTCCTCCGACGTGCGGCACCATGGCGCCGTGAAACTTCTCTGCCCCGGCCCGCGATGCCCGCCACGGGAAGAACATGGCTCCATCTGAGCCGCGGGCCACTGCCTGCATGCTGAGGAGCCGCATCACCTCTGGCCGCTTCAGAGGGTTGATCGGCCGCCAATTAACCTGCGAAGTCACCTGCTCCATCAATAGCCAGGGCCGGCCTGAAATAAGTGAACGCGTCAGGTCGTGGCCAGCGGCGGCTGATTCGCGGGCCCTGCTTCCAAGCAGCGGATCCGGATAGGAATCCCAAGATGAAAAATCCAACTCGCGCGCCCACCGCCACTGGTCGATGGGCTTGAAGAATCCCATGAAGTTCGTCGTCACCGGTATACCAGGAGATTCCCTCCGAAGAATCGCCGCCTCCGCCACATAGAGGGCGAGGATAGAGTCGCTCATGAAACGCTTGAAATCGAGTTGCTGGGTCGGATTGCCGAAAGTTGGAACGTGGCGCGGCGTGCAAATCTCCTCCCAAACGGAGTAGTGCTGGCTCCAAAATGCAGTGCCCCACGCCGCGTTAAGTGCGCCGATCGTCCGGTATTTTTTCTTCAACCAACGGCGAAATTCGCGGGTCGCGTGCCTGCCGTGGTCTTCGGAAACATGGCAGGCATATTCATTGTTGACGTGCCACATCGCTAGAGCCAGATGCCGATGGTAACGTCTGGCCAGTTGTCTGGTGAGGGCCGCTGCGTGGCGGCGGTAATGCGGGCTGAAAGGCGAGTAGTGCTGCCGCGACCCGGGCGAATATATTCGACCTTCGCCGTCTGTGGCCAAGCTGTCAGGAAAAAGACGTGCCATCCAGGCCGGCGGTGAAGCCGTGGCGGTGGCCAGGTCAGCCTTGATGCCACTTCCGGCCAGAAGCGCCATCAACCGATCCAGCCAGCCAAAATCATACCGGCCCGGAACGGGTTCCAGTTTGGCCCAGGCAAATATGGCGATGGAAACGAGGTTTACGCCTGCTTCACGCATCAGCCGCATGTCCTCGCGCCAGACCGATTCCGGCCATTGCTGCGGACTGTAGTCCCCCCCGTAGCAGAGCCCTTTGATCGCAGGGCACGGCCTAGGGAATAATGCTTGTTTATGCCGGAAGGGCGTGGTGCTCACTTGTAAACATCCTCATTGCCGTCCGCGTCCGGAAGTGAAAATCGCTTATCCGCTGTGGCCAATTGCCAGCTGTCGGTGCGAAAAGGCGCAGCGGGTAATCCCGTGCCTCCGGTCAGGTTAGCGCCACCTGCATTGGTCAGCCACGCGTGCCTCACTGCGACAGGCGCCGGCACCTGCTGGCTCCATATTTCCACCGTCGTCGGTCCGGTGATCGCCGCGTCGGCCCAGTGCCAGACGCGGTCCTCCCCCGCGATCGTAAAGGCGCCCACCGGTCCGCGGTTGTCCCGGGTGCGCAAACCGCCACCGACAGCGTTAAATCTCACGGTCACACGGTTCGCGCCAAATTCGGCAGCCGCAAATCTTGGTCCCTCGCTTACCAACGCGGTCTCCCCATATGCGACACGCCGGGCAAGCAATGCCAGTCGCTGACCAACCGGACGCTTGTCCCTAGGGTGTATGTCGAACTCTCCCACATCCAGTGCGACCGCCATGCCCGTGGCGGGTAAGCTGAGGGCGCACGCCTGGGCCTCACGTAATTCGGCAAAGTGAGAATATTGCTCAGGCTCGACTCCGGGCGATGCGTGGTAGCTGGCCAATTGCACGAACAAAAAAGGCATTTGCGGCTGAAGCCAACGCGCCCGCCAGTCATTGATAAGGGCCGGGAAAAGAGACTTATACTGCTCCGCGCGACCTGCATTGCTTTCGCCCTGATACCAGATCACTCCGCGGATCGCCGCGGGGAAGAGCGGAGCAATGCGAGCGTTAAAGTGGACTCCGGGTGTTTGTGTGATATTAATCGCGGGTGCCCTGGCCGGCACTGCCGGCGTTCCGTTTGCCGATTCCCACTCACCAGACAGGCGCAAGTTGTAACCCCCGCCCCCAACAAAATAATCGTCCGGGCGCCCGCGCAGTCCCCCATGCCAGACCGTGTCAACGACACGAACCACCAGCCGATTCTCCCCACTATGTGCGAGCGCCGCTGGCACCACCAGCTGCAGCACCGTCTTGGGGCCTACTCCATCTGCAATCAGAGAGCCGTTCAACCATACCTTTACTGGTCCGCGCGCGAAACCGAGACTGAGCCGATCAAACCTCGCGGTCTCATCAGCAGGCCAGACAAACGCGCGCCGATACCAAAAGACTCCGTCGAGATCATCTAACTGGTTGGTCTTCGTTCCCTGCGGCAAATCGATGGCCGTCCAAACAGCGCCCGGGGCCAGAGTGTCGGCCCAACGCGGATTACCGCCACCCCAGCCAACGTCGAGGAGGGGCAACTCCGCTGCCCATATCGCCTCCAACGCGGTCGACTTCCGCGTCAGCGCCGCAAGATCCCAGCGGGCGACTCGCGCCGCCATTCCGGCAAAATCCTTTAGCTGCTCCAGCGCCCCGAAACTCATCCAGGTCTCGATACTAGTGCCGCCCTCGGCTACTTGGATCAATCCTACTGGCACGCCGAGATGGGCCTGCAGTGTCTCCCCAAATACATATCCGACCGCGGAAAAGTCTCCGGCCGGACGCGGGGTCGCAATGCTCCAACCCTCACTCTGCAAATCGTCTTGTCCGGCAATTGCAACACCACCCGCGATCCGGAAAAGGCGGAGATTTCGATTGGAGGCCGCGGCAGCCTCGGTTTCTCCCTTGTGGGACTTCCGGAGCGTCCAATTCATGTTGCTCTGACCAGAGCACACCCAGACATCTCCCACCATGACGTCGGTAAATTCCAGCAAGTGTGGGCCGGCGCTGACCGCTAGTCGGTGCGGCCCACCCGCGGGCTGTGCCTCGAAGTCGACCCGCCACTGTCCACCTTCGTCAGCGCGCGTCTCGGCGGTCATCTCGGCAAACCTGACGGTCACCGCGTCGCCGACTGCCGCCCATCCCCAGACCGCGACTGAATGCCCCCGCTGCACGACCATGTGGTCGGTAAACAGGCGCGGCAATCGCAGGACTTCACCCGGCAGGCCGACGGCGCAGATCAGCAGGAAGAAACACCACTGTATTCGGTTGGATTTCATCAAAGCGCTAGGGTGGGTTGAGGTCGAGTTGAGCTCCGTTGGTGCCGATTACCTGCCGATACCAGCGAAAGGAATCTTTGGGTGTGCGGCGCTGAGTGGCATAGTCCACATGGACCAATCCGAAGCGGTAGCGGTATCCGTGGCTCCACTCAAAATTGTCCAAAAGCGACCATTGGAAGTAACCCATCACAGGGATTTCCTCCACAACTGCGCGCCGCAACCCGAGCAGTTGGCGGCGCAGGTAATCAATGCGAGCCCCGTCGCGGACCCGGCCGTCCAAGCCCACCCAATCCAAGCCCGCTAGACCGTTTTCGGTGATCACGATTGGTTTTTTGTAGCGTTCGTGCGGCCAACGCGCCGCCCAATAAAGTAAATCGTCGTGCACCCCCCAATCCATGTGTGTAAGCGCAGCACCCTCGGCCTCCCGAACTCGCTCGATCCCGCCGTCGGGAGCACGTCGGACAGTGTAGGCGCGATAATTGTTACTGCCGAAAAAGTCTCCGGGTTGATGGATTTGCCGCATCTCCTCGGCAGTGAATGCGGGCGCAGCTGATCCATGGACCCGCAATCCTTCGTCTGGATAGCTTCCCAGAAACACCGGATCGCTCCACCAGCTGTGGTTCCAAACCGTGTCAGGTCGCGTCCTGGCCCACGATTCCCGCGCAGCGGACAGGTCGTCGCTGGAGTTTGTGGCCGGCATTGGGATATCACCCGTGTGCGCCCAACCGACCAATGGCGTTTTCTTGGCCCGCTCCCGGATTACCTGGGCCGCCAGACCGTGGCCTAATAACGCGTGATGACCCGCGCGCAAAACTTCTGCCAATCCCAGCTTGTCACCCGGGGCATGCTCGCCCGTGTGCAAGCCCAAGCCAATGAAGCATTGTGGCTCATTGTGCGTCATCCAGTGAGAAACCCGGTCCGAGTAACGGTCGATCACGATACGGGCATAGTCGGCAAACCAGCGAGGGCTGTCGGGATTCAGCCACCCACCTCGACAATAAAGTTCATAGGGATAATCCCAGTGGAAAAGCGTTATCCATGGCTCGATGTCGGCGGCAAGGAGCAAGTCAATCAAACGATCGTAGAAAGCCAGTCCCGCCTCATTTGTCTTTCCCGTGCCGGCTGGCAAGATCCGCGGCCAAGACAGTGAGAAGCGATAGGCGTTGAGGCCCAACTGCTTGATCAACGCCACATCCTCTTCCGCGCGCTGATAGTGCGCGCAGGCTTTGTCGGCATTTTGATCCTGCCAAATCTTTCCGCGGCGCCGGCACATCATATCCCACACACAGAATCCTCTGCCATCCGTGCGCGTAGCGCCTTCAATCTGATAAGCCGAGGTGGCTGCGCCCCAACGGAAATTGGATGGGAAACTCACGGCAGGCAATAAGCGTTGAGAGTGAAAAAAATGTCGAAAGAGACCGCCCCAGGTGCCACGCCGAGCAAGCGCCATTTGTGTGGGCGGCACCAAAGCAGGATATTAGTCTGCGCGGTCGACGGAACCGTGACCGCGCGCGATCCATTATGACGCCGGCTGAACCGTAGGGCGAGCATCGTTCCGGCCCCACTGAAGAGCAGGCCGAAGTCGCGCCCAAGCGTTCCCACATAGTAATGACTGGGTCGCAGCCACTCTCGGAGCCGACAGAGGGCGCGCAACTCAGGTGGCAACAAATAATTGGTGGCCGGGCGCAAAGCCGTTGCGGTATTCATGTGGGGTAGCTCGCTCAGTCTGGGTAGAAGGGCTTCGGTTTCGCCGCGGGGGCTTGCGACGCCATCTCTCCAGCATGCAAGGCCCGGACATTCGCGTGAGCCTCCCGAGCCGCTGCGACGATCTCCGGATAAGGACGCTGGCAGACATCTACAAAACCGATCTGATAGTTTTCGCCGTCGCCCCGACCGAGCAAGGGCTGATCGTTCAGTTGGAAGTAATGGACACCCACAATGCCTGGGTGCGAGGCGGCGCGTTCCACGTAGTAGCGGTAGGCGCGCGCCCGTTGCTCTTGATTGGCGCACACCTGCAGGCCTGCTGACGACAAACCCCGGTCAAGCGCGCCAAAGTGAAATTCGCCGATAAGAAGCGGTTTGTTAAGTTCACGGTTGATTCTGTCCGCCACCGAGAGCGGCGGGGTATCCGCGTAGTTGTTGATGGAGAAAACATCGAAATATTCCCCTCCCGCTAGCAGGAGGTCCGAGGCCAGAAAGGCATACCGCACCCCGAGGTTGAGTAGTTTGGGTGCCGCGGCGCGGCAGGCTTCCGACGGAACTCGCACCCATTCACGCACCATCTCCGCGGAGAATGACCATAAATCATCCATCGCTCGCTGCGGCAGATTTTCGCCGTGGTCGAATAATTCGGACCGAACCGCACCAAAGTCACCGGCAGAACGCCCCCAGGCTTCGCGCCATTTCCCGACGTCCCCCTGGTAACGCTTATCAAGCCAGCGCGCCAATTCACGGCGAGTGCTGCTGCCAGGCTCGCGCTTCAGCATCTCACGCGCGAGATTGAAGCGGCCAAAACCCCAATGCGGCTCGTTAGTGAGAAAGTAGCCAATGACGCGGGGATCATTGGCTTGCGGGGCAATACTAGCCGCCACACGGTCGCCCACCAATCGATACGCGGGAGAGAACACGTCGGGAAAATCACGAAAGAGGAGCCGCGGCGTGGTTTCACCCCGGCGGCCCAAATCCAGAATCACTGTGCGGGGCAGCTGAGACCCGGCGAGAAAAGCGCGGTCAGCCCAAGCCCCGATGGTATTGAACCGCCAGTCGACCAACCGGCGTTCAGTAAGTTCGCGCCAGCGATCCATCCAATCGGCTCCGAAGGCCCGCTGCAGATTAAGAGAGATAAAATTGACGGAACGATGGTCAGCATCTGCCGCAGCCGGCAAGGAGGCATAAAACGCCTCCATGCCGGGCAGGATCGGCGAAGCCGATCCTGGTTGGACGACATCCATGCCGAGACTGAAAAAGTCTCCACCGTCAGGATCCACCAGCCACCAACGAGCACCGTCACGTAACAGGCGAAAATGTCCCGTGCCCTCCCGCCGCACAGGGGATACCCCCCCCCAGCGTGTCTGTTCTGCCGGAGGTTCGGGATGAGCGGCGTGTAACTCATTCTTCAGGGCTGCCACCAGCGAAGCGCCGTCCGGGGTCTTCCCCGGCCAAGTCCGACGGCTAGACTGACCAAGTTCGTCAATAATTGGAGCCGCCGTGAATGGCCGGGCCGGCGGTTCGGCGGACCAGAGCGCAATGTGACGCACCTGCACACTCTGTTGGAACTCCCTCTCTTGCAGGCCGAGAAGCACATGCGACAAATCTCTCCGAGCGACCGGCTGACCGGCGACCACAACCTTGAGCACTCCGGGGGTGCGCGCTAAAAACAATTGCTGGGCGTCGAACGCGCTCAGCGGTAGCACCAGACGGGGAGATGTATCCGGCACCAGCGCATAACGGACGACAAGCCGGGGCTGATTTTCTCCCCTAGCAAAAAAGAGCAGCATGTATTTGCCTGAAGCCTGGGCTTGATAGTCCAAGTCCACGGTGAAGTGGGTGGCCTCGCCCCACTCCTCGGCGGTGGCATCAATGCGCTGGCGACCCGCCACCTCGCCTTTGGCAAAATTCAGGGTGCTACCTGAGGATTGGGTGCGTTCGGCATCGAAGCCCGCATCGGAAATCGTGGCAGCACCGGGCGGATATTCACGTAGAGGCCGCATATCATTCGCGTTAGAAAACAGCGGAAGCAGGCTCAAGAGTGAGAGAGTTAGTTGGGAACGGTTCACTGTCTTTTTCGAGTCCGCTATGACGAAGGCGCCTATTGCAACCAGCGTGCGTAGCCCGCCGCGAGTAGTCGGGCGAAATTGCCACCGAGATAGCCTTGCTCGGCATGCCGGCTGAACAATCGGCCCGCAGACCGCACCCGCGGATCCGGGTGCCGGCGGTCCCTCAGGCTCGCGAGCATAGCGCGATAGCCGCCGAAATTCCATGACACCCGTCCATAAGGGGCATCGCTGCCGATTCCAATATTTTGGCAATACGGAGCGCCCGCAAGTTGGTAGGCAATAATGTCACTCTCAATATGGCAGTCGCGCTTGGCACTCTGAATAAAAAACAGATTGGGCAGTTCCAGTCCCAAGGCGCGAGTCTGTTGGTAAAGAGCTTCGCCATGAGCATAGTGAGAGCCGCCCCCGCCCATGTGGACGGCGATGATCCGGTGCGGCGAGAACGCGCGAGCCAAGCGACATAAACCGGCAGCCGGGGTGAACTCTGTATCGCCGCCAAAATGAAACGCTGGGATTGCGCCGAATGAAACGATGCGGTCCACCACGGCAAACACCTCGGGACTGTCGATGGGGAACCGGTTTTGCGCCGGATTCATCTTTACCACGAGAAACCCGCACTGGCGGATCAAATCGTCCACCAGCGACAGGGCTCCGGCCAAGCCCAAGCCTGCAGGATCCACCCAACCGGCCGGCAAAAGCCGATCCGGAAAACGCCGGGCCGAATCCAGCACATACCGGTTGGCGGCGCGGAGGGCAGCGGCATTTCGCGCCCGGTTGGCGCCGCGCGGAGTAACCGCCGGATTCTGCCACACTAAGGCCATGTCAACACCGGCCATGTTAAGTTCGGCCACCAGTTGCTGCGCGCTGATGGGACGGCCGTGATAATAGCCAGAGGTTCTGCGGAGGCGGGCGGCCACAGCCGGCTCAAGTGCACGTAGATTGCTGATGTGACAGTCGCCGTCGATGCTAGGCGTGCCGCCGCGTCGGCTGAGCAGGGCGTGGCGCGCGGCCAGCTCTCCTCGGACTTTTTTTGAAAATAGCGGCAGCATGGCGGCAGGTATTAGCATGGCGATGGCACCAAGCTGCGCGAGGGCGCGACTGAAATTCGCCGCGTTGCGTAACAGTTCATGCCGTCACGCCGGCGAGGCAAAAAAAGGTCGTCACCGAGCGCGCTGGCAAAACCAGGTCGCCCGGGAAATTGGCGTCGGGCAGCGCTGTCCAGTTCTCGGTTTCCGTGGTGCGCCACGCGCGGAAAGCTCCAGTCCCGGAGGCACCGCAAACTTCGACCTGAACCGCCCGGACCGCGTCGCCAATGTTGGCCAGGACAAAGGCATCGGGATGACGAGTACCGTTCGCGGCAAAAGCCAGCACCAGAACCTCGCTGTCATTGCAGGAGAAGTCCGCGACCGCCATACCGGGCTGTCCGGCACGACAGGCGTGCTTGTAAACATAATATTCCTTCTGCACCGCATACGTGCCGTCCACCCCCACCCGAATGGCCGTGTTGGGGTTTGGATCCCCGCCCGTCCAGAGCTTTTGGCATTGCACCCCGGCCCAAGGGATGAAGGCATTCAGTTTGGCGGCGTAAAGGCTCTGCTCAATTTCCCAGATCATGGACAAGAACTGTTTGCCCCAACCCGCGCTGGTGGTCCAGGCATGCAACCCGGGCTTGTGCTCCCGGAGCAGATCAACACCGGCACTTCGGTGGTCAGCAGACCACCGGCCTTGTCCAGGTCCGTAAAATCCATGCGAAGTGATGAGACCCAAGGCGTCCAACGCGCGCGGATCCGTGACGAGGGCCCGGGCATAGCCCCAAGTATGAAACCGCTTCCAGTTGGTCGTTTCGCCTGGGGTGATCCAAACGTCCGCAAGACCATTGGCATCGAAGACCTCACGGGTCAGCGACATCATATCAACCGTCTGGGAGACGGGCCAATAAAGATTGTAGTCATGGCCGAGGTCTCCTGCAGTCGATCCGTCATCAGGCCATCGCAGCCAGTCCTCACCCTCATTGTGCAGTGAAGCGGCGCACACCCTGAGGCCCTCGTCTTGGCGGAGAAAGCTCACCCAGGCAGCGCAATACTTGGCCAGTTCCTGTCGAAAACGCGGGTTCAGGTCGCGCCCGCGGACAAATTTTTGCTGCGTCATCCACGCGGGTGGTCCATACAGAGTGGTAATGACTTGAAGCTCCTCCTTCCGCTGCCGCGCGTACGCAGCCCCCCCTCGAACAAACGCTCGCATCAAAGCGGTGGTGCTTCGGTGGTCGTATGCTCCAACTGCGATTTGTCGGCTGTTGAAGTCGTAATCGGGGCCGGGTTCGCGCTGATGCCAACAATCCAAGAACATCTTGACCACACCTGGGCGGAGGCCCTCATCACCAAAAACCAATTCAATGATTTCCCGCCGGGCCGACTCAGACAGAATGCTGAAACCACCATAGTCTTGGGGGCTGGTGCCGAAATCCCTTGTCTGGCATGCTTCGACGTAATTGAAGCCGAAGCCATCCCAAGGCTGCAGGCGGCAGGCGAAGTCAATCCGCACGGCTGCTTGCAGGGTCGAATGGGCAGGACCGATATTCGACACGAAATCTGGCGAAAGTGTGCGCACGACTTATTGAATAAAACCTGCGAGCGGACCCAAAGGCCTGCTCGCAGGGCGATGATTGGGACGACGAGGATCAGAAGCTCATCGTCGTCGTGAAGCGCCACAGCACCGGCTTCGTGAAAGTGTATAGCTGACGCGTGGTAGACTGAGTGCCTGGAACTGGCCCGAAGAAGCGATCCTCCCGGAGCAGGTTTTGCACGTTTAGTTGAAACTCCACGGGTAGTTTGCGAACCTTCATTCTATATTTTGCAAACAGATCCAAGGTATTGGCTCCGTGCTTCTCATACAGTGTAGTCACATTGCTGATGACTTGATATGATTCCACACGCTTGCTCGACCAGCGGTAGCCGCCGCCTATTGTGAATCCCTTGAGGAGTTGGTTGCTAAACTGGTAGTTGGTGAACAGAGCGAGATTATGTTTCGCATTGTTGTTTTCTCGGCGCCCAATCAGCGAGGCGTTGGAGTCAAACAACACCTTCGCGTCGGCGTAGAGGTAGGAGAACGTAGTTTGCCAATTGCTGAATGGGGTTAGAACCAAATCCGCGTCAAATCCCTTGGAACCGAATTCACCCGTGGAAAACCACTCCTGGCCCGCCCCGGACGTAATCGGATTGCTGACCGGGTCCCAACGCGCCTGGTCGGCTTGCGTCTTGATGATGGTGCCGTCCTGCAGGACTGCATTAAACACTGGATGGTTGTTGAACGCCAGTGCCCGATCGAAATAGGTGCTATCGAAGTATCCAATCGATCCCACAATTTTGCCGCCGAAAGATTCGAGCTTCACTCCGACCTCCAAGGTCTTGCCCCCCGTATTGGGCAGGAGTTCCTGAAAGCTGTTCCGGCGAAATTGAAAAGTGTAGGATTTGTTAGCTGCTGCATAAATGGCCAGCGCTTCGTTCGGCTGATAAACCATACCCACTGAGGGCAGCCACTCCGAATCGCGCTCGTTCGACAGAACATTCTGGATGCCGACGGTCGCCGGGTTCTCTACGCCGTTAGTAAACAAATGCCGACCACCGTAACGCTTTTGTTCGCCTTTGTTGACGCCACCCAAAACATGGAAGGTTCCCACCTTAGTAGGTAGTTTACCTTGATAGATCAGATTGAACGTCGTGTCATCGACCGGCCCCTCATCAATAAACTCGTGGAAATACGTGACGTCGGTCGGCAGGCCGCGATCAAGCGCATAGAATGCCGACGGCGTCGCCAACAATTGTTCCATCGGGAGCCAAAAATTCCGGTTGGTGCCGGGTGTGGCCGGATCACGGTCGCGCAACTGCGCAAAGCGATAGGTGTATTCCTTGATCTTGTAATTGACCGAGAGCTTGCTGACCATCGACCTGAATTTGAATTCGTATAGGCCGCGCGCCTCCCACTCGTTGTAGCCGTCCTTGCGGTCGATGTAGCTCCAGTTCGCCCGCACTTCATAAGGCTTGCGGCCCAACGCCGGATTAACCGGCGTGGCGGGATTGTTGTTCAGAAGGCTGTCGTTACGGTATTCGCGGAGATCGCTGCGGTCCTGGTGGGCATAACGCACCTGCCAGCTCAGATTTTCTCCGAGGCGATGGCTCCAACTTGCCGTCGGCAGCCAGCGCGTGTTTTTGCGGAAGGTATCGCCCCCGCGATAGTAGAAGTCCTGCGGGAAACCCGGAAATTGAATGATATAGGGCACGTTGCCGCCGTTTGTGCCAAACGTGCGGTAAGCCCAGACATTCCCCAAGTCCGGCACGGTCGATTCGTCGTATTGCACATCCAGCGCCACCTCGCCCTGCTTGCTGTAGCGCCAGGTCGAGGCGAGGAAATAGGTGGTCACCTCGTCCTTGAAGTCGCGATGACCGTAATCGTCGGTCTCCTGCTTGCGGTATCCAATCGCACCAAGGACCGCCAGCTTGTCGTTCACGATCACCTTATTGTATTCCAACGAACCGCGCATTTCGTCGAGCGAAGCAACCGCCGCCACGATTTTTCCACCGTCCTTCCACCGAGCGCGTTTGGTTACAACATTGAGTGATCCGCCAGGGAGCGCCGCGCCGTTGATGATGGACGAGGGTCCCTTGAAAACTTCGATGCGATCGACCGAAGTCATGTTTTCCAGCGAAGAACTGGCCCCGGGGCTGTTTACGCCACTGCCATTGCGGTTCGGATTGCTGTCGAACATCGCCTCCATGCCTCGAATTCGGTTGCCGCTGCCGTTGTCGACATCCCCGTCAAAGTACGCGCTGAATTTCATCGCCTCCGTAATCGTCTGCGCGTCGAGGTCCTTCAGGTATGCCTCGTTGAGAATACCCATTTGGAGCGGCAGATCCTTGACCGCGGTGTTGATTCGGGTCGCGGTGATGGCGTTGGTAGCAATGTAGCCCCGGTCTTTTTCCGTCGTCACGACGAACGGATTTAGCTCAAGCGGCGCCTCTTCGAGCGATTGCGAAGGTGCGGCGCTTTCCTGCGCGGCGGACCGTTGCTGCCCGGGCAAACTGGTGACGGCATAAAGCGCCGCCAACGTGCTAAACGATCTGACAAACGGGAACTGTTTCATGGGGTTAGGTTGAGGTTACGACTTTAGCAGGTACTTGCATTGGTCTGTTACCCGAGAAAGCCCTACTTCGGCCTTGCTTACCGGTGTAGGGTCGCACAGTAAAGTGGCGCCGCACTTTACTGGTAAAATGAAGCGCA
>Ga0163152_10003238_pt1 | contig 21462 bp, 12 predicted proteins | sample OliLakLV19MP8IB2_FD_148635 | JGI IMG/M metagenome (GOLD analysis project Ga0163152, IMG submission 148635) | Freshwater microbial mat bacterial communities from Lake Vanda, McMurdo Dry Valleys, Antarctica - Oligotrophic Lake LV.19.MP8.IB-2 | ecosystem: Environmental > Aquatic > Freshwater >...
CATCTGGGCCGCGACGGCGACGCGCGCACGGACCTGACGCGCGTGCGTGAACGCCCCGCATCGAATGCCGCGGCTGCGGAGATGGCGCTGACGCAGCTCCTGCCGGGCCTCGAAGACGAACGGTTCGCGGGGATCGTGCGCGCGGCCGCTGAGAAGTGCGGCACGGCCGACGACGCACTGCGCTTGTGCGCGGCGCTCGTGATGACGTCGCCGGAATACCAGCTCGTGTGACGGTGCAAACATGCTGACGCGCAGACAGATCGTGGTGGGAGGGGTGACAGTCGGAGCGGCGTTCGCGCTGCCGGGCCGCGCGCGCGCGCTGGCCGGACGAGCGCGAGCGGGTGCCGAAGACGGCGCGCAGGGCGAGCGCGTGCTCGTCGTCGTGCAGCTCACCGGCGGCAACGACGGGCTGAACACGGTCATCCCGCTGCGTCAGGACGTCTACCACCGCTTGCGCCCGACGCTGGCGGTCGGCCCGCGCAAGGCGCTGGCGCTCGACGGCGAATTCGGCCTGAACCCGGCGCTGCAACCGGCATCGAAGCTCTACCAGGACGGCAAGCTGGCCGTCGTGCACGGCGTCGGATTCCCGGGCCCGAGCCGCTCGCACTTCCGTTCGATGGAGATCTGGCACACGGCCGAGCCGGACAAGCCGGCTGGCGAAGTCGGCTGGCTCGGGCGCCTGGCCGACCAGCTCGCGCAGCGCGACCCGGCGGCGATGCCGCTCCTGCACATCGGATCCGGTCCGCTGCCGCTCTCCGCGCGCGCACGGCGCGCCGTGCCGCCCAGCTTCGAGAGCGAGCACTCTTTCCGCTTGACCACTCCGCATCCGCAGTTCACGTCGGCCTGGCGCGAGCTTGCGGAATTGCCGCGCGCGGGGGACCGCGCGTACGTGCGCGACACGGCGTGCGCGGCGCAGTCGGCCGTGGAACGCTTGTCGGCGCTGGCCGGCAAGCCGGAACGCGCCGAGTACCCCGGGTACGAGCTCGCGCGGCAACTGCGCCTCGTCGCGCGGCTCGTCGTCGGCGGCTTCGGCACGCGCCTGTTCGCGCTCGAGCTGGGCAACTTCGACACGCACGCGCGGCAGGCGCGCACGCACGAGGACCTGCTGCGCCAGCTGTCCGAGAGCCTCGCGGCGTTCGAGAAAGACCTGGCCGCGCACGGCTGGTCGGAGCGCGTGACGACGCTCGTGTTCAGCGAGTTCGGCCGGCGCGCGGCCGAGAACGCGTCGCTCGGCACGGACCACGGCGCGGGCGGCCCGGTGCTGCTCGTCGGCGGCGGCGTGCGCAGCGGGCTGCACGGCACGCCGCCCGACCTCGAGCACCTGGTCGACGGCGACGTGCCGCACACGGTGGACCTGCGCGCGTTGTACGCGGCCCTGGAGACGAAGTGGCTCGGGCTGACGCCGTCCAGCGAGCTCGCGCCGCTCGACGTCGTGCGCGCCTGAGCCCGACGCCGGGCCGGGCACGCACGCGCCGACGCGCTTCCGCCATGACATGGCCCGGCGCGACGGGACCGTCGGGCGCTTCGTGGTAGGCTGAAAGCAATCCTCGCGCGCGATCGCTTCCGGAAGCGCCGGATCAGGAACCCAGCCATGTTCGCGAGCCGATTCTCCCTCGCCCGCCTCGTCGCGGTCCTGCTCGCCCTCGCGTCCTCGGCGCGGGCTCAAGTCCTCATCGACTTCGAGAGCCTGCCGGTCGGAACCGTCGTGACGAACCAGTACCCCGAGGTCACGTTCTCGTCCTCCGCGGGCAACGAGAACCAGATCGGGAGCCTGCCGACCTCGGGACAGTTCCTGTGCACGGCTCCGATCGGCGGCCAGGTCACGTGCATCGAGGATACCTACCTCGACTTTGCCGGAGCGGCCTCGGGCCTGACGATCCTGGCGGTCGAGGCCAATTGCCTGTGCGTCGACGCCCGATTCCGGATCTTCCAGAACGGCGTCCACACCGTGACCGTGGACCTGTTCGGGCTCGGCGGTCCCGGCAACGTGCCCGTGGACCTGAGCGCGTACCCGAACATCACGCGCCTCGAGACCGTGAACATCCTGGTCGATCTCTCCATCGAGAATGGCATCGGCTGGGACGACTTCAGCTTCAGCCTGGAGACGGGCAACGGGTTCTGCGCCGGTGACGGGACCGCGACCGCCTGTCCGTGCGCGAACAGCGGAGCGGCGGGCCGCGGCTGCTCGAACAGCGTGAACGCGGCCGGGGCGCGGCTCTCGGCGAGCGGCGTCGCCAGCATCGGCATCGACTCGCTCATGCTCTTCGGCAGCGGGATGCCGAACAGCTCGGCGCTCTACTTCCAGGGCACCGGTCAGGTCAGCGGCGGCATGGGCGTCACGTTCGGCGACGGCCTGCGCTGCGCTGGCGGCACGCTGCTGCGTCTGAAAATCGTCTCGAACACGGCCGGGATTTCCCAGTACCCGCAAGCGGGCGACCCGAGCATCTCCGTCCGGGGTCAGATCACGATGCCGGGATCGCGCTCGTACCAGGTCTGGTATCGGAACGCCGCCACGTTCTGCACGGCCCAGACCTTCAACCTCTCGAACGGATGGTCGGTCACCTGGGGCCTTTGAGAGGCCGAGATAGAATCGATCGTTGGGCCTCTCCGATCCCATCAGCGTCGCTCCGCGGCGCGAGAGGCTGTGATTCACAGCCTATGCGCCCGTGAGGGGCCGGCGGCACCTGCCGCGGACCCCGCGTGGACGGGTATAGCGCGCGCCGGATTCCCGTCGATCAGCTGGCGCGGGTCGAACGCTATCCTGCGCGGCTCCCGCGAGGCCGCCATGACGCCCACGATGACGCCGACCAAGCCCCCGTTCCGCATGGAATCCGACTCCTTCGGACCCATCGAGGTCCCGGCCGACGCGCTGTGGGGCGCGCAGACGCAGCGCAGCCTCCAGAACTTCAAGATCGGCGGCCACCGGTTCACGCGGCCGATGATCCGCGCGCTCGGCATCGTCAAGAAGTGCGCGGCGCTCGCCAACATCGAGCTGGGCGACCTCGACCTCGGGAAGCGCGAGCAGAAGGCGCTGCTGCAGGCCTGCGACGAGGTGATCGCCGGCGAGCTCGACGCGCACTTCCCGCTCGTCGTCTGGCAGACCGGTTCCGGCACGCAGACGAACATGAACGCGAACGAGGTCATCTCGAACCGCGCGATCCAGATCCTGGGCGGCGAGATCGGCAGCAAGAAGCCGATCCATCCCAACGACCACGTCAACCGCGCGCAGTCGTCGAACGACATGTTCCCGACGGCGATGTACGTCGCGGCGGCGGAGGAGACTGCGCACCGACTCCTCCCTGCGCTCGACGCGCTCGAGGCCGCGCTGGCCGCGAAAGCCAAGGAATGGCGCACGGTCGTCAAGATCGGGCGCACCCACCTGCAGGATGCGACCCCGCTGACGGTCGGGCAGGAGTTCTCGGGTTACGTGCAGCAGATCAAGGACGCGCGGCGTGCCCTGGGCGCGGCTTCGAAGGGCGTGCACGAGCTGGCGGCGGGCGGCACGGCCGTCGGCACGGGGCTCAACACGCACCCGAAGTACGCCAAGCTCGTGGCGGCCAAGATCGCGGCCGAGACCGAATTGCCGTTCGTCACGGCGCCCAACAAGTTCGCGTCGCTGGCGGCACACGACGCGCTCGTGTTCCTGTCCGGCGCGCTGAAGACGACGGCCGTCGCGCTGATGAAGATCGCGAACGACGTCCGCTGGCTCGGGTCCGGGCCGCGCTGCGGCATCGGCGAGCTGAGGCTGCCGCAGAACGAGCCGGGCAGCTCGATCATGCCCGGCAAGGTCAACCCGACGCAGTGCGAGGCGCTGACGATGGTCTGCGTCCAGGTGACGGGCAACGACGCGGCCATCGCGTTCGCGGGCTCGCAGGGGAACTTCGAGCTGAACGTGTACAAGCCCGTGATGATCCACAACGTGCTCGAGTCGATCGCTCTCCTGTCGGACGCGGCGATCAGCTTCCGCTCGAAGTGCGTCGAAGGCCTGCAGATCGACCGCGCGCGCATCGACGCGCTGCTGAAGCAGTCACTGATGCTCGTCACGGCGCTCAACCGCACGATCGGCTACGACATGGCGGCCAAGGTCGCGAAGAAGGCCTACGAAGAGAACAAGACGCTCGAGCAGGTCGTCGTCGAGCTGGGCCTGATGAATGCGGCCCAATTCGACAAGGCCGTCGACCCGAAGAAAATGATCGGACCGTTCGGCGCGGGAGCTGGAGGTGGATGAGCGCGGATACGTCGGGTTGACGCAAGTGCGACGCGAATCAGGTAGACCCGCGTTCGGTCTTGTCCGATGCTTCCGGCATGACGACGGCTTCCAGCTACCAGCGCTCGAGTGCGACAGTACGTACCTCGCGGTGTGGACGGATGCCGGTTCTCGTGGGCCTGAGCGCCGCACTCTCGCTGCTCTTCCTGGTGGGCGCCTTCTGGTGGATGATCGACGCTGAGTCCGCGATCCGCGGCGGTTCCGCGCTCGTGGCCGTCGGCGGAATCGGCGCGTTCCTGGGCGAGGACTGATCGGGGGCCGGCGGACCCCCACGCCCCGCCACGTGCGGGGCTTGCAGGGAATTCCCGCGTGGCAGCCGCTCGCGCCGCGCACCTCGGGCGCCGCGACCGCGTGTCGAGCGCGGGATCGCCCTGGACCAGGCTCAGAGGGGATTCGAGGTGTCGAACCCCACCCGGCGCGCTACACTCCGCGGCTCGCCGAAACGGCCCAGACTCCCGCCATGCACACGAAGATCCGCAAGAGCAGCGCGAAGCACAAGAAGAAGACCGGCTACATCACGCGCCAGCAGACCAAGGGCGGGCGCAAGACGAACCGGCGCCAGCGCCGGCGCCACGGCAGCTTCTGAGCGCGTCTGCCGCCGTCCGGCCGATCCGCAGAACGGGACGGCTGGACACCCGCGCGCGGTCGGCCCAGGATCACGGCCCGCACTCTCGCGCGCGCAACGAACCCCATGCCCGCTGACCCCGCCGATTTCCTGCCCCGCACGCGGGAGCAGATGCGCCAGCGCGGCTGGAGCGAGCTCGACGTCGTGCTCGTCACCGGCGATGGGTACGTCGACCACCCGAGCTTCGGCGCGGCGGTGATCGGGCGCGTCCTGGAAGCGAAGGGCTGGCGAGTCGGCATCCTCGACGTCCCCGAGCTCGAGCCCGACGGAGCGGCCTGGTCGCGACTGCCCGCGCCGTTGCTCTTCGTGGGCGTGACCGCCGGGACCATCGACTCGATGGTCACGAACTACACGGCCTCGAAGAAGAAGCGCCGCGTCGACGTGTACCGGCCCGGCGGCGCGATCGGGCGACCGAACCGCGCGACGATCGCGTACACGGCGCTGGCGCGGCACCACTATCCCGGCACGCCGGTGATCGTGGGCGGGCTCGAGGCCGGCCCGCGTCGTCTGGCGTACTGGGACTACTGGGAGGAGCGCATGCGGCGCTCGATCCTGGTCGACAGCAAGGCCGACCTGCTCGTGTGGGGCATGGGCGAGCGCCAAGTGCTCGACGTCGCCAACCGCCTCGCCGCCGGCGGCGACCTGCGCAACATGCCCGGCACGTGCGAGATCGTGCGGCGCGAGGACCTGCCGGAGAACGCGCGCATCGTGCCGTCGTTCGAGGACCTGGTGGCGGACCAGGACAAGTTGATCGAGCTCTTTCACGGAGTGCGCGAGGAGAACAGCCCGAGCTCGCGGCCGCTGGCGCAGCAGCACGGCACGCGCTTCGTGCTGCAGCACCCGCCCGCGCCGCCCGCGTCGCAGGCCGAGGTCGATTCGTTCTACGACCTGCCGTACACGCGCGCCTGGCACCCCGACCACGATCGTCTCGGCGGCATCGCCGCGCTCGAGCCCGTGCGCTGGTCGGTGAACACGCACCGCGGCTGCATGGCCGACTGCTCGTTCTGCTCGATCACGTTCCACCAGGGCCGCACGATCCAGTCGCGCAGCGAGGAGTCCGTGCTGCGCGAGGTCGCCGCGCTCGCGGAGAACGAGGACTTCCGCGGCACGATCACCGACGTTGGCGGCCCCACCGCGAACATGTGGGGCCTGGGCTGCAAGCTGCTCGAGAAGGGCGAACCCTGCCTTGGCCGCGATTGCCTCACGCCGGATCCGTGTCCCGCTTTGCGCCTCGACAAGACGACCGAGGGCTACCGACGCTTGCTCGCGAAAGTGCGCACGTCGAAGGGCATCAAGCACGCGTTCGTGTCGAGCGGGATCCGCTACGACATGCTGCGCGATCGCAAGGGCGAGCTCCTGCCGCTGCACCACGACCTGGTGAAGCACCACGTGCCCGGCCGCATGAAGCTCGCGCCCGAGCACGCGTCCGATGCCGTGCTGGCGGCGATGAACAAGCCTCGTTTCGACGTCTACGAGAAGTACGAAGCCGACTACAAGGACGAGTGCAAGGCCGAGGGCAAGGACCAGCACCTCGTGAACTACTTCATCGTCGGCCACCCGGGCACGGGCCTGCCGGAAGCGATCGAGCTCTTCGAGAAGCTGCTCGAGCGCAACTACAGCCCCGAGCAGGTGCAGGAGTTCATCCCGCTGCCGATGACGCGCGCCTGCGTGCAGTTTGTGACCGGCAAGGACCCGATGACGATGGCCGAGCTGCACGTGCCCCGGGGTGAGCGCGAACGGCGCATGCAGAAAGCGCTCGTGCGCTGGAAGGCGCCCGAGAACAAGAAGCTCGTCGAGGAGGCGCTCGAGGCGGCGAACCGGCCCGATCTCCTGACGCGCTTCCATCGCGTGGTGAATGCCAGCATCAAATCGCGCGCGGAGCGCGAGGCGAACCTGGATCTCGATACGTGCGGATGAATCTCCGCACTGGTGGAGCGAACGAATCATGGAACTTGCGATTCCTTCGTGAGTCGTCTTGAGTCGAAATCGCGTCGGGGGCGCCGCGGGCGTCCAATCGGCCCGACCATGAGACACCCCCACCTCGTCGCGGCAGGCCCATGGGCGCGCGCCCCACGTGAGGCCTACCTAGATAGCCTCGATACCTTCGATACTTGGTAAGGCTGGGCGCACCGCACCTTCCACAACCGACCGCGTTCCCGCACGTGGCACCATTCTGGCGAAGTGACACCTTCCGTTGCGATTCCAGTCCCGCACCTATACCATCCGGAGGTTCGACCGCTCCCTACCACTATCTTGAGGACGAATAATGAACGCTCGATCGTTCGTCACCTCCTTCGCCGCCACTTTGCTTGCCGTTATCCTCTTCGCATCCGCTCGGGCCACTGCGAGATGCATTGGTGTTGCAACCATGGGAGGTGGTTCAACGTGGATGATCGTTTGCCTCGGTGAGTGCAACGCATTTGGCATCGGCTGCCATGAAGTTGTGCAAGACTATGGAGGGGGGGTCGGAGCGGTTTCTTGCGCATGCAAGACGAGCGAGGTGCCCTCAGCGTGCTGCCACACTGTGGTCGTCTACCCTCCGGATGAACTGCCGTATCCCGATTGGGACGGCTCCTGCGTAGCCGTCTGCGGTACGGGTGGACTGTGCTCACTACAACCTGCCGGGGGTGGAGAAATAGCTGCAGTCTGTCCCGAATAATTCGGTGCAATCGGTATGAATCCAGGAAAGGCACCTCGCCCCAGTTGGGCAAGTGGATATGGGGTCGTCGTCGTAGTTGCCCTGCTCATTGTTCTTTGGTTCGTGATGGGCGGGCCAGCTCCCGAACGCGAGACCGGTAGTTCAGCGACTCCAGCCCTCGACTCCGGTCCCGCGTTGCCTCCGGACGTCTTGGCAAGTACCTCTGATGCAGGCAGATTGGTTTCGAGCAAGCAGGAATCCGCGCTTCTCGAACGGGAGTCCTACCTTGTTCAAGTCTTCAGGCGGGGCGGTGGTCCAGTCGCTGATGCTCTAATCGAGGTAGGGACTGAGAAGAGCTTAGTAGTTCCGGCGGGTCACACTGACCAGTCTGGCGCAGCCCGAGTTCAGATCAATGGCCGCATGGCCTTGCTGGTTAGTGCAAGAGGCTTCGTTACGCATAGTGCGTTGATCGATTCTAGTGCGAACCCTGGTTCCTGCCGAGTCGAACTAGAGCCCGCTGTCTCTGTAACTGTGGAGGTTGTTCTCGAGAGCGGAATGCCAGCTCCCAGCGGAATACGACTGGTAGCGTGGATCCTTGGTGGAGGTGAGTCACCGACTTCAATTGCCAGGGGCGCATTGACTGCTACTTCTGCTTCCCTAGCTGCCGCCACAGATGATCGAGGAATAGCAGTCATTGAGGGAATAAGCCCCACTCATGAGTACCGCATCTCTGCTGGTGGTCATGGGTACTCGAGTCGTGGAGACCGGCGCGAGCCTCGTGGAGGAGTCCTCATCCCACCCGGAGCCACAGAAGCAAGACTCGTTGTGTATTGCGCCTATGGGCTTGAACTCCTCCTCGTAGACGCGTCTACAGGTTCGCCAGCAGAGGTCTCCCACGCATCGTGGGGTGCGCCTGTGTTCACAACCATGCTGGATTCTGCCGCGACGCAGTGTCTGCCCGACAGTGTCGAGAGCTTGCTTTGCGGAATCACTCCTGCAGAAGCCCGCCCCACACTTGCACATCAAGCGTTCTTGTTCACGAGCGCTCAATGCGAGGGTGAAATCGGTCCCTTCCAGGTTCGCTTGGCGCTTGCTGGCTATGAGCAAGTGGAAGTTAGCCGAATGATACCCCGATTGACCGATTCCCCTACGCGATTGGTAGTGAAGGTGCAACCATTGGGTGGTGGTTTCGGCGACATTATCTTCAGGTTCCACCAAGGAGCGGCGTTTTCCGAAACGCGCTCATCAGGGTCCGTGCTCCCGGATGCCTTCTTACACCTATCCAACGGCAACGGCTTCGAACAGAAGTACGCAGTGAAGTCAATGATTGGTGAGGCCAGAGTAGATTCAATACCTTACGGTCAGTATCGAATGACGATTGTGTCCCTGAATGGCGCCTTCCGGTGGCCTGCAAGCTCTGACGCAGCGGCTCTCGTTGTTGTCAGTGATAAACCCGAAGTGGTGACCATAGATCTCTCCACGTTTTCCACCCTGCGCCTCGAGATACTCGATGTCGACGGCCGATTATATACCGGTATTCTGCAGCTGGAACTGTTACGAAATGACGAACCGCGAGTCCCCCATATCCTACAAGCGAAGGACTGTCCGTGCGTGTTTCAAGGTTTCCGCGGGGGGAGTTATTCCTTGCGTGCACTTGCACCATTCTCGCCCAACTATGAATCTGCTCGCGTTCAGCATGTCGACTTGAGCGACGGTGTAGTCACTGATGTGCAGATCCTCCGTCCATGAGGCCACACCTAGTGGCTCGGTTGGAAGACTCGAGTGTTCTCGGTTGAGAGTGTTGGCTCAGCACACGACCGGCGCTCATTTTAGGCGCTTCCGGGTTTCGTGTGGGTAGCCCGCCTGGGGCTCGCGAACGCGAGGTCCTTCCGGTACCACCATGAACGCTCCCACCAGGTCCCGGAGCCCCGTCGCCGCAAGCGTCGGTCGCATCCAACCCCAGTTGGGACCGAGGCTTGCGGAGATGGGGCGAAGGGACCGACCCCGGAGCGCCAGAGCCGAGGCCGAGGTCTGCCCGCCCAGACCTACCCACACGACTTCCTGAAGCCCCTCATTTTACCTAGGGAACAACCTGTGCTTCAGGGTACCGCTGTCAGCAGTCGGTGAATGCGAAACCGCGCGGGCTCGTTCTCGAGCACGGTGTGCGTGTCACGCAGCTTGGCGTAGGGCTCGAAGCAGATCGTGGCTTCGCGCCACAACACGTGCACGCGCGTGCCGGGAGGCGGTCGCTCGCGGCCTGACAAGTAGAGCTCGGGGTCCATTGCGCTGCCCAGGATGTCGGGCCGGTCGCGCAGGTAGTGCTTGATCGTCGCGAAGCGCTGCACGTCGGGGACGCACACGAGGACGAGCAGACGGTCGCCGTCCTGCCAGCGCTCGCGGATCTCGGCGCAGGCAGCCCTGTAGTCCTCCCGGCGGTTCTCGGAGAGCTGCAGCATGCTCGTCGCCAGCGCGCACGCGACCACGATCGCGGTCACGACGCGTGACAGGACGGCGGGCTGCAACAGCGCGAATCCGGCGGACATTGCGGCGATCGAGCCTGGGATCGCCGGCGTAAGGTAGCGCGGGTGGAACGCGCCGCCGGCCACGGTCGCCAGGATCAGGGCGGCGAGCACCGGCACGGAGCACGCGATCAGCGCCTCGCGCAAGCCGTCGTCGGCCACGCGCACGGCGCGCACGAGCGCCAGGAGGAGCGCTCCCGCGCAGCCGGTGGCCAACAGCCACCCGACCCAGGGAATCCCGTGCTCGACCAGGACGATCAAGTCCGACGCGACCAGGCGCAGCGGCAGCTCCGCCAGCGATCGCGCGTCGGTCTGCACGATGCGCGGCCACGGGTTCGCCATCTGCGCCGGCACGAGCGTCAGGAACGTGGGGATCCACACTCCGACGCCGAGTGCGCACGCGGCCGTCGTGGAGACGAATGCGTGTGCGGGAGCGGTGCCTTTCGCTCGCCGCAGCAGGGTGTCCGCGATCACAGCCAACCCTGCGAACGATCCGTAGTAGTGCAGGCCCGTCGCCACGGCCGTCGCCCCCGCGAGCACGAGCCACCGCGTCGGCGTCGGTGATCTCCATGCCGCGCGCGCGGCGAGCAGCACGAGCAGGGTCGCGAGCTCCACGAAGGCGTACATCCGCACCTCGTGCGCGTAGTTCACGAGGATCGGCGCGACGGCGTACAGCGCCACGGCCGCCGTCGCGCGCTGTTGTCCGAGCCACGCTTGCGCCAAGCGCGCGAACAGCACGAGCGAGACGCACGACATGATCGCCGGCAGGAGCCTCAGCGCGAGATCGCTCTCGCCGAACAGCGCGATCCAGCCGCGCACGATCAGAAACGAGAGCGGGGGATGGCTGTCCCAGCGCAGGAAGTCGAGCAGGTGGTCGCTCTGCGCAGCGAGCAGCGTCAGCCCCTCGTCGATCCAGAACGAGTGCACTTCCGGCCGTGCCAGCCGCAGCGCCCAACCGACCAGGACCGCGATCGCGATCGCGATGCCCGAGACGTTGCGCTGGTTCTGCGAGGACGCGCGCAGCGGCGCTTCCGCCGCACCGTCGCTCACGTCACGGAATCCAGGTGATCCGCACCGCGTTCGTCAGGTTGAAACCGCTGGGCGTGCAGAACGCCGCGCTGTTGCGGTACCAGGCCTGGTAGTTGCGCACGCCGCCCTCGGCCGGGATCTGGCCCAGCACGGAGAGCGGCAGGTCGCCGACCGGTTGTCCCATCGACGTCGCGCCGGCGGCCGCCGTGCGGATGCCGAGACGTCCGATCGTGCCGCCCGCGCAGCGCAGGCCGTCGCCGAAGACCACGCCGGCACCTCCGGCCAGGACGTCGTCGCCCTGGAAGAAGAGTGCCGTCGCCGTGTCGGGCATCCCCGAGACGGAGAGCTGCAGCGTGTCGGTGCCGATGCGCGCGCTGCCGCTGCCGGCGAGCAGGCCGCCGCCGGTGCCGAACGAGTTCTCGCAGCCGTGACCCGGTGCGCCGGGGTTCCCGCACGGGCACGGCGTCCCGGTCCCGTCGCCGAAGCAGAAGGGGAAGGGCATGCAATCCGGGTACAGGTGCGCGACCTGCGTCGTCTCGAGCCCGGCCGCGTCGCTCACGGTCAACGTGATCTCGTAGTGGTACTCGTTGCCGTCGCAGCCCTCGGGAGTGATCTGCGTCGTGGTCGTGCAGGCCGGGTCGACCGGCTCGGGGTGCGAGTGCTCGTTGTGGTGCAGCGCGGTCTGCCACGCGCACGCGAGCTCCGCGCCGGAGTGCTCGGCGTCGCTGACGTTGGCCGTCAGCGGCATCGTGACGGGCCCGCCCAGCGAGTACAGCGAGCCATCGACCGGCGACGTGATCGACACGACGGGCGGCGTGTTGTTGAGCGACACGAGCATGCGCGCCGAGGCGGAGCCCTCGCCGTCGCTCACGGTCAGCAGCACGTTGCGCCGCGTCGGCTGCGTCGCCGCGCCCGGATCCTCGACGATCACGCGCAGCTCGCCCACGCTGATGTAGTTCGACGTTCCGCCCGGCGCGCCGACGATCCGCACGCGTGTGCCGCTCGTGGGCGCGAAATCCAGGCGGTAGGTGGCGTACGAAACGCCGCTCGCGCCCGGATAGGCCGGCGTCGACGTGAGCCCCTGGACGGTCGTCCACGCGCCGGCGTCGTAGACCTCGACGCCGAGCTGGTCGAACCAGCCGCCGTCGGTGAAGTGGATGCCCTCCTGGAAGACCAGCGTGCGGAACAGGCGCGGCGTCGCGAACTCGTAGCCGATCCAGTCGAAGTCGCCCTGCGCGCCGGCGTGGTACGTGTCGTACTGGCGCAGCGTGTCGCCGCTGCCGGGGGGCGGCTCGTCGCCGTCGCGGATGATCTCCGGGTCGTGGTTGCCCTTGCCGATCGGAACGGGCGGCATGAGCTCGAACATGCGCGCCACGATCGTGCCCTGCTCGGTCACCTCGAGTGTCGAGTCGAACACGTGCTGCGGGCTCGCCGCCGTGCTCGTGCGGCCGTCCCCGAAGTCCCACAGGTACGTGATCGGTGCGCCATCGGGGTCGATCGAGCCGGCGCTCGAGAACTGGACGGTGAGCGGCACGGGCCCGAACGAAACGGACGGCGTGGCCACCGCGACGGGCGGGGTGTTCGGCACGTAGAGCACGCGGCGCACCTGCGCGCCGCCGGCCGACTCGGTGTACTTGATGTACGTCAGCCCGCCGGTCAGCGGATCCGTCGCCAGGTCGACGACGCCCGCGACCTCGCTGCCGCTCGCGAACGGCCGGATCTCGACCGGCACGCCGTTCGTGTCGAACACGACGCGCCGGATCCAGGGTCGCACGAAGTCGGCGAAGAACAGCGAATCGCGGTATTCGGGCGGGAAATCCGTGCCTCGGTACCAGGCCGCTCCGCCCGGGCTGTTGCCGCCGAACAGCGGTCCCGTGAGCGGCGAACCCGGCGCGCCCAGCGCGATCGCCGCCGCGTCGTTGCCCGTGAACGCGGCCGCGCGCGCGTTGTTGCCCTGGTGGACCCAGTCGATCAGCGGTCGCGCGTGCATGAAGCGGTTCAGGCTCGCGGGGATCTGCACCGTCGGATCGCACGGGTTCGGCCAGCTCGGCACGTTCAGCGTTGCCTGCACGAGCAGGCTGCGGAACGTGAGGAACGGCTGCGCGCACGGGCCCGTTCCGAACAGCGGGTTGGGCGCGTCCTGGTTGACGGTCGTCGCCTGCTGGTAGTTGCCCTGCGGCTGCAGGCCCTCGAACAGCGGCCAGCCGAAGTTGCGCGCCGGCCCGTCGCACACGGTCAGCTCCTCCCACGCGCTCCAGCCGACGTCGCCGATCCACAGCGTGCCCGGATCGCCCGCGGCCGGATCGGTCGACCCCGTGCCGTCCTGCAACGTGACGCGGAACGGGTTGCGCAAGCCCAGCGCCCACACGCGCGAGCGCGGCGCGCGCGGCTCGGCCGGATCGTAGAACGGGTTCGACGGCAGGCCGTCGCCCGTCTGCGGATCGAGGCGCATGACCTTGCCGCTCAAGCTGTCGACGAGCTGCGATCGGAACGCCCCGACGTCCTCCTTGGGCCGGATGATGCCGTCGGCCAGCGCCGTGTTGCTGCTGCCGCCCGTCGGTCCGCCCGTCGCCGTCGTCTCGTAGCTCGCGCCGTCGCCCGCGACCGCCAGCAGCGTCCCGTCCCGGCCGAAGCGCAGCGCGCCGATGCCGTGCGACTGGTGACAGATCGGGATGCCGGTCGTCATCGATTCGCCCACGAGCACCGCGCGCGAGTTCGGCACGGCCGTCCAGGGCAACGACGTCGTGTCGATCGCGTAGCGCGAGATGCGCCCGATCGTGTCGTGGAAGTACTGGTTCGCGTTCGGGTCGTACTGCGCCGTGCCGTGCCAGCGCAGGTGGTGGTAGTCGACGACGTACGACAGGTAGATGCGCCCGTTCGTCGCGAACTCCGGATCGAGCACGAGGCCGAGCATGCCGTAGTCGCGCCAGTTGCCGACCTCCTCGGAGATGTTGATCACCGGCGTCGCGGCCTTCACGCCGTTGTGCACGGTCCACACGCGACCGCCCTTCTCCCACACGACGAGCGTCCCGTCCGGCGCGTACGTCACGCCGACGGGCTGCTGCCAGTTCGAGGCGACGGGCAGGGAGACGAAGCGGGGCGGGAATTGCGCCGCGGCGCCGGACGCGATCGCGACCAGGACGGCGGACGTCAGCAGGCGGGGGGGGCAGAGCATGCTGGTTCAACGCCCGCGGGGCGGGCCGGTGTGCGACGTATCCGGAGGGCAGGTCCCCCGAATCCAGGACATTTCATCCTACTCGGCCCCAGGCCGGGAGGCCCTCTGTTCACTGCACCCAAGTCAACGTCAGCAGGCGCACCGTGACGTTGGCCTTCTTGGGCTTCAACGCAAGGGTCTGGAGCGGCTCCGTGACGGGGTCCAGGCCGGCCTCGAGGACCTTCACTTCCGCCTCGATCTGCGCGTCGAGCTCGGCCAGCGCCTGCCGTGCGGCCGCCAGCGACTCGGTCGCGCGGCCCACGTCACCCGCCTCCTTCACGGCCCGGCCCGCGCCGCGCGCGGCGGTGCCGGCGCGGCCCACGGTCGCGGCCGAGACCGTCTTGCGGCCCAGGAGCGCGCCGAAGATCGCCGAGCCGATCGAGATCGCACCGCCGATCTTGGCGTTGCGCGACTGCTCCTGCTGCACCTCGACCTGCTGGCTCGAGCGGCGTACGCGTTCCTCGAGCGCGGCGCGGCGCGTGGCGAAGCGGGCGCGCAGCTTCTGCTTGCCGCGGTCGCGCTCCTCGCGCGCTCGCTGCGCGATGCGCAGGCGGAACGCGGCTTCGTTTTCGCCCGGCTGGGAGACGAGGCCCAGGGCGGGGCTCTTCCAGAGCTTCAATTGCTCCGTGCGCGTGAGGTGGTCGGTCAGCGCGCGCTTCCACACGTCGTAGGACTTGGGCTTCGTCGCCTCCGAGGGCAGTGAGGTGAAACTGGCGGACTCGGGCGCGACGGGCGTCAGCGCGCTCTCGTCGAACTCGACGGGCACGCAACGCGACCAGTCGAGCACGACGGGGCCGGTCGCGAAGGGAACCAGCAGGTTTTGCGCGACCTCAGTGGCGATGCCCAGGCGCGCGTCGCTGAAGTAGACGCGCGCGCTGGCGAACAGAGCCGGGCGGTAAGGTGTTGTGCGCGCAGCGCGATCGCGGGCGGGCAGGAAGTGCTGGGGGATGCCCGGCGGCAGGACGGGGAGGACCGCGGTACCGGAAGGAGACGGTGAAGCAGAACCGCGTCCCTGGGACGCGGCAGGAGCAGCCGCAACATCCTGGTGGGGCGCCGAAGCGGCGACCGGCCGGGATCCGGCGCTGTCTGAGGCGACACGCCGCGCGCTCATGAGGCGCTGGATCTCGGGTCTCGTCATCGGCCCGCGCAAGTACGCCATCGCCCAGCGCGTCTCGAACACGCGCGCCGCCTTCGCGTGTACGTTGTGCAGCAGGAAAACGCGCTTTCCGAGCGCCGCCAGCATCTGCTCCATCTCGCCGCGGTCGAACGATCCCGGCGTCGCGCCTTCCAACCCGTCGAGGAGGCGCGCCTTGTCGCGCTCGGTCTGCAGCCGTCCGACGAACCACGTGCCGCAGTTCGAGAGACCCTTGTAGTCGAGGTCGACCGGGTTCTGCGTCGCCAGCACGCAACCCAGGCCGAACGCGCGCGCCTGCTTCAACAGGGTGAGCAGCGGCGCCTTGCTGGGCGGGCTCGCGACCGGGGGGAAGTAGCCCGCGATCTCGTCCATGTAGAGGATCGCGCGCAGGCTCGACGTGCCGCTCTGCGTGCGCATCCACGAGAGCGTCTGGTTCAGGAGCAGCGACACGAAGAACATGCGCTCGGGATCCGACAGGTGCGCGATCGAGTAGATCGCGATGCGTGGCTTCCCTTCGGCCGTGTAGAGCGCCTTGCCGACGTCGAGCGCGTCACCCTCGAGCCACTGCGCGAACGACGGCGACGCCAGGAGGTTGTTCAAGCGCATCGCCAACTGGAAGCGGTCCTTCGCGGGGAAGAACGCTTCGAGCTCGAACACTCCGATGCGTTGGAGCGGCGGCGACTGGATCGCGCCGATCAGTCCGGCCAGGTCGAGGTCCTTGCCGTCGCGCCAGGCCCGGTCGAGCACGTTCGCGAGCAGGATGTGCTCGCGGCTTTGCAGCGGGTCGGCCTCGATCCCGACCAGGCCGAGGAGCGAGGTCGCCGTGCTCGACACGCGCTCGGCGAAGATCTCGGAGTCCTCGATCACCGCGCGCGGCGGCGCCGCGAACGACTTCAGGATCGAGACCGGGACGCCGGCGTTGCTGCCCGGCGTGTACACGGTGAATTCGGCCGACGCCGCCAGCCGCGCGATGCGCGCGCCGTCCTGGTTCCATTCCGCCAGGCCATTCTTCCAGCGCTCGGCCGTCGCTTGCGCCGCCTGCGCGATCGTCTGCGACGCGCGCCGCGCTTCCTCGGAATCGATCCAGGGCTCGAAATCGGCCGGGCGCAGTTCGGGAAACTGCAGCAGCAGGTTCGGCAGGTCGCCTTTCGGGTCGATCACGATCGCCGGGATGCCGTCCAGCGCGGCTTCTTCGAGCAGCGCCGTGCACAGACCGGTCTTGCCGCTGCCCGTCATGCCGACGCACACGGCGTGCGTCGTCAGGTCCTGGCTGTCGTACAGGACGAGTCGCGGCTCGCGCCTGCGCGCGGCCAGGTCGTACTCCTGGCCCAGATAGAAGACGCCCAGCTTCTCGTAGTCGGGGAGCGACATGGAGCGCGAACGTTAGCCGCGTCGGCGGCGCTGCTCAATGAGGTGGAGCTGAACGCTCGTGAGGTGGAGCTGAACGCTCGTGAGGTGGAGCTGAACGCTCGTGAGGTGGAGCTGAACGCTCGTGAGGTGGAGCTGAACGCTCGTGAACCTGCGTGAACCGTCCGTCCGCGCCACGCGCGAATCGCAGGCGGCCGGCCTGCACGGGCGGGACGAGCTTCACCGTCTGCCACGCGTCGCCCGGCGCTCGCAGGCGCACGGAATGCGCCTGTTCGCCGGCGCGCAGGCGGAAGCGCGGCTCGAGCGCGCTGGCGCCGAAGTACGACGGCGCCGCGATCGCCTCGCGCACGCCGTAGCGCATCGAGTCCAGCGCGCCGAGGATTTCGACGCGTGTGCCGTGCGGCAGGCCCGCGATCACGAGGCCGGGGGCCGTGCTCCGGTTGCGGAACAGGCGCGGCGCGCCGTCGCACTGGGTCAGCACGAGGTCGGGCGCGCCGTCACCGTCGAGGTCGCCGGCGTACAGGCCTCGACCGACGAGCGCCTCGCGCGCGAACGTGCCTTCGGTCGCCGACACGTCCTTGAAGCGGCCTCGCCCGTCGCCCCGAAAGAGCAGCGCGTACTGCGCGTGCGTCTTGCCGTCGTGGTAGAGCGCGATGTTGTCGATGATGTGGCCGTTCGCGATGCCCACGTCGAGCGCGGTGTCACCGTCGAGATCCTCGAGCACGCAGCCGAATCCGACCGGCAGGCGCGTCGCCAGCTCGAGCCCGGCCTGCACCGTGCGGTCCTCGAACACCATGCCGCCCTGGTTCACGTAGAGCGTGTCCGACTCGTCGTCGAAGCCCGTCACGAACAGGTCGAGGTCGCCGTCCCCGTCGACGTCGCCGCTTGCGACTCCCATGCTGGCCTCGGTGCGGCCGTACCGGTCGACGCCCGTACCCGAGAGCAGCGTCGCGTCCTCGAACGTGCCGTCGCCGCGGCCGCGGTACAGGCGGTTCTCCGTGCTGTCGTTCGCGACGTAGAGGTCGACGTGTCCGTCGCCGTCGAGGTCGCTCGCCAGCACGCACAGGCCCTTGCCGTCCGGATCGGAGAAGCCGGCCTCCCGCGTGCGATCCTCGAACGTGCCGTCGCCCCGGTTGCGCCAGAAGTGGTCTTCGCTCCCGGGGAACGCGTCCGGATGGCAGTAGCTGCGCCAACCGTCCTTGCGCTCGCCGCACCACAGCTCGCGCGCCAGGTCGACGACGACGTAGCTCGTGACGAACAGGTCGAGGTCTCCGTCGTCGTCCGCGTCGAAGAACGCCGCTCCGGTCGACCAGCCCGGATCGATGATGCCGCTCTGCGCCGTGACGTCGCGGAACGCGGCCTGGCCGTCGCCGCGCAGCAGCACGTCGTCGCCGAGGCACGTCAGGTACAGGTCCTCGTGCCCGTCGCCGTCCGCATCGCCGACCGCGACGCCCATGCCGTAGCGCGCCTGCGCGCCGTCGCCGGATCGCGCCGTGGCGTCGGTGAAATGCGCACGTCCGTCGTTCAGGTACAGGCGATTCGTGGGGCGCTTCGTGCCCGCATCCAGCAGGAACCGATCGGGCGCGCCGCCCGGCCGAGGCAGCGGGCCGCTCTGGACGAAGTACGCGTCGAGGTCGCCGTCCTCGTCCGCGTCGAACAAGGCCGCGCCGGCGCCCATCGTCTCGGGCAGGTGCTTCTCGGGTGTCGTGCCGGCGATGTGGACGAAGTCGATGCCGCACGTCGCGCTGACGTCCTCGAGCTGCAGGACGGATTTCGCGAGCGGCGCGCTGGACGTTCCCTCGGACGCCGCGCTCGCCGGCGCGGGATCCGGCTCCGGATTTCGCGTGCAGCCGGCGGCGATCACCAGGAGGAGCGCGAGCGCGAACCTACGCGACGTCATCGGGAAGCGTTCCCGGCCGCGTCGCGCGCCTTGGCGACGCGTTGCACGATCTCGCCGTCGCTCGGCCGCAACGCGAGCGCCTGCTGGTACGCCGCGACCGCTTCGCCCGCGCGCCTCGCGCCCATCAGGACGTCGCCCGCGCGCACGAAGAGGCGCACGTCGACGACGAGCCGCGACGTGCGCGTCAGCAGGTCGACCGCCGCCTGCGCGTCGCCGCGGTCGTCGGCCAGGAGTCGCGCCCAGCGCAACGTGTTCGCGACGAGCGCTTCACCCGCACCGAGCTCCGCGCCGCGCCGGTACGCCGATTCGGCGCGATCGAAGCGTCCCAGCGCGCGCTCCGCGTCGCCCAGCGCCGTCCAATTCGGCGCGTGCGCCGGTGCCAGGTCGAGCCCGCGCCGCGCGGCGTCCCACGCGTCCAGCTTCGGCGCGAGCGCGCGGTGGCGCGCGAGGACCGCGAGCCCTGCCTCGCGCTGCCCGCTCTGCACCAGCGCGCGGCCCAGCCCGAACAACGCTTCGCCGTCGCACGGATCGTGCTGCACCGCGGCGCGAAACGCCTCGGCCGCCTGGCCGAAATGGCCTTCGCGCGCCAGCCGCCGGCCTTCCGCGCCGAGCACGCGCGGATCGTCCGCACCGACGAGCTCGCGCGCACGCTGGAGTGCCGCGTCGGATTCCGCGAAGCGCGACAACGCCTCGAGCGCGTCGACCTTCCACAGCGCCTGCAGCGGCTCGCGCTCGGACAAGAGCTCGACGGCGCGCGCGTACTCGCCCAGGTGGTAGAGCGCCTCGCCGCGCAGCGCGTCGCACGGCGCGCCGCAGGCTTGCGCGTCGGCCAGCGCGGCCTGGTACCGATGCACCGCGATCTGCCAGACGACGAGCCGCGCGCGCGCCTCGTCCGCGGGTTCCGCGCCCAGGTTCTGGCGCAAGCTGTCGATCGCTTCGCCCCGCTGACCCCGGGCCCAGAGGTCCGCCGCGGACGGCGCCGGGGCCTGGCACGCGGCCAGATGAGCGAAAACGAAGAACTCGAGCATGTGACACGTCGCCTGGACGCGCGCACTATCCTAGGGAGGAGTGGAGGACCGATGGGGTTTCCATCGCTCCCGCTTCCGACCGGGATCGGAGAACGCACATGCGCACGATCCGACGCGTGCTCTCGACGTGGACGGTGAGCTGCCTGCTCGGCGCCTTGAGCGCCGCGCAGACGCCAGCTGATCCCAAACCGGGTCCGCAGGAACCGCCGAACCCGCCGGGGCCCACGAACCCGGGCGGCGGGAGCTACGGCGGACCGGGCGACACGGTCCCGGGCGGTCCGGGTGACACGGGCGGAGGTCAGGGCGGAGGAGCCGGTCCCGGCGCACCCACGCCGGGTCAGCCGATTCCGGGCTCGGCGCCGCCGCTCGGGCCGGGCAGTTGGCCGGGCGGCCGGCCGGCGACGGGGGGCAACGGCATCTCCGTCTTGCAACTCGCGCCGGACACCGCGACGTGGGAGGCGTGGTGGACGCTGAACCGCGACCGCTACCTGAACGTCAAGGCCGCGATCTACGCCGCGGACGCGTCCGCCGCGCCGGCGACCGGCGGCACGGGACTCGCGCGTCGCCGACCGGATCCGCGCTTCGTCGCGGACCGCGTGCTGCCGATCCTGAGCGCGATCGTCGAGCGCGACGCCGACCCGGGCCTCGTGTCCGAAGCGCTGATCGCGCTCGCGCGCGCCGACGCCGGCCGCGGGCTCGAGGACGCGACGTCGCAGCGCGTCACGGAGCGCATCGTGCGCGCGCTCGCGCACCGGCAGCTCGCGGTCGCGGAATCCGCCGCGATCTCGCTGGGCATCCAGGGCGGACCGCGCGCGATCCCCGTACTGGCCGGCCTCGTCGAGGATTCGGCCGCAGGGCGTGCGGCCTGCGGACGCGCGGAAGTGCCGACGCGCATGCGCTCGCTGGCCGCGCTCTCGCTCGGCACGGCCGCGCGGCGCGGGCGCGAGGAGTTGCAGCGCTACGCCGTGTCTATCCTGTCGCGCCGCCTCGAAGCACGCGCGACCGTGCCGCAGGATCTGGCCGGCTCGTGCGCCGCCGCGCTCGGGCTCGTGCGCCTCGGCGCCGGCCCGACCAGCGACCAGGATCTGCCGGCGGCGGCGTCGGCCGGCGCGCTGATCCACTTCCTGCAACGCGTCGCCGACGATCCCGAGCGTGACCAGATCGTGCGCGCGCAGGCGACGGCGTCGGTGGGCCGCGTCGGAGCGCTGTCGCCCGAGCCGCAGCGCGCCGCGGCGATCGCGTGGGCGATCGCGGCCGCGACGGACGCGGCGCATCCCACGCCGGTGCGGCAAGGCGCCGCGATCGCGCTCGGTCGCCTCGGGCGTCCGACCGATTCGCCGCCGGACCGTGCGGCGCGTTCGGCGCTGACCGCGCTGGCGCGCGACACCGACCGCCTCGTGCGCGGCCTCGCGTGGCTCGCGCGCGGCGAGATCGGCTCGCGCGCGCGCGTCGAGGCCGAGAAGGAGCCCGCGGTCGAGATCCAGAACGGCCTGCTCGCGGAGCTGCAGACGGCCAAGGGCGGCGCATCGGGCTTCGTGACGCTCGCGCTGGGCGTGCTGGCGCACGACTCGGCGCTCGTCGCCGCCGCCGACGGCAACCTGGGATTGAAGCAGGCGTGGCCACGCGCGCGCACGACCAGCGACGTGTCCGCGACCGGGCTCGCGCTCGGCCTGCGACTCGACGCGTCCAGCGCGCCGCTGATCCTCGAGCGGTTCGGACGCGAAGGCGATCCCCTGGCG
>Ga0163152_10003239_pt1 | contig 21457 bp, 15 predicted proteins | sample OliLakLV19MP8IB2_FD_148635 | JGI IMG/M metagenome (GOLD analysis project Ga0163152, IMG submission 148635) | Freshwater microbial mat bacterial communities from Lake Vanda, McMurdo Dry Valleys, Antarctica - Oligotrophic Lake LV.19.MP8.IB-2 | ecosystem: Environmental > Aquatic > Freshwater >...
GCCCAGCCGGGCCGGGTAATCAACCGGCCGCGAAGCCAGGCCTCCACCGCCGGCAGTGCCCAGGGGATCGGCGCCACGCCGCAGAGGGCGATTCGCGCCGAGCGAATGCGGCCGGCGAGGTTGATGTCCAGCCGCGCCGCGACTCCAACCAGCGCGAACGCCCATGCCTGGCGTTCACGCGCTTGAACATAGAGGCTGAGACCCGCTGCCTTCGGCAGTTCGATGGCGGTGATGATGTCGCCGGGCTGGAGTGCGATTTCGGTGGGGCGGGCGGTGGTGGGTCGGCGACAGGTCTTGTTCGGAGGCCCTTCGGGCCATTGGAGTGGATTCGGGCATCCAGCACCAGCAGTGCGGCCGCGGCATCACTGGGATGCGCACTCACGCAGGCGCCGCCGCCGAAAATCGCGTGATGCGTATTGTCGCCGGGGCGGGCGGGGCAGTCGATGCCTCCTTTCATGGCACACTGGAAGTCGGTGCGGTAGTACTCGCAGGCGGGACGTTGCAGAAGGTTGCCGGCGATCGTGGCCACGTTGCGGAGCGGGGGGGAGGCGGCGCCCAGGGCGGCGTCGGAGAGGGCGGTCCACTCCTTGCGAATGTCGCGGTGGGCGCCGAGTTCGGCGAGTGTGACGCGGGCACCGATAAAGAGGCCGCCCTTCGGTGTCCTCTCGATCCGATCGAGCCCGGGGACGGCCCGAAGGCTGACGAGACGTGCCGCTTCGGCGGATCCGGCGTGGATCTCGCGCAAGAGGTCGGTGCCGCCGGCGAGGATACGACTGCCGTTTGTGGCAGCAAGCGCCATGGCTTCCTCGATCGACTCTGGCATGATGTGATCGAAGCGGCTCACGATTGCTCCTTCCTCGCTGCGGCAAGCGCATCCAGCACCCGCCTGGGCGTGAACGGCGTTTCGGTCAGCCGGATGTCAAGCGCATCGGCGACCGCGTTACCGATCGCGGCGGCGGTTGGAATGACCGGGGGCTCACCGATGCCGATGGCGCCGGTGTTGTTGGCAGCGGCGTCCGGTTCATTCAGGAAGATGACTTCGATCGGCGGGACATCGCGAATGGTCGGCACCTTGTAATCGAGGAGCGAAGGGTTCAGCACGCGGTGCGTGATGGGATCCACGCGGCGCCCCTCCATCAGGGCGAAGCCGAGCCCCTGGATGAAGCCCCCCTCGACCTGGCTCGTGGCGAGTCGGTCGTTCAGCACCCGGCCGCAGTCGTGTACCGAAATGGCCCGCGTCACGCGGATTTCTCCGGTTACGCGATCGACGGCCACTTCGACCCACTGCGCGGCGAAGCCGACCACGCGCTTTCCCTCCGGATTGGGCCACCGCGAGCCGCGGCCGACGATCGTGAAGTCACCAAGAGTCTTTCGCAAGTCCGCCAGGGCAGCGAGGGTGATGCGGTGGCGCCTGGTGGCGCGAGCCGGCTTCCGGCTGCCTCTGCCGGGTCTGGTTTGCGTTGACTGAAGCAGCGCCTCCACCTGTTCCCTGGCGTCCGCCGCCGCCAGCCGGACGGCTGGGGCCATGGACGGCACGGTGATCGATCCCCAGGAGGCCGGGCCGTGGGGTGTCACGCCGGTATCGCCGAGCGTGACCCGGACATTCGCCAGCGGAATGCCAAATTCCTCGGCTGCCACCTGGGCCAGCACCGTCTTCGTGCCGGTGCCAAGGTCCTGCGTACCGGCCAGCACGGTCAGCGTACCGTCGGCCTGCATCATGACCGTGGCCTGCGCGGGCGGACCCCCGCCGACGCCCCAGATGGCCGCGGCCAGCCCCCGCCCGCGCGCGATATCACCGGCGCGGCGGATGAGTCGGGGCCAGCGCGCAAGGGCTGTGGCGCCGGCGTCGAGCACTTTTCCGAGGCTTGACCGCGTGTAGGGCACCTTCATGGCCGGATCGAGTCGCGAGATGTTTCGACGTCGGAATTCGAGCGGATCCAGCTTTAGTTCCCGGGCGGCGATGTCGATCGACGACTCCAGCGCAAAAGTTCCCTCGACGTAACCAGGCGCGCGAAACGCGGCCTGCGGACCGAGGTTCACCTGCGCCGCCCGCTCCTCCGTCGTGACGTTGGGGCAGGCGTACAGTTCACGGAACGGCCCACCCACCGGCATCATGCCGCCGGCATGGGCGCCGCCACCGGCCGACGTGATGGCCTCGAGTGCCGTGAGATGCCCATCTTTTGTGACGCCGAGTCGGACATGGGTCACCGTTTCGTGGCGATGACCGGTCGACAGGTTTTCCTCCACCCGGTCGAGCACGGCCCGCACCGGCCGGCCTGATTCCCGCGCAAACAGGGCGGCAATCACCATGTATTTTCGCACCGAGTTCTTGGCGCCGAAGCCTCCCCCCATGTACGGGCAGAGAACCCGAACTCGATTGAGAGCGAGGCCGAGTTTTTCGGCCACCCCCTGGCGGATCCCGAAGATGTACTGCGTCGAGTCCCAGAGAATGAGGTCGTCCCCGTCCCAACGGGCCACGCTGCCGTGCGTTTCCAGGGCGTTGTGCAACGCTCCGGCGGTGCGGAACGACGATTCAATCCGAAGATCGGCCGCGTCGAGGCCCGCCTCGACCGAGCCCCGCGCGTAGCAGCCGGAGGCACCGCCGGCCAGGTTTCCGGACGCCCGCAGCTTCGGCGCGCCCTTCGCCAGCGCGGCCTCCGGATCGGTCACCGCGGGCAGTACGTCGTACGTGACATCGATCAACCGGAGCGCCGCTTCCGCTTCCGCTTCACTTTCGGCCAGGACCGCGGCCACTTCCTCACCGGCATAGCGGAGATGCGGATCGAACAGGAAGGAATCGAGATACCAGGGGATCTTCGGCGCGTTCCGGTGAGTCAGAACACCGTGAACGCCCGGTGACTCAAGCGCGGCGCGTGTATTGATCTTCCGGATCCGTGCATGGGCATGCGGCGACCGGAGGACCCTGGCGTGCCACATGCCGGAAAGCTGAACGTCCTGGGTGTAGGTGGCCCGCCCGGCCGCCCGGTCAGCGCCGTCGACGCGCGGGACCGCCGCCCCGACGATCGATGTCGATCCGGCGGGCCACGATCTCAAGTCATCACCATCGACGATGACGACCTTCTCCGACCAGCACCCCTCGACCTCGACCTTCGTTCGGATGACCCTGGGCATCGTCAGCCCTTCTTCGATCGGGATGGACCGGGCATGGCCGCGGCAGGCGCTCCGCCGGCCCGAAGCTCCATCGCCGCCCGCCGCGCCGCCCGCACGAGGCCCGGGTAGGCCCCGCACCGGCAAAGATTGCCCTCGAGGGTCTCGAGGATCTCCTCGTCCGTCGGGTTCGGCCGCGCCTCCAGCAGCGCAAGGATCGACATCGCCTGGCCGGGGGTGCAGTAGCCGCACTGGAGAGCATCTTCCTCGACGATGGCCGAAAGGAGGGGATGCGTCGAGCCACCTTCCCCGAGTCCGCCAAGCGATTCGATTGTCGTGACGGCGCGCCCGTTGCACTCAGCGGCCAGCATCAGGCAGGAATAGACAGCTTTGCCGTCCAGATGGACCGTGCAGGCGCCGCACTCGCCGCGTCCGCAACCGTACTTGGTGCCGACGAGGCCAAGATCTTCGCGAAGGAGCAAAAGGAGCGTGCGATCGGGCGCGACCGACACTGATGTCGGAGAACCGTTGATCAGGATGGTGAGGTTGGCCCTTCTATCGGAGGACATGGGCGCGTATCGTACTACGCACCATTGGCCGATTGACAGATCCGGGAGGACGAAATGACCAACGAACTCAGCCGTCGCGATTGGCTCAAGGGTTTGGCGATCGGCGCTGCGGCGCTGACGTCCGGCCGGCTGTTTGGCGATGCGAATGCCCAGCCCCCGGCCAGCTTGGCCGCGCCCGCATCTGCCCCAACCGGCCCGTTCCGGTTGCCGCCGCTGCCATTTCCCGCCGCCGCGCTCGAGCCCCACATTGATGCCATGACGATGGAGATTCATCACGGCAAGCATCACGCCGCCTACGTCAACAATCTCAACAAGGCGCTGGTCGGCCACGCCGATCTGGCGGCGAAGTCGATCGAGGAGATCCTGATCGGACTCGACAGGGTCCCCGAAGCGATCCGGAGTGCGGTGCGCAACAACGGCGGCGGCCACTGCAACCACTCGCTCTTCTGGGCCTCGATGGCTCCCGGGAAAGGGGGCGCGCCGACCGGGAAGATGGCCGACCTCCTTTCGACACATTTGGGCGGTTTCGACAAGTTCAAGGAAGCGATGACGCAATCGGCCATGACCCGCTTCGGCAGCGGTTGGGCCTGGCTGGTTCAGAATGTCGATGGGAAGTTGGAGATCGTTTCGACCGCCAACCAGGATTCCCCACTGACCGATGGCAAGCGACCGATTATCGGCGTCGACGTGTGGGAGCACGCCTACTACCTGAAGTACCAGAACCGGCGCACCGACTACCTCACGGCCTGGTGGAACACGGTGGACTGGGGAACGGTCAGCGCGCGGCTGGCCTGAGAACGGCGGGATTGAGCGCACTCGCCAGGCCCATGGCGGCGAAGCCGGTGGCGGTGAGGCCATATTCGCCCCGGGCCGAGGACGGGTGCGCGCCAACCCCGATCAGCTGCGCCCGAGTCGGGTCGGCCAGCCAGCCGATCGCCCGGTCGAGCCAGTTATCGATGATCGGCTGACCGCCGCGTCGCGGATCACGGGCCAGAATCCATGGGACGCCCGCCATCTTTGAACTGGCCCACAGGTCCATCGGGGCCCACCAATACCCATGAAGCGCCATTCTCTTGATGCCGCTCGAGCCAGTCAGCCAGCGGTTGATGGCCGCCTGACAGGTCAGTCGCAGCGGCGTGTCGTGCGTCAGGTCGCGGGTCCAGACCAGCGCCTCGATGATGTAGAAGACATCGCCGAACCTGGTCGAATCGAGAATCTTCTGGTTCGGCGAATCGTGGGGATACAGGGCGACGCGGCCGTCCTCGAGAATCGTTGTGGCCAGCCAGGCGGCGGCCTTTTCCGCCGCGGTCGTGTAGCGGGCATCATCGGTCACCGCGCCGAGAACCATCAGGTTGCTGCACTGGGTGGCCGTGGCCACGCTGTATGGTCCCAAATAGTCCTTGCCCATCCACTTGCGATTGGGGAAGGCGCCGTCCGGCAGTTGCTCCGGAAGGATCACCCGGTCGGCGTAGCCACGAGCGGCTTCCAGCCACCGTTTGCCCCGTTCCTCCGAGGCCTCCGGTGCGGCGAGGGAAAGGACCAGCGCCATCGCGCCGACATCGGCCAGGTTGGTGCTGGAGGTGTCGCGCGCGATGTGAACACGGCAACTGTCCGGGCCGAAATAGCTGGCGGACCAGCCGCCCGAATCGTGCTGCTCCGCCGCGAAGCGATCGATGACGGTGAAGGCCGCCTCCCGCCAGAGGGGCTCGTCCAGGACGATTCCGGCTGACAGGATGCCGCGCACCGCGAAGGCCGACTGGTACCAGAGCCCCCACGACGACCAGCCACCGCCCCGTGGCTGGTGATCCATGAGATAGCCGGCCAGCCGCCGAAGGAGGGCGCGGGTCGTGTCGGCGGTAGCCGGCGGAAGCGAGCTGCTTTCGGGAACAATTGTGGGCATCGGTGGCACCGGCGCGAAAAGGAAGCCTAGCCACGACGGCGCCGGTCCCTCCACCTTGAGATCGCTGACCGCGAAACCGGCGCACGAGCGGGCGATGAACCGAACAGCCAGTCGCCCGGCCCTGGCCGGCAGGCTGAACGTGATCGTCCGACGTTCGCCCGGCTCCGTCACGATCGCGGCGGCCACCAGGCTGTCGTTGGCCACGACATCGACCGGCCCACGCGCATGGGCCGGATCGCCGAGCCCTATGGTGATGGTATACAGGCTGTCGGGTGGATCGACGGCCACGACCATGGTCGCGTCCTGCCCTTCAGTGAAACTTGCAAAAAGGAGATCGCCGCCACCGTCCACGAACCCGTCCCGCACGTTGCCATCGAACCAGGCGTAGCCAGGTGCGCGCGATTGGGCCCCGATGCGCACGGTCTTCGGTACCATCTGGCCCATGCCGGCATTGTCGAAATGTACCGGGAGCTTTCGTCGTCGGTTGGCCGGACTGATGAATGCCGTATCAGCCAGTTCGGGAACCGTATGTCCACCGGGCGGGCGCAGTGATCGTTCGACTTGAGCGGCCGCTGGAGGGGCCATCGTCATCATCCCGGAGAGCGCGAGAACGATGGCCGCTCCACCAAGCATCCGGAGGGGAGTTGGGCTACGGGTCTCGGATCGAATCGTCATCGTGGGGGGTAGAGAATCTCCGGATCGATGACCGCGGCAAGCCCGATCCCGGCGAATCCCGTGGCCGGGAAAGCGAAGACACCACCCGGCGAGGCAACATCGACCATGAACCCAAGCCGGGCGGCATTGACCGGTCGGTCGAGCCAGTCGACGAAGTCATGGATCCAGATGCCGCTGTCGCGCCGATTTCTGCTCGATTGCTGAAGGGCGGCGGAATCGGCCTGGGTCGAGTGGTGGTTGGCAAGCAGGGCCATCAGCGCCCCCTGTTTCGAGGCCTCCCACGGGTTCGAGGCCATCCACAATACCGCGTTGGTACGACTGCCACTCACTCCTCCCTGTCCCCACAGGAACCTCTCGAGCGCACCATCAAGGGCGGCGGCGAGCTGGGTGTCCGCCGTGTAATGTTTGACCCACGTGAGCCCCTCCATCACGTAGAAGAGGTCGCCGAATCTCTTCATTTGAAGATTCTCCGGCGCGGCTCGGTCATGATGATGGAAGGCGTAGCGCCCCCCGGCCACGAACCCCGTGAGAAGAAAGCGGGCCGCCCGCTCGGCCGCCTCGAGATATCGCACGTCACCCGTTGCGGCGTAAAGCGCCGAAAGGTTACTGGCCTGGACTCCGGTGGCCACGCTGTACGGGAATCGATGATCGACACCCATGAACTTCAGATTGACGAAGGCACCGTTCTCGAGCTGATTCGGCAGCACGATGGCGTCTGCGAAAAGGCGGCAGGCCGCCAGGTAGCGCGCGCGGCGTGGTTCGTCGGCATACGTCGAGCCCACCGCCAGCGCGAGGGCCGCCGAACCGACATCCGCCAGGTTGGCGCTGGGCGCAGCCGCCACTTCACGCGCCGCGGACGGACATCCGGCCCGTCCGAAATAAGTGGCGCTCCAGCTCCCCTCCGGCCGCTGTTCATCGACAAAACGGTCGAGGCACTCGTAGGCGGCCTCAGACAGGACCGGGTCGTTGAAGAGACGGGCCCCGGCAAGAAGCGTCCGGATGGCATAAGCCGACTGGTACCAGCTTCCGGCCATGGAGAAACACCCTTCGTTTGGTCGCGACGCCAGCAAGTAATCGCAGGCCTCACGGAGGAGGCGCCGTGCCACGGCGAGAGAGTCGGAGCGGCTCGGAACCTCGATGGCTGATGAGGCACCTGGCCGTTGGGAAATCGGTGCCGGATCGAAGAGAAGCGAGGTTAATCGCGAGCCGACCGGGGCATGAACGGTCAATCCAACGATTCCGAACGACCCGCAATCGACGCCACTCAGGCGGATCGAAAGGCGCCCGGCGACCGGTGTCGCCTCGAACTCGAGATCACGAAATTCACCGGCGCCCAGACGAATGTTCGACGCCACATCAAAGTCGGGCAACACCACATTGAATGGCCCGAGCGCCATCTTCTCATCCCCAAGGGTGAGGCGGAGCCGGCACGGGCCCGGAGAGTCAATCGAAATGGCGAAGGTGGCGTCACTCCCCTCGTACAGGTCGCCGGCGCCCGGACGGTCGAGCGAATTCTCGCGCCGGATCAGCCGGACCATGCCGCCCATCCAGGCCAGCACGGAACTCGGCGCTGATCCATCAATCGACCAGGCTTCATTCTTCCCCTGTCCGGGGATTCCAAAGTCGATCCAGAGCAGCCTCGTTCGTCCATCGGCCAGGGTATCCGGTGGGATCGCCGTGTCATGATGCGGGAGTTGGCTACGCCTGATCGGGCCGGGGTCCCCGGTGGCCTTCAGATGTCTGGTCGCGAGCGATGGCGTTGGCATCAGGCCCACCAAAAACAGGATCGCCAGGCTGATGAGAGTCGCCCGACCGGCGCGGCCAGTCCGGTTTATCGCGAACCAACGCCTGCGGCTTTGTGGAATCACTCGCCGTCGCCCCTCGCGCCGCCGTGGGGGCGGCCTGTCGAGTTGAGACCGAGGACGAACTTCAGTCCGGCGGCTGCCGATAGGCCGGCGAAGCCGGTGGCCACCAGGCCGTACTCACCACTCATCGCCGCCGGGCTTGCTCGAACCCCGATTCGCCGGCTCAATCGATCGTCGTCGAGCCATGACAGTTGCCGGTGCACCATCTCACGGAGCGATTCCGGCGCCGGTCGGCGCAGTCGTTCGCAGAGGAGCGCCGGAACTCCGGCCAGCTTGGAATCGGTCCAGAGGTCTCCCATCGGCCACCAATAGCCGTTCCTGGCCAGGACCCGCAGGCCCACCGGACCCTCGACCCAGCGGTCGAAGGCAAGGTCCACCTCGCGCCGCAATGCGTCGTCGGTGGTCCAGCCGGCCACGAACATCAACGCCTCCATCATGTAGTAGATGTCGCCGAACCGCGTCGATCCAACGAGTTGTGTCGTTGCCCGGTCGTGAGGCGCGAACGCGATCCGCCCGTCGTCTCGCACCTGCCGCGCCAGCCACTTCGCGGCCACCCCGGCGGCCGTGCGGTAGCGGTCGTCGCCCGTGATCTGGTGCAGCACCACCAGCGTCGAGATCTGCGTCCCCGTGGCCACCGAGTAGGGAAAGCGATAATCCTTGTTCTGCCACGTTCGATTCATGAAGCCTCCGTCGGGGAGCTGATTGGGCAGCGAAATCGAATCGGCATAGCGCACCAGCGCCGAGCGGTAACGAGAGCGTCGCGGCTCTTCGGCCCGCGGGACGGCCAGCGCAAGTGCCAGTGTCATCGAACCAATATCGGCCAGGTTGGCGCTTGCCGTATCGCCCGGGGCGCTGGAGCAGCCGTGGCGACTGTCATAGGCCGCGTGCCAGTTGCCGTTCGGCAGTTGCCCGGCCACGAAGTCATCCAGCAACTCGAAGGCCGCGTCGCGCCAGGCTGGTTCGTCAAGAAGTTCATCAGCCGACAGCAGCGCCCGGATCGGAAAAGAATTCTGGTACCAGGCGCCATGGAGACTGAAGCGTTTGTCGGAGAGCCTTTCTTCCATCAGGAACTCCGCATCGCGGCGGAGCTGGCGTTGGAGCCCCGCCCGATCGATGGTGAGCAGGCTGTCGACCGGCGGTATCGGCCCAAACGATGGATCACCTTCGGGAAAGATCGCGACCAGCCGCGCGCCGGCCGGCCCCTCAAGGCGCGCCCCGGCGATGGCGAACTGTTCGCAGGGGCCGGCTTTCAGGCGGAAGCTCACCCGGTCTCCCGCTGGATTGACCAGAAATTGCAGTTCACGCCGGGTGTCGGCCAGCGCCGTGATTCCTTCAGCGACCAGGGCCGTATCGATGTAGATGCTGATTGGGCCCGGCTGGCGTACTTGATCGCCGAGGTAAAGAGTCAGGCGGTAAAGCGAGTCGGGCGGCCAGACGCCGATCGAAAAGATGGCATCGCTCCCTGCTATCCCGTCGCGCAACCCGGGGTGCCGCTGATTGCGGTCGATGAAGTCGACAACGCGGCCGCCGGTCCATCCCATTCTGGGTTCGCGCGCGCCAACGCCCCAGAGGATGACGGTGCCGTCGGTGAAGCCACGGGGACCGAAGTCGAGATCGACGAGTGGTTCGAAGGCAGACACGGCGGGTGCGGCCAGTGAGCCCACGAGTGTCAGAACGATGCCGAGCCGATTACCCATGAATCGGCTCATGGCTTTCCGGTGGCCGGAACGGGAACAGGGACGGGCGGGAGCAGCACTGAGGGGTCAATCATCGCCGCCACGCTGATCCCGGCGAAGCCGGTGGCGACGAGACCATACTCGCCGTTCTTGCTGGCTGGAGGCGCCTGGATTCCCATGCGTTCCGAGAGGCCGGCATCGGCCATCCATGACAGACCCCGGATCATGATTTTCGAGGTCATGTTGTCGGAGCGACCCTCTTCGAGTCGGGCCAGCACATACAGGATGCCACCCATTTTCGAATCGCTCCAGAGGCTGCGCGACGACCACCAGTACCCTTCGCGGGAGACGGCAAGCAGCCCTCCCTCACCATGGAAGTAGCTTCTCAGCGCCTGCCGCATGGTCACCTGGGCCTCACGCCGCGGCGCGTAGCGTCCCGCCCATGTCAGCGCCTCGACGATGTAGAACAGATCGCCGAACGAGCTGGGCTGAACGATTTTCACGGTGCTCGTGTCATGGGGCGAAAAGACCACGCGCCCATCGGGGCGGATGCACGCCGCCAGCCAGAGGCCGGCCCGTTCCGCGGCCTCGAGATAGCGCGCCTCACCGGTCACCGCGCCGAGCGCCGCCAGGCTTGACGCCTGGCATGCGGTGGCCACGGAATAGGGGTGGGTGTACATGCGTCCCTGGTAGATCAGGTTTGGAAAGGCGCCGTCGGGTCGCTGGACCGGAAGAACCACGTTGTCCGCGTAGCGCCGGAGCGCTGCCAGGTATCGATCCCGGCGGTCCGGATCGGCCATGGGCGCTGCCAGGGCCACGACCAGCGTCATCGATCCGATGTCGGCCAGGTTGCTGCTGGTCGTATCCTGGTTGGCGGCGAGATGGCAGCCCGGTCGGCCAAAGTAGTTCGACAGCCAGCGTCCATCCGGTTTCTGCTCGGCCACGAACCGGTCAATCACCTGGAAGGCCGTGTCGCGAAAGGCGGCTTCGCCGAGGAGTGTGCTCGCCGCCAGCAATGTCCGCAGGGGATAGGCGTTCTGATACCAGGATCCGGCGTAGGAAAAGCCGCCGTCGGCCGGCGCCCAGCGCAGGAGGTACTGGCAGAACTTCCGGAGTATCTCCGGCGCCTCAGAGCGAGACACGATGGTAAGAGAGTCGGGCGGCGGCACCAGCCCGCGAGTCTCCGTAGCGGGAAACAGGTTTCGCAGGCGAGCCTCCGGTGGCCCGTAAACGACGGCCCCGGGCGTGGCCCAGGCCTGGCATCCCTCGCCCCGGAGTCGAAACGACAGCCACCCGTCTTCCGCCCGGACCTCGAAGACCGCCTCGATCGGCTCGCCCGGCCTCGTGACGACGTCATCCAGCACCACCTCATCGTTGGCCAGAATATCGATCGGGCCGCGCGCGGAATCGGGGTCGCCGAGCGTCAGGGCCACCTGGTACAGAGCGTCCGGCGGCTCAACCGCGATCACGAACCGGGCGTCCTCTCCTTCGACGAAATCACACAGGTACGGGCCCGAAATCCCGATTCGGCGCGTGATCTGTCGGACCATGCCGTCCATCCAACCGAACGAGGCATTGCGGGAGCGGGTCCCAAAGGCGATGCGTCGCCCGGCCGGCTGCTCGTCAGGTCCGAAATCGAACATGGCCAGGCGGGCCCGGCCATCGGGAAGCGTCTCATCCGGCTCGAGCACGAATGGCAGATTATAGGAGCCCGGGGCCCCCACGATGTCCTTGAAGACGACAGGACGCAGGGTTCCGGGACCGGCCCCTGCGATGGCGGGGATCAGGATCAGTGGTGCTGCACGGAGGAGAGCAACGAGTCGGTTCAAGATCGGAGGCATCCTTCAAGTGTATCGAAATCAGGGGCCGGACACCGCTTCAGGAGCGAAGTTTCGGCAATTCGCCGCTACGGAGTGAGTTTCTCCCTGCCATGCCGGACCAGGTAGTCGGCGATGGCGTTCCGATCCTCCAGTCCGAGATCCGGGTAGGATCTCATCTCAGCCTGCGGATCAATTGCGGCTGGATCGGGCAGATAGTCGACAATCCACCGGGCGCTCCGCCGGCCGCCGACCCCATCCAGAGAGGGCCCGACGCGTCCCCCGACGCCATCAAGTTGATGGCAGCCCACACACCCTTCGCGCAGAACCAGCCGCACGCCAACGGTATCCTCCGGTGCCGGTCGCATGGCCGCGCCATCTTTCAGCAGGTCCAGCCAGGCCATGACGACCGCCGCGTCCGGGTTGGACAACCGCGCCTCGCCTTCGCGCGTCCCCGGCGCCACGAACGTCGGATCGGAGAGGTGCGCGCGGATCCAGGTTGCATCGCGCGTCCACGAAGCGCCGACCAGTGGCGGTCCGGCCCCGAAGCCGTCTTCCCGGTGGCAGGAGGCGCAATCCCGTTGCCCGGCGATGATCGGCGCCGCCGCGGCGAAGAAGGGGGTACGGTTCTCCCTTCGCCAGGCAGCCTCGGGCGCGCCCCCAAGGTCCATGGCGCCGAGAAGCGTCAGCGCTCCGGCCGCCGCGAAAGCAAACAGGCTGCCGGCGAGAACCAGCCGGCGTGATCCGTACTTCCGACCGGCGCTCCGGTCCAGCCAGGGCAACAGAAACAGGAGCGCCGTGCCGATCCCCGGCAGCACCACCGTGCCGATGACCTCAAGCCTGCCCGGAAAATACTTCAGCAACTGGAACAGCCCGAGGAAGTACCACTCGGGCCGCGGAATGTAACTGGCATCGGTCGGGTCGGCCAGCGGTTCGAGCGGGGCCGGCCTCAGCATCGCGACGACAACCAGCGCCACGAATACCACCGCCATGGCGATGGCATCCCGGGCCGACTGCCTCGGATGAAACGTGTCGCCATCGATTTTCGGATCCCCATCGTACGATGGCGGACCGGACGAACCGTGCTTCTGCACCAGCGCCACATGCATCACGACAAGCCCGATGGCGATCAGCGGCAGGATCAAAACGTGAATGGCGTAGAACCGCGTCAGCGTCAGCGCTCCCAGATGCTCGCCGCCTCCCAGCACCCTGGCCAGGAACGACCCGATCAGCGGCACCGATTGCGCGATGTTCAACGTCACCTGCGTCGCCCAGTACGCCTTCTGATCCCACGGCAGGAGATAGCCGGTCAGGCCGAACGTCAGGACGAACAGGAGCAGCTTGACGCCGACAATCCAGTTCACTTCGCGCGGTTTCTTGTACGAGCCATAAACCACGACGCGAAGCAGATGCATCAACACCGCCACCACCATGAACGAGGCACCCCAGTGATGCAGCCCCCGAAGCAGTCGACCGCCGCTGATGGATGACTCCAGCCAGCGCAGGCTTTCGTGGGCATGATCCGGCGTGGGGGCGTAATAAACGGCGAGGAAAATCCCGGTCACGATCTGCGTCAGGAAAAGCATCAACGCGATCGATCCGAGCGTGTAGCTCCAGGGAAGTGCCGGCGGCACTCTCTTGTTCAGGAAGGCGCGCGCGCCGCTGATGAGTCCGGTACGGGAGTCGAGCCAGTCAATCACACGCATCGGCGAAGAATAACCGATACGGATCGTGGCGAAATCCCCCGGGGCCTGCTCCCGCGGCTGGCATCGCCTGGCGTGGGACGGGCGTGACGAACGGGGCAACGCTGCGCGAACGATCTATCTTGTCCGGTTGAGTCGCTCGGACACCGGTGCATCGTCGACGGTGCGAGTGTGCGGGGGCGCTGAGCCCGGCCGAGCACTCGTTCTACGCCAATCCCTTCACGAACAGTACGCCGCCCTCGAACCGCGTCTCCAGGGGCTTGAGCGGCTTTGGTGGCGGACCGGCGACGACGGTGCCTTGCGCGTCATAGGCGCCGCCGTGGCAGGGGCATAGAAATTTCTCCTGTTGGGCATCCCATTGCACACCGCACCCCAGGTGCGTGCAGGTGGATGACAGCACGCGCAGTTTTTCGTCGGCAGTCCTGGTGACGAAGACGACCCCCTGGGCGCTTCCCTTGAACCAGCCATCCGAGCGCCGGTACGACACGACATAGGCGCGCGGACCTCGGATACGGTCAGGGTCGATCTCGGCGACGCGGATCCACTGTTCCTCGGAACTTTCAAAGGCCGGGCAGAGGAAGGTATTCAGTCCGATCCCGGTGACCGTCGCGCCGATCGCGCTTCCGAGCGCCACCGACAGCCGTGAGAGAAACTTGCGGCGCGAGTCGCGGAACGGACGAAACGGGTCTTTGTCGCCGCTCATCGCATCCCCCGGGGCCCGTGCCACGCCGTCATGGCGCTAGTACGCCGCGATTTTTCGTATCGCCGCCAGCACGTCCTCCGCCTGCGGCAGGATTTCGTCCTCGATTGGCGGCGAGTAGGCAACCGGCGTATCCATGGCCCCGATCCGCAGCACCGGTGCATCCAGGTGTTCGAACATCTCCTCGCCGATACGGGCGGCCACCTCGGCGCCAAAGCCCCATGAGAGCTGATCTTCGTGAGCCACGATGATGCGGCCGGTCTTCCGGAGCGAAGCGTACACCGCCTCCTTGTCCCACGGCACGAGGCTGCGCAGGTCGATGACTTCGACATCGAGCCCATCTTCCTCCGCGGCCTTTTCGGCGGCCAGCGTCGATCGGCGGACCAGTGAGCCATAGGTGACGACCGTGATGTCGCTGCCAGGCCGGACCAGCCTGGCCTTGCCGAACGGAATCATGTAGTCCGGTCCCGGATAGACGGACTTGGAGTAGGGCTGGCGGTACAGCGTCTTCGGTTCGAGAAAGAGAACCGGGTCGTCGCATCGGATCGACGTGCGCAGGAGCCCGGCCGCGTCGGCGCCGTTGGAGGGCATCACGATTCGAAGGCCCGTGCAGTGGGCGAAAATCGATTCACCTGACTGGCTGTGGTAGACCGAGCCTCCCTGCAGATAGCCACCGGTCGGCACGCGCATCACCACGGGCGAGCTGAAGTTGTTGTTGGAGCGCCAGCGCATCATGGCCAGCTCGTTCCGGATCTGCATCATGGCCGGCCAGATGTAATCGAAGAACTGAATTTCGACCACCGGCTTCAATCCGCGCGTGGCGAGGCCCACCGCACGCCCGACGATGTTGGCTTCGGCCAGCGGACTGTTGTAAACGCGGTTTCCGCCGAAACGCCGCTGAAGGCCGTGCGTCAGCTTGAACACGCCCCCTTTGCCGGCCACTTCCTTGAGCATCTCTTCAACGGTGGCATCCGCCACATCCTCCCCGAAGACCAGGATCCGTGGGTCATGGGCCAGTTCGTCGTGCAGGCACTTGTTGATGTTGTCGACCATCGACACCGGCTCTCCCTGGGGGTGGCCGGGGTGGTCGAAGTCGGATCCGGTCGGGTCGACGTCGGGTGAGTAAAGGAACATCGGGGCCGAGCCGAGCGCCGGCTTCGGCGCGGCGATGGCCTCCTCGACGGCCGCGTTGATCTGGTCATCCACCGATGCCTTCAGGCTTTCCAGTTCCTCCGCCGTCAGGATGCCCCGCTCAACAAGGTAGCGGGGGAAGGTGATCAGGCAGTCTTGCTTCGCCTCCTCCTCGCGCTCGAGCTTTGGACGATAGGCGGCCTGATCGTCCGACATCGAATGACTGTACGGACGTGTGCAGGTGGCGTGCACGAACGCCGGCCCCCGGCGCGCGCGGCAGTAATCGACCGCCTGCGAGATCGCTTCGTATGATTCAATTGGATCGTTGCCGTTGCACTTGATCCGAAAGAGGCCGGCAAAGCCCGAGACGGTCTGGCTCCAATCGCCGCCCGGCGTCTGAACGGTTGAGGGCACCGAGATGGCATAGCCGTTGTCCTCAAGCATGAAGATGACCGGAAGCGCGAGGACGCAGGCCGTGTTCAGGGCTTCCCAGAATTCACCCTGACTGGCGGTGCCATCGCCGAGCGACACGTAGACGACTTCATCCTTCTGAAACTTCGTCTCGCGATCGGGAATTTCGGTGATCAGACGGTAGCGCATCCCCGCCTCGGCGCAACCAACCGCCTGCAGCAGCTGCGTTCCGGTCGGGCTCGACTGGCTGACCAGATTCCATTGCTTGTGGCCCCAATGGCTCGGCATCTGCCGACCGCCGGAAGCCGGATCGTCGGCCGCGGCCACCGACTGGTAGAGCATCTCGGTCGGGGTGACGCCGATGGCCAGACAGAGCGCCCGATCGCGGTAATAGGGATAGAACCAGTCGTAGCCACCCTTCATGCAGAGGCCGGTGGCCACGAGAAACGCCTCGTGGCCGGCGCCGGAGATCTGGAAGTAGGTCTGGTTCTGCTTCTTGAGCCGGATCTCCGCGTCATCGAGGCGGCGCGACAGGTACATCGTGCGATACACGCCGACGAGCTGCTCGGCTGTCAGCGCAGTAGCTGGCTTCGTCCTGGTACTGCTGGCACGCGCCATCATCAGACTCCAGCGCCAAAGGGAAACGAGGGGAAATCACCCACGAGTTTACAAGGCCACTAATTTACCCCGGTGCCCGACCTTTGGGCAAGCCGAGTCCTCCTGTGCCCCCCTTGGCCGGCTCCTCCCCAGGCCGATTTGGCTTGGTGGACCGTGCATCACCCGCTACCATTCGACGACCCGGACGCGGATCTCCTGAATGGAGCCAGCGCTGATTGATTCCCGCGAGGAGGTCGACACCGATGCGTTGCATGCCCGTTCGCGGCCCCATTCTGGCCGCCTTGATTGTCCTCACTCAAATTGCCATTCAAGGTCCGGCATCCCTGTCGTCCCTGTCACCGTTTTTCCCCGGCATGGCGCAAGCCGCATCGATCCTGCCCCCCGATTTCATCGAAACGGAACTCGGCGCCGGCTACGGCACCCTGACCGGCTTTGTGCTGCTGCCGGATGGGCGGGCGTTGCTGACGGAAAAGGGGGGGCGCATTCGGATCCGGGCGGTGAGCGGTGCCCTCGATACTGCCCTCGTCGTCGGCAATGTACACACGGTCGGCGAGGCAGGAGTTTCCGGCATCGCGGTCGATCCTGGCTGGCCGGCAAAACCGTACATCTACATTCACTACAATCGCAATGCCCCGCGAAATCTGATTATCGCCCGCTATCGCGCCACCGGCGATCTCACCAATCCCAATAGCGTCAACATGACTCTTGCCGATCCCTACATCATTCTCCAGATCGACGACAGCTTTTCAAATCACAATGGTGGATCACTTGAGTTCGGTCCGTCCGGGCTGTTCTACGCATCACTGGGCGACGACGTCCTGTCGTGCGTGGCCCAGGATTCAACCTTGCTGAAGGGGTGCATTGTCCGCCTCGCGCTGGACGGCCTGCCGGAAACGGGGAGCGGCCCTGCGCCCCGGGGATTGTTGGTACCGCCGGGCAATCCGTTCGCCCCCGACACCACCGGCGCCGAACTCGTCTGGTGTTTCGGCCTGCGCAACCCGTTCCGGTTTTCGATCGATCCGTATACCGAGCATCTCTTCATCGGCGATGTCGGCGGCAACTCGTGGGAAGAGGTTGATATCGCCCGGGGCGGCGAGAACTTCGGCTGGCCAATCCTGGAGGCCGAGGTGCCGACGGGTGTCGGCTGTTTCCAGCCACTTCCACTCTTTAAATCTCCGATCCTGTCGTACTTCCACGAAACCAGCGATCCGACCGGCGGCGTCGGCTTCTACGCAATCATTGGCGGCCCGGTCTATCGGGGTGGGCCGATCCCGCAGCGCTTCCCGCTGGAGTATGAGGGTACCTACTTTTATTCCGACGTTCAGAAGGGCTGGATCCGCAGCGCCCGGGACAGCGCGGAGGTCTGGGTTCCCAATCTGATCTCCGGCCAGCCCGACTCGGTGAACTGGGCCAAGGGCCTTGGCTTCGTCACCGATCTCCGGCAGGGATCGGACGGCGCCCTCTATTACACAACCTACAACGGAGCCTTTCGCAGGATCAGCTACACGCTGCCGGTGTCCGGGAACCCGGAGGTCCCGAAGGCATTGCCCGCCCACCAGCCTTCGCTTGCCCGCCCAAATCCATTTCAGGCCGGCAACACGACGCACTTTACGGGAATGACCGGTCGTCTCTCGGTCTTCGACACGATGGGCCGCCTGGTACGCCGACTCGAGAAGCCCGAATGGGACGGCCTGGATAACGCCGGCAATCGCGTCTCACCCGGCCCCTACTGGGTCGTCTCCAGCGCCGGAGAACGGCTGAAGACGATGGTGGTTCGGTAGGCAAGGTAATGCGGGCCGACCGACGCAAGGTAGAGACGAGCTAGCGAATCACCACGAACCGCCCCCGGCACGCCCCTCCCAGCTCAACACATCTCCCTCCGGCACATCAGCAATCCCCAGCCGGCGCATCATGTGAATGACCTGCGAGCGGTGGTGCATGCTGTGAGTCAGTATGTGGGCGATGGCGCCGCCGAAGCTTTTTTCGGTGGGCGGGTCGTCGAACGTGTCGATCCAGTGCTCGTCCCAGCCGTTCCGGGTGGCGACGGATCGGGCCAGCGTTGCCAGACCGGGGCCGGCGCAGGCGAGACGCCCCAGCAGGCCTTCGATCGACTGATCCGTCGACAGTTCGTCCCGGTTCGCGGGCGATATCCGCCCGGCCATCAATCCCGACCAGATCTCCATGTTTCGAATGATGTGATGAAATGTGGCCCGCAACGTTCGAAGCCCGATGTCGAAGTCGCGATCCAGTTGTTCGTCCGCCAGTTCACGGCAGCAAATCAGGAGTTCGCGAGTCGTCCAACGATCGTGTTCGAGAAGTCGGTCCAGAAGGTCCATCTACTCCCCGGACTCACCCGTCCCCGACAGCAGGGCCTCGACCTGCTCCGCCATTGCCACCGAGTCGCCAGGTCGATATCCCTGGCTGGTCCAGGTCACGCGGCCGGAGCTGTCCAGAAGCATGGAGGTGGGGAAGGCGTTCGCCTGGAAACGGCGGCGCAGGCTGCCGTCCAGATCGGTCAGCACCGGAAATGTCAGCTTCCGGGCCCGGACGAAGGGCGCCACCCTCGCCACATCGGTCGGGGAGTCACCGTTGATCGACAGGATGGTGAGGCCTCGCGCGCCGAATTGCTCCTGAAGTTTCTGCATCTCCGGCAACTCCTTGAGGCAGGGTTTGCACCAGAGGGCCCAGAAGTTGATGAGCACCGGGCCCTTTGCGATCAGGCGGTGAAGCGATACCGACTCACCGGTCACCGTGCGGGCCTCGAGCGGCGGCACGCAGATAAGTGTCGTCGCCAGAGGCCCGGGGGAGGGGGGAGCGTCAATTGAATCCGCCGCGACGATTGGCGGCGGAATCTCGAGGCCGGCGGTGCCTCCATTCGCCACACCATGGCCAATGATTCCCAGGATCAACGCCGCTCCGAGCAACAGCCTTGCCTGCCGGTCAGTCGTTTTTCCATGCGCCGCCGTCAATGCCTTCGTTACCATCGACGATACTGGCAACTTGACCACCTCCCCACGATTGACCCATGACCAGCCCAGCGGCGCCCTGGCCTGCCGGAGTTCGGCACGATGCACGATCAGCTCCAGCCGGCGATTCATGATCGCATGCCGTGCGCGGCCGGTCGTCCCCACGAACTTGATTCCCGGCGCGATCTCGCGGCCAAGCAGAGACGCGAGTTCCGATTCATCACCCAGCTCCCACGCAGGCAGTTCCCACAGCCCTGGCATGAGCCGCGCGGATTCGGGGCGTCGGCGCATCAGTACCCGCCCATTTGATTCGATGACCGCCACCTGCCACCGTTCGTCCTGCGTCTTCTGCTTTGGGGGTGCGGCGGGGTGGGCGGCCACGACACCCAGGCGATGTGCGCGGCAATGCGGCGTCACGGGGCAGTCGTCGCAGCGAGGCGATGTCGGCGTGCAGACCGTGGCGCCCAGTTCCATGATCGCTTGGTTGAAATCGCCCGGCTCCTCGGGGGAAATCAGCTGATCCGCCTCGGCCTGGACCGCTCGCTTCAGTATCGGTGACCTGGAATGTCCCGGTAGAGCACGCAACCGGGAGATGACCCGGATGACGTTGCCATCAACCACGGCCATCGGCTGTCCATGAACGATCGACAGGATGGCGGCGGTTGAGTAGTCGCCGAAGCCGGGCAGCGCCCGAACCGCCTCCCGGTCACGGGGAAACCGGCCGCCGTGAGTGGTCATCACGATCGAGGCGGCCGCATGCAGGTTGCGAGCCCGCCTGTAGTAGCCAAGCCCGCTCCATGAAGCCAGCACCGCCTCGAGCGGCGCGCCTGCCATCCTGGCAATCGTGGGGAAGTCGCGCAGGAAGCTCTCGTAGCGGGGGAGGACCGTGGCTACCGTTGTCTGCTGCAGCATCATCTCCGAAACCCAGATACGCCAGGCCGTACGGTTTCTCCGCCAGGGGAGATCGCGGCCGACCCGTCGATACCAGGTCAGGAGGGCCCGGCGAAACGGGGCGGGCCGGATGGAGTCGTCGGTGGGGGCGAGCATGGTGCAAAGTCTAGCGGAATCCGTCGAGGCAAATGGGCGGCTGCCTTTGATGTTTTTACCGGAAGTAGAATTTCCTTGTGGTACCCGCCACCCGGGTGCTAGCTTTTCCGGACGCAAGGAAGGAGGTGGTCCTTTGAGTAAAATCAACAGACCTGCGAGGTGCCTGGTTAGCTAGGAACCGACTCCAAGTGCAAGTGGGTTGGCTTTGGTCGGTTTCCGGCTAAGTCCCAGCCCGGCACCAGACCCGCGAGTCTTTGACCTGGTCAGTCGAAGCGGCGAATGCCGTCAACGCTCGCGGGTTTTTTATTGCCCGCTGGTCCCTGGTCGCCCGCCGGCGCTAACCAGCCGGCTGAGCAATTCCGAGCGATCACTCGCCCTCATCAAGGCTGTTCCGATCAGGGCCGCATCGGCATACCCGATGAGCCGGGCCACGCCGGCTTCGCTCTCCACGCCCGACTCACTCACAACGACGATCTTGTCTGGAAGGCCGGGCACCAGCCGAAGCGTGGTTTCCACATCGATCCGAAAAGTATTCAGGTCACGATTGTTGATTCCCACGACTCTCGCACCCGCTTCAAGCGCCTGATCCCGCTCGCGTTCGTCGTGGATTTCAACCAGCGGTTCCATACCGAGCGCGCGTGCCTCCGCCAGAAATCGTTGCAGGGTCTTTCGATCCAGGATGGCCGCGATCAGCAGGACTGAATCAGCGCCGGCGGCGCGCGCCTCGTAAATCTGACGTTCATCGATCACGAAGTCCTTGCGCAGCACCGGCAACTCAACTGATTTCGCCACCCCACGCAAGTCCTCCAGCGATCCACGGAAAAAATCGACGTCTGTCAACACTGAAATGGCAGCCGCGCCCCCCTCGGCATAGGCCAGGGCGATGGAAATTGGATCGAAGTCACCTGTCAGGAGCCCCGCGCTCGGCGAGGCCTGTTTGACCTCCGCGATGATGGACACCGTCGATCGGCCGGCTCCGAGCGCTGCGGCAAAATTTCGGGATGTCTTGCCGAGTTTGTCCGGATCAATGGGCTGGATGGCGCGGATTTCCTCACGCTTTCGGCGAACGATGTCGTCAAGAATCATTGTCAGCTGGCATCATGGTCCGGGTTGCCTCACGGTAAATTGTTTTAAAATAACGCCTTGCGGTGATTGTAGCCTGTCTGGGGAGCAAAGATTGCCGGGCCGGACAAGGGAGAATCCGGTGTGCAAGAATGTCAAATACACCGCCGGACCCCCGTCAGGCCTCAGAAATATGGCCAAAAGGTTGG
>Ga0163152_10003244_pt1 | contig 21439 bp, 21 predicted proteins | sample OliLakLV19MP8IB2_FD_148635 | JGI IMG/M metagenome (GOLD analysis project Ga0163152, IMG submission 148635) | Freshwater microbial mat bacterial communities from Lake Vanda, McMurdo Dry Valleys, Antarctica - Oligotrophic Lake LV.19.MP8.IB-2 | ecosystem: Environmental > Aquatic > Freshwater >...
ACGGCGGCACGGGCGCATCCGCTTCGTTGTTCACTCGGTCAGAGGCCGCTTTGGGCATCTTCCCTCGTTCGCGCCTCGCGGCTACACCCGTGGCGCTCGTCGCTATATGTATCCTATCCAACCATCCCCTCAGTATTCCCCGGCTGCCGCCGGTGATCAAGATCACTTTTTTCACACAGAAAAACTAACCCGGAGGACAGGATTAGAAAGCGATTTAATGGGGAGGGTATTCATTCGGGCGTGATTAAATGCGGATGATTACTGACGGACCGCGGTTCTGTGAACCGCAGCAGTGCGCAAAACCTGAACGCAAGGAACCTCCCACAACCCCGACAGTTGTCATCGGCTGCGGCTGATCGGGGACGATACAGCCGCGGTCCGCGGCCTCACCCGTTTTTAATCGCGTCCTAGTCATTCCCAGAAAGCCCTGAAAGCTCGCGCATTGGATTGTTGATTGCGCACGGTCGCCAAGTTTGGAAGATAGCAGGCAGTGAGAGAACAATTGCGATGCTGGGCGGAAATTGACCTGAACGCGTTGCGGGAAAATCTGCTTTGGATACGTGAGCAGGTCGGACCGAGGGTCAAAATCATGACGGTGGTCAAGGCCGATGCCTATGGTCATGGATTGAAACAGATCGCGGCCCTGCTGATGCAGAGCGGCACCGACATGTTTGGAGTGGCCAACCTCAATGAAGCCCGGGTCATCCGCAACATCGGTCCCGGCTGGCCGGTGTTGATGCTCGGTCCAAGCCTCCCTTCGGAGCGGGAAACCGTGGTCCGCGACCATGTGATTCCCACCATCAGCAGTCTGGAAGAGGCGGCTGAATTTGCGCTTCTGGCGAAACGGGGCAAAACTGTTTCCGTTCATGTGAAGGTGGACACCGGGATGGGACGGCTGGGGGTGCGAAGCAGCGAGGCATTTCATCTAATTCAAACCCTGAGCGGAAACGCGGCGTTACGCCTTGACGGACTTTACACCCACTTTTCCTCGGTGGAAGACGACCCCGATGCCTCGGACGAACAGGAACGGCTCTTCGAGGATTTATTATTGGAGATTCGCAACGCGGGAATTGAAATTCCTTTGATTCACATCAGCAACAGCGGCGGTGTTTTACTCCAGAAAAACCGTCTGAATCTCAACCTGGTCCGGCCTGGGCTTTTAGTCTATGGCATTTTGCCTCCGGGGACGAGAGATCTTGAATCCAGGATTACAAACCGGGTGCGCCCTGTGCTTTCGTTCAAATGCCGGGTTGGGTTTCTGAAAACAATTTCCAAAGGAACCGCCCTGAGCTACGGAAAAACCTTCGTCGCCCGGAACGAAATGCGCGTGGCCACCGTCACCGCCGGGTACGGGGACGGATTTCTGAGATCAGGCAGCAACCGTTCCCAGGTGTTGATAGGAGGCAGGCGTTGCGCTGTGCTCGGACGGATCACCATGGACCAGACCTTGGTCGATGTCACCCAGGCCGGTCCGGTAAGTGAAGGCGACGAAGTCGTGATGATCGGGCGCCAAGAAAATGAAGAAATCACCGCCGGAGAACTGGCAGTCTGGTGCGGCACAATCCCTTGGGAGGTGCTAACCGCGATCACTTATCGGGTTCCACGAGTTTATCGCGGAAGCCAGGCGTCTTAACCAACATGCAACTCCGGATTTTGAGAATGTTTCTGGGGCTCGCAGCTTTGGCCTGGGGTGTGTCTGTGCTTGGAATTTTTCTCAGCTGGTCGACGGCTCTGGAGGTATTGCAGGATTTGGGTGCCAAACAAATCGTTTACGACAGGATGCTGGACTATTGGCTGCGCATGACGGCGGGAGCTTTCGCGTCGATTGGCTGCTGGTATTTGGTGCTGATGATCCAGCCGCAAAAATTTTACCAGGCCATACCGTGGTCCGGCGGATTGATGCTGGTGGAGGGTGTCATCCTGCTCGTGCATGGATTGCGACTTTCGCTGCCGCCCTTTCCATTCTATGCCGATACGGCGGCCTGTCTATTCGGCGGAGGAGCAATACTTTATCTGGCAAAATATGCACGACCGGTTCAGCAGCCGACTCCCACGCCGGGTTGAACCCGATTCTTTACGATTGTTCCCGGAGCACGGGGTCGAGGAACGCCGTTTGCGCATATTTCGCAGAGCCCTTTTCATTTTGAAAACAGGCCCTAAATTGAGAATCGCTTGACCGCCGAAAATTCCAACCTGCCTCCGATCAGAGGAAGAGGCACCAGCCTGAATCCAACGAACCGGTTTGTCCGCATCGAATTAAGCCGTTTTGAGGATTACGATCCGACTCAGGATGCGGCTCCAAAAACCGAATTCTTTGAGGACAACACTTCGACCATCATTGCTTCAAACCAAAGTCCGGACGTCGGTTTTGAGCGTAGCATCAACCCGTACCGGGGCTGTGAACATGGCTGTGTTTATTGTTATGCCCGCCCGGCACACGAGTATCTGGGGTTTCGTTCAGGAATCGATTTCGAGACAAAAATCATGGTCAAAAGCAAGGCTCCCGAGCTTTTGCGACGTGAGCTCTCGGTGCCGGGCTGGAAACCGCAAATGCTGGCGATGAGCGGGGTCACAGATTGTTATCAACCTGCGGAAAGGAAATTAAAACTGACACGCGCCTGTCTCGAAGTCCTGCTGGAATTCAGGAACCCGGTGGGGATCATCACCAAGAACCACCTCGTCACGCGTGACCTCGACATTTTGAAACAACTGGCCGGTTTTGACGCCGTGATGGTGCACTTTTCGATCACCAGCCTGGACCCGGAATTGAGCGCCAGGATGGAACCGCGCGCGTCGTCGCCGTCGTTTCGGCTGGCGGCAATACGGGAGCTGAGCCGGGCCGGGATACCTGTCGGGATAATGGCGGCTCCGATGATTCCCGGTCTCACCGACCATGAACTTCCAGCGATTTTAAAAGCCGCGGCCGAGGCCGGGGCCAGGACGGCCGGTTACGTTCCGCTGAGGCTGCCGTTTGAAAACAAGGATTTGTTCGAGAACTGGTTGTCGGAACATTTTCCCGACAGAAAAGAAAAGGTTTTGAATCAGATCCGATCCTTTCGCGGCGGAAAATTGAACGATGGAAATTTCGTCAGCCGGATGCGGGGCCAGGGACCGGTTGCCGCGCAGCTGTCGCAGATTTTTGAGGTGCACTGCCGGCGTCTCGGACTGAACGCAAGGGAGGTTGTCTTAAGCACGCTCCATTTTCGACGGCCAGGAGGAGAACAGCTTTCGTTGTTTTAGGTCCGCCTGCGGAAGGATGATCAAAGTTCGTTGGAAACCTCGACGCCGACCAGGCAGACATCATCCACGAATTTGTGGCTGACAGAAAACTCTTTGATGTCTTTCAACAGCAAGTCAAAAAGGTCCGTGCAAGACCGGGATGAATTTTCGCGAACCGCTTGCAGCAGCATCTCCTGGTTGAATTGAGTTTCGTTTGCACCTTCGATTTCAAAAAGGCCGTCGGTAAAAAGCATCACCAGGTCCCCCGGGGTCACTTTCTTGGAATAAACGGTGTAGGTGCTGTTGGGAAAAAGGCCGAGGGCCGGATTCGGCTTGCCCCCCTGGTGGTCCAGCATTTCAACCTGGCCGGATTTCCGGTTGAGCAGGAACGGTTTGGGATGACCAGCGTTGGAATAATGGAATAGTTTCTGTTCCAGGTCGATCACCAGATAGAAAGCGGTGGTGAACAACGGGGTGCCTGTTTGTTGCAGGATGGCGCGCAGATCCTTGTTAATGCTGGCCAGCATCAATCCCGGATCTGAAGCCACCGGACGCAGCTCCTCCACCAGGCCGCGGACCATGGCGGTGACCAGGGCAGACCTCACCCCGTGACCCATGACGTCGCAGATGAACACGCCAGCCTTATGATCTGACAGGGGATGAACATTGAAGAAATCACCTCCGACCTCTCCGGTCGGGTGGTAACGATGGCAGAACCGCAGTAATGATTTTTCGACCGGGTTGCCCTTTGGAAAGGAGGGGTATTGCTGGGGAAGGATCGCCTGCTGGATTTCATGCGCCATGCGGAGGTCGTCCTCCATCATCTCATTCTTTTTGCGCAATTCCTCCTGGCTTCGCGCCAGTTTTTCGTTGGCCCGCCTCTCCCTTTCCTCGGCCTCTTTCCGTTCGGTGATGTCCCAAAAAATTCCCTGAAGTCCGATGATTTTTCCGCTGGCGTTGCGTAGAGGGGTTTTCACGACCTGGACATAACGTTTTCCGCCGCCGGATAGCTGGGAGTACTCCTCCACCGCTTCAAACAGTTTTCCGGTCTGCATCACCACACGGTCGTCGCGTTGATATTTCACCGCCAGTTCGGGAGGGAAAAAATCGAAATCGGTCTTGTTGACGATTTCGTCCAGCGGTTTTTGCAACGTGTCGCAGAATCTCTGGTTGGCGAAGGTGAACCGCTCGTTGAGATCTTTGCGAAAAATATTCTGTGGCAGTGTCTCGACCAGCGAATGATACAACGCCTCCGAATTCCTCAGGTCGGCCTGGACCTGCTTGCGATCCGTGATGTCCTCCGCCGTCCCCTCGTAATGGACGAGTTCGTTCTTTTCATTCCGGACCGCCCTGACGTTTTCCGAAATCCAGATGACAGTTCCGTCCTTGCGGTAAATCTTGGACTCGAAATTGGTGACCACGTCGTTTTCCTGCATGGCCTTGATAAACTCCAGACGCCGGTCGGGGTCCACATAGAGGAGACGTCCGATGTCGGTCAGTGTGTCGATCAGCTCCTCCGGGGTGGCATATCCGTAAATTCGGGTCAATGCGGGGTTGGCGCTCAGGTAACAGCCCTCCGGTGTGGTCTGGAAGATGCCTTCGACGGCGTTTTCGAAGATGATTCGGTATTTTTCCTGGGCTTTGAGCAGGGCGGCCTTGGCTTCGGTCCGTTCAATGGAATAAACGATCGCACGCGTCAGAAGCTGGGAGTTGACCCTGCCCTTGACCAAGTAATCCTGGGCACCGGCATGGACGGCGTTGACGGCGATCCTCTCGTCATCGAGTCCGCTTAGGACGATGATCGGTATTGAGGGATACTCGTCCTGCACGCTGTGGAAAGTGTCCAGACCCGAGCTGTCTGAGAGGGAGAGATCGAGAAGCAGCACATGGATGTCTTCTTTGGCGAGACGTTCCAGTCCGCCTTTGAGCGATTCCGAGGTGTGAAGGTCAAACTGGACGATGGTGGAACGCTGAAGCATGCGCCGGAGAAAAAAGACGTCATCCGGGTTGTCCTCAATCAGCAATACACGAATTGTTTGGATCTGCATTTCGACTAATACCGGGCCATCATTCATCTGTAATCCAAGGGCCGCAACATCCAATTTTTTCCAGTTTGATCACAGTCCCTGCTGATTCGCGGCCCCTGGTTTTTCAGCATGCCATTCCTTTGAAAATATTACAATTGTGAGCGTATCCGGTTCGCCAGCCATTCCCTGATCCGCGTCGGAATGGATCGGTTTTTCCACGCCTGGTATGAAACCGGCAGGGACAACCTTTTGTCGGCTTCAAAGGTTCGAATCTGTTCTGCGGCGAATTCCCTGGAATAAACGTTGAGGTTGGCCTCGTCATTCAACCGGAAAGAGCGGTTGTCGAAATTGGCCGAACCGACCGAGACCCAGACGTCATCCACCACCATCACCTTGCAATGGTACATGGCAGGCTGGTACTCGTATATTTTGACTCCGGCGGCGAGCAGCCGGCCCCAGGAGGAACGCGAAGCCCTGCGGACCACGATCACATCGGTTTTGGCCCCTGGCAGGATGATCTCCACCTCCACCCCTCTTTTGCGTGCCTGGACCAGTGCTTCGATGGAGATTTTGTCCGGGACAAAATATGCCGCAGAGAGCCGGATATGTTTTCGAGCTGCGGCTATTGAAAGCAGATACATTACCTCCACGCTTTCGCTGCCCTCGCGGGGTGAACTCTGAAAAACCTGTGCCAGATGGTGGCCGGCCGGTTCCAGGGCGGGAAAATAATCCTCGCCATGGAGGACTTCGGCCCGGCTTTTCATCCAGTTGTCGACGAATGCCGCCTGCATCTGGCTCACCGCAGGGCCTTCCAGTTTGAAATGAGAATCCCGCCAATGTTCCTCGTCCTGGCTGTTTCCCCCCCAGACATCAGCCACACCAGCACCACCGGTGAACCCCACCTTTCCATCAATGACCAGCAGTTTGCGATGGGTGCGGATGTTTAATCTCCCGATGTCCCACCATTTGAGCGGGTGATAGATTTCGACCTGGACGCCGGACTGGCTCCCGATGTCCCACCATTTGAGCGGGTGATAGATTTCGACCTGGACGCCGGACTGGCGCATTTGTTTGATATAAACTGGGTCCATCCTGGAGGTCCCCATCCAATCCAGGATCACATGAACCTTGATCCCTGCGAGAGCCCGTTCGGAGAGGGCATCAGCGAATTGCTGCCCGATCTGGCCTGACCAGTAGATATAGGTTTCGAACGTGATCGATTTTTTGGCCTTGCGGATCTCATCCAGCATCACCGGGAAAAACTGATCCCCATTGATCAGGGCCGTGGCCTTGTTTCCTTCAATCACCCCGGGGCCCAGCAACACGCTGACCGTGCGCAGGAACTGTGGATCGTCCACCGGATAGAGGGAGGAAATCTGATACTTGAGCTTCTGCCCGTGAATTGCCGCGCAGCCGCTCGCGACCAGCGCGAGCAAGCAGAGGCAACATGTTCTCAGAAGTTTTTTCATCTTGGCCGGGTGCGATGCGCCACGGATTTAGCAAAGAAGACCAAAAATTCCAACGATTCGTTCACTTAATTCACAGACGACCTCATTTGACCCGGGTGGGCATGAAGTTGTTTTTTGCATCAACGCTAAAGAAAAATCGAGAATCTAACGATGAATCAGAAGTGAACCTCAGACCCACAGACCGGGCGGCATGGAACGAGAACGTGGCCTGCATGGCAATCACTCAAAACGCGCGGATTGACCGGTCGTCGGCAAACCTCATCCCGTTTTGGTACCTGAAACTGGAGCATCCAAGAAAGGCATGTGATGATTTCTGACCCTGACAAAAACTCCGTGGCGCTCTCAACCGAGGTCAAACCGGAAGTGACGTCCCTCACGGTGCCGGTCCCGAGCCTCTCCTCCTTGCGCAAACTTTTTGCCCACCTGGAGATGATCTCGCTCAAAGAAAAAGGCCGGCTACCGGTGTTTACGGGATCTCAAACTTCAGAGATCCATGGCAACCGTCCGCCCCATCCCAGCTGTCTCGAAGCGCCGGGATGTTTCACGACTTTGGACGGTGTGGCGCTCCAGGTATTGAAGAGTTCCCAGGCTGCGAACGACTTGGTGATCGCGCGGATCGAGGCTATGCAGCTTTTGATTCTCATCAACCGCTGGCCGGTGATACGCCGGATGTGGATCGACCTCATCCCCGATTTCAAACTGACGATGCTCCAGCTCTTTTATCTCCAGGATTTGTGCAATCTGGACTTTGCGAAGGTGCGGCTGGGGCATCTCTCACTGGAATCCCATTGGGCCACGCTGGGGGATGTTCAGCGGGAGATCAAAGAAACCCTGGACTCCGAGGTCAGCCGGGTGGAGCTGTCCAATCTTCTGGAGCAAAAGCTCCTTCCCTGGCTGCGGACCTTGGCTGACCACATCGACGTGATAGAAAACGAGATCAATCGAAAAAAGAATTAAGTTTTTGAGGCGGTGTGTCGATATTTGGTGCACAACCCGGTCCTCCTCAGGCCGCAATCGAGAAAATATGGAACTTCAATCAAAATTCAGGCCCGATGGTTTTCCTCCGGGACCGCGTTCGGACAGTTCCCGCGCCCTCGGCAATATGGCTATTCATCAGCATCCTTTTGGTTGCGGTTCCGAGCGGATGTTGATCGATCTGGCCTCTCTGCCCGAGGTCCGGGATGATCGCGTGGCCCGCTTGAAGAAGGTCATAGAGGGTGACGGGTATCCGCAGGACGAAATCATCCGTGAGATATCCCGTTTGTTGGTGAGAAAGATGTGTCCGCAATAGATCCTTTCATTGGCAGTCAAAGATTCCCTTTTTTCGCCGAATAAAAGCCCGGACTTGACTGGATATCGACCAGCAACGATACAGGGCCATGGCCAACGCTTTACATTGGAAAACGGTCAGCATTCATCCCTACTTCAAAGCTCACCGCGGCGAGTTGGAGAATTGTAAAAACCTCCTTCGCGCCTTCGTGGAAAAGACCGGATCAGAGCACGGGTGCCGGTTCTACGAATTCACGCTTAACGGAGACGAAATCTTTTGTCGCGAAGCTTATTCCGATGCCGAGGCCGCCTTGCGCCACCTGGAGAATGTCGGGGAGGAGCTCGCGGCGTTATTAAAAATTGTTGACCTCACCCGTCTGGAAATTCACGGCACAGAGGGTGAAATTGATAAACTCAAAGGGCCGCTGGCCCACCTGAATCCCCAATGGTTTATCTGGGAATGCGGTTTGGAACGGTGAAGTGGAGTTCATTGAGTTCAGGACACCGCAGTGGAATTCATGGATTTGCGGAAGGATTGGACCTTCAATCAAAATCAATTCTTCTTTTGATTCTCCTGGCTGGAGAGTGACACGGCGACAGAGATAGGTTCTTAAGACTTTGACAGCGGAAAAGCGGTCGTTTAAAACAGCCGGGCGCTTGGCAAACACTGGCGTGACGTTTATCGAAATGAATCCTGAAGCACTTCAATTACCGGGCTCCGATGTATTGATCCGGGTAAAAACGGAAAACATAGTTCATCAGACCATCGACGGAGAAGTCGTCTTGATCAATCTTCTGACTGGACACTACTTCAGCATCGAGGGGGCTGGCACCGCAATTTGGGAGCGCATTTCATTGGGAACGACCCGGATGGAATTGCAAAAACTTTTGGAATCCAGCTATGAGGGGCAACCTGCGGAACTTGAGGCCGGTTTAAGCCGCTTCCTGGCTGATTTGCTGGAGGAAGGCATGATCGAGTATGGCAGCGCAGATTCAAACGAACCTTTGGTTCCAAACAGCGTCGAATCATTATCTCCCGCGACGCGTCAGCCATTTGCCGCTCCTGTGCTCAATGTTTACACTGACATGAAGGATTTTTTATTGCTTGATCCCATCCACGACGTGGGAGAAGCGGGTTGGCCCAATTCGCTGAACAAGGAACCTTGATCCCTCAAGGAACTGTGGTGATAACACGGGAAAAGTTGCGCCATGGTCAAGTTCGCGAGGATGAGCTACTTGCGTTGGGGGATTTGCTCGCGTTGAATTTCGAAAACGCCCAGAAAGAATCGGGCGGCGGGACGAAACGATTTTTCGCAATCGGAGGAACCCGGATAAGATTAAGTTTTGCCGGCCCGGCCCTATTGCCGCTCTTTACGAAAGCCTTTTCTCATCTGGCAATACCTCCGACGAACTCCGTGGATTTAGAGATCTCAGTCTCTTATGGTGAAGAGCGGGTTTCCAATCATAACGGAGAATCGCTGAGTGGTTGGCTGGAAAGACTTGATAAGACAGAAACTGAACTGCTGACAAAAGGTCTTTTACGAGGAGACACCGAACTCAACCCAAACCGAAGGATACGTTGCTCGGCGGGGCCTTTGACGCTGAATGTGGAGCCTTCTTCTTCCTCCATTTATTTACTCGACGAGAAATTAAATCGCGGATTTTTTTGGATCTCCGACCCACGACTCATTTCCTACCAACAAGTGTCAGGCCCGTTGCGGCCGATCTTTTCTCGCTGGCTCCGAAATCGTTCCATGCACATGGTTCATGGAGCGGCGGCAGGCCGGGATGGCAAGGGGATACTTTTTGCCGGACAAAATGGATCGGGAAAATCCACCACATCCCTGCTTTGTATGCAGGCTGGGTTTAAATTTGCTGGCGATGATAATGTGCTTCTTGGCATGGACCCGGTCCCGTCGGTTTTAAGCATTTACGGAAGCGGCAAGCTGACTCCCCATGCCATGGCCGATTTTCCAGAATTACGGCCTGCGGTGAGTCCCATGCAGAACAGTGAAGGGGACAAACATTTGATTTTCCCGCATGAGATTTACCCAGACCGCCTGACTGGTGGATTTCGACTTTCAGCAGTGATACTTCCCCGCGTGTCGGGAGAGGTGAATACAAAATTCTTCCGAACCTCCTCCGTTCGCGGTCTGCTTGCTTTGGCCCCACATTCCATGATGGCTCTTGAAGGTTCAAACAGCGGGATTCTGAATGAAATGAGCCAGATTCTTGCTTCAGTACCCCACTACTCAATGAGCCTCGGAACCAGACGAGAAGGAGTTTTGGAAGCCGTCGAAATCATTTTTGACCAGATCACGAGGGAGATGATATGAGCGACTTACCGAATGATATTTGTGTGGTGCTGCCTGTGTGGAACGGTGCCAGGTTTTTAAGGGAAGCTCTGGAGTCGGTGCTGGGCGAGAAAGGAGAAAACCTCCACGTGGTGGTGGTGGATGACGGATCTACTGATGAAAGCGCAACAATCGCCCGAAGTTTTGGCGAGCGCGTGCGTTGTATCTCTCGTGCTCACCAAGGTCTTGCGGCCAGCATGAATTGCGGTATTCGCGAATCAAAATCTGAGTTTCTTAGTTTTATCGATTCCGATGATCTTTGGGTGCCCGGCAGGCTGGAGAAGATGAACGATTTGCAAAGAAAAAGCGGAAAAGACATTGTTCTGGGGTTGACCCAGCTGAAGGGAACAGAGCTTCCTCCGGGGTTTCGCTGGCCGGTGCCGCAATCCGAACCGGTTTTGACCATGAGTCTTGGAGCTTCACTGATCAGGCGTTCGCTTTTCGATCGCCTGGGACTTTTTGATGAGACGCTGATTCATTGCGGTGATTGGGATTGGTTTTTGCGGCTGCGTGAAGCGAAAGTTCCCGTTGCCATTTTAAGGGAAACCGTCCTTCGCTATCGGAGACACGACGGGAACATGACACTGAACGTACGTCAGGGACAGTCTGATCAATTTAGAATACTCAAAAACTCGTTGGACCGGCGAAAAAACCTCGCCTCGGGAGCTACCCCTGTCTCCCTTCCTAATCTACAGGATCCCAGTTATGGAACTTTCTGAAATGATTGTTCACGACCGACAACCCCTGGTCAGCGTAATCATTTCGACGTTTAATGCCGCCCAATATTTGTCGGAAGCGCTTGGAAGCCTGAGGCAGCAAACATACCGCGCTTGGGAGGTCATCGTGATCGATGACGGTTCAACCGATCAAACAGTTGAGGTTGCCACCTCGTTTCCCGAAGTGAAAATGATTCGGTTGGAGAAGAATCTGGGACCGAGCAATGCCAGGAACATCGGAGTTCAAAATTCCAGTGGGGAGATTCTTTCCTTTCTGGACGGGGACGACATCTGGACCCCGGAGAAACTGGAGCGTCAGGTGGGTTACCTTTTGGAACATCCAGAAACCGGTTTTGTTTTTGCCATGCAGAAGTTCTTTTTCGAACCGGGTGCCGTCGTGCCTTCGTACATTCCTGAAAAATTGCGAAATGAACTCCATATAGCTTACGGCACCGGCGCTCTGGCAGTGTGGCGTTCTGTGTTTGATCATGTAGGTCCGTTTGAATCACGTTTTAGTTTTGTTGCATCAGATGCCGAGTGGTTTTTCCGTGCCCAAGACATGAAGGTGGCACACGCTGTTGTCCCTGAATTGTGTTTGTTACGGCGAATCCATGGCACAAACGTCAGCCATCTTAAGATTCAGGAGTGTCACAGGTTAAGGATGGAAATGCTCAAAATGTCGATCAGGTTAAGGATGGAAATGCTCAAAATGTCGATAGATCGGAAGAAACAAATGGCGAACAAACTCAAATCAGCATGAGCGCAAAAAAAATAAGTGTCGTCGTGCCGGTTTACAACGCGGAAAAATACATTGCCCAAGCTCTTGATAGTTTGATCTCTCAAACCTTGCCACCGGACGAAATCATCGTGGTGAACGATGGATCGACGGATGGGAGCGCCGAAGTTGTTGCCAGCTTTGCCTCGCGGGTGAAGCTGGTTTCGCAGGAGAATTCGGGCACTGCAAACGCAAGAAATCGCGGCCTTCAGGAATCAACCGGTGATTTGCTTGCGTTCCTTGATGCCGATGATTTTTGGGATCCTCGCAAGCTTGCGTCTCAGAAGGCAGTTCTCGATTCCAATCCGGCGATGGAATCGGTTTTTTGTCTCGCCCGTCAGTTTTACAGCCCAGATTTGGCACCCGAAAAACAGTCCTTGATCCGCAAGGAGGACCGGGATCTGGCGGCTTACACCACTCCCGCAATGTTGATCCGGCGGGGCTCTTTTTTCAGAATCGGCCTGTTCCGCGCTGGCCTCCAAGGGGCGGTGGACATGGAGTGGATGATCCGTGCCAGGGAAGGCAACTTGAGAACTTCCATCATTAGAGAGTGCCTTTATTTTCGAAGAATTCATGCCGACAACTCGGGCATTCGAAACAAACATCTTCTGCCGCAACGGACTCGATTGCTCAAAGAATTTCTCGATCGGAAAAAGGGCGCAAACCAATCTCGTTTTGTGAATGAACCAAACGATCCACAGATTCTGAAAGCCGGTGACGCTCTTGATATAACTTCACGCTGATCGTTCAATGAAGCTTAAACTATGCGGCAACCTGAAGCTGGCTGACGAACTTGAGCTCTTGCTTAAAGCCTGCCTTTGGACCGGACCCACTTCGATCGAAGCTTTCAAATCCTGGAATCGAAGTGTCGATTTGGAAAACATTGATTCAGCAAGCACACGATTGTTCCCGCTTTTGTATGCGAACTTGAGAAAGCAACAGTTTGAAGATCCGCGCCTGCCCATGTTCAAAGGGGTTTATCGAAAAAACTGGTACAGGCAACAACTGCTGCTCAAGGAAGCATTGCCCGTCCTGAAAACCCTTCAGGAGCTCCAGATCCCTTGCATGTTGTTGAAAGGCGCCGCTCTGCAATCGTGCTTTTACGAAGGCCCCGGCCTGCGTCCGATGGATGATCTGGACATCGTGGTTCCTGAACCCCGGATGCGAGACGCCATCGGTGTTTTTAAAAGCATCGGATGGAATCCGTACCCCTGTTGGAGCGAGGATCTTTTACAAATCAAACATGCCCAGGGATTCCTCTCACCAAACCGCATGGCGGTTGACCTCCACTGGCATGTATTGAACTCGGACATCCGGACCGGGGTGGACAACGAGTTTTGGTCGGGGGCGGTCCCTCTGGTTTTGGAAGGTGTGAAAACCTTGACTCTCAACCCGACCGACCACCTGCTTCACGCCTGCGCCCATGGTGAAAACCCGAGTGGAACAATCGCCCCCGTGCGATGGATTGCAGACTGCATGATGATACTCAAAAAAGAGGGTGCCGCCATTGATTGGAACCGGTTTGCAACACTCGCTGCGAAACATCGTCTGGTTCCAGCCATGAAAGATTCTTTAAATTTTCTCAGCCACCTTTTCAAGGCCCCTGTTCCTCCGGAAGTTTTGGAAAAGCTCGAAAATATCCCTATATCGGCACGGCAACGGTTTTCCCGGTTCTTCAAGACTTCCACCAGCGGAAACAGGTTTGCGCTGGCCGGGTCTACTCTGGAGGATTATTTCCGATACGAATCAGGTTTCTGGAAAGCCCGGGGGATTTCGGGGCTCACCGATTACCTTCGCGTGCTTTGGAATCTCGACAGCCGCCGACAGGTTTTTTCCCGGTCATTGAACAGAACGATGCGGCACCTCAAACGTGGTTGATATTGATATTGGTTGGTTTTGGAATTCACGGACGACCTCAATTTGCTCGACCGCACAACTGGCTGGATTCTATCCTCCCAGCCTATATTAAGGCAAATTCCACCTTATTCCCCTTCGTTTTGCCCTCCAGGCTGTGTTTCTCCATTTAGGTGTTCTTTTTCCCCATCGGGACTGGGCGTTTGAGAGCAATCTTCAAAACGCCGTAAGTTTCACCTTCCAAAGCATCTGCAAAAACGTGCATAATATCCTCAAAATCTCCTAATTTACTCGTCCAAACCCCGCTTGGTTTCTGTCTTGTTGCATGAGTAAATTCGCCGTTTTTGTCTCCATAAAGCCCCACCTTCTCAAATCCCGACTCTAACTCAAAAAAGTCGCATTGGGAATATCCCGCTGTTTGATATAAACTTACGAAAGCTTCCAATGTTGTTTCACGCGGAACACCTTCAGCCCATTCGTTATGAGGATCCCACCACTCGCCTGAGTGTTGTTCGCCTAGCGCCCAAGAGGCGCAATTGTATAGATCGTCCTCGGGACTGGTCACTTCATAACCAGAAGAGTGGAGTCTTGGGAAGAGTTGTTCTCTTTCGGCAGAAAGCCGTTTAGGCATAACCGTTTTCTTCGCCCCACTTTATCCAAGCTGCAATTGCAGCTCTAGCCCCCTTTTCGGACACCAAAACTTTCTGTCGAGTAATTGATTCTAGAGCCCAAAACCAATGAGAACGATTTCTCCGAAGCTCTTTAAAAATAAATGGAAGCGCATCTTTTCCCATGCCAATTATTTGCTGGTATGCTTGGTGGATGACTTTTTTGTGAGTCATGGAAAACACCCCCGTCTCTCGATACCATTGGTCCGCAAGATTACGAAACTCTGCCTCGATTTCGACATGCTCAACATTGTCTCGAACGCTTACTTTATGGACCATCCATTCACCAATGTCAGAAGTCTTCCAAATGTTGCAGCTCTGCCTAGGGCTGTTCCGGCCAAGATCCGGTCCAAAAGTTGAAGTTTTGTGATTGGTCCTAAGGGAAGCAGGAATCAATCCCTGCCACTCGCGAGTTCTGGTCGAAAATTCGAAAGACTCGTCGTGCTGGTCAAATTTCAAAATTGATTCAATAGACTCTTTGTCAGCTAGGTGCATTCTCTTTAAACCTCCAAGTAGGTTGCTCCAGATCGCTTCAAAACTTCCTGTAAGACAACCGTTTTCTTTTCTGCCCTACAGAATATTTCCTTTAGCGTCCCAATATCATCCGTGTCCAACGCTATATATATCTCCTTGTGACCACCTTCAGCCGAGTCGTGGTAGCCAATCTGCAAATTATGAATTATTACCCCGGCAGACGGCTCTTTGGATGAGCTGGTAAATATCGTGCGAATGTCTGAGAGAATTCGAGCGCCACAAAAAGTGTGTTCATTCTCTGTCATTACGTCCAGAGCTTTAGCTGTTATACCGAGGGTTCCCTCAAAACCGAGTAAAGCCTTAATTCTGGAGGCAAGAATTTTCTCCAATTCTTCTGGGAAAGTAAATTTTTCAGAATTTGCCTCCCGAGCAGAACGGCTAACCTGTTCGGCTAATTCCTGGGAGGATGAGCCTCTCCTCTCTACAAGGACATATAGAGTGCAAATAACGCCGAGAAGCGACACCACAGACTGAAGTCCCCCAGGAACATTGACCTTTTCGAGCAATTGAACCGCAAACTGCTTAATCCTCAACGTCGGTCGCGCGGAAGCAATGGCTTCGATCAGCGAATCAAAAACTTCATCTTGAAGCTCGGCAATGGCTTTTAGCTTTGCCAAATCATCTTTTGGAATTTTTAACGAAGACATTTGGACCTCCCTCGTTTATTGCAGTTTTTATTTCCACTTTTTCGCATTAGCCAACCCTAGGCTCCTCCAGCAGCTCGGTCAATCCGCTACGAAACAAACCTCTTTCTCGATTTGTTGCGCCTGGAGCACAACAAGGAGAATCGTGGTCGTGTGGCGTCCATTCCGTATCGTGCGACGCTTTTTCGTAAGCGCGCGGTCCTTCGCCGGCAGCGCTCCTTGGCTGCGCTGTTTCCCATCCGCAGCGACCCGGAGTTCTACGGGGTGCTGGTTCCAAAAAAAACAGGGCTAAACGCGGTACCACCAATCCAGAAATTCGCGAAACTTTCCGCGGGCGTTCTCCCACGAGGCGGATTCTGAGGGTTGCGGTTCAAAAATATGGAGGTCGCATGAATTGCGGACAACTTCGTGAATCTGCCCTGTGCCGAGAGCGCCGCAGGCCCTGGCTTGAACCAGAATATTCCCAATTGCCGTAGCTTCAACAGGCCCCGCGATCACCGGGCGATTGCAAGCAGATGACGTAAACGAATTGAGCAGCTGATTGCGGGAACCTCCACTGACGATGTGCACAGTTTCGATTTTTGTGCCGGTCAATTCTTCAATGGAATCCAGCACCACAGAATATTTCAAAGCCAGGCTTTCAAGGATGCAACGGGCCAGCCGACTCGCCGTATCTGGAACGGGTTGATTTGTCATCGTGCAAAAGGTCTGGATGGCCTGGACCATGTCGCGAGGATTCAAAAAACTATGATCATCCGGATCGATCAAAGAACGGAATGGTTCGGCCGCTGCCGCCAGCCCGACGAGGTCCCCGTAGGCGTGGTGACTGCCGGCTTCATCCAGGCGGGCTCGGAGTTTTTGTAGCAGCCAGAGGCCCATGACGTTTTTTAACAGGCGAAATGTCCTGTCAATTCCTCCTTCGTTGGTAAAATTTAATTCCATGGCCCGCCGGGAGAGCAGCGGTGCCTCAATCTCCACTCCCACCAGAGACCATGTTCCCGAACTGATATAGGCCCAGTTTGGTCCCCGCCCCTCGCTCCGGGAAGCTGGGACGCCGACCACCGCCGAACCGGTGTCATGGGTTGCGGGTGCGATGACTCGGATCGGGCCGAGCCCGGTTTTTTCCCGGACCTCGCCCAGCAATTTTCCCAGATCGGTTCCGGGAGAAATCAGGGATGGCAGAATTCCGGATGGCAATCTCAGTCGGCTCAATAAATCAAGAGACCAGCCCCGCTTTTCAGGGTCGTAAAACTGTGTGGTGGTGGCATTGGTGAACTCGACCGCTTTTTTTCCGCTCAAAGCCCAGTTGATCCAGTCTGGAATCATCAGCAAACAATCCGCTGCAGCGAAAATTTCGGGCGACCTCCGGAAATGGATCAGCCACTGACAGAGGGTGTTGATCTCCATGAACTGGGTTCCGGTCCGGGCAAAAATCTCGTCTTTCCCGACCAGACTGCAAATCTCCTCCACCAATCCCTCAGTCCGCCTGTCGCGGTAACAAAAGGGCAGCCCCAACATTTCGTCACTTTTCGACATCAGGACGTAATCCAGACCCCAGCCATCGACTCCGATGGAATCGATCGCGTCACCGTATTTTTTGTGAGCAACCCCCAGGCCGGTCAAGATCTCCGACCATAGTCTCAGGAGATCCCATCTCAAGGTTCCCCGCACATCAACGGGGCCGTTGGGGAATCGATGTAATTCTTCAACTCGCAGGCTGGTGCCGTTCCAGAGTCCGGCCATTACACGGCCGCTTTCAGCACCCAGATCAACAGCCAGATAACAGCGCTCTTTCATGAGCATCCTTTGTGCTTAAAAATCAAACTGGTCGATGTTGCCTTTGTTAAAAATGAACGGTTTGCCCAGTAGAATCTGGTCCCCCTTGATTTCGACCTCCCCGAGCCGTCCACTTTTGAAACTGATGGCACCCGGCTTCAATTCACCTTTGGCCACCGCCGCCGCCGCCTGCACCGTCAGATAGCCTAGGTCCACTGTCTTCCACAAAATCACGCTCTGGGTGACGTCGTTTTTGACATAATTTTTGTTTTCGCTGGGCAGTCCGAGGCCCATGACTTTTACCAAGCCGGTTTTGCCGGCTTGTTTAACAGCTTCTGCGGCTCCCGGCACCGCAGGAGAACAGATGGCCATGATCAATTTCAGGTTCGGATTGGCGCTCAGCAGGGCGGTGGCTTCACTTTGGGCTTTGTCTTTTAAATCGTCGCAGGGCCGGGTCGCGACCAGTTTCATCCTGGGATATTTTGACGAAAGTCGGGCTTCGATATGTTTGCGCCATTCGTTCATGTTGGCGGCGGTGAGCGAGGCCGTGATGATGGCAAAATCACCCTCTTCACCGGTTAACCGGGCGGCTTCATCCATCAATCCATACCCGATCCCTTCGCCCGTGGCCTGGTTAACGAAAAACATACGGGCATCAGGCAGCGCGTCGGAATCGTAGGTGATCACTTTGATCCCCTTTTGCTGAGCCTTGCGCAAAGCGGTGGAAATCCCCTCCTTGTTTTCACAAGCGGCGGCGATGGCATCGACGCCGAGGGTGATCCAGTTCTCGATGATCTCATTTTGTTTGGCCGGATCGGGGTCAGTCGGGCCGTCAAAAATGAGGTCGATGCCGAGTTCCCGGGCCGCCTCGTCGGCACCTTGTTTGCAGGAAATGAAATAGGCGTTTCCCTTGCTTTTGGGCATCAACGCCAGCGTCAGTTTTTTCCCGGCGTCCGGCTTGGAGCCGTCGGTCGATGATTTCTGGGCCGATTTCGAACAGCCGGTCACCAATCCGATGGCTGCGATCATCAGCCATGACAAACATCGATTCATAAATTCCTCTGGTTTTGCTTTTTTGCGGCTTTTAGCCGGTCCAGCATCCGTCCCGCGAGACGCGGTAGGGCTGAAGCGGATAGAGCGAGAATTAACAGCAAACCGGTGAGCATACCAGCGACTTCACGCGGTTGCCTGGCATGAACCAGGCCATTATTCAAAATGGCCAGGGCGGCGACCCCGAGTAACGTGCCGTGAACCGTGCCTGTTCCCCCGAAAATGCTTGTCCCTCCCAGGACCACCGCCGTGATGGCGAACAACTCGTAACCGGTGCCCGCATCGGCTTTGGCCTGTCCCAAGCGCGAGGTGTAGATCACCGCCGCCAGACCCACCACAACTCCCGTCAGCACATAAACCCCGGCCAGTCTGCGAGCCACCGGCAGGCCGGCGTAGAGCGATCCTTCGCGTGAAAATCCCACAGCCCTGCACGACCGGCCCCAGGTGGTTTTGTGCAGCAGAACCCAGGTGAACAGGGCGGTGAATAGAAAAACGGGTGCCTGGGCCGGCAGCCCCAGAAATCGTTCCTGCCCGAGGTGCAGGAAGCGCGCCGGAAAATTGGTGAAGGTGTCCACGCCATGGGTCATGGCCTCCGCCAATCCCCTGAACAAAGAAAATGTTCCCAGAGTGACGATCAACGGCGGCAGGCGCATGGAACCGATCAACCAGGCGTTCAGTCCGCCCCCGGCCGCCCCGACAGCCAGAGCGCCCAGCCCCGCCAGTTCGATGGGAAATCCGAAATCCCTCCAGAATTTTCCAAAAAAGACAGCGCACAATCCGAGCAGTGAGCCGACCGAAAGATCAATCCCTCCCGTGAGGATCACCGGCGTCATCACCAGGGCAATCAGGCCGATCTCCACCGAGTGCCGGAGGATGTCAAATGTGTTGTCGATCGAACCGAACCGGCTCCCGACCGAGTTAAAATAGAACCACTCAACCGCCACCACCAGAAGGAGGATGAATTCATGCCGGAAAATCGCCGGACGCAGCGCAATCAAACGCCCTTTCAGTGCGCTGTTCAATGTTCCTTTCCTCCCGCCGGGCGCCTTCGATTCTGCAGGCCGTCCGCCATCACGGCGAGCAGTATGACCGCTCCCTGGATGGCTTTGTCCCAGTAAGCGGCGACGTGCAGGTGGGTCAGGGCCGGACTGATGCAGGCGAGCAGCAGCACCCCGGCCAGCACACCCCACAGCGTGCCTCGTCCGCCTGAGATGGAAACGCCTCCCACCACCACGGCCGCGATGGCGCGAAGTTCCAGTCCCGTGCCTGATTTTGGATCCACCTGCGGCGATTGGACTACATTCATAATCGCTGCCATCCCGCATAACATCCCCATGAATGCAAAGCAGAAAAATGTCACCGTGCGAGGTTCGATGCCGGCAAGACGGGCCGCTTCTGCATCGGAGCCCACCGCATATAACCGGCGTCCGGCGTGCAGATTTCTGCAACCCCAGGCCAGCCCCGCCAGGATCAACAGGCTCGCGACCACCAGGAGCACCTGTCCGGACTCCTGTCCCAGGCCGAACCATTGTGTGTTTTCAGGCAGGGTTACGAACTGCCCCTGCCGCAGCCAGCGCAATCCTTCACGCCAAGTGACCATGGTCGCCAGGGTGACGACAATCGATGGGAGTCCGAGCCCGGCCACGAGCAGGCCGTTAATGGTCCCGAGGCAGATTCCAAGCAGCGCGGTGGCCGGAACAACGAGTGCTAATGGAATTTTTGCGGCCATCATCAAGCCGGCGCAGACGCTGCACACGGCAAACTGCGAGCCGATGGAGATGTCAATCTGCCGTGTCAGGATCACCAGCGCCACCCCGCAGGCAAGAACCAGCACCGGCGCTTCGCGGGTCAAAAGCGAGAGAAGCGGGCGGGGATGAAAAAACGACGGCGCCGCCACCGCCATGAAGAGCAAAAGCGCGATCAAAGTTCCGGCCACCGCCAGTTCTCTGCTGAACTTTTTCACGACGCGGCCCCTTCAACCGGGATCTGGCCCAGGGCTGCGGACATGACTGATTTCGCATCCGCAGTTTTTCCATCCATGATGGCGGTGATGGTTCCTGACCGCATCACTGCGATCCGGTCGCTCAGTCCGAGCACTTCCAGCAGATCGCTGGAAATCATCATCACCGCCATCCCTTCTTCAGCGAGGCGGCGGATGATTTTGTGTATCTCGTTTTTGGAGCCGACATCGACCCCTTGTGTCGGTTCATCGAGGATCAGGATTTTCGGTTCTGTCGCCAGCCAGCGGGCCAGGGCGACCTTCTGCTGGTTTCCGCCCGACAACGAAAAGGTCGGCGCTTCCGTCCCGGAGCACTTTATCCCAAGGTCAGCGATCCATTTTTGAGCGAATTCTCTCTCGGACGAAACACGCAGCCAGCCCAACGGAAACAACGAGCGATGCACCGCCATGCTGATATTGTTGGAGACCGGCATTTCCGGTATGACACCGTGACGCCTCCGGTCCTCAGGGACATAAGCCAGCCCGGCGAGCATCGCCTGCCGGGGATTATGAACATTCACGACCGCCCCTTCGATTTCCATCACCCCTGAGTCAGCCGGTGTGATGCCGAATATGGCGCGGGCCAGCTCGGTCCGGCCGGCACCGACCATTCCGGCCAGCCCAATAATTTCTCCGGATCTGACATCGAGACTGATGTTTCGAACCCCGCTTGCGGCGCAGCCGAAATTTTTTAATGAGAGCGAAACGCGGTTCCGGGCGGGGTTCCGGGCGGGACGGGCTTTCGTGAGGTGTGAAAACAAGGCGACCTCGCGACCTACCATTTTTTTGATCAAGTCCGCCTCGTTCGTTTCCTCTACCATGCTGGTTCCCACACTTTCTCCATCGCGGAGGACGGTCACCCTGTCCGCCAGTTCGAAGATTTCTTCGAGACGATGCGATATGTAAATGATCCCCACGCCGCGTCTTCGCAGATCCTTTACGAGTGTGAACAACAGCAACTGCTCTTTCCTCGTCAGGGATGCGGTGGGTTCGTCCATGACCAGTATGCGGGCACCGGTTCCCAGGGCGCAGGCGATCTCCAGCATCTGTTGTTCGGGCATCGAAAGATCGCGGACCTCTGTTTT
>Ga0163152_10003245_pt1 | contig 21439 bp, 20 predicted proteins | sample OliLakLV19MP8IB2_FD_148635 | JGI IMG/M metagenome (GOLD analysis project Ga0163152, IMG submission 148635) | Freshwater microbial mat bacterial communities from Lake Vanda, McMurdo Dry Valleys, Antarctica - Oligotrophic Lake LV.19.MP8.IB-2 | ecosystem: Environmental > Aquatic > Freshwater >...
GTGGTCATTCTTCCCGGCCTGCACCAGGGGTCAAAGAATGCTCGCAAGGGACCATCCATCCATCATGATTGGTCGAGCCGCTGTTATGGCCTGCAGATGGGCGGTCAGTCGAATCTTGGAGCCGTGCTCGTGGACATGAAGATGGCGGCGCGGGAAGAGTCGGAGCAACGGCGACTCCTGTATGTCGGCATGACAAGGGCGCGTGATCTGTTGGTGTTGTCAGGCGGACAGACCACCAAGCCGGGACATGACACCGTCCTCTCTCTCCTCGGAGAGGCGATGTCAGACGAGATGACTCCATCGACAGATGGCCAGATCTGCATCGGAACAAGCCGCCTCACTCGTGTCATCACGCAGGCCACGGTGGCAGTGAGACGACGCAGGCTGGAGCCGATGTTGACGGTCGCACCTGCTCCGGCCCTTGGTCCGATTTTGATTCGTCGCCACGCACGGCAGGTCGAGTGGGAGCAGCGTCGAACGACGCCACGACGGCTGACCCCGTCGAGCCTGATAGGAAGCAAGCCCGAGGCCCTGTTGCATCGTATTGTCACAGAGCGTGATCCCGACCTGGCTCGGCTGATCGGAGTCTGTGCTCATGCGGTATTAGAACAATGGGACTTTACCGGGCCTCGCTCTGAAATCAGTACGGCCATTGAGCAGGCCTGTCGTCGCTATGTGGCACAGGATCATCCCCAATTGATGGCCGACGTCATGGAGGATCTCACCGTGCTCTTTGAGAGCTTCCTCTCCTCTGAGCCGTACACAAGGCTGCAACATGTGACGGTGATCGGGCGAGAAGTCCCGTTCGTCATGCCCTCGGGCGAGGGTCAGATGATGGAAGGGGTGATAGACATCATTTACCGGCTTGACGATCGGATCTGGATTGCCGACTATAAGACGGACGATGTAGCGGCAGAGGACGTGCGGACCCGAGCGGATCGTTACCGATCCCAAGTGGAGAGTTATTTTCGGGCCGTGGCGAGTTCGTTAGGATTGTCGGCTCTTTCGTTTCAATTGATCTTTTTGCGGCCAGGTGTCGCCATCGATCTCTAGAGGGAGGTTGCCGATGAAGGCAAGGTTTTTAGGTGTGATCGGACTATGTCTCCTCGTGGCTTGCACGAGCCCAATATCAAAGCCGCTGACCGTGCTGGAGGCTCCAGCGGGAGTGTCTCCTGTTGTGGCTGCGCAATTGGACCGAGGCAATGCCTTGTACGCAGCGCAGAAGTGGGTGGAAGCCGAGCAGATCTATCGCCAAACGATTGCAGCCGAACCAACCTTGGCCGAAGCACACTATAACTTAGCCTCTACGCTGCACCGTGCAGGCAAGACCGTCGAAGCCAAAAAACATTACATGGAAGCAGCGAATCTGGCTCCGGGGAACAAGGTTATCTGGGATGCCCCGCCCCTTCGTGCGCGTACCTTCGACGACGATCTCAGCAAGAAATCGTATTTAGACCCCAAGCCTCATTAGCCATCGCGAGGGACCAGTGCGATGCCACAATCTCGACGTCCATTGACTGTCTCGCCTGAAGAATTCGACGGTTGGATACAAGAAGCACTTGCTGGGTTGCCGGCCCCATTTGCCACGCTCGCCGACGAGCTCTCCATTGTGGTCGAAGAAGAGCCTTCTATCGAAATCCTGCAGGATCTTGAATTGGAGTCAGCAGACGATCTGCTGGGGCTGTATCAAGGCGTTCCGATTGATGAGACATCGTTCTTCCAGCCCGCTGGCGAGTTACCGGCTCGTATCGCCATCTATCGAGGTCCCATCCTGCGTCTCTGCCGGACAAAGGCCGAAGTCATTCACGAGGTCCGCGACACGGTGGTTCATGAACTCGGACACCATGTCGGGCTCGACGACGAGGAGATGCCGTATTAAGATTGTACCTACTCTGGCGTGTAGGCTGATGGCTGGAAATTATTTCGCAAGGCACGAACCAACCATTCAACACCTTCTCGGTTTCTACGACCTTGGGTCCAAGTAGAGATGAATCCTCGTTGGGCAAGAAGCCCGACCTCGAAATGCCTTCAGCCTAGCGGTGTGATTAATTACCTAAAATTTAGCCTGCGTCAAGGCCCGCCGCTGATAACCGATGGCGAGCATGAAGATTCCCACTACGATCATGGGGAAGGACAGAAGTTGTCCCATGGAGAAGGATTCGAAGATGAAACCAAGGTGGGCATCCGGTTCGCGAAAGAATTCCACGACCATCCGGCAGAGCCCGTAACCCCCGATAAAGCTCCAGAAAATCGTTCCCGGCGGCGGCAGGGTTTTCGCGATGACCCATAACAGGGTGAATAGGAAGACACCCTCAAGACCTGCCTCGTAGAGTTGTGAGGGATGGCGGCAAGAAGGCCCTCCGTTCGGAAATACCATACACCAGTCAACATCGGTGACCCGGCCATACAATTCCCCGTTGATGAAATTCCCTAGCCGTCCGAATCCTAACCCGATCGGCGTGGCCGCTGCCGCTAAGTCTGCGACAGTGTAGGTGGGAATACACTGCCGTTGGCTGAACCAAAATAACGAAACGATGACGCCGAGCAGGCCGCCGTGGAACGACATGCCCCCTTCCCACACCGCCAGGATCTTGACCGGATGTTGCACATAGTAAGAAAAATTATAGAAGAGCGTATAGCCGATTCGTCCTCCGATGAATACTCCTAACGCGGCCCACACGACCATATCGTAGATCTGATCCTTGGTGAGGGGCAGACCCTTGGAGGCCACTCGATGCGTGATCAGGAAATAGCCGCCTGCTAGTCCGATCAGATACATCAACCCGTACCAGCGAAACTGCAGGGGACCTAGCTCAAGGAAGACCGGGCTGATGTTGGGGTAGGGGATCGCGTGTAACGAAGTCATTAGTGCCTCATGTAGCGTATTTGGGAATAATAAGTGAGGGCCTCACCCAATGCAACACACGAATGCCCCACGGAACATCAATTCTGATCATTGCTCAGAGCCAGTTTGTGACACCTACCACTTTCGTATGTTGGTTTTCTGTCACGCCTGTGTCGTGATCTGTGAGGAAAACACAACTGAGAATTAATCGCTTTTAATCGTCGGACGAAGGATGCAATGAATTTAGGGATATTTTCGTGGTTTTTCGTCTGGCATGCTTACTGCTGATGAGAGTGAGCAGATGAGTACTCAGCATATCGGTCATCATGTTCCTCATTCAACCGTTTCAAGGAGGTTCACCATGTCAGACCAGGGACGTCAAGTAGCAAAGGTTGCAGCGTTGGTGGCAGGTGGGGCGGTGATCGGAGCGGGGATAGGATTACTCTTCGCGCCGCAAGCTGGCGCAGAAACCAGGCGCGATGTCGGTCGCTATGCGAAAAAAGCTCAATTGCAAGCGACTCGCTGGAGTCGGTCGGTCCAATCCGGTGTCAAAGAAGTCATGGATCGAAGCAAGGCTCTGACGCAAAAAGACGATCAGAGACCACGAATCGAAGCCGTGTAGTTGAATCGACCCGCTCGGTGAGTTGTGTTGCGGCGCAAACAGCGTATCGTCAAGCTGTTTGCGCCGCAAGGCCGGCCTTGACCGACATAAACCCCGATGCTAGAGTCCCGCCACTATGGCCCTGCTGCCGGAGTGGCGAAATTGGCAGACGCAAGGGACTTAAAATCCCTCGGGCTTAAACCGCCCATGCCGGTTCAATCCCGGCCTCCGGCACCAGTCGCTACCATTTTCCCAGCCAGCCTCGACAGCCTGCGAGGTAGGCAAAGACGGCGATGCCCAGGATAATTGCCAGCTGCATCACATGCTGCACCAAGATATCCGGTGCAATCCATCGGCTCATAAATAAGACTCCTGCTGACACGATGGTAACGGCGAGTGTCGTTCGCTTCGGGCAGGGGCTGAGTCGACGGCCTTCGTAAGCCAAGATGATCCGAACCACGATCCATCCGAGGGCTCCGATAATCAGGGCTCCTGCTAAGTCGGTGAGGCTCAGGAGGATGCTGTCTTGAATGAGTTTGAGGGATTTTCGCATCCCTAACTCAGGGCGAATGCGGATCCATTCTCCAATCGTTAGGAGAATCCACATCGCAATCATCCCGACGGCAAACCCTTTTTTGGTCATGCCAGAATTCTTGACACGACGCTCAATTCTTCGGAAGGTGACGGTCGTCGTACCAGTGGCTTTGCGGATTTGTGGAGCCAGATCGTACCCACATTCGCAGGTGGGCGTGGAATCAGAATTGGTTAATAAACAGCGGGGACATTCGAGCGGCATATCGAGGCTCAGCGTTCTTTGCTAAAACTTAATTTCACGATGACTGATTTTCCAGAATCAGATTTCGAGGAGTAGCTCCATGAACGGTCGGTCACTTTCTCAACGCTTCCTGGGACTTGGAACGGTGTTTGCGGGATCTGCGGTAGCTGCGGGCGCCTTTGGTGCCCATGCACTCAAGGAAACTCTGGATGCGCAGATGCTCCAAGTATTCGATACCGCCACCCGGTATCAAATGTATCATGCCTTTGGGCTTTGTATAGTATCTTGGGCCATTGATCGCTACCCTGAACAACAACTTGAACAGACCGGATGGCTCTTTACCATCGGCATTCTTCTTTTTTCAGGCAGTTTGTATGTGGTGTCCCTGGCAGAAATTCGATTAATGGGGGCGGTGACGCCGATCGGCGGGTTAGCGTTTGTGGCAGGTTGGGTTCTCTTCGGCTGGAGGATCTGGCGGAATGCTCCTCTCACGAGGTCTGCAAGTTAGGGCGTACAGCCGGCTGTTCTCTTGCCGCTGATTGATCCCCATCCTCCTTGGGAGTTCACAAAGGTTCCTTCAAGCCCCTTGCCTTCTTTGTTGAATTGCAGACTATCTTCTTGGACCCGACCATCGATTTCCCACCGTAAATAGACGTTCTCGCCCAATACAATTGTTTCTACGAGGCCGGGCAAAGTAGCCTGCATATGTTCCGTTGAAGGAAAGCGCAATGAAAGTTTTTGTTCTTGATGGTGTTGCTGATGGTTATGAATGATCCATTGCCAGGTTCCGCAGAGACGGACCTGTCCACGGAGCCCACGCACCCGATCTTTCCAATTCCGTATCCGATCCCATTCCTGATAGCTGGCCTGCATGGCATCCACTTCCAGGCGAGCGGCTTGTTCTAAAACCGTGACCAACAAGGTCGCTGCAGATTCCTCCTGATTTCTCTTGGACCATTCCGGAGAGGCCACCACCGTAGCGAGTTGATGTAGGGCCTCATGCCAGGAGGCATTGCCTTGTTGATCGAGCCATACTTGAGATGGTGTGGCTCCGGATAGTCGCTCGGTTATCGTCGTCAATTGCTGCTCTTTCACAGCCTGCCGGATGGTAGCCGCAAGCTGCCAGGCGGTCAGACTGCCCATCAGACGCTGAGCCGCCGCTGTTAAATCCGGCACCAGAAGTTCTTTCGCGAGTTTGGCCGGCAAGGTGGTGGCTCCCAATGTCCGCACTGCATCCGCCATGTGAATGGCGGGACCAATCGTCGACACAAAGAGGTTGATGGCTCCCTTGTCGGACTCCAGCTTAACCAGTTGATCGGAATGAGCCTGTATGATCGATGAGAAACCTGGTATGTCGGTCGGAAGAGATTCGTCTGCCGTAGCATGCAGGCAGGCTCCGAATGCGGAGACAAGCAGGATCGCAAAAGCGAGGACGATGCGAGATTGGACTGGTCGAATAAGTAGCATGTATGTGCACATGACGTTACTCTACCGTGCTTCTGCTCACAGCCTCAAGCCTGGATTCTTCACAGAACACGATGGAGGAATTAGCTAGAGACCCTGGAAACAGGTCTTGAGAAATGCAGCGGTTGTTTCCCAGGCTTCCGTCGTCGCATCGGCACGATAGCTCTCCACACGTTGTTCATTACAAAAGGCATGGGGAGCATTGAGGTAGGTTCGGATCTCGACATGCTTCTTATGCTCAGTCGCAGCGGCACGCAACCGATCCACATCTTGAGCCGGCACCCACTGATCCAGCGCGGCTTGGTGATAGAGCAGGGGGGGGTACAGGCTTTTGATCTCGGTTTCCGCCTGCGTCACTCGCCCGTAATAGGCGACCGCAGCTCGGAGGCGTTTCCGTTGACAGGCGAACCGGATCGCATACGATCCACCCATGCCGTAGCCGACGACGCCATGGATATTTTGCTTAATGTGGTCGCGGGTATTGAGAAACTCACAGCAAGAATTGATGTCTTGCAGGACAAGCGTTTCGTTCAGCTTACCCATCAGCGCATCCGCAACCTCTGCGTTGGCGGTCACCATACCACCTAGTCGCCCGTACAAGTTTGGAATGATGACGCCATAGCCTTCGCATGCCAATCTGGCACCGAGGTCTTTGATCTGCGCGGTCAGTCCCCATTCTTCGTGCAAGAGGACGAGTCCGGGGTAGAGTCCTTTGGGCTGGGGCCAAAACTGGACACATTCCACATGGACATGTTTCGAGACGCGTGTCTGGATATAGGGATCGACGGCGGCATCCGTGAGCGTAGGAATGGCGACGCCGCTTGGAAAGCGTGCCGTGCCGGTACCGATTTGATCCAAAGTAAATGGGGCGATGGTAGATATCATTGCGGCAATCTCTTTTCCATCAAGGCTTTGCTGGGAGCTATCATCTTGAGACGGGATTCATGCGACGCGGGCGTACTATAGGGACGGTGCCGTTGGGTTGTCAATCTCGCGACAAGGGTTGAGTTGTAGTTGACCCTGTGTGCGATGGCGACTACAGTTTTCTCATCGTCATGATGTGAAGGACGACTATGCCACTTAGAATCGGTCTCATCGGTGTCGGCAGGCACGGCAGCCGATATATCCACCATCTTCAACATGATCTGCCAGGAGCGAGCCTCGCAGCTCTCTGCAGAAAACGTATTGGGGAGGGACTACCTTCGCTCTCGACAACAGCGATTCCCATCTATGGGGACTATCGTTCCTTGATCGCGGATCCAACAGTAGAGGCCATCGTCGTGGTGACCCCTCCGTCGCTCTGTCCCGAGATCTGTCTTGCGGCTGTGAAGGCGGGGAAGCCGATCCTCATAGAAAAGCCGTTAGCGCCGACAGGCCGCGACGCACGAGCCATGGTGCAGGCGGCAGAAGAGGCAGGCGTATTGCTGATGACCGCACAGACCTTGCGTTTCGATTCAACGATTCTTTTCCTGAAAGATCACTTGCCGGAGATTGGACGGATTCGGTACGCGACCCTCACGAGCCGGATTGAAACGAAAGCCAGCACCCCGGTTCAGGTACCGATACCAGAGCAGCGCGGGGCGCTTTTGGAATTTGGGGTTCACCTCTTGGATGTGGTGCCCTTTCTCACCGGCGATCAAATAATCGATGTCCGATGCGAACTGGACCAACTTCCGAGCATCGCACCGGAGACGATGGCAATTGTGCAGGCCCAGACCACAAGTGGTCTACGATGTGTCATGGACATAGCACGAGTCGCAGCAGGGCGGGTTGGGAGAACAGAATGGGTGGGAACTCATGGGCAGCTTGCCGCCGATTGGGTCCACCACCGAGTGACCGGTGTCATTGGTGACACCGGTCCCCAGGAATGGGTCATCCAACCACAACAGACGATTCTTGCCACGCTCCAAGCTTTCGTCTATGCCATCGAGACGAAAACCCCTCCGCCTATCACCGGGCGTGATGGCTGTTGCGCCGTTGAGGCGGCCGATGCCTGCTACCGTTCGGCAGAACAAGGCGGGGCCACCGTTAACGTCGTGCTTGATATCCGCGAATCGTGAAACGTATTTCGTGAAGATGTCGCAGCCGGTTCTTCCACGAGAGACGAAGGGCAAAGCCTCTTGAGCTCTCGGCTAGGCATCGGCGACGATGTGCGTGTCAGTTTCTTCCACTCCCTCGATTTGATGGATCTTGCTGATCACGACATCCGAGAGGGCGCGTTCGTCCGTGACGCTGAGGAACACAATGATGTCCGGCCGACCAAAGCAGGAGTGGGCTTGTTCGACGCCGGGAAGGCGCTTGAGTGCCTGCAGCACGTCTTTCGTCCGCCCTGCCTTGACCTTGATTAGAATATACGCTTTCGTTGCCATTGCATCCTCCCTATTGCGGTTACTGCACGCCGCCCGGCATCTCCCGCCGTCGTTGCGCAAATACCTGGTGAATATTCTGACCCCGTTGCACGAAGACGATACGTGCCTTCGTCACGAGTTCCATCAACCAACCGAAATCCGCCAGACTGACGTTGAATTGTCGAAAGCCTGCCTCTAACCGCTCACGCTGATCGATCGGCATGTCGACCCACTCTTCATTCAGCGCTTCCAGCACCTGCGAAGTCCAGCCTGACGAACGGAATCGAGACAAGGCTTCGTCCGCACCGCGTTTCTTCTGTGCCTGCAACGCCTGACTCAGAAATGCGTGCACGTCCGGATCGGTGCTCTTTATCAACAGCGATTGAAATTGAATGACCGCCTTGATGACGCGATTCGCCTGGGGAGTGTCTTCGGGTGGAAGCACATCGGCATCTTGCAACATTGCGAGCACGGCCATTGAGGCTCCAACTGCTCCAGATGAGGTGGCCACAGGACCAGGCATTTGAGCTAGGACCGGACTGCCAGCCCCCATGATGAGGCTACCAAGGAGAATGCAGACAGGCAGGGCGCCAGGCAACATGATGTGTGAAACGTGTTCTGATAGACGCGACAGCAGTGAGTGGGACGGGACAGACATGGAGGGATTATATAGAAGGTGAAGAGGGGGTACTAGCAGGATACTGAAAAATTCTGCTTGTCTGTTTGGTTGCATGAGGCTGAGCAGATGGACCAGGCAGGCCATCGAAGTTCTCGCGTGCCAAGAATAGGCTGTTACAGCCTACGAGAATCCAGGTCGACGTCATGGTTGTGACTGCAAGAGCCGAAATGGAACCATATCCCGCGGTCTCCGGTTGTTTCGGTTGAAACAACCGGAGATGGTTTCTATAATCCAGCAGCCTTCCGTCTTGCACCGGAGTCACCCATGCTCTCAAAAGTTCTGAGTGCTGCCCTCGTCGGTATCGATGCGCATTTGATCGACGTGGAAGTCGATATTGCCGGGGGGCTTCCACAGTTCTCGGTCGTTGGTCTCCCCGATGCCACGGTGCGGGAGAGCCGCGACCGCGTCCGTTCCGCGCTCAAGAATACCGGCTTCCATTTTCCGGCCAAGAAAATCACAGTGAACCTCGCGCCAGCTGGAATTAAGAAGGAAGGGTCCGGGCTCGACTTGGCCATTGCCATTGGGATTCTCGTCGCGGAAGAAGTCATTTCGCCTGAGCATGTGCGAGGTTTCGTCTGTGTCGGTGAACTCTCGCTGGACGGGCACATCAAACCGATTACCGGGGCGTTATCCATTGCGATCGCCTGTCGACCAGACCATCGTCTGCTTTTGCCGGCTGAGAACAGCGAAGAGGCCGCGATGGTGCAGGGCGTGATGGCCTATCCACTCCACACGCTCCCCGAGGCCGTGGCATTTTTGAATGGTACGATTTCGGTGGCTCCGACCCACGTTGACCGGGACCGGTTCTTTGCCACGCGCCCTGCGGAGGATGACGACTATGGCGATGTGAAGGGCCAGGATCACGCGAAGCGTGCCCTAGAGATCGCTGCAGCCGGAGGCCACAACCTCTTGATGGTGGGGCCACCGGGATCAGGCAAGACCATGTTGGCCAAGCGCCTTCCAACGATTTTGCCTCTGATGGAGCAGGAAGAAGCGATCGAAACAACTCGCGTCCATAGCATATCAGGACAATTGACGGCCGATCATCCACTGCTAACCGTCCGTCCCTTTCGCGCACCGCACCACAGTATTTCCGATGCCGGGCTCATCGGAGGCGGAACAATCCCTCGGCCTGGAGAAGTGTCCTTGGCGCATAATGGTGTGTTGTTCCTGGACGAATCGCCGGAGTTTCGTCGTCCCGTCCTGGACGGATTGAGGCAACCACTGGAGGACGGGCATGTGACCTTGACCAGGGCCAGCGGCTCGCTCCGCTACCCGGCGCGCTTCATGTTGATCGCTGCCATGAATCCCTGTCCCTGCGGCTACTATGGGGATCGTACACGTGAATGCGTCTGCACCCCGCAGCAGATCCGCCGCTATCGAGCCAAATTGTCAGGGCCTCTTCAAGACCGTATCGATATGCATATTGAGGTCCCACAGGTCTCCGTGCGAGACCTGCACGATCGCGGTCCCATGCCGGAAAGTTCCGCCACGATTCGATCGCGCGTCCTGGCGGCACGCGATCGGCAGCTCCACCGGTATCGTCAGGATGGGATTCGCACAAATGCCCAGTTGAAGCCGCGGCTCCTGAAGCGGTATTGTGGCCTGGAGACTTCGGCGCAGGAGCTCCTGGAGCAGGCGCTGACGAAACTGGGTTTGTCTGCCCGGGCCCATGGGCGCATCGTGCGTGTGGCGAGAACCATTGCAGATCTCGCGGGTTCTGATACGATTGAGCCGGTGCATCTCGCGGAGGCAATTCAATACCGCAGTCTCGACCGTCGGATGGAGTTTTGAGGATTGATGGTATCGACCATAAAAGTCTTTCTCTGGTGGTTTATTGTCGGCTCGACCATGGCGCTCGCCGTGATCCTCCTGCAAGGCGGCCTTCGTGAAGTCATGCAAGCACAGGGGTCCGTGTGGGAACTCAAACTGGTCGAGTTGTTCACAACCATTATGGGCGGGGGGCTGCTTGGCGGTTGCCTCGCATTGATATTGGATCGTATCAAAAAGGCATAACCGATTCTTACTCACATCGAAGTGAAATGAGGCCAGATATGGACGTGGAAGTAGGTTCGAACCTGTATCGCAACACCGACGGCACGATTGAAGTCGAGGGGATCCCGCAGATTCAGATTGCTTTGAAACCGGCTACGGGTGCGTTACTGGTAAACTTTGCCCTGTTCGATGCGAATGGAAAAGTGACGGCGAAGCTCAACGATAGCACCTTGATGATCAACGAGAAACGAGCCTACGAAGTGAGTAGGACTCCGAAAAGTCTGCTCCTCACACATCTGGCCTCGGAAGCCATTATCCTGAAAATGGAACTGAAGGCACCGGACGTGGTCGCCTTCACGAAAGGAACGTTCCACACAATTAAAGGCCACGTAATCGAAGTCTCTCCCACTGAATGGAAAATCGACAAGCTTCGCGCCAGCGGCACAACCCAGGATGTGAAGGGCGGATCAGTCGTCCTCGGTTGAGGTAGAGTAGCCGGATGCTGAAAACGTCTGTCAGCGGCGTTCTCTCATCGTGCACACTATTGACGTACCACAGAGGCTACGCCTCGACCTTTCACTCGCTGCGTCTTATCCCACGACCGTCGCCACGATGACGATGTGCTGGTCTTTCAGATCCACGGTCGCCGTATCTCCATCGCGCAATTCGCCCTTGATCAATTGGCGCGCCATCGGCGTTTCCAATTCCTGTTGAATCAACCGCTTTAGCGGTCTCGCTCCATAGACCGGATCGTAACCCCGCTCCCCCAAATGCCGTAACGCAGCTGGTGTGACGGTCAGGGTGATCCGCCGCTCTGCCAAACGGGCTCGCAACCGATCAAGCTGAATCTCCGCGATCTTCGCAAGTTGCTCTGTCTCCAAGGGATGAAACACGACTGTCTCATCAATGCGGTTTAAGAATTCAGGGCGGAAGTGTTCTCGTAGTTCCACCATCACGAGGGAACAGACCTCGTCATAGGAGGCCCGCCGTTGCTGCGCCTCAAGGATCTGCGGGCTGCCGATGTTCGACGTCATGATCAAGACCGTGTTCTTGAAATCAACGGTTCGGCCCTGAGAGTCCGTCAGTCGTCCGTCATCCAACACCTGAAGCAAGACATTGAAGACATCGTGATGGGCTTTTTCGATCTCGTCGAAGAGGATGACCGAGAAGGGACGCCGCCGAACGGCCTCAGTCAGTTGTCCACCTTCCTCGTAGCCGATATAGCCTGGTGGAGCCCCGATCAATCGGGCCACCGTATGTTTTTCCATGTACTCGGACATATCGATCCGAATCAGGTTGGCGTCGTCATCGAAGAGCGTTGAGGCGAGAGCCCGCGCCAATTCTGTTTTTCCCACTCCGGTTGGACCCAGAAAGAGAAATGAACCGATAGGCCGGTTCGGGTCCTTAATACCAGAGCGCGCACGGAGCACCGCGTCGGCAACCGCGTCCACCGCTTCATTCTGACCGACCACGCGTTGATGCAACAGTTCGCCCAGCTTGAGGAGTTTCTCCGTTTCACCTTCGACCAGCCGGGAGACGGGGATTCCCGTCCAGCGACTCACGATGGCCGCGATGTCATCTTCATCGACTTCCTCTTTGAGCAACCGGCTTTCACCCTGTTTCTGGCCCAGCTGTTCCTGCTCCAAGGCCAGTTCTCGTTCGAGGCGCGGCAACTCTCCATAGCGCAGCTCCGCTACACGATTCAGATCGTATGCCCGTTCAGCACGCTCCATCGATTGCTTGACCTCTTCCATCACTTCTCGCATTTTTCGCAGACGAGCTACCGAGGCTTTTTCTGCGTCCCAACGTGTCTTGATCGCGTGCAGCTCTCCTTGTTTCTCACTCAATTCTTGCTCAAGCGTCGCCAGCCGCGCCTGGCTGGCGTGATCCTGTTCTTTTCGCAAGCCTTCCCGCTCGATTTCCAACTGCATCACCTTACGTGAGACTTCATCGAGTTCTGCCGGTAAACTATCGATTTCCGTACGCAGGCAGGCTGCCGATTCATCGACCAGATCAATGGCTTTGTCTGGAAGAAATCGATCGGCGATATAGCGATTTGACAGCTTCGCAGCTGCGACCAACGCGGCATCTTTGATGCGTACCCCATGGTGCACTTCGTAGCGCTCCTTGAGTCCACGCAGAATCGAGATGGTATCCTCCACCGTGGGCTGCTTGACCAGCACCGTCTGGAACCGCCGTTCCAACGCGGCGTCTTTCTCGATATGTTTCCGATATTCATTCAACGTCGTCGCGCCGATCAAATGCAATTCGCCGCGGGCCAGCATGGGCTTGAGCAGGTTGGCGGCGTCCATCGCCCCTTCGGCCGCGCCCGCTCCCACAACCGTATGCAGTTCATCAATGAAGAGCAGGATTTGCCCTTCTGATGTCTGCACCTCTTTGAGGACCGCTTTTAATCGTTCTTCGAATTCTCCCCGAAACTTCGCGCCGGCTACTAACGATCCCATATCGAGGGTAATGACGCGCTTCTTTTTCAGTCCTTCAGGCACGTCCCCTTTGATGATGCGAGAGGCGAGCCCTTCGACAATGGCCGTCTTCCCGACGCCCGGTTCGCCGATGAGCACGGGATTGTTCTTGGTTCGCCGTGAGAGAATCTGTACGACGCGGCGAATTTCCTCATCGCGCCCAATGACGGGATCCAATTTTCCTTGCCCCGCCAACCGGGTAAGGTCGCGGCCATACTTTTCCAATGCCTGGTAGGTACCTTCCGGATCCTGACTCGTGACCCGTTGAGACCCTCGTACCTGTTGCAGCGCGCCCAAGAGCCGTTCCTTTGTCAGGCCGAGCTTTTTGAACACGCCCCCTTCTTCGACCATGGCGAGGATGACATGTTCAACACTGACAAACTCGTCTTTCAATGCTCGTTGTTCATCTTCGGCTTTGGCCAAGACTTGGCTCAGCCGCGATGCGACATGGAGTTGTCCAGGGCTTGCCCCGGCGCCCTGGACTTGAGGCAGCTTCGTCAATGCCTGCTCGACCGCCTGGCGGACGGAGGGCACCGACAACCCTGCCTGTTCGAGAAGAGAGGGGGCGAGACCTCCCTCCTGTTCCACAAACGCAAGTACAAGGTGCTCCACATCAATCCCTTGATGACTTCGCCTCGCGGCATGGGATGAGGCGGTTTGAAGCGCCTCTTGTAGTTTAACCGTCATGCGATTCATGTCCATTGGATGACTCCTCTTCGCTCATTTTGCTGTACGGCTACCATTCACATAATCATAAGAATTGGGGAAGTCAACCGCCTAGGAGGAGGCGCACCGCAGCTTGACCCGAGAAGTTCGTACAGACTATTGTCTCTCATGTCGCGTATTTTAGCTGAAACCGTCGAACTCTACCGGAGCGCCTTCCGCAAAACCGGAGAGTCTCTCGCCCGTGGATGGATGACGATGGTGGCCGTGGTTGGCTTTGGACTGCTGTTGGTTCTCGCCAGCCAAATTGCCTCGCCCCTCGGCATGGTCGGAGGCGTTCTGCTTGGCGCGGTGAATGCCCTCCTGGTTGGCGCCATCCTGAGCCTGATCGAGCAATCGATTACCCATGCACGCGTGCTCACCCTCCACGACATCGTTGATAGCGTCGGCCACTATTTTTGGGATGTGATCGGCATTGGATTCGTGCTCTGGCTACCGCTCATGGTGCTCGACATGAGCCTGCAGGCGAACCCTTCTGGGCAACTCCTGTCGTACGCCGTCCTCCTGCTCATTTTTTTGTTGCTGAACCCGGCACCAGAAATTATCTATCAAGTGCGGCATGATTCTCCGCTCGACGTGTTCAAGACCTCGTACGAGTTTGTCCTTGAGAATTGGATTGAGTGGTTTCTTCCGTTTGCCCTGATCCTCATCCCCATCGTCCTCTCGCCGATGGGCCTGCAATCGTTCTTCTCCCTCTCTAGTCGAGTGGGGAGGGGCGCGGGGCTGGATTTCTTCCAACTCCTGGTGCTGCCCTTCACGATTCTTGGGAGTTGGCTGGATTACGTGGGGATCCCTGCCTCGATCAGCTGGTATCTCGGCCTGCTCTTCACTCCGCCGCTTGCTGTGACCATGCTATTGTTCCGTGGCCATCTCTTTGCATCATTACATGGCGTGTCGCGACGCCAGCGCCGATTTGCTTCGCCATTCAAGTAGGGACGAATAGTGTGGTAGGGTATTCAAGTTTTCGCCTCTCTTGATTCAGACGTTGCTCAACCATTCCTGGCTTTTTTGCACTCCACAAGGGTGGATGACACACCAAGAACTTTTTTGCCAGATCCCTTGAGTGACATGGGAAAATAGTGTATGGAATTACCTGCAGTCTCTACAGTTATCCTCGCTTCTCAAAACCGAGAAAGAGCTTCGCTCGCGAGATTGTCTATTTTTTGGCGAATCGTCCTCACCTCACTTGTCATTATTGTCATGATGGCAGGCGTGAATTTATACGCCTTGTTTCAGCTGCGTCAGCTGACGGCATTGAGTGCCAATATGGCGGCACACCATTATCCGGCGATCGAGTCGGCCAAACGCCTACTCACCGTGCTCTACGCCCAGCTCAATAGCGAGAAGAAGTATCTGGCTGTACGCGATGCCACATTTTTGCAGCACTTCGATGAAGAAGTCGATGAATTCCATCGGGGAATCCAGATCCTCGAAATGCAGGAACTCGCGCCGCAAGGCCTGCAGCTGCTGCAGGAGACCAAGCGCTTACAGCAAGAACGACTTACGATCTTCCATGCGGAATTAGACGCGCACCAGGCACAGGATTCTCCAGCTACCTTGTCCGCGGATTATGAGCGTCGTCGAGACGCCTTGATGGACCGGATGAGCGGGACCCTTCAACAGTTTATCGACTTTCACGAGACGGGCATCAGTGCCGGTGTCAGTCGGTCACGAGAGAGTTCGGCACAAGCCGAAGCCGTCACGGAGCAACTGGTACTCCTTGCATTGGTATTTGGCATTGCACTCGCCGGTTTTGCCAGCTACACGGTTCTACGCCCGCTCCGTCAATTACAAAACCATATTAAACAGATTGGACAGGGCAACTTCGGCACCTCGCTGAATATTCGAGCCCCCAGCGAGTTACGAGACCTCGTCGATGCGGTGAATTGGATGGGGACAAAACTACAAGAGCTGGACGATATGAAGGGAGAGTTTCTTGCTCACGTTTCCCATGAGTTGCGCACGCCCATGGCCTCCATCCAGGAAGGCACCCATTTGCTCTTGGACGAAATTCCTGGTCCCTTGACACAAGAACAACGCACAACCTTGCGCATCATGGCTGACAGCAGCCGCCGACTGATCACGCTCATTTCGACGATTCTCGATCTCTCTAAGATGGACGCCGGAATGATGGAGTATCGAATTGTCCCGACGGATCTCAAGCGCATCACCGATATCTCGGTTAATAAAGTCCGGCTCTTGGCCGACGCCAAGCATGTGCAGCTGTTGGTCGAAGGGCCGGCGCAACGTGTGTGGGTCAAGGCCGATGTGCTTCGCATCGAACAGGTGCTGGATAATTTGCTCTCAAACGCCTTGAAGTTCAGCTTGGAAGGGGGCATTGTAAAGGTATTGATGAAGCCTGACCCGAAAGCAGGAGTGCTAGAAGTGAGTGTGTCCGATGGCGGACCTGGCATTCAGGCCGAAGACCTGCCCTATATTTTTGAACGCTTCTATCAAGGACGTACCAAGGGCAAACATGCGACGCCGGGGAGTGGTCTCGGGTTGGCACTGGCCAAAAAAGTGGTCGAAGCACACGGAGGACGAATTTGGATCGAAAGCGAAGCCAAGAAGGGGACGACCGTACGGTTTATTCTACGGGTTGCAAAGCCGGAAGAGTCGGCATGATGGCTCTCCAGCACGGATTCATGGCGGTGATCTTGCCCTGTTTCATCCTCACGGGGTGTGCGACATGGTCGTCGCCTCCGTCAATGTCTCAGCCCTATTTCACCGTCGATGCGGGGGAGTCGAAATCTCTCCATGCGTTGGCGAAAAAACAGGAGGCGCTGGCCTCGAAATGCGCCGAGCACAATTCCTGCGACCACGTCTACTTTATGCGGGCCCTCCTGGGGCTCTACGAAAGTCGAGAAAGTGCCGCGAAGTACTTTGAGAAAGTGATCATCGCCGCGCCCAAGAGCAACCTGGCCTCCTCCAGTAAGGTCTGGTTACAACTGCTTCAGCATCGTGCTGCTCCCGTTCAACAATCCTGGATGCAATCGGTCATGGCGGCCCCGGCCATTTCGGAGAGTCAGCTCATCCTGGCTCAAGCCTCCGATCGTCTGGTGCGAGACTTGCTTGATAGAGAATTGGTCATCCAGCAATTGCGGGCTATGAAGGAAGTCGATGCCCAATCCTTGGAAAGCCTCCAGCGTGATTTAGCCGAGCGCGAACGGAAGATAGATGCCGTCAGCGGCAAGCGGGACACCACAAGAGGTTCGACCGATACGGGCCTCCTGTCATCCATACAAAAGCAATTGACGGATCGGGATAAGAAAATAGAAGAATTGACGAGTCAATTAGAGGCGTTGAAACGTATCGACCAGGAAATGCGAGATAAAGTTCGCCCGATTCGTCCCCCATCGACGGTTGCACCGCCTCCGACTGTGCCGGAACAGACGATACCGTAGAAGGAGTGCCATGGAAAAAGAACAGATTCTCGTAGTCGACGACGAAGAAGGCCTCCTGCATCTCGTGAAGATGCGGTTGACCGCCATGGGCTTTGCCGTTATCGGCTGCACCAGCGGGCGTGACGCGATTACGGCAGCCAAGAATAACCGGTTCGATCTGGTCATTACCGACCTCCGCCTGGGTAACGAAGACGGCTTAGATGTGACGGAGGAATTGTTGCGAATGCAACCAGGTCTTCCGATCATCATCCTGACGGCCCATGGCAGTATCCCCAATGCCGTGGAGGCCATGCAGCGAGGAGCCTTCGGGTATCTCACCAAACCGTTCGATGACAAGGAGCTCAAGGCCAAGATCGAAGAAGGGCTTTCCCCGCAACGTATGCGAGGAGAGATCCAACGCCTCAAGTCTCTTGTCAACGAATTGTATGGCATGGAAAACATCGTCTCACGGAGTCCTGCGATGCAGCGCTTGCTTCAACAAGTGGTGCAGGTGGCAGACTCCGATGCAACCATTCTCCTATTTGGAGAAACGGGGACTGGCAAAGAAGTATTCGCTCGCGTCATCCACTCGAATAGCCGTCGAAACAAAGGGCCCTTTATTGCGCTTAATTGCGCCGCCATTCCCGAAGCACTCTTCGAGTCAGAACTTTTCGGCCACGTGCGCGGCGCGTTTACCAGCGCCCATGGCGCCAAGCGAGGCCTCTTTCAGTGCGCCAACGGCGGCACCCTCTTTCTCGACGAGATCGGCGAAATGCCTCTCTCGATGCAGGTCAAACTCTTGCGGGCTGTACAGGAACGGGAAGTCCGCGAAGTGGGCTCTGAAACGACAACGAAAGTGGATGTGCGGATTATTGCCGCCACCAATAAAGACCTTGGCGAAGCAGTCAAAAATGGCTCATTCCGGAACGATCTCTTCTACCGCATCTCCGTCGTTCCGTTGTTTATCCCGCCACTGCGAGACCGTCGGGATGATATCCCCTTGTTGGCCCAACACTTTCTGACCGCGAGTGCGAAACGGGCCAATAAAGATTTGCGCGGTTTTACACCGGCCGCGCTCAATCGGCTGCTCATACATCCCTGGCCCGGCAATGTCCGCGAGCTGGAGAATGCCATCGAAAAGGCCTCCGTGATGACGCGCCAGGACATGATTACACCGGACCTCCTGCCCTCAATGGGCACATCACCGAACGCGCCGCTCAAGCCGCTGACCGAAGCCAAGGAAGAGTTCGAGAAGACTTACCTCAAGAACGTGCTGCAACTCACCGGCGGCAACATTTCACGTGCCGCACAGTTTGCCGGGCGCTATCGGGCAGACTTCTACAAGATGCTCAAGAAATACGGCCTGCACCCCTCAACGACAAAGGCGAAAGCGGAAGCCGATCTTGAAGAGCTGGAAGAGCAAGGCCATCTCACGGAAGCCGAACGGTAGGTCCGTATTTCTCTTCGCGGTGAGGAGTCAATGAGATCGGGCAATCTTCTCATGCAGCTATACACGATGCTGATTGCGTCCGCCAGCACGGTTCTCGCGTGCCGATATAGTTTTCCCCCAGCCTGCTAACGATTTAACTGAATCGAACCATCCGCGTCCTTCCGAATACCAACCTTATGTAGGGAAGAGCTATCGTACATAGGTATTCGATTGCCACGAGACATTCTACGGGTTTCTGATTTTTGCAGGTTTCAAACAAGAAGAACCACTGTCGGTATCCATCCTGTTCGATAATTCAACGAAGGACTGCCCAGCAACATTTAGGGATGGAGGCTTATCTCGTCGACTAGAACCGTTCAAAGGGCTCCGGGTTGGAGACAAGCAATGTGTGGAGCTGGTGCGAGGGATTGAACCTCCACCCTGGGTTTTGAATAGCGACAGCGTGCATTCAAGATCCTAGCGCAACAGGTGATGACGCACATGTACCGGGCTGTGCCAGTTCAACATTGTCCGTGGCCGATCGTCCAAGATTACCTGTACCCGCCTGGATCTCCACACGGGATACCTGAGTACACCCTGTGCCCTGCGAGGTTCTTTTTCTCCTGCTGCCTCGCTAGCCAATCCATCGACCGCATGAATTGGCTAGGCGATGACAAGTGATTGTCGTCAGACTCTCCCGCTTCAATTGCCAAGACCTCACTCCCTCGGATAGGTCTGGAAAGGCAAGTAGTTCCATCCGCTAGAACGCCAACTGCGCGTGGGTATGAATTGACGCTAGCATCTCTGACGTTTGCTATTCGAATCCTGCCTCGCCCATGATAATCCATGCCAAGACAGTTTCAATACAATTAATAGCTTTTGTTCGTGAAGATGATGTTTTGGTTTATATTTTAGCAGGCGCTTCAAACGGTGAGCCTTCTCCCCTATTCCGCAACTGAAAGCGCAGAACATTCGATCAGGCTTCTTTGAGTATGAAAACTTTCTGGCGCTCCTAGGCGTCTTGCCCGATTACGGTCATGTCGCCGCCAGCCTGGCGTACGACAGCGTCATGAGGATGGGAAAAATTTGATCGCTGCAATGGCAGCAGGTCGATTGGACAGAAGGGAAGCTGTATCTTCAGGCCCAAGACACCAAGACCAATACTCCGCGCGTTTTATACCTCACAGGGATTTCTATCGGGTCCTGTGCACGTGGAAACGCCGGTGTGACATCAAGTTGGCCGGCTTGCCCGTGGATCTGTCACCGAGGCGGGATTCGGCTCCAGAGTTTGAAGCATTCCTGGAGAAAGGCCTGTCAGGCGGTCAGAGTCGGGCCACATTGCAAAGGGTGCCACGAAAGGCCGGAAGGCCTGACAGGGCAAGATCCCTCACGATTTCAGGCCACAAGACGGAGTGTCTTCGACCGGTACAACATTGTGAACGAGAAAGACCTGGAACAGGCCGCGCGGTCCTTGTCGGCCTACTTCGAGCAGCAGACGGTTACACTCGCGGTTACAGTGGCTGAATTACGAGGGGAGAGTAGGGGTACTGTACGTCGCACAGTGGTTGAATCGTCAGCGGAATGTGTGGAGCTGGCGAGAGGAATTGAACCCCCAACCTGCGGTTTACAAAACCGCTGCTCTGCCATTGAGCTACGCCAGCCTGAATGTACCGGACCGAAAACCGACCCTGACAGTCGTGAGCGAAAACCTAACAACTGCGTGAGCCACTGTCAAGAGAACGCGTGCTCAACGTGATCAAATGTTTTCGAATTCATAACAGGATTTTCTCTTGATCCGGAAGCATGGGCCGAGTCTCGATCGACAGAGACTCATGGCTGTGGTGATTTTCCCTGAGAGCGGAAGTATGTACTGATCCTCGGCACTCGTGAGGAAAGCACGCTGCAAATATGTCTTCTTATTCCCAAGCTTTTTCGCCCCGCTTCAACAGTTCTTCCCAGAGCGTCCGCATCTCCTTGCTCGCCTTCGCGCGACGCGTCAGCAGGCGTTCGACCATGCGCCCGGCAACAAAGGCGGCCCGCACACTCGTGGATTGTTTGAGGAACGCTCGGACATGCGCTTCGGCTTGAATGGCATCGTGGTATATACCGAGGACATCCTGGACGACTCGCGCTTTTTTGATGAAGCGGGTAGCCGGTTTACCGACGACCGGTGCCGCCAGTTCCGCTGCGTAGCGGGCCCGTTTAGTTTTGATCCTGATCTCGTGGATTGTGGCACTGGTGGGTGAAGTGCCTGCATGGCGAAGCACCTTACGCAGTTTCTTGAACATGCCTGTCGCGAGGTCGTGCAAGGTCAAGGCAGATTCGACGGCGGTTGGATTCACCGTCGCATCCTGGAGCCGCCTGATGAGGTCCAGATACCGTACACGCTGTAACTCGCTCAGCAGAACGTCTTGGGCCTGGTTTCTCTGGACTTCCAGGTGGGCGATGAAGGGTGCCAGCGGTCGGCGGTCTCGTGCATTGAGTGCCGTACATTCTTCATGAAAATAGGCGAGTTGGACATCGAGATCGCGAGCCGGTCCCAACAGTTGGCCGAGCCAGCGCAGCTCGTCCTGCAACGAGTCTGCCCATGCAGGAAGGAGTAGGGGGCTGGCGGTGCGCAGGACAACGCGCAATTGTCTCGTGGCCACACGCATTTGGTGCAGGCTTTCCGGCTCCCTTCCTAGCCTGGCGCCAGGGTCATGCGCCAGGCTAGG
>Ga0163152_10003251_pt1 | contig 21403 bp, 18 predicted proteins | sample OliLakLV19MP8IB2_FD_148635 | JGI IMG/M metagenome (GOLD analysis project Ga0163152, IMG submission 148635) | Freshwater microbial mat bacterial communities from Lake Vanda, McMurdo Dry Valleys, Antarctica - Oligotrophic Lake LV.19.MP8.IB-2 | ecosystem: Environmental > Aquatic > Freshwater >...
TGAGTAGGCCATGTTCGTTTAGTTTTCTCGATGGGCTGCAAGTACGCCTACACAGCCTTCGATTGCCGGGATGAGCGTTCGTGTTGTTCCTTCCCGTCACGGTAGTCTGACGAGGGGCTTCCGTACCACTCGTCGTCGACATGATGGTCATCGCCAAAGCCAAGCGCCTTGATCACCGTCACCACGAAGACCCCGAACAGTCCTATGAACAACACCTCAAACAACTCCTGTATCATGACGGTATCTCTAATTAATTCCTGTATCATGGTGATGTTTCCCTTCATCGACAAATGAGATCAGACTCTCAATCCATCCTTCTGCTGCACTTGTACCTTTATACACAGCAAGCAGCGTGCCTAGCCTGAAATGGGCCTGTGCTTTGTCGTAGTCTATGGTTTTTCAAAGTATTATGTATCAGCAGCCGCGGGTATGAAGAGACTGGAGGGGAGACGCATGAATCGAAAACGATTCAGTACTGAATCTAAATTGATAACATCATGGCAGGGCGGCCAGGGAAGTTCTGAGTTCTGAGTTCTGGGTTCTGAGTTGGCTGGAAAAGCTGAATGGGAAGTTCTAAGTTGGTAAGAACTCAGAACTCGGCGAAGCCGTTGACCTAAAACTCAGAACTTCGAACCGCGCGTATCGCGCGGTTACTTCAGGGGCGAAGCCGCCAGGAGATCCCACTCTGCCACGCCGTTGAGGCCGACCTGTTTCAGCAAGGCTGCACGATCGCGTCGCAAAGACGCATTGTGAGGATCGGCCTTGATGAGATCGCCCAGACAGGATATGGCGTCGTACCAAAACCCGCGTACGGCATTCCGCATTACGCTTGGCCGGTCACAGCTCAAATCGACTTCCATCTCCACCAGGCATGTGCTGAATTCACAGCGCTCGATCATGCCGCCGGCCACGATATCCTGTGATGGTGAGTCTGGATTGCGAATCGCGGAGATGTACCAGCGATATTGCACATCAGGTTCGAGGGACAGACCCAAATCTTTGAGATCAAGGGATTGAACGCCTGACTGACTCGGTGTGGGAATCGTGCCTTCATGCAGCGGCTTCACCGTTCGAATGTCGATGAGCGTAAATCGTATAGGCAAGGACGTCGGCTTGGAGAGGAACCAGTTGAGGGAAGGCGCCTGTTTTACCGTCAAGCCGACGTGGTCGGGAACGAGGGCCACGATCTCAGGGTCCTTTCCTTCTGTCCCTCGCAGGCTTCCACCGACTCGTGCCCGGGGCATCATCTTATTCTTATTCCGAGGGGTATAGATCGGCAACGGCGATTCTTCCACTTTGCCGGCTGAAGCCTGGTTCCCTTGGTCGGTAGCAGGCGCTGCGCCCACTTCCGAACTAAAGCCGGGTAAGCTGAGCATGAGGACCAGTGCACTATATGTCATTGCCGATGTTTTCATAACGCACCTCTGATGTGAAACTGTTTGATTCGTCTTGTGTCCGGCTCTCGCACCCCCATCACGCGTATCACAGCCAATTGTTCAGCAACAGAAAAGGCGACCAGTAGGCTGGATGTTCATAGACCCGATCTGATAACAGCTTCTGCTGTGCTAGCTGCAAAGCTTGTGCCTTCGACAGCTTTGGGTTTCGCAGTTGTCTGTAGAATTCAGAGACCAGCTCAGCAGAAGCCTCATCATTGATGAACCATAGAGTGGCTAACGCGCTGCGCGCACCCGCCTTGATGGCGACGCCGGCGAGACCCAGGGCTGCACGATCATCTCCCACTCCCGTTTGACAGGCGCTGAGCGTCAGGAGTTCGAGCGGGTTCTCGCGGAACCGGAACAGACCGATCAATTGATCCAAGGTGCTCATGGTCAGCTTCTCATCGAACGTCAGGAGAAACGAATCGTTCACGCTGGTCGAGAACTTCCCATGCGTGGCGATGTGCAAGATCCCATACCGCCCATCCCGCAACTCCTGTTCCAACCGTCGCACGCGAAAGTCCTGGTTCATCAGTTGATCCGCTGAAAACAGCGAGCGAATGGTCTCGACTTCCTCAGCCACATAGGGGAGGGACGGAAATCCCTGTACGGCTTTCGTGAGTCCAACGGTCAGAAAGCGCACCTTCTCACGGTTCAATGGGCGCGGGTCTGTCAGTGTGATGCCAGGGGTCAGTGCCACAGCATACTTGTTGACGAGAAACGTCGAGCCGTCGTGAAGCGCGGCCATAGGGATCGTTCGAAGCGCGCTGTCTGGCACAAACACTAAGGTCGTAATCTGCTGCTTTGCGAACTCCGGTTCCAGCGGGCGGACGAGCCAGTCGTAGAGCTGTTGTGCATGTGGGAGGTATTCGCGCGTAGTGCGTTTCTCGACAGTACGCCGAAACAGTCGGACTTCCTTCGTCAGCGCCTCTGCGCCGATTGGAACCGCGATGCGCGTTATGCCTGACGGGAGGCTCACCAGCAATTCCATTCGTGTGGGAAAGAGAATGGGATAGATGACGGCCGTGTTCGCGGCCAGGCGGTCGAACTTTGTGAGGCGGGCCTGCAGCGCATCGACGCATTCGTCTTTGAAGTAGTCTCGCAGCTCGGCAGCTTTATAGGCTTCGATCGCATCGCGAGCGGCCAAGAGGTCTTGTGTAGCCGCCGGCTGTTCTTCAGTCAATGAGGCTCGTTGGAGGAGGAGGTCTGCCTGCTCAAAGAACAGGGGCCGTATGGGGTCCTCGTCCAACCAGGAGGATTCTGCCGCGGCTACGGCCACTGCCGGTCTGATGGGCTGGAGGGTGACGGTCGCTTGCCGATAAGATGTGATCGCCTCGTCGAGCTTTCCCGTGGCAGCCAGCTGGCGTCCGAGTTGCCATTGCCAGCGATACAACGATTCCGGCGCATCGACCGATTGGGCAGAAAAAATCGCGCGCCTCGTGAATGACAGCGCTTCATCCAACCGCTGCTCCGACTCATACACCTGGCCGAGATGACCGAGTGCGAACGATAGGGTGCGCGCATCGCCGAGTTGTTCGGCCAAGCTTGCCGATTCTTGCAGCGCCCCTGCCGCTCGGAGGATGAGTGGGTCATGAAGGTCGGGGAAGGACGCAAGCAGCCGCCGGTACAGCAAACCGATATTCATGAACCCGATGGATTTTTCGCGAGAGGCCGGCAACGTATTCACTTGTTCAAGGGCTTGGTCGGCCCATATGCGGCTGTTCATCGGCTGATTGAGCTGTATGTTCGTTCGAGCCGCATTCACCCGCGCATGTAGCTCGACAATGGGGAGGTGCGCCTGCTGCGCGAGCTGGACGGAGTCTGTAAAGGAGGTGAGGGCTTCGTCGTGTCGATTTTGGAGTGCGTGAAGAATGCCGAGATCGTTCAAGAGAGGCGCGGCGAGTGCCGGCGATGAGGCCTGTTTGGCGAGCTCATGGGCTTGCGTCAAATGTGTCGAGGCCGCATCCAGTTGTCGTGCGGTTAGGTAGGTGTGGCCTAGTTGCGCCAAGACCGTCGCTCGCCACAGGGCATCTGTATCCCTTTGCGCAAGCGTCGAGGCGAGTTCGAGCAATTGGAGCGCCTGCTTAGTTTGGCCGAGCGATTCAGCCGCTCGGGCTGCGGCGACGAGAGCCTGGCCCTGTTTGCGTGGCTGGCCTTGTGTCTCGTATTGCCGCGCGGCCTCCTTCCACTTCCCCAACGCGTCTTGGTACGCACTGCGCTGATACGCTTGCGTGCCTTGCACCATGACCTCGTCGGTAGGGGAGCTTGGAGCGGAGGCCGAGGTCGTCATGGAAGGGATCAGCAGCGCCGCGCTGAGCAACAGGCACGCAAGGTGTTTAGGCTGAAGGCGCCTCAGGTATTTAGGCTGAAGGCTGAAGGCTGAAGGCCGAACACCGAACACTGAATACTGAATCCTGAACCATTTCAGCCTATTCATCTTAGCTCCTGAACCCCCAAAAGCCTTCAGCCTATCTACCTGCATCGTTACAATACCTGAGCGACAAACTGCAAGTGGATCCCGTGGTCTTGCAAATTGCCTGTTGAGTGGGTGATGTGATTCAGCGGGAGTCCCCAATAGAGTTCAAAGCGCGCACGTTCGCGTGGCAGAATACTCCAGCGAAGGCCAAGTCCGACACTTGCCAGAGTGTCTCGATCGCCGAAAGGATCGAAGCCTGAGTCCTTGGGGCGAGGTTTGGCATGCCAGGTCCGTCCCAGATCGACAAATTGGGCGAACTGGAGGAGTGGTTCTCCGGTTGCGTAACTCATGAGCGGAAAACGCGTTTCGATAGAGGCAAGAAAGGCGTTGTCGCGGATGAGCGTATTCTCACGGTATCCTCGGACGCTGAACCGCCCTCCGACTGGAATCTGCTCGAGCGAAAAGAGTCGATCGTTCGCGAGTTGGAGGCTCATTTGCCCAAGGAGCTGCATGCCCCACCAGTCGTCGAACCGTCGAACCGCCTGGGCTTGTCCCAACCAGGAAAAGTACTGTCCATCCGGCAATTGGTCGGAGTTGTTAGTGGTCGCGCTCAGGACGTCCAGCCCGACGGAAAAGCGGGACCGAGCTGCGATCACCGATGTCGATGTCCGATGCACGTACTCTTGAATAAAGCGCAATGCACTTACAGTGCTGACCCCGGTATTCGAAGAGCCGGGAAGAGAGAGGAATGGGGCACCTGGCAGGTCGAACGCCGTGGTCACTTTGTTATACAGGTGTTCACCGGTGATCGCGAGGGTGAACTCATCGGTCACCGTTCGGTAGATCGGCTGACGGAGGGTCAACCCGATGATTTCAGTCTCTGCATTCAAGTCGAGAGGGCGAAATGGGTTGGCCACCACCAGGAAGTCGTTTCGGCGGTACGAGGCGATGAAGGTTGTGTCGTAGCGATTCAAGGGGAGTGCATAGGACGTATCGACGATCGGATTCACGCCTCGCGAGCGGCCATAGGTAAAGCTGAAGGCGTCGCCATTTCCGGTGACATTCTGGTGGGCGATGGTAGCGAGCCCCCTCTCGGATCCGACCACGGGTGTCTGATAATTGTTGAAGTCCAACCACGCTTTCCAAGGACTAGCCTCTTTCACGTTCACGAGCAAGGTGCTGTCGCCGCGCTTATCACCGGGACGGAGTTCAGCGTTAATTCGTTCGATGCGCGGGTCTTGTTGGAGCAACTGCAATCGTTCTTGCAGCGGTTCCATCCGTAGTGGCGTCTGTGCGCCCCGTTCGATCCGGTCGCGCAAGTAGCCGGTACGGAACCAGTTGTGCCCTTCGACATCGACCTTGGCCAAACGGCCTTCGACAATGTGAAGGTCGATCACGCCATTCGCCACATCCTGATCCGGGATGATCGCGCCGGAGGTGATATAGCCCTTATTCACATAGAGAAGGGTCAGTTCAAGACGAAGGCGTTCGAGATCCTCGGTCGTCAACGTTCGATTCGTGTAGGGCGTGGTGACTGTCGCCAGCTCAGCGTCCGAAAAGGCTGTATTGCCGGTCACGTGAATGGATTTGGCGAAGACCTGAATCTGACCCAGCGGTTTCTTGACCTCTCCTTCCGGCGGCACCGGGATTATAGGGAGGGTCTGGAGAGGCACGGGAGTCGGGGGTTTGAATTCTTTCTTGAGCGGCGCAGGCGGCTCTCCCGATCGCCCGGTCGGGTCAATGTTTAGTTGTGCATAGGCGGAGGTTCCTGCCAGCATGGTCAGCATGGTACCCCCAAAGAGCGTCAACCATCGCGCCGTTCGACGGCCCGCTGGTAGAAAGCCGCGCGGGTTTATGAACGGCACCCAGTCGCCTCACTCTCGGCAAAGTTCGCCATCAAGAATCCGGCCGGGGTCAATCGACGAAGCGAGACTGTGCTTGTATTATCGGCAGCTATCGCCATGACTGTTGAAATAGAGGCGACGGCATTGTCTGCGTCAAGGTTCTCGCCCAATGCCGCGAAGGCGAGCGGACTGCTGAGCCAGCCTCCAGGGTCGGCCGGCAATTGCTCGCGCCCGGCGACGAAGAAGCTACTGGCTTGCCCATTGACTAAGGCTGCGCAGCGCTGCGTCAAGAGGGCTTGTGCCTGGCTGGGATTTGAGGCTAAGGGTCCCAGGCTCCCGCTCACATTGGAGGTGGGGCTCTGGATCGTCACGGTGCCGTTCACGCCGAATTGCGACGAGGCACTTACCAGGCTGCTGGAATCGGCGAGGAACAGGGGAGTAAAGATCGTGATGTTGCCGCCGGCGCCCTGGACCGCTTGCGCGACGACTTGGCTGTTTTGCAAGACCACGATATTCGGATCGATTGTGATATTGCCGCCGGCTGTTGAAGCGCTACCCTGGACCGACGAGCTGATCTCGCTGTTGACCAAACGCACGCGATCGATTGCACGGATGTCGATATTGCCTCCGCTGGCATGCTCGGCTTTGGCCGTGACCGAGCTGCTCTGCATCTCAAATTGCTGGCCAGCATTGATGGAGATATCGCCAGCGTTACCTGGCCCGGTGCTGCTAGCGGAGATGCTCGCTCCTTTGTCAAGTTGGACCAACTGACCAGCATTGATCGTGATGTCTCCTCCTCTGCCGCAAGGCCCGGAGCAGAATTCGCTGCCGACTGAGCGAGAGAAGATCCCACTGGATCGGCTGTCTGCAATATCAAAGTCGTCTTCTGGAGTGGGGAGCGTCCGTTCGCCGGTGATGGAAATCGAGCCAGTTGTGAACGTCACATCGCCACCCCGACCGCTCGTCTGAGTGCTCATGTCAATTCTGGCTCCGCCGCTCATCTCCAGCCGAGGCGTGGTGATCCTAATCGAGCCTGCATTGCCCCCAAGCGCGTCAAGCTCAACGTCTTCAAATCCGACCGAGCTACTGTAGAAGCCGCCCGGTCTACCGGTAAAGGGTCCATCCGAGATCGTTACGTGATCCGAGGCGGTGACAACGATGTCACCCGCATCTGCATTACCTAACGTATGACTCCGAATTGCGCTCCCGTTCTTCAGTTCTAGTATATTCGCTGTGAGGATCACAGGCCTTCCCGGCATGAAAGCGGTGTCGGCCTCGATCAGGCCCTCGTTGTCCATAACAAATCGATCGGCGTCGACCGTAAAGGCGCCGCTGCCTTCCAGGCCACTGACCCCCACCTGGCTCCCCTGTTTCATCTGGATATCGCCGACCGCTAGAGTAATATCACCACCGTGCCCTCCGAAGGCGTCGCTGTGGATTGTGGCAACGGTCATGTCCAGGCTGTCTGCTGTGATCTTGATGTTGCCGCCAGACCCGGTCACGTCTTGTTCGATCGGGAGATTGCGGGCCCGATCGTCTCCCGTGCTGATTTCCGTTTGATCCAGAAAAATGTTCCGAGCGGTGATGGTGACGTTTCCTCCATCTCCTGGTCCCTGGGTCCCGCTATCGATAAACCAGAATGGAAGTGGACGACCAGTCGCTTGGAGATCCCCAGTGGTGATTGAAACGTTTCCCGCCTCCCCCGTTCCTGACGTATGCGTATCAATAAGGGCCAGGGTGAAGTCCTGTGCATTTGATGTCGTGGTCAAGTTAGCGGACTTAATACGGATCTCTCCGGCGTTTCCAGAACCGGAGGTTCTAGCAGTAATGGCGGGATTGAGATTTGTTGACATAGAGAGGTCCGCCGTAACCTGAATATCCACGGCGACGGCCACCCCGTCCGCATTGATCGTGTCCGCCGAAATTGTGGCATTGTCCATCACGAGGGCTCCGCTCCGGATACGAACGGTGCCGGCTGCATCGGCAGAGACATCCAGCTTTGCACCTTGGGAAAGCGTGATATTTCCCATCTTCTCGAAGGACTGGCCATTGGTGTTGGGGGCCTGAGTAAAGGTTCCCACAAGAATCTCGCCAGCCGAGGCGACACTGGCTATGTTGATCTGCCCACCCAGTGCGGACAATTTACCTCCTGTCATCGTGACTCCACCCGGTGCGGACGCAGAAGCATGATTGCCCGTATCCGGATCGGTATATTCGAATCCTCTGTTCCCACCCACGAGTGAAATCGATTGGCCTGGCGCAACTTTCAGGATGCTTCCCTGCACGGCTATCGCGGCAGGATTCGAACCCAGGAATCCGAAGGCTGCCACAGGAACAGTCGACAGCGGGTTAAGCGATTCAGTAGTTGATACCTTGTTGAACAGGGTGTCGGTGCCCTGAAACCGAAGATAATCCGCTGTTGTAAAAGTCATCATCCCGCCCACGTCCACGGTGGCGTTCGGCCCGAACAGGAACCCAGCGGGATTTATCAGGAAGAGATTGGCGGTCCCGAACCCATTCGGTCCGTTGGTCTGAATCATTCCAAAGATAGCCGAAGGATCTCCCCCGGTCACCCGACCGAGGATGTTGGAAGTTGGCAAGTTAGAAGCAAGTACGTGGCCGTTGAGATCAACCGACCTCGCGTTTAGGAAGTTCGCAATGTTGTCCGTCGGGACGCTGAAGTCTCCAAAACTGTGGAACAGATTGGTCCCATTCACACCGCCTGGGCGGGTACGGCCCGTGATATCGTATTGCACGTTGCCTGCTGGTGGGACCGCAGAGAGGTTAACCTCTGTATGCAGTCCGGAGGGTGTAATGGGGGGGGGCGGAACTTGTGAATAAGCTACACCTCCCAGACCACCTATTGAATTCCAGAAAAGCAGAAACACACAGAGGATTACTTTAGGCATAAGAGTTTCTCCCGCAGGCCTTGCAAGGGATGAAGGTTCATGGTGGATAACCCCTTTCCTCTCATGCTTGGGGATGTTAGCCAGCGAGCAGCGTGTTCTCTTGAACTTCTTCAATCTGCCCTAAAGCACACACTTGCAACTGCACTTCGAATCAGAATATTGGAAATAAGATTTGCACTTCTTGTTGGGGTTGATCATATTACATCCAGTCTGATCCTCGTTTGCACACTTGAAACTATTCGAAGCGCAGGTCTTCGGGGGATTCGCCGGAACTGGGCTTGGTCCGTCAATCGACCGGAAGCCTGTTGCCGAGCCTGTATAGCTCTGAGGAGTGCACCCTGATGGTCCTTTACCCTCCTCCAGATCCTGCTCACAATTAACCACTACTGCCCCCGGTTGGACGCAACCTTGAAGAAGCGCGGTAAGGAGAAAGCCTGCTAACAGGACACGACCACTGACTCTAAAAGAATGCTCAATCAATCGCATCTTTGTCCTCCTATGGTTTAGGTGAGTGGTCTTTCAGACCTTCCAGCTGATCATCTTTGTACTCATTCGCCACGGGCACAAGCCTCAAGAAGATTTCGCGGGCAGGTCGCTGTTCACCTGCTTCAAGCGAAATTCTCGGAATATTCGCTATGGGGGTCAGCAGGAGCTTTCCCGTCTGTCTTTCACCAATAAACCGAAGGCCCAGAGGGTTCTGCGGCGAGATCAATACGACCAAGCTTGATTGAGGTCTCATGCCTCGCGCTCGCTCTATCAGGCCTATCAGCTTAGGCGATCCCCATTCTGTGGTATGCCATCGCTTGGTTTTACGATCTTTAGTTACGGTGAGCGATGACTTGACCTTTCCTTCAACAAGGAGCGGGTAAATCGTAGAACCCGTATCTATTATGAAACTTTGAGCATCACTTTTTCGTGTAAATTGTTTTAGCGAAAGCAGCTTGGACATTTGGATTTGTAGGGGAACCCCAAGCGTGGCACGACTTGCCTCTTGTGCCGAAGCAAATCCCAACGCCTTGGCGTATTCGTCATTCTCAGCCGTTTCTTTGGGTGATTTGTTGGAGGTCGGTTCGAGCCTACGTACATACGCAAGACCTTTCCTGGCAGCTTCTATAGGAGTTGCAAACAAAACATCTTGACGTGCTAGGGATGTTTCTTTCAGGCTCGGAGTGGTTGAAGCCCGGTGTTCACTTAGTGAGCCTATCGCAGCATCTGCTAGCGGCGATAGTGCGAAGACGCCTACCATTGTAAGAAACTTTGCAATTTCTAGATGGCTAATCGACATTCTTACCTCACGATAAGATTGCTTGGTTTGGAAGGAGCTCTGTCGGTAGGGGCGATTTCGATATAATCAGTATGGTGCTCATATCCACTCAGATAAAAAATGTCATAAGATTTAAAGGTGGGATTCTCCTCCATGTCTTCTAAAGGGTCAAACATTCTGACCTTCCGCCATCCATCGTCATCAAAGTAAGCCTCGACTACAACGGCATGCCAGTTGCGAGAATCAAGAGTGGCCATTACGGCTACCAGTGGGCGATTATAGGTGCATATTTCCTCTACGATGTCCTTCCACTCCGGAGGTCCCTTTGGTGGAGTCTCTAGATATGGAAGTGGCTTGTATCTAAAGTCGACTTTTGAGAAAACATCGTGTGGCCATTTACTCGGATTAGGATGGCATGCATCATCCGAATCGGTTGGCGGGCAGCAAGGATGTCCGACTACATCGCTCACAAGTTCGCACTGTGACTTCGATAGCTCATAATGGGACGTAACAACTCGTGATGCTGCGAACGTGCACCAATCTCCCCATTCTTGTAACTGCTCGTAGAGGGGCTTGACGACTTTGTATTTCGGACAAACAGCCTGTGCTTGGACGGAGACTAAAAAAAGAGGGTCTTCGTGAACTCGTGTGGGTAGTTTCTAGCATTTTCAGCGGGTCGGCAACATGCACGTCAGTATCTTGAGCCGAAGGTACTCTTCATCACGCAATCCATAGGCACGCCGTTGGATCACACGGATCTTATTATTGAGTCCCTCAACGAAGCCGAGCGAGACCTTGTTCTCGGGCTTACAGTACGCCGCGATTCCATCCCAATGGCGATCAATCATCTCGGCAAATTTCTCGTAAGGTGTTAGCCGTTGCCACTTGAGGCTATTGCGCCAGTTCTCGAAGAACCGCCGTGCCCAGCCCTCGCGCGCATAGCTCCACATCTGGCCAAAAGACTCCTTGAGGAGATAGGCCGTGTTGAGCCGCGTGTTCGCAGCCAACAAGGTCTTCAGGGCCGTGCGGCCATCAAGATCCAGGTTCTCGCGGTGCGAGAGCAGCGTGTACTTCTGGCCCTTGATGTAGCGCCGTTTTTTACCGGTGAGCCGGGCGTACTCGCTCTTGCGCACCTGATCGAGCGCCTCGCCCAAGTGACGCAGGACATGGAACTTGTCGAACAGGATCGCCGCCTGCGGCGCTCTTTCCTGGGTCACGGTGCGAAACGGTTTCCACATGTCCATCACCGCCAGGCGGATGCGTGTGGCCTTAGTTGCGCCCAGCCAATCGTAGACCTGCGCCATGCTCGCCGCCGAGCGGTCCTGACCCCCAAACCAGATCGGGCGGCCACGGACGAGGTCACTCACCACGATGCGATAGGTGTGGCCTTTGCGGATCGAGATCTCGTCGATGCCGATGGCCTTGGGGGCGGGGTTGCCAACCTTCGCCAACTGCGCTGCCATATACTGCTTCTCCAACGCCTTGACCGAGTGCCAGTCCAGCTGCAGTTCCTTGGCCACGTCCTTGATGGTCGCGCTGCGGCAGCGTCGGCCTACGTACCACGCGAAGCGTTTGGTATAGAGCGGGTTGTCAGCTAGGAAGCCGAGCTTCTCTCGCTTCACGGTACCGCACTGCCGGCAGGTAATGCGCCGCACTTCGACGTCGAGATACACCCGGGTGTCACCACACGACAGGTCGCGTACCTGACGCCGCGTGCGGTCATACCAGGCTGAGCGTGCCTGGCCGCAGGCGCCACAGACTGTTTTTTTACGCGCCGATTTAGGGTGATGACTCGCGCCTTCGGATCACCGAAGACACCGTGCACTGTGGATGCTGGCCGAAAGCCTGGGAATGCATATGCATCCTCCAGTCGGCGTTTGCGTTTGAGGATAGACATAGGAAAATCATGTCAGAACTCGACGGCGTTTCACAAGCGGGTGGTACCGGTCATGGCAGGGCCTGACCACACGGCGGGTGCTGTTTTTACCCACACGCTTACGCGATGAGCCAAAAAAGAAAACCGATTATAAAAAAACTAACGAAGGACTTCATGATCTTCTCCAAGGAGATGGACTTCCATACATTTCAGGGAAATATTCGGCGAAGGACCAGGAACCTTTCCGAAACTGATGCCGTGGCTCCTGTAGGAACCGATACGCTGGTGACCGGGAAGAAGACCGAAATTCTTGAAAGCCTAAGACGCCATTCATGGCCAGCTCCTTTGAGGTCTAGTGAGAGAAACGAGCCAAACACCGCGTACAAACAATTACGTACCGTAGGATGTGGCCTTTAGGTATGCTTACGTGCCATTTTCCGCAATACCACTTTAGTAGGGGCATACGGATTTGGCATCCTAACCTTGCACGTGATCTCTAACTCGCCACGAACCCTAGTCATGTCGTTCAACACGAAGAAGGTTGAGGCTCAGGCTAAGGTTGAGATAAAGAGAGTTTGATCTTTGCTCAACCTCGACCTCAGCCTGACTCGTTCATTCATCGGCAGAGGGAGGGAGCCGCGGCTCCGGGTCTCGCAGAGCCGGGGCTCCCGTGGCGTTGACGGTCAAGCGACCAGGAGACTAACAACCAGGGGGAGGGTCCGGTTGGGTCTGCTCCAGAATCACGTTGTCATTGGTTTCTCCGGCGTGAATCCTCGCCAGTGAGTTCTCACGCATGAAGCCCAATGAGCGATGGTCGACTGCTCGTCTGCCCTAGCACGATGCTGAAAAAGTCCGCCAGCTTCGTTCTCGCCTCGCTCAGAAGCTCAACGTGCCGAAGCGCACGCTTCGCATCTTCGCTCGTTGCGGCCTTGCTGAAAGGCCTTTTTGAGCATCCTGCTGACAATTAGGACATACAGCAATCGCTGTGCCAGCGGGTTCACTACAGTCGTCTTTGAGAAATTCTTCGTGATTGCCTTCAAAATCATCAGGCTTTCTTGCTGTCGAGGGGAAACACGCAGGCAGAGCACGACAACCGACGCATTTCAACTGAATCCATTTTGATTCACCACTGAATCTAATTGGATTCAGTGGCCTGTGCTGGCTTGAAACCGGTGGGACAGGTGAGTCAGGCTGAAGGCTGACGCGTTCTCGAGCAACGCAGTGTGTGGATTTATGAATGGCATCCAGTGGCCGCACTCTCGACAAAGTTCGCCATCAAGAACCCAGTTGGGGTCAATCGACGAAGCGAGACTGTGCTTGTATTATCGGCAGCTATCGCCATGACTGTTGAAATAGAGGCGACGGCATTGTCTGCGTCAAGGTTCTCACCCAATGTAGCGAACGCAAGTGGGCTTGTCAGCCAGCCTCCAGGGTCGGCCGGCAATTGCTCGCGCCCGGCGACGACGAAGCTACTGGCTTGGCCGTTGACTAGAGCTGCGCAGCGTTGCGTCAAGAGGGCTTGTGCCTGGCTGGGCTTCGAGGCTAAGGGTCCCAAGCTCCCGCTCAAATTGGACGTAGGACTCTGGATCGTCACCGTGCCGTTCAAACCGAACGGAGACAAGGCACTCACCGTACTCGTCGAATCGGCCAAGAATAGGGGGGTTGTGATTGTGATATCTCCTCCGACGCCCTGGAACGCTTCCGCCTTAACCTGGCTGCCTTGCAAGACCACGACATTCGGGTCGATTGTGATATTTCCACCGTTGCCGTCCCCACCGAAGACAGAGGTATTGATCGAGCTATCCACGAGACGGACGCGATCGATGGCCCGAATATCAATATCCCCACCGCTGGCCTGTTTGGCTTCCGTCGTGACCGAGCTGTTCCCCATGAGATCCAACTGCTGGCCCGCGTTGATCGAGATATCGCCCGCGTTCGCGTTGCCAGGACCGGCGCTGCTGGCCGTGATTGAGGCCTTGTCAGCCATAGTGACGTGATCTGTCGTCTTCACTATGATCGAGCCCCCAGTGGCACTTGGGGTGGTTCCGAACGTCTCTGCTGTTATCTTTCCACCATTCTCAATGGTGAGAGACCGGGCAGACAAGTCGATCACACCGCCAGCTCCAGAACTGAAGGTCCCGCTGATGAGAGAACTTCCATCAGTAATGAGAATATCGCGAGCCCTGATAATTAAGTCTGCTGCATTGGCTGGCCCAAGCGCTTCTGTCGTAATAGCTGAATTCCCAGCAAGGGTGAAGCGACCATCGAGCGTGATCACAGTGTCTCCAGCGACCTTGTTACCAAAGTTATTTCCCACAATAAAAGAATTATTATCTAGCAGTAAATTATTGGCAGTGATCTGAATGCCCCCGAGTGTTCCCGTTCCATCGGTGCGGTTGAATACTGCTGCGCCGTTATCAAGGATGATGTCTCCATTCGGTGCATCCAGTTTGATGTTCCCTGCGTTCCCAAGGACTGCTTGCGACGTTACACCAGAATTAGTGACACTGACATTTCCCTGACTGCTACTGAACGTGATGTTCCCCGCGTGTCCCGAAGAGGTTTCAGATAAGGACTGGACAATTGCAATGGAGTTCAGTGCAATGTCTCCTGATGCCTTCAACATAACGTGGCCGGCATTTCCAGCACTTCCCGTTTTCGTTTCGATCTGTCCAGAGTCCTTGATTTGAATGGAAGATGCAGCATTGAGCGAAATATCCCCACTTCTCGCAGCTGTGCTGTTTGGCTCGACGTTAGATCTGATTCCGGCGAAGGGAGTGGAATTAAGGTCTGTTTTCGCGATCGCGAGGATTTCTGGCCCCCCAGAAATAGTAATGTGGTCAGCAGTGATGCGGACTCCACCAGATCCATGATTGTGCGCTACCTGTCCCGCATTGGTTTCAATCACTGTACCGTTATCAAATATAGCGTCTTGGGCCACGTGAATATCAATGCCCGCCCCCAATGGACCGACGTAGGGACCCGTGCCTAGCTCAACGGTTTTGATATTTGCGGAGATTTTCGAGTCATCGATAACCAGGCGACCTCCTCGGATGAGGATCGTGCCGCCACCCTCACCGCTGGTATCGATGTGCGATTGTTTCGAGATTTGGATCGTCCCCAATGTGTCGAACGATTGACCGTTGATATTAGCAGTCTGATCCAAAGTTCCCGCTAGAATCTCTCCTTGTGAAGCGACACTAGCTATATGCACCTGACCTTTTTGTGCCGATAGTGTTCCTCCAGTCATGGTCACGCCATTGGGTACGGAGGCTGTGGAACCCGTGTCCGGATTCGTATAGGTGAACCCTTGATTTCCCCCCACGAGCGAAATTGACTGACCAGGCTCCACTTTCAATATGCTTCTTTGAACAGCGATGGCTGCCGGATTGGAACCCAGGAACCCAAACGCAGCAACTGGCACTGCGCCTAGGAGCGTGTCTACGGTCGCATTCGGGATCGCATTGAACAATGCCCCGTCGGCGAGTCGAAGGTAATCTGCTGTCGTAAAGGCCATGATTCCGCCGACATTGACAGTGGCATTAGGGCCGAAGATGATCCCATTGGGGTTCATCAAAAAGAGATTTGCGCCGGGATAGTAGGAGGCGCTGTCGATTGTGCCGAAGATGCTGGAAGGGGTCTGGCCAGTTACTCGACCGAGAATGTTGTGAATAGCTGGGTCCGGAAGAAACGTGGTCGTTTGGAACTGCGCAACATCCCCTGTACCGACACTGAACTGTGCAAAACTGTGGAAGAGATTGTTGCCAACTGGTGTACCTTCAGTGATGCCATACACGTTGTTGATTGGCGTGACAATAGTGCCGAGATCGCCGGCTCCCGTCGTCGGTGCAATGTCCGTGGTAACTTGAGCCAGAGCCAACGAGGCCTCGACTACTGGACATACAAATGCCATGACGAGAATTGCAAAAAGATTTCTCACACCGTGTACTGTCTTTAAAGCGATAGGACTCATCTGAAATCCTAATCTCCGATGGCACAGCTATCAGAGAGAGGTGAGCTGCTGCTCGCGTTAGAGGAGTAGCTCTCACTGCGCAGGCTAGGTTCAATCAACATGTGCACCAACTTTGTTTCCGGCAAACTCCGCCTACAACTGGGCACTTCCCGGTGGGTGGGGCATTATTGTCTCTCATGGCCTCTGAAGGCGGACAGTTGACGTATACCTTGGCGCATCCCGCGAAGACAACAAATGACAATAAAAGAACTAGTTTGGCACCAATCTGAAACCATCCGCGCTCCCTCTTCATGTCTCGCCTCCTTTGTGCACATAAGATTACATGGTCACTATAAACAATAACCTCTCAGCGTGGACTGTCGTCCGCCCTCTTAGCCTCCTCAGAAAGCCTCTCAAATATGATCTGCGCTGGATAGGGTTTCCCTTCAGTGAAAAGGTAATCAGTGGCCAGTGGAACCAACTTGATTACGGTGTCGTCCTTGTAGCCGAGAAATTTTCTGTTGAGCGACGGAATCGATACAAGAAATCCTGGTTTCTGAGGTGCTAGCTTTCTTAGTTTGGCTGCGAGCTGCTGAATAAGATTGGGCGAGCCCCATTGAGTGGGGCGCCAACTTGCCCCCCTCCCCTTCTGTTCCACCCCACCCTGTCCATCGCGAACAAATCGTATAGTCATTGATGACATAACCTGTTTGTTGACTTCGATCGAAATGAGTAATTGTTGGGTGTCTGACAATAGGTTTTCTTCATGTGTGTTTGGAACATAGGCGTGTAAATCGTTAAGGCTGACGGTGTATAGACGGAAAGTGTGTGCGAATATCAATAGCTCGGCGCTATCTTCCACCTTCAGAAAAGACGTATCAGTAAACCCAAGCTCTTCAGCACGGCTCGGGTCGTCTTTCAGTAGTTGCAGAAGTATTTGCACCCCTTCTTTTGCGGCATGTTGAGCGCCCTCCGTATCCTCTAGATCCTGTAGACTAGTAAGATCTAACAGACGGACAGGTTCCTCTACCTTCCCATGGAGGGTGATTTCGCCAGTTTCACCAATGGTTCTGTCTCCAATCAAAAGGGCCAGGCTAATTAATGCTATGGAGATCAAGCAGAGTAGAAATGACCGGCACCGTATTTTCATGGCTAGTCCTTGGCTTTATTGGATTTAATCTGCACAAAATTTAGATTGTGGGAAAATCCATAGGGAGTATCCGGCCCTCCTGGAGAGTCGCCGACAAACTCGTCGAAGGTTCGGTACTGGATATCTTTTTTCCCTGTGGGATCAAGGGGGTCAAATGCTATTACAATCTGTAATGGAGACGGACGGTTCGTTCGTGTTTTAGGCGCTACCGTGCTATAACCTTTGATGATAAAGGCGTGCTTGCCACCCCCATTCCAATCAATAACGGAAATAAATGGACCGGTTGTGCAAATCTCCCTAGTCAAAGCCTCCCAGTCGAGTGCACCACCTACCGTCTGATAGCTAAACTGGTAATAATCAAGTACTTGGCTGGGCCATCCACCTCGTACACACTCCGATGGCGCGTCGATGAAATCAGAGGCAATTTTTGTCTCACAACAGTTAGCTCTTTCCAACGAGGTGCCAAAAACTTTCTTGACAATTTCGCACTGGGGATCGGTTGGCTTTTGCTCCTTGTTGTGATACTCCATCACCATTCGGGTCGATGCGGCCCAACACCATGCCGGTGTTTGTTGTTTTTCGCGAGATATGTCCAGTGTCAAACCATTGGGATTGCAGGGTAGCTTTTTCCCCTTCATCTGTATTTCCTTGAGTTCGTCAATGGTTAGAGTTATCGGTGGCTTCCCAGGGTCGTATGGGGGCTCTTTTGGGCCAGATATATGTGATGGGATTAGCACTTCAACCTCCGCACATCCCCAGGCGAATCCCATGCACAACGCCATGCAAATGCCAAGGATCTTTCTCATCCTAACCTCTCTTCTATGCGCAGTTCGTGAATCACGTTCCCTGGATTGGAATGAATGGTTTCCTCGCGAGTTTCCGCGCAACTCATCAATTGCTCCTGGAGTTGCAGAAACGATGTCAGGAAACTTTTTGGTTCTGTGTTGATACTTCTACGGAAATTAAGGAGATTGTGAGCAGAGAGGAAAAATCTAAAATCTGTTCCGCATTGATGCCGTTGCTCGTGCGGAAAGCGAGACGATGGTGATCGGAGGATAGAAGACCGCACTTCTTGGAAGCCCGATGTGTCATTCATGGTCGGTTCCTTTGAAGATCCAGTGAAAAAAAATGAGTCACACCGCACGTACAAACAATTACGTACCGTAGCCTGTGGCATGCTTACCTGCCACTTTCTGCAATACCACTTTAGTTGGGGCCTGCGGATTTGACACCCTAGTCTTTGGCTGATCTCTACCTCGTAACGAGCCCTGGTCTTATCGCTCAACATGAAGACAGTTGAGGCTCAGGCTAAGGTTGAGATAAAGAGAGTTTGATCTTTGCTCAACCTTGACCTCAGCCTGACTCGTTCATTCATCGGCAGAGGGAGGGAGCCGCAGCTCCGGGTCTCGCGGAGCCGGGGCTCCCGTGGCGCTGACGTTCAGGCAACCAGGAGGCAACAACCAGGGGAGAATCCGGTTGGGTCTGCTCCAGAATCACGTTGCCATTGGTTTCTCCGGCGTGAATCCTCGCCAGTGAGTCCTCACGCATGAAGCCCAATGACTGATGGTCGACTGCTCGTCCGCCCTAGCACGATGCTGAAAAAGTCGCTCTTCTCACCCGCCCGAACCCAGGCGCGCCTAGACGCGCCTTTTCCCATGCTTCGTTCTCGCTTCGCTCAGAAGCTCAACGTGCCGAAGCGCACGCCTCGCATCTTCGCTCGTTGCGGCCTTGCTGAACGGCCTTTTTGAGCATCCTGCTGACAATTAAGACATAACGCAATCGGTGTGCCAGCGGGTTCACTCTAGTCGTCTTTGAGAAATTCTTCGTGATTGCCTTCAAAATCATCAGGCTTTCTTGCTGTCGAGGGGAAACACGCAGGCAGAGCACGACAACCAGCACGATCTCAACTGAATCCATTTTGATTCACCACTGAATCTAATTGGATTCACTCGCGCGTGCTGTGTGAAGGGTCGCTCGTGGGCGCGAAAATGGCGAGACAGGTAAAGGCAGGCGAAGGCTGAAGTGTTTGGATCTTTGAACTCCGGCCTTCTGCCTTCTGAGTGTGCCTGTCAACCACGTCTCGCGCTTTACGAGGAACACCCTTTCGGGCGCTCCGGCGTGACTTTAGATGTGCTCGGTGCTACCATCCTTTCGTGTTTCTTAGGGTAACCATTCGGAGCACATGCATATGACAGTGGAAGAAAAGTTACGTGTCTCTAAAGAAACGATTGCGGAGTTCTCCCGGAAATGGAAGATCACTGAATTTGCGCTCTTCGGCTCCGTGCTCCGCGAGGATTTCCGTCCGGACAGCGATGTGGATGTGTTGGTGACGTTCAGCTCCGATTCAGACTGGGGGGTTGAACATTTGCTGGATATGAAGGAGGAGTTGGAGGCGCTGTTTGGGCGAGCGGTAGACCTGGTTGAGAAACGATTGGTGGAGGAAAGCCGCAACTACATCAGGCGTAAGCACATTCTTTCACACATGGAAGCCGTGTATGCAGCGTGATGACTCGCTCCTGCTCGATATGCTGCAGGCGGCGAGGCAAATCCTTGAGTACACAAATGGGTTGCAAGAGCTGGACTTCCTGAGCAGCCGGCGGGACCAGGACGCCGTGCTGCTTCAGTTTACAGTACTTGGTGAGACGGCTAAGCGCGTATCTGTTGAATTCCAAAACACCCATTCTGAGATCCCTTGGAGAAAAATCATAGGCTTTAGGAATGTTGTGGTGCATGACTATTTTCAGGTTGACTTCCACCGAGCTTGGAAGATTGCGAGTCGTGATATCCCTGCGCTGATCAACACTCTGGAGCCGCTCGTTCCACCCGATTCCTCACTGTAACGCCATACGGCATTTCTTCATCTCTGGGCCTGGCCAAGTCAGTGAGTGCTCATGCGTGTGCATATTGACCGATGGCCGATTGCTCGTCCCGCTGACTATAAAGATAGTAAAGCCTGCGGTTTTCCGCGCCGAGCCACTTACCCCGAATCACGACCTACGGAGTCTTCGCACAACGGAAACCAGTGCCGAGGCCTCGAATCGACGGCGAATGGATTTCACGATTCGCGGCGCGCAGGGCGTCCGGACCGCTGCCCCAAGAACCGCCACGGATCACTTTGGACTCGCCCGTTGAAGGTCCGGTCGGGTTCTTCGACGGGCTGGTCTTGTAGTAGTCAGGGTCATACCAGTCATTGACCCACTCCCAGACATTTCCGGCCATTTCATAGATGCCATAGGGGCTCTTGCCCCCTTCAAATGCCCCCACCGCAGTCAATGCGCTATGGTTGTTCCAATTGTCTCGATTCACGTTTGCAAAAAACTTCGTCGGATGCTCATTCCCCCAGGGATAGGTCCGGCCATCTGTACCACGCGCGGCCTTCTCCCGTTCCGCCTCGGTCGGCAGACGTTTGCCGGCCCATGCGCAGTATGCGTGCGCATCCGTCCAATTCACATTGACGATTGGCCGCTTTTGGTGCTGGGATCGGTTCATGATACTCCACTCCGGCGGTGCTTCCTGGAATGTGGCGTCCAAGAACCTCGCATATTGGCTCACCGACACTTGGTATGTATCCATGAAAAAGGTTCCTACATAGACCCAGTGCACCGGTTGTTCGTCTGCCTCTCCCATCGAACTCCCCATGATGAACTCACCCGCCGGCACCAAGGCCATCGACCCATCATGAGACTGAGCCGGTGCTGTTTTCTCACGACTTCGGTGGCGCCCTTGTTGAATTCTCTCGTGCAACTGTTGATAGAGGGCCCGTTGTTCATCGTCGAGCCCCAGCTTGCTTGCAAGATCCAGAGTATCCTCGGCCTGGGTGAACTCCGTGGGCGAGGCATCCGGCTCGGTGATGGCCTGTTTCCCTTCATCCAGCAGGCGCCAGACTTTGGCCTTATGCCTACGTTGTGTGGCCAACTGGGCCACTGATGATTTTGGATCAAGTTCCAGCGAGGTCTGGTAATGCTCTTCTGCACAGGCCCAGTCTTTCAGGCCTCGGCAGGCCTCGCCGAGATTGAAATGCACCTGGGCATTTGTCGGATATTGTCGGAGGTCGGCTTGAAAGGCCTTGCGCGCCTCCTGGAATTGTTGTTGTTTCAGGAAATCCTGTCCCGTGGAAAATTTCTTGGCGCCGGTATCCCCGGTTGCCGTGGCCATCGTCGGAAAATCTGCCAGCTCCAGTAAGGCAACGAGTACAAGGGTCTTCTTCATACACCACATTCACCACCTCCTCAATCAGCAGAAGAGACGAGTACCCTGAAAGCAGTTGTGAGTTCTGGGTGCTGAATTGTGAATGAGTTCCGGGCAACTCAGAACACACCCCCTTCGAAACTCCCAGTCGGGGCAAGGCCCCGCCTCACGGCTCCGCGCGCCCGTCTCGCCTGGCGTCTCAGCGGCTTCGTCACGAACCCTCATGAATAATGCGGGCTAGAGGACCAGCCTGCGATGCGCTGTTTGCATTACCGGGACAGCGCGGTTTCGCACATCGGGCCGGTCTTGATCCGCACTGCAGCGACGAGATCCAACACAAAGATCCTTCCATCCCCAGCGCTGTCGGT
>Ga0163152_10003254_pt1 | contig 21401 bp, 13 predicted proteins | sample OliLakLV19MP8IB2_FD_148635 | JGI IMG/M metagenome (GOLD analysis project Ga0163152, IMG submission 148635) | Freshwater microbial mat bacterial communities from Lake Vanda, McMurdo Dry Valleys, Antarctica - Oligotrophic Lake LV.19.MP8.IB-2 | ecosystem: Environmental > Aquatic > Freshwater >...
ACGCGAAACAAGGCAATATAGTTGTTGTTAAGAGGTGTCAGCGAAACCACTAGCGGAACTGTTATGAGGACTCAAGATAAATCTCAAAATAATTTTGAATAAGATTTGTTCGTTGTGGGAAAAGCCATTGCTGGGGCTGTTTTAAGTGCAGCCCGTGCCAGTCAATGTTTAGACCAGTTGCAAATCCAACGCGCAGTAGAATCGTTCCCTCTCCCCGGGGGAGAGGGTGAGGGGATGGCTTTTTCAACTGCATCGTTACGGCTAACGATTTCTGGGGCTGCGCACACCCAGTATTCTCCCTACCCGGATGCATTACCGCATTTTCGGCAATCCCACATTTAACGTGTCAGTTGTTTTTCGAGGTAGTTCACCAATTGCCTGACACTCGGATCAACTTCCATCCGGTCTTTCACCAGACGACAGGCGTGCAGGACTGTTCCATGATCTCGACCGCCGAAAGCTTCACCGATGGAATTCAGCGAACTTTCCGTCATCTGCCGCGCAAGGAACATGGCGATCTGGCGCGGAAAAGCGATGTTCTCGGGCCGTCGTTTGCTGGTCATGTCGGCCAGGCGGATGTCGAAATGATCGGCCACCTTGCTTTTGATGGTGTCAATATTGATGCTGAAACGGCCTTCCTCATGCAAAACTTCGCGCAACAAACCTTCGACCACCTCCAAGGACAGTTTCTTTCCGGTTAAGGAGGCATAGGAAGCCACCCGGATGAGGGCACCTTCCAGCCGGCGGATATTGGTCCGAATCCGGTTGGCCAGGAAATTCAGAATTTCCTCGGGCAGCTCGACTCCCATCAATTTTTCCTTCTTTCGAAGAATGGCGACCCTGGTTTCCACATCTGGCGGCTGTAAATCGGTGGTCAATCCCCATTCAAAACGGGAAACCAGACGTTGTTCCAGGTTTTGAATCTCACTCGCTGGACGGTCACAGGTCAGGATGATCTGTTTATGGCTTTCGTGGAGCGCGTTGAACGTATGGAAAAACTCCTCCTGAATCCGTTCTTTTCCCGAGAGAAACTGGATGTCGTCGATGAGCAGGACGTCACTTTGCCGGTATTTTTTGCGAAACTTCACCAGCTGATTGTTTTGGAGCGCATCAATGTATTCATTGGTGAATTTCTCTGAGGAGACAAAAGCGACGCGCGCGCCTTTCTTGTGAGTGCTGACGTATTGACCGACGGCATGAAGCAGATGGGTTTTACCCAGGCCGACCCCGCCATATAGAAATAGGGGATTGTAGGATCTGCCTGGTGCCTGGGCCACAGCCAGGGCGGCCGCGTGGGCATGGTTGTTCGTTTCGCCAACCACAAAAGTTTCAAAAGTGTTTTTTGGGTTGAAGGAGGAATCGCGCGGAAGACTTTCCTTGTCCGAAATTTCCAGGACGGGCGGGGAGTTTTTGCTCTTGGTTTCGGTGCCGGATGGACTGGTCGGCGCCTGGGCGTGAGCGATCAAAAACTCGACCTGCAAAGTTTGTCCTGACGAATGCATCAGAACGTCACGGATCAACCCGATATAGTTGTCCTTGAGCCAGACTTCACAAAAATCGTTAGCCACTTCCAAGCTGATGACCTCGCCCTGCAACCGGACAGCTTTGACGGGAAGAAACCAGAGATTGTAGATATCCGGGTTCAGCATCGAACGCAGCAGCTCCTGGGCTTTGGTCCATATCTGTTGTGCGTTTGTGTCCATCGGTAAAATGTTGATTTTCAAAGCTTATTCACTGCGCTCCGTTACCTGCTTGTGACAAAATCTAAAAGTTTTATTTTTTCTAACCTGTCCGCAAAATTTCACGGACAAAATTATGGAAACTAATGTGCGTTTTAACGGCAAACTTTTATTTCTCCTAAATCACTTTCCATTAAATACTTAGCAAGACTCAAAAACTCCTCGCCAACTTCAGGCGCAATGGTTTTAAAGCTCGCCACCAAAAGTATTTGGAATGGGCAGACGTTCTAATGCAAGGGAGCACGACTGACGAGGACAACATATTAACACTTATTCAGAAGTTATTCACAACCCCGGGAGGGGCATAAAATAAGGCATTTCCTTATGTTTGACTCATTACTCCCGTTGTCCCAAAAAACCACTTTCAAAGCTCCGAGCTGTCAACAAATTAATTTCCACCCGGATTCGCCCCGAAAACCAAAACCACAGTTATTTCGCAATCAAAAAATTACTGAAGTTGAAAAAACCCCTGAATTGTGCGGTACGGTTGGTGAATTCAATTTGTAGTTCAAACAGCGCGATCACCGGTTTCATCCGTGCGTATCCGGATGGCATTTTCAATGGGGCTGACAAAAATCTTTCCATCACCGATTTTTCCTGTCCGGGCGGCCTTGGAGATGGCCTGGACTGCGGCTTCCACGATGGTGTCTGTGACTACAATCTCAATTTTGATCTTGGGAAGAAAATCGACCGTGTATTCACTGCCGCGATAAATCTCGGTGTGACCTTTCTGGCGTCCGAAACCCTTCACTTCGCTCACAGTCATTCCTTCGACCCCTATTTCGCCCAGAGCGTCTTTTACTTCTTCCAACTTGAACGGTTTGATGATGGCTTCGATTTTCTTCATGAGAATTGGAGACTGGATAATATCGGGGAGCTTCCGGGTGTAAACACGAAACTCGGTTGCGATTGGAAGCGGGGTGCGATTAAAAGTGGGTGAGGCCTCCCCGGAGCGCGGGTCTTTGACCCGCAGCGGTGGAATCACGCAGGCGGCTTGAGAACTCCGAATGGATCCTGAAGACGCGCATTGTTCCATAGGCTTTCCTGTTTTTGTGCTGGAAGCTCTGCGAGTCAGGGCGCTGTTGGTTCCTCCCAACGGTCGGGGAACAAAGGCAGAAACCCGCATGTTCATGGCGCAATGAACAAAAACTTTTTCATCTTTGACGGTGTGCATCGCTTGAAAAAACCGGGCCAGATCTTCCCGTGTCGGTTTTTCCCATTCGACCGGGATCGAAACATATTTTAGACCCGCCTGGCGGACGATTTCAGCCTCGTCCTTCAGGGCATAAGTGGAAGTAGGCATGGCCAGATTGATCACAACCTCGAAACCATGATTGCGGATCGATTGAAACTGATCTGCCTCGGGCTGGCCGGAGGTGGCCAACAGATCTGAAATACGGAGAAAATGCCGTATTTGTTCCAGATTTTCGGTCATTATGATTGCTCCACACCGCCCTCTTTCGAATTTTTGGATCGTTGAGACTGAGCAAAACCTTCCTGGTCGCGATCACCTTTTCTTAATTTTCGGGAAATTCTCAGCATTCCCCAGCCGATTAACAGGATCAAACCGGCAATAAGCAACGGTTGTGAGGGGTGCCGGATCGAGTTGGGAACAAACTGGAACCAGGGCAATCCGAGCATCGGTTGGTGCAACCAGCCCCACAATCCGCGAAAATGCCAAAATTGCGTCACCATGATCACAACAATCATCAGGAACGAAATTCCCACAAGAAAACTTGTGGACATGATCCGGAGGGTTTTTTGCGTCAGGTTTTGAAACATCCGGAACCAACGTCCTGTCGTTTGATTCGCCGGGTTTTGCAGCAGGCGGAGGTCGTTTAGAATCTTCCATTCCCCCTCGTCCAGTTCATCTTCTGTGATGGAACCCGATTTTAGAGCGCGCAGAACACCCAGGGCGTAAACACGTCCGCAGAGGTGCCGATAATAACCGAGCATCAGGACAAAGGGAAACCCCCAGAAAAGGTAATAACGCTTGATAAAACCGACGACCTCATGGGTCGGCAACGATGCGGCTTTTTCATTAATTTCGGCTGAGTTGGCCACCATCACACCCGCGTTCAAAATAAAGAAAAACAATAGGCCCCACAAACCTGCAAGGCCGGCTGGAAACAGGGAGAGGCGGTGGATTTTTCTCAGGTAAGGAAGATCATAAAAAGCTTTCCATCGGCCTTTGGAAATCAGGCTCGCCTGGGCCAGGGGAAGGTAGATGAGCACTGGAACCAGAAGCAACATTCCCAGAATCGAAATCAGAGGTCCGATGGCTGCATGCTCATAACCTTTGTTGAAGGAATTCTGCCAACCGGCGTACCAGCCTGCGCCTATGATCATCAATCCGGGAGAAGTGACGAGGAAACTATGGAAGGTGAGGGTCAACCCAATCGAAATTCTCTGCAGGGTCAATCGAAAAGCCTCGCTCACTTTCCTTCGGATCCGGCCTTTTTGATGCGCGCCGGTTGGATCATCGGATAGGAACCAGTCGGGCAAGCGTTTTGCGTAATTCGATTTTCCGGCGTCGTGCAAAAATCTTTGAAAACTCTTTTCGCTCCGGCAAGAGCTCTGCTTCCACCAGGTCAGATAGATGGAACGTTGCAAAATCTGAGCTGTCCAACCCGCCAATAACAATGCACCGAGGACCAGCTGTGAAAACAGTGCGCCCAGCGAAATTTTCACCAGCCCAAAAAGGCACTTCCCGAGGCGATGAAAGAAAGTGCGCATGGATTTCAGGAGAAAGCTTCCTCCAAAAGGCGTGAATCGGCTTCCGGGGCCGGAAATTTCATCACGCGGGCGATGGTGGCAGCGATCTGCGCCTGATCCACTTTGTGATCCACCACCGTTCCCCTGGCAATTCCAGGCCCCAACACCAGGCCGAAAATTTCATGCGAGGATTTGCTGTTGAAATGATGTTGGCACGGCACATTCGACATCGGGTTGCTGTCCCGTCCACAATCCGGAACCACCACCACCACGGTGTTATTCCGGTAAAATTCATCGGAATCGACCGCTTGAACGATCTGTTTGATCCCTTCATCCATGATGCTGATCGCCCGCGTATAATGGGAGAGATAACCCCAATGCACATAGTCACAATCGTTGTAATTCACCATCAGCAGGCGCGGTTTGAGTTCTTTCAAACTCCTCAAGGCCAGCTCGGTCAAAAGCCGGTCTCCCCGTGGATTCACCAGGCCGTTATCTCCATAATGACGCCGCCATTTCTCCCAGAAACCGTCCACCGCCGGTTCGATCTGAAGATTGGCTGGAACCCTGCGGTCAACCCGGGACCACTTGGAAAGCTCCTTCTTAAGTTCATCCAGCTCTTTGGGCGGGAGATTTGCGTCAGCCAGCTTTTGTCGCATCAGATACGATTTATACCGGTAAAGACTCAATACCTGGGCGCGAAAATTGATCCCAAACGCCTGGTGATTGCTGAACGTATAGAATTCTTCGTCTGGACGGTCCTCTCCGTTGATGATCAGGGTCTGGTGTTGAGGAACCTGGTAATTTTTCCTCAAATATTCAAATAGCGTCGGAGCCGCAGGCTCAAAGCGTGCGCCGAGAAACTTCCCCTCCACATCGCTGTATTGATCATATTTGCCGGTGAGGATGTTCAAGGTTCCCTCTCCATGGCTGGTGTTCAGACCTTTTAACTGCGCAATCTCCATGTTCTTAAACAAAACACCGCGAGAGGCCAGATCGTGACAGACGAACGGTGCAAAAGTGGTGGAAGGTTCGATCGATTCGCGTCTTCTAGCGCCGCCTCCGAACCGGATGATGATCACATTCGGGCCTGAATAGGAAAGAAGCGGCCTGTCCGGAGGGTCTGCCGCCCCGAGTTTGGCCAAGCCGGCGGCTGCGAGCGGCAACATCAGGGCCTGTTTGCAGAAACGACGTCGATTTGAAGAATACATAAATTACCTACTGGATAAGACACCGACCGGGCTTGCGCAGTTTCAAGAGTTTTATCAATCCGCAATTTTTATGAAAAACACTCTGATGTCCGCAGAAAAATGATCCGGTTTTGCTGGCAGCCTCCAGCAGCATGGACGGCGAGGATCTGCCTTGCCTTGAGGAGCAGCCGACAGAACCGATAGTTATTTTTGAAACGGCCCCTTAACAACACCGGCTGCGGCTTGGTAAGGTTTTCAACCAAAACAGACTCCGGATGAAAACAAACCTAAGCCGTAACGATGCAGTTGAAAAAACCATCGCCCTCACCCTAACCCTCTCCCCCGAGGCCCCCGAGGAGAGGGAACGATTCTACTCCGCGTTGGATTTGCAACGGGACGGTGAGCGTGATCCTGCGGGCGGAAACGCCTCCCTCGCGCCTTGGGAGAGGGCTGGGGTGAGGGGCCCGAAGGCCCCAACTGCATGGACACGGCTCAGCCCAAACTCGACAACTCCTCTTGCTACGTTTGAGAGCAAGGCTTTCTGCGGTTTCAAGATTCAAAGGTTCATCGCATCCATTTTGCTCTCTTTTACGGCTGTTTTGGCACATCTCCCGGGCACGGCGACCGCCGCGGAATCCAATTCAACTCAAGCAGTCACGCTCAAACATTTGGAAGGACGCAAACGTCAGCAAATTGCCGCCAGTCAGCGAATGTCGTCCTTCAACAAGTTTGGTTTCGAAGATCGGTTGGCCGGGTCTGGAATCACCTTCCAACACCAAATCGTCGATGACGCGGGAAAAACCTACAAAGCGGCTCATTACGATCACGGTAACGGTCTGGCGACGGCAGATGTGGATGGAGACGGTCTCCTGGATATTTACTTTACCACCCAACTCGGCTCGAACCAATTGTGGCGGAACCTCGGAACCGGAAAGTTTGAATTGTTTCCTGACGGCTCCCTATCGCTTTCCAACCAGATCTCTGTCTCAGCCTCCTTCGCAGATATCGACAACGACGGCGATCCGGACCTTTTTGTCACCACCGTGCGCAAGGGAAATCATCTTTTTGAAAACCTTGGCGGCGGACGCTTCAAGGAGATCACTGAAGCGGCGGCGGTGAATTATCGGGGACATTCTTCGGGGATTGTTTTTTTCGATTATGACAACGACGGTTTGCTGGACATTTTCCTGGTCAACGTCGGAGTTTACACCTCGAACGAACAAGGGGCCGGCGGATATTTCCTGGCACTGAACGATGCTTTTGACGGTCACCTCCATCCCGACAGGACCGAGTTCAGCCTGCTCTACAAAAATTTGGGGGGAAACAGATTCCGCGAAGTCTCCAAAGAACTCGCTTTTCGCGAGGGAAGCTGGAGCGGTGATGCTTCGTTCGTCGATTTAAACCGGGACAACTATCCGGACCTCTACGTCCTCAACATGCAAGGGGACAATCACTATTACGAGAACCAGGGTGGCAAAGGGTTTGTGGACAAAACTGCGGCCTATTTTCCAAAGACCTCCTGGGGTGCGATGGGGATCAAGTTTTTTGATTTTAACCAGGACGGCAACCAAGATCTCTACGTGACGGACATGCATTCTGACATGACAAAACCGCAGACCGAAAAGGGGTTGAACTTCCGTCTGGATCTGGAAAAAGGAAAAAGCGAAGCCTTCTGCGCCGTGCAATGGAGCGAGGAATATTTGCAGGGTTCATCCAACAATATTTTCGGCAACTCATTTTATCAAAATCTTGGTTCGGGAAAATTTCGCGAAACCTCACAGGATCTGGGACTGGAAACCTACTGGCCCTGGGGGGTCAGTGTCGGCGATTTAAATGCTGATGGGTTTGAAGATGTTTTTGTGACCGCAGGAATGGGTTACCCTTTTCGTTATGCCGTCAATTCAGTGCTGCTCAATGAGCAGGGAAAAGAATTTTTTGACGCCGAGTTTTTGCTCGGAGTTGAACCGCGCAGAAACCAGCGGACCGAAAAAACCTGGTTTACACTCGATTGTGATGGAGCCGACAAAAATCATCCTGAATGCAACGGGAAATCTGGGGTGCAAAAAATCGCTGGCGCACTCACCAGCCGTTCCTCGGCCATCTTCGACTTGGACAATGATGGCGATCTCGACATCGTGACCAATGAACTGAACGACAACCCCCAGATGTTGTTCAGCAATTTGTCGGAGAGGAAAAAGATCCGCTTCATCAAAATCAAACTCGCTGGAAGTCAGAGCAACCGGGACGGCCTCGGTGCCACGGTCAGTGTCCGTTCCGGACTGAAGACATTGACTCAATATCACGACGGCAAGTCGGGTTACCTGGCTCAAAGCTCGATGCCGCTCTATTTCGGACTCGGCAATTCTGAAAAAATCGAATCCATCGAAATTCTCTGGCCCTCCGGAAAGAATCAGTTTCTCAAGGATGGAATCAATTTGAACCAGACACTGGTCATCCGGGAACCGTGAGGGAATCCTTGAGGGCTCTGCGATTGGCGGCTCCTCGAGAACGAATCTCAGAGTTAGTCTTCGTCATTTTTCAACAGGACAGCCCGGACTTAGCTGTGTCGATGCAGTTGAAAAGAGGGACCACCTCTCCCTTACCCTCTCCCCCAGGGGCGGAGAGGGGACAAAAGTGCCCGTAAGCGCTTCACCGAATGGTGAGTCAAAACCGCAGATGTTTTCCCCCCTTCCATCCGATGGAGGAGAAGGGACGGGGAGATGAGGATTTTCAATTGAAATGTTACGGCTTTGGCCCCTGGTCAGCATTCTCCTCCAGCCACCGCAAGGCTTCGGTCAAATTGAAAAACTCGCCCTCGAGCTGTGCTTCGTAGGCTTTTTCCAAAAGCTCTCCCATCTGCTTCCCCGGTTCGAAACTTTTTTCTAAAAGGTGGCGGCCAAGCAATATCGGCTTGGGCGCTCCTTCATGAAGTTGCAGACGTTCAAGTCCCGATCTGAGAGCGAAGACGATGGGAGGTGTTACCGCAGGTTTTGGCGGTCGCCCCATGGAATCTGCTGTTATCAAGGTGCAGAGATTGGCGATGTTTTCCGGTTCAAGCCGTTTGGCCAACCGTCGCATCGCCCGGTCGGTCGGGTCCACCAAATGCGCCATATGATTGGCCACGAGCGGCAGAATTCTTTCGCGCAACGCAAGCGGACATCCGATTCTGGCCAAAAACTTCTCACTCATATCCACCCCCCGCATCTCGTGTCCGGGAGAAATTATCCTGGTTTCCTCACCCCGCCGAACCTGCTGGGTCGTCTCGGATTTGCCGGTGTCGTGCAGGAGCGTGGCCAGCATCAAGACCGACCGGGTCTCCAGATCCGCCTCAATCCATTCAGGCAGTTTTGCCAGCGCATCGCAGCAAAACCCGGTGTGCGTAAAAACATCTCCTTCCGGATGCCATTCGGGATCTTGAGGCACACCGATGATATTGGAGATTTCCGGATAAAACCCAATCCACTCCGTATCTCGCAGAAATTTTAACCCTCTCGAAGGTGACACGCTCTGTGCGGACCACTTTGACCATTCAGCCCAGATGCGTTCAACCGGCAGTTCCGTCTGGGTTTCCTTGATTGAAGCGGCGGCGACAACCGTTTCCGGGGCCGGTTCCAGTTGGTAACGGGCGGCAAACTGCATACCGCGCAACACACGCAACGGATCTTCGGCAAATGCCTGGCTGGTGTGACGAAGAACCCGGTTTTCCAGATCCTTCAACCCTCCAAAAAAATCGAGCAAATCATTTTTTCTAGGATCGAACATCAAAGCGTTGATGGTGAAATCACGGCGCGAAGCGGCATCTTTCAAGGATATCATCGGTTCGAATGCGACCTGAAATCCTTTATGCCCCTTGTTCACCTTGGAATCACGTCGTGGAAGACAGAAATCATAAACCGCATTTTCAGAGGTTTTCAGTTTGATCACACCGAAAGATTTTCCGACAAAATCTGTCCTTCCCCAGCGTTGCAAGGCTTTCTCCAACTGTTCGTAGGTGCAGTGAAAAACTTCGATGTCGAAATCCTTCTGCGGCAGTTTGAACAGGGCGTCGCGCACACAGCCACCCACAAGATAGGCATGCGCCAGTTCAGAGGTTTCGCGAAGTATTACTGACAATGCGTGGGGAATTTGAACCATGCTGTCTTGTCCGTCTGGGTTGGAAATCGATCCTCAAGTCAATATGTGGCGCAGGTAGATGTACATGATCGGGGCGTTAAAGAGAAGGCTGTCGAGAAGGTCGAGTATGCCGCCGATCCCGGGAAAAAAGGTCCCCGAATCCTTGACTCCCGCCTCTCTCTTAAATATTGACTCGATGAGATCCCCCACCACCGCCGATGTGCTCAGCAATACTCCCAGAATCGCAGCGTGGACCATTGTCATTCCGGCAAGTTTCGGTCCCGCAAGATGGGCGAAAACCATGCTCACCAGAGTTGAAATAACAATGGCACCTCCAAACCCTTCCCAGGTTTTGCCGGGACTGATGCGGGGTATCATCTTGTGTTTGCCGATGAGTGAACCGGTGACATACGCCCCCAGATCGCTGAACTTCGTCACCAGGATGAAATAGAGGACATAATAATTGCCCTGGACGCCGGGGAAAAAATTGATCTTTTGAATGAAATTCAAGAGCCACGGCACATACATCAAACCAAAAAGGGTGGTGGAAATGGCCAGCATCCCGGAAGTCACCGCCTTGGAAACGAACTGCCGGATGCACAATCCAAGAACAAATAGGATCAGCACCCCGGATTCAAAATCATTCACTCGCCCGGGCGATCCCTTGTTCCAGTCTGCCAGGTGAAAAAAGGTCGCCACCATCAATAGTATGCCGCTGAACAAACCCCATTTCTTAAAACAAACCAGCCCCCGCTTTTCCACCAGTCCGTAAAATTCAATCAACCCCAGGGCCGCCAGCACCACCATAATCAGGAGAAATACGTATTTAGAAAAAAATGGGTTTCCGGAAAACAAAGAAGCCAGCACCACACCCCAGAGAATGACGGAACTGAGCAGGCGCCGGAAAAAGACAGTCTTTTTTGAAACTGCGGGCACTGCCTGGTTGGAGTCATTCGCCATACACAAGTCTGGAAGTTCCGCCGGGCGGATTTTGGAATCCACTTCTCATTTCAACGGTTATCATAGCCCACCAAACCGGCGATGTCTCCGGGCATATTCTTCGATCGCCTCACAAAACTGCGCTTTGCGAAAATCAGGCCACAATGTCGGTGTGACCACAAACTCGGCGTATGAAATCTGCCAGAGCAAAAAATTGCTCACACGCATCTCCCCGCTGGTCCGGATCAACAGATCGGGGTCCGGAAATGCCGCAGTATAAAGGCTCTGGCCCATGACCTGTTCGTTGATCTCCGCCGGCTCAAGCTTGCCCTCACGGACCTTCTCCGCGATGCAGCGGGTCGCTTCAATCAGTTCTGTGCGGCCCCCGTAACTCAAGGCCAGAATCAATGTCAGACCGTTGTTTTTGGAAAGTGCGGCCCGCGTTCTTTTGAGCTGTTCCTGAACAAATTCCGGCAGCCGGTAGATCTGTCCGATCGCTTCCAGCCGCACGTTGCTTTTGTTCAGTTCGCCGATCTCCCCCTTGAGAAAACGGGCCAGGTATTTCATCAGGGTATCGACCTCGGCCTGGGGCCGGTTCCAGTTTTCAACCGAGAACGCGTACAAGGTCAGGTATTTGATCCCAAGCTCCCCTGCCGCACGAACCACCGAGCGCACCGACTCGACTCCGTTGCGATGCCCTTCCACACGGGGCAGATGTCGCTGTTTGGCCCAGCGCCCGTTTCCGTCCATGATGATGGCTACATGCGTGGGCAATGCGGCTTTGGCGGACGCACTGAGTTGAACAGCATGCGAGCTCATCGGTTCATCTTAAAGAAAGATGGTTTGTTCGCGAGCCGGGCCGACCGAGGCGATGGTCAGTTTTGCACCGGTCAATTCTGCGATGGCTTCAAGATAAGCGCGGGCGTTTAGCGGAAGGTCATTCCACTTTTTCGTTTCGTGTGTCGGTATGTTCCAACCCGGAAACTCCCGGTAAACTGGTACACAACGGCTCAACACTTCAATATCGTTGGGGATATAATCAAGGCGCCGGGAACCGTCGTCGTAGGCCACACATACCTTGATGGTTTCCAAGGTGTCGAGCCCATCGACATTGGTGATGGCAAGTTCATCAATCCCGTTGACCATGGTGGCATGTCCGGTGGCCACGGCATCAAACCAACCGCACCTGCGCGCACGCCCGGTGGTCGCTCCAAATTCCCGTCCCATCCCATGGAGCATGTCAGAAATCTCCTTGTTTTCACTCGGCAACGGTCCCTCTCCGACTCGGGTGGTGTAGGCCTTCATCACGCCGATCACCTTGTCCATCTTGTTCGGCGGAACACCCGATCCGGTGCAGGCGCCGCCCGAAGTTGTGTTGGACGAAGTGACAAAGGGATAGGTTCCGTGGTCGATATCGAGAAAAGTCCCCTGCGCACCTTCAAAAAGTATGCCAGCCTTGCGTTTGGTGGCCTGGTGGAGCAGAACCAGAGTGTTGGTCACATACTGTTTGAGCCGGTCACCTGCAGCGCGATACTCAGCGTGAACTTTTTCGTAGGAGAGCGGTTCGGCGCCGAAAGTCTTAAGAATTTCGTTATTCTCCTTGATCTTGAACTCCAGCTTTTCAGCAAATTTGGCGGGGTTGATCAGGTCAATCATGCGGATGCCGGTCCGGGCGGCCTTGTCGCCGTAAGCAGGACCGATTCCCCGTTTTGTCGTCCCGATCTTGTTTTCGCCCTTCAGGATTTCCCGTTGTGCGTCCAGTTCGCGATGATAGGGAAAAACCACATGCGCAGTTTCGCTGATGAATAAATTTGTCGTCACCTCGACGCCCAGCTTTGCCAGACCATCGATTTCAGCGACAAGGTTGACCGGATCAATCACCACGCCGTTTCCGATGACACATATTTTGTTCGGCCGCAATATGCCCGAAGGGATGAGGTGAAGGACAAATTTTTTCTCGCCCAGATAAACGGTGTGACCGGCATTGTTGCCGCCCTGGGTCCGTACCACGACGTCCGCCTGCTCGGTGAGCACGTCGATGATTTTGCCCTTTCCTTCGTCGCCCCACTGGGCTCCGACCAAAATTGTGTTGGCCATAGTGTTGTAACTCAATTGCCGGCATGACAGCCGGTCACGAACATCCACCGCGCAGCATTTTGACAATAAAAATCCCCGAAATGTAAATTCGGGGCGGGCGCACGGTATTTACGGGCAGACGTTAGAAAGAGGCTGGAATGGTGTCAATAGGGCAATTAGTCTTTGCTTTCCCCATCCGGAAAGGCATTTATATTTGCTCCGCTCCAGTGCCCGGCCAGCTTTAGGACGGCGGACCACCGACTGATTCGCCGGGGTTTTGCAGGGTGCAAAGCAGGTCGGATGAGCACTTGGTGCGGGAGAAAGTCAAATTGTAAAAACCTGGCTATTTTGGTGTTCATTTTGAAGTTCAAATCCTGCCTTGCCGCCCCGTCCCTGCGCGCCACGGGGGTTTTATGCACGATTTTTTTGCTTTCAAGCCATGCTCCCGCGCAAAACCGATCCCCAACACCTCAGACCAGGTTTTCGCTCGTTCAAGCAGTGGAACAGACGTTGGCCGCCGATCCGCTTTTAAAAATCTCCCGCGAAGATGTGGCCGCAAGCAAAGGCCGTTTAAAAAGCGCCTCGGGACTGTTTGATCCGCTTTTTTCCAGTTCCGTTTCGCACATGGTCGATGAACGGGGTGTCACGCTCTCGCCAGATCCCACTGCCTTCAGCCGCCTCACCGCCTATGAAACCGCCTATCGTGTTTCTCTCGATCAGCCGACACGCTCGGGCATCCTCATCAGTCCGGGATTTGAAGTGCGCAGGCTCGATGATAATTTATACCGCGCCGCGCCTGAGACCAGGGCCGACGTAAACCTCTTGTTCCGCATACCGCTGGCCCGCGGCTGGGGCAAAAATTCCCCGGAAACATTGACGGAAAGATCCACGAAAATGCAGCTTGAAGCTGAGGAACTGCACTACCGGCAGACGGTGGCGTTTCGACTTCTGAACACGGTCATCGCTTATTGGAATTATTCCTCGGCACAAGAAAGGCTGGTCATCAACCTCGACAACGAGAACCGGGCGAAACGATTTCTGGTACAGGTGGAAGCGCTGGTTCAGGCGGATGAAACTCCCAGGGCGGAACTGGACAAACTGACCGCCAATCTGGCCAGCGTGGTTGCCACGCGCGAGGCCAGCGAAACCTCGGTTATGGAAGCACGTCAACAGCTTGGTCTGGCGGTTGGAATGGATTACCAGCAAATCCCATTACTGCCCCCGGCCTCCGACGAACTGCTGCAGCTCACCAACCAGTTCTCAACACATGATCTTGCAAGGTTGCGCGTCGGCAAACCAATCCTTGACCTGAGACCGGACTTTGCCGCTGCGGGAAAAATCGAGGAGCTGGCCCGGTTAAATCTCGGAGGTGCCCGCGATCAATTAAAACCTCAGATCGATCTGATTTTAAAAGTCGGCTATGGCGGTGTGAATGCCGGAGCTGAGGAACAGAAATATTTCACCGCTCTGGGTGAAAACGTCCAGGGTTTGAACGGTTTTGGCGCGATTAACTTCTCGTTTCCATTCGGTAATCGCAAGGCCCGGGGCGGAGTCGATCAGCAACAGGCCTTGCTCAACCAGGCACGCATCCGCAAGGATGAACTGGCCCGCTCTATTTTTTCAGAGATAGAGCTCGGAATGATGCGGTTGAAAAGCCTCCACGCTGAATTGGATCATGCACGTCAGGCCAGGACTATTTATGCCAATGTGGTGGCCAACGAAAAGCGGAAGCTTGAGCTCGGAAACTCCACCGTCCTGGACATCCTCCAAGTCGAGGACCGGCTGACCGCCGCCTCGCACGCCTATCTTTCCACCCTCGTCAAATATGCGGTCGCAGTGGTACGGTTGCGTTATGAAGCGGGGATGCTGGTCACACATCGCGGGGGGCAAAACCTGATCTCGCTTGAAAGCCTCACTGAACTTCCTCGAATCGACGCAACAGGTGATTGAGATTTTGTCATGACTGCAAAACGCCCCATATTTCGCAAAGCCGCGCTGGACCGGTTGAGTTCACCCGAACAACTCGACGAAGCCATCCGCTTTTCCAACCTAGGGTCGTGGGTGCCTCTGGCGGCGATCGGGCTGCTAATTTTCGCAGCGTTGGTCTGGGGGATTTTCGGGAAAATACCCACCAAAGTTCATGGGGAAGGAATCCTGATCAAAGGTGGAAGCATCACCAAGGCCAGCGCCATCGGAGCCGGGCAGATGGAACAACTTCTGGTTTCAGTCGGAACCGTGGTGACCCAGGGGCAGGTCGTAGCCACTGTCCGACAGCCGCAACTGGAGGAACAAATCTCCAGCGCAAAACTTCAGCTCAAGGAAATCCGGCAACAGCACGAAACCTTGAAGGAGTTTGCAGAGAAAGATGTGGTTCAGGAAATCGAGCTTGCAGCGCTGCGGAAATCGAATCTGGAACAGCAGGTCACCGACCTTTCGGAACAGCTCGTCTGGTTGAAGGAAAAAATGACCAACCAGGAAAAGCTGGTGGAACAGGGGCTCTTGACCAAACAAACCCTGCTGACCACGAAGCAGACTTTTTACAGCTGCCAGCATCAGATCGAAACCGCGCGCAGCGATCTCAAACAACTGTCCAACAAAAACTTTCAGCTGACCCGGCAAAAGGAGCAGGATCTTTTCACCAGCCTGATCAAACTCAACGAAGCCGAACGCCGCCTCAAGGATCTCGAACAACAATATGCTCTGATCGCTTCGGCGCGCAGTCCGTCTGCGGGCCGAATCCTGGAGGTGATGGTCGAGCCTGGCGACATCCTCGCTTCCGGAACCACCCTGTTCAGCATGGAGCAGACCGGCCTTCCCTTGCAGGCGGTTGTTTATGTCCCGGCCGGTCAGGGCAAAAAAGTGCTGAAAGGGATGACGATCCAGGTCGTGCCATCCACTTTTGAAAAGGTTGAATACGGTTTTATTCTCGGACGGGTGACCTCGGTTGCCGAATTTCCATCGACACAGCAGGCCATCACCTCCGTTTTGGAAAACGAACAGCTGGCGCAAAAAATGATGGCGGGCGGCCCTCCCATAGCCATTGAAGTCGGCCTTCAACGGGATCCGAAAACCATCTCCGGTTTTGCCTGGTCTTCCTCCGCCGGGCCGCCCCAGGAGATATTCGCCGGGACACTCTGCACCGCCAGCGTGGTCGTCTCCCAACAACGCCCGATAAGCCTGGTCATCCCAGCCCTGAAAAAAATATTGGGTGCGGAATAACCCTCCCCTGAATCTTCGATGCCTGAACCCGACAAATTCCCGTGGCCGAAGCGAGTGCGGACGCCGACGGTCCTCCAGATGGAGGCTGTCGAGTGCGGGGCCGCTTCCCTCGGCATCATCCTGGCTCACTACGGACGCCAGGTGCCCCTTGAGGAACTGAGAATCGCCTGCGGCGTCTCCCGGGATGGCAGCAAAGCCAGCAACGTGGTCATGGCCGCCAGAAATTACGGGCTCGAAGCCAGGGGTTTTAAAGTGGAGGATGTGGCGGATCTCAAGAATCACCCCCTGCCCTGCATCATCTTCTGGAACTTCAATCACTTTCTGGTGCTCGAAGGTTTCTCGGACAGGAAGATTTTCATCAACGATCCCGCCACAGGCCCCAGGACGGTGAGTCACGATCAATTCGATAAAGCATTCACAGGCGTAATCCTTACTTTCAAACCGGGCCCCGGCTTCCAGCGCGGGGCAGAACAAGGATTCAATCTCCTTCGCTCATTGAAGGATCGTTTTCACGGATCCAATCGTCCGCTGAAAATGGCGGTCGCAGCCAGCCTCCTGTTGATCATTCCGGGAATTCTGGCCCCGACTTTCTCCCGGATTTTTGTCGATGAGTTTCTGATCAGCATGAGCCGCGACTGGCTCAGGCCGTTACTGGTCGCGATGATTGTCACCGCTCTTTTGCGCGGAGTCCTCACCTGGCTGCAACAGCGTTATCTTTTGCAGATGGAGGTCCGTCTTTCCCTCCTGACCTCGACCCGATTTTTCTGGCATGTGCTCCGGCTGCCGGCCGTTTTTTTCACCCAGCGTTACAGCGGTGAAATCGGTTCGCGGGTCGTCATCAACGACATGGTGGCCACCCTCCTCTCTGGCCAGCTGGCCACAGCGCTCCTGGGTCTTTTCAGCATGGCGGTCCTTTTTGTCGTCATGCTTTATTACAGCGTTTTCCTCACGTTGCTGACCGCCGGAGTGGCATTGATCAACTTTCTGGTACTGCACCTGATCTCCCGTAAACGCATCGATGCCAGCCAGCTTTTATTGCAGGAGGAAGGGAAGCTGATCGGCACCACCATGTCCGGTTTGCAAATGATGGAGACGCTAAAGGCCGCCGGGTGCGAGGACGACTTTTTCACCCGCTGGTCGGGTTACCACGCCAGAACCCTCAACGCCCGGCAAAGCCTTGGTTTCGCCAACCATTTTTTGGTCGTCTTCCCGATGTTCCTCATGAGCCTAAACTGCCTGGTCATCCTCGGGGTGGGCGGCTGGCTGGTGATGACCGGCGCCATGACCCTCGGCATGTTCGTGGCGTTCCTGGCCTTGATGGCCTTGTTCCTCGAACCGGTCAACAGATTGGTCGCGCTGGGAGGAAGTCTCCAGGCGGTTTATGGCGGTCTCCGCCGGCTCGATGATGTCATCAAATATCCGGTTGATCCGCAGACTTCCGACCCCGTGCCGGCCGAACCGCAAAAAATTCTCAAACTCTCCGGCAAACTGGAGCTTCGAAACATCACTTTCGGTTACAGCCGGCTGGAACCGCCCTTGATTGAAAATTTCTCCCTCACGCTCACTCCGGGAGAACGTGTGGCCCTGGTCGGAACAAGCGGTTGCGGCAAGTCCACCATCTCCAAGCTGGTTTGTGGAATTTACGAACCGTGGAGCGGTGAAATCCTCATCGATGGCATCCCCCGCCAGTCGATTTCACGCGCCACCTGGACCAATTCATTCGCCATGGTGGACCAGGATATTTTTCTTTTTGAAGGCACCGTCCGGGAAAATCTCAGCCTCTGGGATCTCAGCACGCCCGAACCTTGGATCGTGAACGGCGCCAAGGACGCCTGCCTGCACGAGGATGTGGCCGCCCGGCCCGGCGCCTACGATTCCCAGGTGGAGGAGGCCGGCAGAAATTTCAGCGGCGGACAACGCCAACGATTGGAAATCGCCCGCGCCCTGGTCAACAATCCGACACTCATCGTGCTTGATGAAGCCACCAGCGCCCTCGATTCCAAGACGGAAAAAACCATCGACGAAAACCTGCGCCGCCGTGGCTGCACCTGCCTGATCATCGCCCACCGCCTCAGCACCATCCGCGACTGCGACCAGATCCTGGTGTTGGACGGGGGTAAAGTCGTGGAACAGGGGCGTCACAACGAACTCATGCAAAAGGATGGGGTTTACGCGGATCTCGTTAAAAATTAATGAACGATTTTTTCTCAACAATTTCCGAGCTAGGCAGCCAGGAGATAGTTTCGGGCAATACCCCGTTTCTGCTCCAAGACCCGAAAAACGTCTGGTTCGTCGAAAGCGGAAGGATTGAGCTTTTTTCTGTGCATGCGGGCGAATCCGGTCCGGTCGGCATCCGCTTCCATTTCCTCACGCTGGAGCCGGGGGACATTTTCCTCGGCATGGACCTTGCCCGCTATGGCAATGGTCGCGGCTTTCTGGCCGTCGGCCTGGTGAACACCCACCTTCGACGCATGTCCTTGGAACAGTGCCTGGAAAAGTTTGCAGAATCCCCGTTGCTCGATGTTTTTCTCGGAAAACTCGAAAAATGGATTCACGAACTTTCCCGTGCCATGAGCAGGGATCATCATTACCGGGCCCAGCTCCTGATCCAGGCGGGTGCAAGAAACCTCACGCTCAATGGCCAGAGCTTTCGTCCCAGGGAAGGGTTGCTCTGGTTGAAAAACTCCCACGGAACCATGCTTTTTCTCGGTATGGAACCGGTGCCAGACTGCCTGTTACTCCCGCTTTCCTCCCACGCCTGGATGGAGTGCCTCGGGCCTGTGGAAGCCGAAATCATCGACGCCCGTGAAGCCGTCCGGTCGCCGGAATTTGTCGAGGGCCTCCAGACTTTTTTCGCGTTGCTCCTGAATTGCGAGACGATGAACAGGCAACTCGAGGAGGTGGACCAGTTCAACCGGTTGCGGGATCGCGCCGCCTCCGGCACCCGCGCTGGCACCCAGGCGCTTCGGGATTTGGCGTCCGTGGTCGATTCCGAACAGACCTCGGTTCCAATTCATTCCGATGATCCGCTTTTTCAAGCCTGTCAGATGATTGGCGAAATGCTGAATCAAAAAATTGTTCTGCCGGCCGAGCCGCATAAAAAAGGCAAGGATCCTCTCAGGGCCATCGCCAAGGCGTCGAAAATGCGGCTGCGCAGGATCACGCTCGACGGTGAATGGTGGTCGAAGGAAAGCGTCCTCATGCTGGGGTTCATCCGTGAGAAAAACGCACCGGTGATACTGAAATTGCGCGCCGAAAACGGCTCCTGCTTCATCGACCCGGCCACAGGGATAAAAACTCCCATCAACCAGGCGAACGCCGCTCAATTCGCCGGGGACGCATTCATCTTCTACCCCTCCTTCGGCGATCAACTTCTAGGCCTGAAATCGGTCATGAAGTTCGGCCTGAGCCGGGTCAAATCCGACCTGATTTTTCTCATCTCCCTGGGTTTGATCAGCGGACTGCTTTCGCTCCTGATTCCGATCGGAATGGCGGTTGTCGTGGATGAAAACATTCCCGAGGCTTCGCTCGACAACCTGATTTACATCATCATCGGATTGATCGTCGCCTGCCTGGTCATGGGGGTTTTGGATTTCACCCGTGGAGTCGCTCTTTTACGCGTCGAAGGAAAAATGGACGCCACGATTCAAGCGGCCTTGATGGACCGGCTCCTGAAATTGCCCCTCTCTTTTTTCCGGAAATATTCTTCCGGAGACCTGGCGGAGCGCGCCAATGGAATCATGCAGATCAGGCAGATCGCTTCTGAGATGGTAGCCAGCACGATTCTGACAAATATCTTCGGCCTCTTTAACCTAGGATTACTCTTTTATTACTCCCCGATTCTTGCAGCAGTGGCCTGCGGTGCCATGCTGATCTGCCTGGTCGTCACGCTCGCCGCTTTTTCCAGGCAGGTGGTTTATCAACGGGAGATCACCGCCATACAAGGGCGGTTGAGCAGCTTGGTCCTCCAGTTCCTCGGGGGCATCACCAAACTGCGGGTTGCAGCCGCTGAAATCCTGGCCTATTCGACCTGGGCCAGAGAGTTTTCACGCCAGAAAAAGATCGCGGTCCGGTCGCGTGCGGTGACCAATTTTCTCGCTACCTTTAACTCGGTCTTTCCCATCCTCAGTTCCGCCGCGCTTTTCACCTCCATTGCCTATTATTTTAACGATCAAAAACTTTCTCCAGGCCAGTTCGTCGGATTCACCGCGGCTTTCGCCGGATTTTCCAACTCGATTTTAACCTGCACCCTGGCCGTCATCGGCGGGCTCAACGCCATCCCCTTGATGGAACGGATGAAACCGATCCTGACGGCGCCGCTTGAGTCAGATGCAGGAAAACTAACGGCTTCGGAACTTGTGGGAGCGGTGGAAGTGACCGGAGTTTCCTTTCGTTACAGCAGGGAAGGAGCGCTCGTCCTTAAAAATGTTTCGCTCTCCATCGCCCCCGGAGAATTTGTCGCCATCGTCGGTCCTTCCGGGTCGGGCAAGTCAACCCTGCTTAGATTGCTTCTCGGTTTTGACCTCCCGGAAACCGGCGCCATCCATTTCGACGGCCAAAACCTGGCCGACCTCGACCTGCCGTCGGTCCGACGCCAGATCGGCATTGTTTTGCAATCGAGCAAATTGATTACCGGAGATGTGTTGTTCAACATCATCGGATCATTGCCGCTCACCATCGAGGATGCGTGGGAGGCGGCGCGCATCGCCGGTCTGGAACAGTTCATCCTAGATCTGCCGATGGGGATGCACACCATGGTCAACAGCGGCACGGCGGTTTTTTCCGGCGGGCAGCAACAACGGCTGATGATCGCGCGATCGGTCGCTTCCAAACCGAAACTCCTCTTTTTTGACGAAGCCACCAGCGCGCTCGACAACCGGACCCAGGCCGTCGTTTCGGAGAGCCTGGAACGATTGCAATCGACCCGGATCGTCATCGCCCACCGGTTGAGCACGGTAAAAAACGCCGACCGCCTTATCGTGATGGAAGCGGGAAAGATTGTCCAAACCGGCACATACGAGGAGCTGATCGCACAACCCGGCTTGTTCCAGGAACTGGCCAGCCGCCAGCTCCTGGAAAACGAACCCATTTGATGGATTAGAACCTTGATTCGGGAGTCAACCCAGGAGCCTGCGGCATCAGTCACTTCATCCAGCCACCCGGGTGAGATTGAAGGGTATGACCGCTGAATGAAATGCAAGTTTCATAGCCGATGGATTAATTTCATTTGTACAACTTCCAAAAGGCGTATCAGATCGGATTGTTCGGCCGCGACTCCCCAGTTAACGGGACTCTAATTAATTCCTCTGTCATCCTGGGGTCGTGCTGGAAACCGAGACAATACAAGGTCGCAGGATCAGCGGCGTCGAGATCGCCGAGATTCAGGCATTGATTGCGAAAAACCACCAGT
>Ga0163152_10003257_pt1 | contig 21376 bp, 23 predicted proteins | sample OliLakLV19MP8IB2_FD_148635 | JGI IMG/M metagenome (GOLD analysis project Ga0163152, IMG submission 148635) | Freshwater microbial mat bacterial communities from Lake Vanda, McMurdo Dry Valleys, Antarctica - Oligotrophic Lake LV.19.MP8.IB-2 | ecosystem: Environmental > Aquatic > Freshwater >...
GGACGGGGAACGGCGAGCAGGTCGCACAGCTCCAAAAGAAACGCCTGCGAATTGGCACGCTCGGATGGGCTGGCGGCAGACCAGTGCGAAATAAATCCCTCAATGTCCCGACTCGGCATGGCGCGGAACGTAGCAAACGACACGAGAGCAGGGCAAGCGCGGCAAATGGATAGAATCGTATTTCTTTCTGCAAGCGGAAGCTTTTTCCCTTGATTGCGCCCCGCCGGAATCAATCTCGTCCAGAAAAGCGTCAGCGCCCGGTCCACCGCCCTGGCGCGCGCATTCCAGATCTCAACCAACCTGGTGAATTGAAAAACCCTGGGCGTGATTAACTCACCAACGGATTCATGGAAGTCCGCGACACAACCCCCGCGACGGCCGTGGGCCGCTTCTATCGCGCCGTCCAACCCCAGTAAATTCCGCAGCCGGGAGAGGGGAAAAAGGACGGGCGAGAACGGGTGGCGCTGGGTGTTGAGAACTTTTGGACGGTTTCGCGATGATGGGCTGGAATCAGAAGAAAGCGTCTCGCCCATTGGACTGCGGCAACATGTCCCCGTTTTGGCTGCACGCTGGATATAAGAAGAACGTCTTCTCCATCAGAGCGGCGCATTTTGACACAACCACCGGAACACGGAGCGCGGCTGTGTCGTCCTCGACCAGCCGCAGCGCGTTGCTGGTGCAGATGCGCTGCGGCTGGTCTGCGACACAGCCGCGCTCCCATGCCGGCTGTGTCAAGATGCGCCCCATCAGAGCCGTCACATATTTCCTGCTGTCGCATATTTCCTGCGTGCAAAACCACGCGCACCAAAGTAGAACTCCGGTAACCAATGCACACAAAACCATCGTCCCCTTCATTTCCAATGTCCGGAGGGATCTCCCGCCGGCAATTCACCAAGCTGCTCGCCACTTCCGCGTTGGGCACGCTGTTGGCGCCCGCTTTTCTGCGCGGGCAAAATCTCAATGGCAAACTGAACATCGCCGTCATCGGTGTCGGCGGGCGCGGCGCAGGCAACATGGCCGACGTCGGTCGGACCGAGAACATCGTCGCCATTTGCGATGTGGCCGAGGCTGCATTGGACTCGGCTCAGAAAAGGTTTCCACAGGCGAAACGCTTCACGGATTTCCGCAAGCTCTACAAGATTGAGAAGGAGTTCGATGCCGTCGTGGTCAGCACCTGCGAGCACACGCACGCGTTCGCGACGTTGCCGGCGCTCAAGCTGCGCAAACACGTCTATTGCGAGAAGCCGCTCACTTACAACATCTGGGAAGCGCGCAAGATTCGCGAAGCGGCAGCGAAGGCGAAAGTCGCCACGCAGATGGGCACGCAGATTCACGCGGGCGACAATTACCGGCGCGTGGTTGAACTGGTGCAGAGCGGCGCGATCGGGCCGGTTCGCGAGGCGCATGTCTGGGTCGGGCGCGCGTGGGGCTGGCAGTCAGCGGAAGCTGCGACGAAGAACCACGACATTGTCAGCGTTCGCGAGCGTCCCACCGAAACGTCGCCCGTGCCGAAGGGACTCGACTGGGATTTGTGGCTGGGACCGGCGCCATACCGGCCGTTCAACCAGGTTTATTATCCGGGACCAAAGTGGTATCGCTGGTGGGATTTTGGCAACGGAACGATGAGCGATCTCGGCTCGCATTGGAACGACCTGCCGTTCTGGGCGCTGAAACTTCAAGCGCCGCTGACCATCGAGTCAGGCGGACCGCCGCCGCATCCCGAGATCGCGCCGGCCTCGATGCACGCGATCTATGAGTATGGCGCGCGTGGCGAATTGCCGCCGGTGCGATTAACCTGGCATCAAGGCGAGGACAAGCCGGAGATCTGGACCGCGGGCGGCATTCCGCAGTGGGAAAGTGGCGTGCTCTTCGTTGGCACGAACGGGCGCATGTTGATCGCCAGTTACGACAAGCATCTGCTGCTCCCGGAGAAGGATTTTGCCGACTTCCAGCGCCCGGCCCCGTTCATCCCGAAATCCCTCGGCCATCACGAGGAGTGGATTCACGCGTGCAAGACTGGCGCGCCGACAACATGCAATTTTGATTACGCGGGCTGGCTGACCGAGGCGAACCACCTCGGCAACGTGGCCTATCGCAGCGGCCAGAAACTGGTGTGGGATTCGAGGAGGATGCGCGCGACCAACACCCGGGCGGCGGATAAATTCATCCGCCGCGAGTATCGAAAGGGCTGGAAGCTGACGTAGCGCGCGGGCCGCAATTAACCCGAATGCGCCAAGGATTCCGCCGGAGCATTGACGCGTTGTTCGGAGTCAAACTGTGGCAGCCGACGTGAGGAGGCACAAACTGAGCTTACCGTCCGCGTTCCGAGAGGTTCATGGATAATCCAAAGCCCGCCCGTTCTCACGCGTTGAAGCGGCGTGAACGCCGCGCCCCGGATCCATTTCGCGGGCTTGTCGTGCAACCGCAAGCAAAGTAATCTTTCGGCCATGAGCGCAACGTTGACGATCAATCTGGATTCCGACGTCCTCCAATTCGCGGAAAAGGAGGCCAAGGCGCGCCAGACGTTGCTGCCAGAAGTGGTCGTCCAACAGTTGCGCGTGATGGCCCGCAACTGGCAGGACAGCCACGCGGGCAAGACACCGGTCACGGATGCGCTACGCGCCGCGGTGCAGTTGCCGCCGGATTTCGAAGAGCGAGCCGCTTTGACGGAGGAATTGCAGAAGAAGCATGGCGTCCAGGGATAAAATCTTCCTGGACACCGATGTGGCGCTGGATCACCTCGCTGATCGCCAACCTTTCGCCGAATATGCTCACCGAATTCTGGCCTTGGCGGAAACAGAAGGGACACGCCGATGCGTTGGTTCTGCTCGCCAAGTTGATGCTGCTGGTGCTGGAGCGCCGGTCTGTGACCGGCTTTTGACACTCGCAAACCCGAAAGCCGGCTACAAGCCGGCGCTCCGGTTCATGGGCAGGAACGAGTTTCCGCCTTTTGCCCTCTCCCCCCATGCGGGACGTTCGCCACAACGCCGCTCGCGGGGTTGAACATCACCTATTGAGAGGTGGGTTTTCCAACAGATTGCAGTGCCGTTTCCCTTTGCTTCATCTTGCGTGCATTTCCAGTCAGCCTGGTTCAAACTCCGCACATGAAAACATTCCTCCTGACAGCGTGGTTGACTATCGCCTGCGCGACGGTGGTCGTGGCGGTGGATGACGACGGATTCGTCCCGCTGTTCAACGGACGCGATCTCTCCGGGTGGGTGAACGCGAATTGCGCGCCTGAAACCTGGAGCGTGCGCGATGGATTGATTCATTGCACGGGCCGGCCCACGGGCGCGCTGCGCACGACGCGGCAATACGAGAATTTTATTCTGGAGGTCGAGTGGCGGCATCTGAGCAGGAGTGGGAATTCAGGCGTGTTCCTCTGGGGCACTCCCATCGCCGCGCCCGCCGTGCCGTTCCTGCGCGGCATCGAAGTGCAGGTGCTCGATCACGGCTACGCCGAGGATTTCGAGAAACAGAACGGAAAGAAGTCCGACTGGTTCACCACGCACGGCGATGTTTTTCCAATTCACGGCGCGACGATGAAACCGTTTGGCCGGCATTCCGGGAGTCGCAGCTTTCCTTCGGAGGATCGCAGCAAGGGAAGTCCCGAATGGAACCATTACCGCATCGTCTGCACCAACGGCGTCCTCCGCCTCAGCGTGAATGGCAAGGAAGTTTCGGGCGGCGAGGACTGCAGTTACCGCAAGGGCTATCTTGCGCTCGAATCCGAAGGAGCGCCGGTCGAGTTTCGCAACCTTCGCATCAAGGAACTGCCTTCCAGCAACCCGGCCGAGAATCTGATCGCGCCCGAGGACACCGGCCTGCGCACGATTTTTACCGGCCTGGATTTGCGAGGTTGGAAAACCAACGCGGCCACCGGTCAACGCTGGGGCGTGCGCGGAGAGCGCCTCAACCTGCGTGCCGGCGAAGCGAATCCCGACGCCACGCTTTGGTCGGAAAAGGATTATGGCGACGCTGAATTCGTCTTTGATTGCCGGCCCGCGAAACCCGCCGAAGGCCAGCCCATGACGCAGCCGACCGTGGTCGTGCGCGGCGTGGAATTGAAACTCGCCGACGCGTCCGCCGGCAACTACCAGCGCTACAGCATCACGATCAAGGGAAGCGAGATCGTGGTGAAGCGTGGCGACAAGGAATCTCAGCGCGTGACACTCCCCACCGATGCGAAGGCGAGGGGGCCGTTCGGCCTGCGGGACAACGGCGCCGCGATGGAGTTGATGAACCTCTACGCTCGGGAGTTGTAGCCTCCATCAAATCCCGCAAGGTTCGCTGGTTCGACCACACCGTGTTCTCAGAACCTTCTCCAGTTTGCTTCTCGAATCATTCGCTGATTGTGAAGATGGTGTGCGGCGGAGTTGAATTCGATTTTTAGCTTGCTTAATTTTTCGTAAACTGTCATTTCACCCCTATAAAAATTGGTTGAAATGCACTTCGAGTTTTTTCCAAGAAATCTCTGAAACGAACGTTTATGAAGTTTTGCAGTTATATTTTGTCATAGATTTTTTATTTCCACCCGATCATCCATCCCCATTCCGATTCGCATCGACGAACCCCCGCTGCTTGCCATGCCGATGCGCGAAGAACCTGAGCGCGACTCCGCCGGCGAGAATGGCCGCGCTCGTCGTCACGCTCCCAATGACCGCCCGCAGCGGTGGATAAAAGAGCGACGCCAACCCAAGGAGAAACAGCACCACACAAACGAATTATCCAAAGTGGTGGAAACCGGTTGCGGCCAATGCCTGCTTGGCCTCAAGGAAAAGAAGGTTGCGATCTGGCGGTGCGGATGGATGCCCAAAGTTACTTTGTGGACGGCTTCAAAATGCGCCAATTCGGCGGCTGACGGCGGCATGTGCAATCGCATTCACAAAGCGAACGTCACCGGGCAGGTGGTGAACGGTCGGTTTGTCACGAAAACGTTCGAACCACTGCCGCTGAAAAAGTAATCCACGGCTCCGGAGGCGAATAAGGTTGCCAGCCACTCACGGTTTTCAATATCGTTTAACCCTGTGCAACCGAGGAAAAACACCCCCACCCCGATGCTTCGCCCGTTAGCGGCACTCACGCTGCTCCTGTGGATGTTCGCGCAGAGCCTGTGTTTTGCTCATTGCAACTTCGGGTTTTCGCACAGCGGATTCGATGAAAATGCCCCCCCGCGGTTGAGCCAAGTTGGATGCTGTTCAAAATCCGCCGGTGCTGGCCCCACCAATGAAAAAGCTCCCCCATCCGCGGTGTGCCTCACGCTGAAAAACGCGATATTCGCCGGTCAGGCTTTTAATTTGGCTTCCATGGAACCATCGACTGTTTGGCCGTTCTTTTTGGTTTTGATCGATTCGTCCATCAGTGAATCGGAACGCGCACCACAGCGCCCCATTACCATTCCAGAAAAACGCCTCTCCACGCCACAGGTGTGCCTTAGTCCGACGTTCCGCAGCATTCCTCCGCCCTCCTTCGTCTGACGCGCTCAAACCTTCCGGTTTGAAACGTTTCTCTTTGTTTTCTGTTCGTGGCCACCTGCCGTGAATTAACCTTGTTTTGTCGATCTTATTTGAAGCTCTAATGATTATTACTTTTATACCTGTGTTTGCCTCACGGCTGAAACGCCCCGCCGCAAACCTTTTCTCCCTGCTTTGCCTGACGGGCATTCTGAATGCCGCAGTCGTGGAATACGACCTCACCATCGCGGAGCAAAAAATGGCCCCAGCCGGAAAAACCGTTCGTGCGTTGACCATCAACGGAGGCATTCCGGGACCGACCCTGCGTTTTCGCGAAGGCGACACGGCGCGTATTCGCGTTCACAACAAGCTGAAGCGGGAAACGACTTCCGCGCACTGGCATGGGCTGCTTTTGCCTAATGCGCAGGATGGCGTGCCGTATCTAACCACGCCACCGGTGCCTCCCGGCGGGACGTTCACCTACGAGTTTGATCTGACCCATTCGGGCACTTACTGGTATCACTCGCACACGGGATTGCAGGAGCAACGCGGCCTCTACGGCTCCATCGTCGTGGAACCCAAGGACGGCGAGCCGGTTCGCGCCGACCGAGAGCATGTGCTCGTGCTCTCCGACTGGAGCAACGAGAACCCTCAGGAAATCATGCGCACTCTGATGCGGGGCAGCGAGTATTACGCGATCCGCAAGGGCAATGCGCAGTCAATCGTCGGCGCCATCCGCGCAGGCGCGTTCAAGGATTACATCGACCGCGAGCGTTCGCGCATGCCGGCCATGGACATTTCCGACGTGGCATACGATGCGTTTCTCATCAACGGAAAGGAGCGTTCAAGGTTGGAAGCAAAGCCGGGCGAAATTGTGCGGTTGCGCATCATCAATGCCGGCGCTTCGACGTATTTTTATCTGCAATCGGCCACCGGACCGATGACCATTGTCGCGGCAGACGGCCCGCCCGTGAAACCTATCCAAGTCAATCGTCTCTTCATCGGCATGGGCGAGACCTACGATGTGTTGGTCACAATGCCTGAGAACGGTTCGTGGGAATTTCGCGCGACAGCGCAGGATGATTCGGGGCACGCATCGGTTTTTCTCGGCGAAGGTGCTGAACACGCCGCTCCAGAGATTCCCAAGCCCGACCTTTATCGCATGGACGAAACATTGCTCGCCGCGCTGATGGAATCGCAGCGCTCGGGAAAACTCACCGACGCCGATGCGCTTGCGGCGGAACGTCCGCGACCACTTTCGCCTTACGGCCGCCTGCAATCGCTTTCATCCACTGACTTCGGCGAAGCGACCAACGCTGTGCGCACGATTCCGATGCGGTTGACCGGCGACATGGAGCGTTACACCTGGTCGATCAACGGCAAGACGCTCAAGGAGGAAAGCACGATTCTAATCAAGCGCGGCGAAGTGCTGCGGCTGGAATTGATCAACGACACGATGATGCATCACCCGATGCATTTGCACGGACACTTCTTTCGCGTGCTGAATGGGCAGGGCGAATTCTCGCCGCTCAAGCATACCGTGGACGTTCCGCCGATGGGCCGACGCACGATTGAATTTCACGCCAACGACCAGGGTGACTGGCTTTTCCATTGCCATTTGCTCTACCACATGGAAGCGGGCATGACGCGCGTCTTCAGCTACAGCGACCAAGGCCCCGATCACAAAGTAAATCTCGGCCCTCACAGCCTTGATCCATATTACCCGATGATTGAGGGTTCGGTTCAAACCCACATGACGATGGGCATGGCCACGCTCATGAATTCGCGTAACAACCTCAATCTGCTGTGGGACGTTGGAATTCACCATGACGACGATGACGGGAATCATTCGCACAGCCTCAATTACGAGATTGACCTGACTTACAGCCGTTATTTAAACGCGAACTTTTCGTGGTTCGGCGGGTTCCGCTTCACCAACGAGGAGGATGCGAAGAACCGCGCTATTGCTGGCGTGGCGTATCGGCTGCCGTATCTCGTGCAGAGCGAGGTGACCCTCGATTCACGCGGCGACCTGCGCCTGAAGCTCGGCAAAATGTTTCACGTCACCAGTCGGTTTTCGGTTTTCGCCGAAGCTGAATACGACACCCGCACCGAATTGGAATGGACCGCCGGGGCAGAATATTTTCTCACAAAACGATTCTCGCTGATCGGCCAGCACCATTCCGATCACGGCACTGGCGGAGGCATTGTCTTCCGCTTCTGATTTCTCGACTAAACTGCAAACAAAGAAACAAAATAAAAAACATGAAAACAAAAGTATCAATCCTCACCTTGGGTTTCGCCGGACTCCTGCTTGCTGGTTGCGCAACGACCGGTTCGACCTCTGCTCCGGGCGACAGCTCCAGCACATCAAAGACGAAGCCCTATCCGCTGGACGTTTGCCTCGTGACCGACAACGACCTCGGCTCCATGGGCAAACCGATCACACAGGTTTACAACGGGCAGACCGTGAAGTTCTGCTGTAAACCGTGCGTGCGCGAGTTTAATGCCGAACCAGAGAAGTATCTCAAAAAAATCCAGTAAGTTCTCCATCTCAGGTGGGGAGGTTTTTCTCCCAGCCCTCCTGAATCAAAGGACGAAATTACCCGTCGGCAATGGTCTGGCGTCCGCAAGCGATGGCGCGGCTCCTTTTGCGCGGCACCCAACTCCGTCTTGGCCCGCGTTTCCTCGCGCTCGACGACCGGCATCGGCGCGCTCACCACGACGGTTCGAACATTGGTCACTGGAGCAACCGCGGCCTCCGATTGCACGACGCGGGTCTGTAAAAAAGTGGTGCGCGCGGCGGGAGTTGAACCCACAACCTTCGCCTTCGGAGGGCGCCACTCTATCCAATTGAGCTACGCGCGCATTAACGCGGCAGGCTAGGCCAAGGAACCGGGATGCGCAAACAGAAATCGACAACAGAAATCGACATCTGCGAAAAACTCTTCGAGAAAATCCTTGGATGAATTACCGGGAAGGGGATCGCGACGGTCGAGTGCTGATGGCTGGATCGTCGGAAGACGAGTTTAAAAAGAACCAGCCCCGTCCGTGGAGAACGCGGCTGGCATGAGAGATTCTTTACGAGTCGATCAATAAGCGGCTTGCGCGCCTTTGGTGGAGCGTTTCTGCATCCACGGCATCAGGCCGCGAAGACGCGCCCCGACTTTTTCGATGGAATGGTTTTGGCCCTTTTTCATGAGGGCATTGTATTTTTTGTAGCCGCCTTCGTATTCCTTGATCCAGCCCCTGGCGAACTTGCCGGCTTGGATATCTTTCAAGGCCGCTTTCATCCGCTGCTTGACGCTGGCGTCGATAATCTTTGGTCCAACGGAAACGTCACCCCATTTCGCGGTTTCAGAAATCGAGAAGCGCATCCCGCCGATTCCAGATTCATTGATCAAATCGACGATCAATTTTAATTCGTGCAGGCACTCGAAGTAAGCCATCTCGGGCTGGTAACCGGCCTCGACCAGAACCTCATAGCCCGCCTGGATCAACGCCGTGGCGCCACCGCAAAGAACGGTTTGTTCACCGAACAAATCAGTTTCGGTTTCTTCCTTGAAGGTCGTTTCGATCACGCCGGCGCGAGTGCCGCCGATTCCCTTCGCCCAGGCCAGCGCGACTTTCTTCGCCTTCTTGCTCGGGTTTTGATAAACCGCGATCAACGAGGGAACGCCTTTGCCTTCCGTGTATTGGCGGCGGACAATATGCCCGGGGCCTTTCGGGGCGACGAGAATCACATCGACGTTTTTCGGCGGAACAACCGTTTTGAAATGAATGGCAAATCCGTGTGAGAACAAAAGCGTTTTTCCTTGGGTCAGGTTGGGCGCGATGTCTTTTTCGTAAGCCTTCGGCTGTTTGGTGTCCGGGATCGCCACGAAAATTACATCTGCGCGGCGCACAGCTTCAGCGGTGTTGACCACTTCAAACCCGCGTTCCTTCGCCACCGGGATGGATTTGCTTCCATCGTAAAGGCCGATGATGACGTTGCAACCGCTTTCCTTGAGGTTAAGCGCGTGGGCGTGTCCCTGGGAGCCGAACCCGAGCACGGCGAGGGTTTTTCCTTTAAGAACGTTTAAATCGGCGTCTTTGTCTGAATATACTTTTGCAGGCATTTTATTTTGGTTTGTTGGTTTTTCTAAATCTTAATCTTGATTCCTAATCGTAATCTTATTCCGCGTTTCAATTTCATTTCCTCGGCAGGGCGACTTTTCCCGTGCGGGTCAATTCAGCAATGCCGAAGGTCTTCATCAGCATGATGAATTTTTCGATCTTACTTTCGTTGCCCGTGATTTCGATGGTCAGACTCTTCGGTTGAACATCGACAATTTTGGCCCGGAAAATATCGGCGATCTGCATGATTTCGGCGCGTGTTTTGGAATCCACATTCACCTTGACGAGGAGAAGCTCACGATCGACATATTCGCCTTCGCTGAGGTCGTGGACCTCCAAAACGTTCACCAGCTTGTTGAGTTGCTTAACGATTTGGTCCACCGTCGCGTCATCGCCACGCGTCACGATGGTCATTTTTGAAGTGTCGGCGTCATGGGTCGGTGCGACGTTCAGTGTGTCGATGTTGTAGCCGCGTCCGCTGAAAAGCCCGGCGATGCGCGTGAGCACGCCAAACTTGTTTTCCACCAACACTGATATTGTATGTCGCATAATTTCCGGAATAAAACGGGGGCAAAAGCTAGCAATCGGGGAAAATGGGGTCAACCCGCAATTCCGATCAACCAAAGAATGGATTGTTCGCCTTTTCCTCTGCCACCGTCGTGTTCGGCCCGTGTCCCGGGCAAATCAACGTTTCGGCCGGAAGCGAGAAAATGTTCTCGCGCACTTTTTCCTTCGCCACCTCCCACGACTGGTTACCGCGCCCGATGGACCCGGCGAAGATTGCGTCGCCGACCATGGCCACGAATGGAGCGTCCTCCGGCCAGTTGCCCACGATGTAGGTCACGCCATCCTCGGCGTGTCCCGGAGTTTCTCGATTGGTGATGCGAAGGTTGTTGAGGTGAACAAAGTCATTCGCGCGATTGCGGTTTTGTGGTGGAGCCGTTTTGGAATTGGTGTGCAAATGAATTTTCGGAAACTTTTCCCGAATGGCACCCATTGCCGCGATGTGATCTTCGTGCATGTGCGTGATGAAAAGATGCTTCAACTGAAGTTCGTTTTCCTCAATATGCTGGAAGATCGGTGCCGCGTCCCACCCGGTGTCGAACAAAGCTCCCTCCCGAGAGATCTCGTCCCAAACCAGGTAGCAATTCACAGCATAATCCTTGGTTGTGGTAATTTTCCTCAGTTCAACCCATCCGCCCAGGTTGACCTCCGCAGGGTACCAGCCTTTGGCAATGGTCTCCAGCTTCGCGGCGTTCAGGCCGATGAGTTTCGCGAGTGCGGAAAAATTGGGTTGCTTTGAGATTTTGCCGCTCGCTTCGAGTTGGACCAATTCCGGTTCGCTTAAGCCCGCCGCAGTGGCCGCAGCCGCCACCGGGACGTTCGTCATCAACCGGGCTTTCCCAATGATATCGCCCAAATGATCTTCCAAATTCATCGCGCGAAACCTAACGGGTTGGATCGAAGCCGCAAGCTTTATGGCTGCCAACGGGAGCCGTTGGACGAATCTTGACACAGCCGCCACGTGCTGCCGAGTTGCACTCGGCAGTTGAACTGCGCGAAAGCCTCGGCGGCATCTTTCACCGATTGGTCGGAAACTCTCGGCAGCACGCAGATTCGACTGCAGGGAGACGTTCCGGGCAGGATTTTGGCGGTGGTGTTGAGACACGCCCAGCGCTCTTTTTCGAGAAGTCGTCTGCACCGATGCGCGGACGAAACCGCCCGATTCTGCGCCGCCCATTTTTCTTTTAACTGGATCAGGTTTGCGATAAACCATCGCCGTGTATTTGGAATATTACGGCCTGACCGAGCCGCCGTTTAACATCACTCCCAATCCGCGATTTCTTTTTTACAGCGCCAAACACCGCGAGGCCTTCAACCATTTGCTCTACGGGATTCGCGAACGGAAAGGCTTCGTGCAACTCACCGGCGAAGTTGGCGCGGGCAAGACCACCCTCTGCCGTGCGCTGCTCGATCAACTCGGGCAGAATTTTTCAACCGCATTGATTGTCAATCCCGCGCTCGACCCGAATCAGCTTGTGCAATCCATCGCAATGGAATTTGGGCTGAAGGTCAAAGGGCTGGACCGGCTCGAAACCATTGCCGAAATAAATCATTTTTTGCTCGAACAAATGGCCCAGGATCGCGAGTCGGTCCTCATCATCGACGAGGCCCAGGATTTGACCAACGTTCTGCTGGAGCAGGTGCGGCTGCTTTCGAATCTAGAGACCGACGACCGGAAGCTTCTGCAGATTGTTTTGATGGGGCAACCCGAACTGCGCGACCGCCTGAACCAGCACGAACTTCGACAGCTTCGCCAGCGTATCACGGTTCGTTATCATCTTCGTGCCTTGAAATACTCGGAGGTTGGCCAATACATTCATCATCGTATCCATGTTTCCGGTGGAAAGGGGCCGCCTTATTTCACCGCGCCGGCGCTGTGGCGGGTTCACCGTTACAGCAAAGGCGTGCCTCGCCTGATCAACGCCCTGTGCGACAAATGTCTGCTCGCCGGGTTTGTTCACGGCCGCGATCGAATCGATTTTAAAATGGTGGGTCGGGCAATCAATGAACTGGAAGGAAATATTGACGTATGAGCTTGATTAACGATGCGCTCCGGCGCAAAGAGGATGCGAAAAGAAATCCAGGATCAACACCCGCCAGCGGCGCGCCCATGCAGCCCGTCCATTCGGCGCCGAAGTCTGACGCATCGCCGTTCGGGCCGGTTCTGCTGATCGTGATCGCCATCGTGGTCGTCCTGGGCGGGTGGTTCCTTTTCAAAGGTTGGCGCGGTCAGACACCCACCGTCGTCACAACCACACCGCCCGTTGAAACTCCCGTCGTGGAAACGGCCGTGACCCAGCCGGAAAACGAGATGCCACCGGCAGCCAGCCCGACGCCCCCAGTGACCAATCTGACCGTAACGACGACTACAGAACCGGCCAGCGCACCCGTCACAAATTCCCCGGACACCGACGCGACCGTGGCGGCGGAGCCGGAACCGCCGTCACCTCCGCTAAAACTTCAGGGAATAATCTTTCGACTGAGAAATCCAACCGCCATGATCAACGGCAAATCGCTGTTGGTTGGAGAAAGTGTTTCCGGCGCGCGGGTCACGAAGATCGAGAAGGACCAGGTCACGCTGGAACGAGACGGGAAAACTGTGTTGCTGAATCTTCCTTAAACCTCGGGGCACCACGAATCTGGTATTCTTTGCAAAACTTCACACGGAATTCTAATGGTGCGGAGACTTGTCGCGGGCGAGACGACGACGGGACGGTTTTCGCCGGGAACGCATGCCCCGGCCAGCCGTCTCGCATCGGCCGCGAATTTCAATACCAGCAATAAAACGAATTCATCGAATGATTACTTTGAAAAATAAAATCACTGGTTCGCCAACGCTGATTCGTGTGGTGCCATTTGTCATCTTCCTGCTGCTGACATTTTGCCAGGGAAAATTTGGGGAAGCTTCGCGGTATTGGGTTTACTTGGGCAAAACGATTGCTGGCGTTGCGATGATCTGGGCAATCCGCCCTTATATCGCCGAAATGCGCTGGAAGTTCAGTTGGGAGGCGGTTGTGGTGGGAGTGGCGGTGTTTGTCATGTGGGTTGGAATCGACCCTTTCTATCCCCACTTCGGAAAATCGGAAAGTGGCTGGAATCCGCACCAGCAATTCGGCGCCGACTCGACGCTGGCCTGGATTTTCATTGTGGGCCGGTTGCTCGGCTCCACGTTCGTGGTGCCGCCGCTAGAGGAAGTGTTCTATCGGTCGTTCGTGTATCGTTACATCGTCAAGCAGGACATCGAGACCATTCCGATCGGGCAATTCAACTGGACTGCTTTTTTAGTGACCTCGATAATTTTTGGGTCGGCACACCACGAATGGCTTGCGGGCATCTTCTGCGGGTTCGCCTATCAATGGCTGGTCTGCCACAAAAAGCGGCTTGGTGACGCGATGACCGCCCACGCCATCACCAACTTCCTGTTGGGCCTCTGGATCATCTGGAAAGGCGACTGGAAATTCTGGTGACGAGCCCTGCCGGATTTCCTTCAGAAAATTATTTGATCGGAGTCGTTCAAGCGTTCCGCAGACGAAAGAGTTTCTTCGAATTCTCGTAAAGCAGCTTGCGCTCGATCTTCTTGCTCGGCGCGAGCCGCCGGATTGCGGCAAGGGTTTGAGCGCCCTGGCAGCCGGGGCCGCGGCCGATGGTGTCGATGCAATCGCTGCCGTAAAGCAATTTGTCCTGGTGGCGTTCCAGGAACCCGCGCGTGTGTTCTTCGTCACGGATCAACGCATTCAAGCCGGAGCCTGCGGACATATCTCCAAACATGTTCGGATAATCGCTTAAGTACCGGTCGGTGATGCCGCCGCGCGTCACCGTGGTTTTCGGATAGAGGACCGCCTGGTCTTCGTGGTCTTTATCGATGTTCGCCCACCAAGTCTGGGCGTGCCCGATGAAATTCACTTTCGGAAATTTCTCCAGCATTTTGTGAAACCGTTCGAAGCCGTAGTTGAACATTTTAAATTGCCAATGCATCAGCACGGGGACGTCATACTCCTGGGCAAGCGCGAATATTTTTTGCATTTCCGGCGAATCGCATTCCACTCCGAATTTGGATTCGGCAATGATCACCGCGCCCAGTTTCAAGTATTTTTCAATTTCCTGCGTCGCCTCGGGCAAATCCGGCACTTCGTTCGCACCAAAGACGAACTCTCCGGGATGTTCCTTCGCGAACGTGTAACAGGCGTCGTTGCCGGTGCATTTCGCCTGCAACCCGTTTGCAGCGCCGTCGTGCGTCGAAGCCGAGGTCGCCCTGCTTCCGGCGGGCAGGAGAATGGTGGTGGTGATGCCCATGGCTCGCTGGTGCGCAAACATCTGCTGGTCGCTTCGCCCGCCGTAGTTCGTGTGCTGATGGATGTCGATCATCGGCTCCGATGCCGACGCGATGGCGTCCGCCGCCCGGAGGTTGCACGCGGCCCCCGCGAGGAGAGCGCCTGTTCCGGCCAGGAATTCGCGGCGAGAGAATGGTCGAAAGGTTGTCATGGATTTATCTGAAACCAGCTTCGCGAACCAATGCGATGAATTCAATGTGAAATCGCCCGATTCTCAAAATCGCACCAATGGAAGCGGAGGACATGAGGAAGCAGAGGGCGCGGGAAATGATGCCTGACTGTCCAGCGCCTCAAGCTGTGGTAACGCGGACAGGAGATTTCCCGAATACAATCAAGTCGCTGTGTGAGCCCAGCATTCCAATGATGTGTTCAAATAATTTTCAATCTGATCGGTTACGTTCGATTCGTTGTATTGGCTGAGCACCTCGGCCTGTGCGGTTTCAGCCATTTGCGCGCGAAGCGCCGGTTGCCGTTGCAGGTCTTGAATGCGCGCCGCCAGTTCAGCCGCGTTTCCTGGCTGGTAGGTGAACGCGTTTTCGCCGTGCCGAAAAAGTTCATTCGAGCCACCGGCGCGCGAGGCAATCACCGGGAGCCCGCAAGCCATCGCTTCGAGCGGGGTAATCGGGAACGGCTCGTTCCATTCCGGCGTGTAGAGGAGGGCGTCGTGTTTCCGATAAACCGATGGCATGTCCTGCTGCAGGTTTGAGACGGTGAGGAATTCCACGGGCAACTGGCTCCGCACCACGAACGAGCGCAGCTCGGCAATGTAATTGGATTCGCCGCGACCGTAAATGCTGAGCGTGACATTCAGCTTGATGGCCCGCGCCTGACGCAATGCTTCGAGGGCGGTCATCGCGCCGCAGTCCTTGTCCAGTCGACCGACGAGCAGGAGTTTCGTGATGGGCGCAGACAACGGTTTTAGCTCGCCGATGAATTGCTGGGTTTGAATCCCGGGATAGATCACCTCCGCGTGCGTGACGACAAAGCCGACGGTTTCGGTCAATTGCTTCAAGGCGTGGCTGCAAAAATAGAGGCGGTCGAAACGAAATGACGGAATGGAGTTCGGCTGGACCGCGGCGATGGATTTCGCGTCGCCGTAGAGCATCGGAAGCCGTTCGTAGCCTTTTCGCATCCGGGTTGGCGCCGTGGAATCGAGTCGGCCGCGCTCGCCGCTCATTTCGAGGGCGGAGCGCGTGGAGGAATCGAGGAAGGGCAGGGAAGGGGCATTCCAAAACCGCAGCCACGGATCCTCCCGCACACCGGCGGAAAGCCAATGATCCGCCACGTCATAAACGGTCGGAAGTTTCGTGTTGCGCAACGTAAAGATGAGCGACTTCGAAAGGCCGTGCAGGCTGAAGACATGAATGACATCGGGTTGAAATTGCTGAACGGTTTCCATCAACACCGTGCTGTTATGCACTTCGAGAGGTTTCAGCTCGTGGAACTTCGTCAAGCGCGGATGATCGAAGACACCGTTGAGGTAGAGCCGTCGTTCGACATGCCCATCGCGTTGCTCGCTGCGCATGCCGTGAGTGGACGTAAGCACAAGCAGTTCGTGTCCGCGCAGCCGGAGCGATTCCGTCACCGACGCACACCGCTGGTCGAAGGTTCCGGCGTGATGCGGCGGGTAGAGGTTGGTGAGAACGAGGATTTTCACGGCGCGCCTGGAGATTAGTGAGCTGCGGAGTCCTTCAGAAGCCAGATTTCGTCTCCGATCCGAATTCGTCCGGGCCGCTCGACCTGAGCCAGCACCCCGAGGCGATTTCCGTCTGTTAGGTCGCGAAGACCGTTGCAAATCGCGTCCATTTTGGCGCAGCCGGTTCGCGCTTCATACACGAATAAAATCGCCTCACCGATCTGGACCCGTTGCCCGATGAACGAGATTAGATTGACTCCGCTGGTTTCGATATTCGACCGAATCTCGCCTGGGGAAATTGTCTCCAGGCCGAGCGTGGTCGCGTGTTGGTCGATTAGCTCCCGTTCCATCAGGCTCACCTGGCGTTTGGTCAACTTTCCATCGGCGTTTCGGCGCTCAAAATAGCGCGGGTTGCCCACGATGCCTTTGCCGGTTTCGACTTCGATGGATTCCACGGTTTGCAGGCGTGCGCCTCTCTCGATCGGATGCAAATGCAACGTTGCGACGCGTCCTGGCGAGGGAATTTCATTCATACGAGAAAACGTTGCGATAAAACCGCGAGCATTTACAGCAGGAAATTGAATGGATGAAGAGGGACTCGCTTCGGTCAGGAATCCAACGAGCCAGGCAATTGGAGATACGGCTTGAGCTTCTCCCGCAGGACATCTTGAAGGCTGACGTCCATGAACTGATAGTCATCGCCGATATGGAGGCAAATGATTTCCTTCCCGCATACTGCTTCCGGGAATTTTTCCTGCAACCGTTCCTTGTGGCGCTTCTCCATCACAAAAATCTTATCGGCCCAGTCCAAATGACCTTCGGTCACGCGGATTCGAGCGTTATTTTCCGTGCCGGCGGAGCGGACGATATAACCTTGAACCCCTTCGTACATTTTCTCCGCGGTCAAACTCCGCCAGCGATTCTGGCTGCAAACGAAAAGAATTTTTAAAGGATCAGACATGGTGGAAATATACCCAATCAACGCGCGGCGCGAACGAATCCCATGCTCCGGCAAGCAGTGAACCGCCTGGCCGGCTGGCATCCTTGGGCGACGGGTCAATCGATGCCAATGTCGTGTATGAAATCATGATCGTCCTTGAAATCTTCGACGCCGGTGACGTCAGTGACAACCGCCCGGACAACGCTCCGAATCTCCAAGCGTGTCCAACGCTCACCGGGCTGCTTCAATTTACTGGCCGCGTGGACGACGATCCATCGAGTGAAGTCGCCAACCGTTCGTGGTGAAAACCAACCCAGACCAGGCAAAGACGGGATGCCGCAGGCGACCCGCACCGCTTCCCAGGCGCGCCGCCGCTCCCTGGCAATCAGATCTCCGAGGCGCGCTTGAGGCCGGATTTTGTTGCGGGCGATCCCGTCCACGCCGCTGATCGAACGTCGCAATCGGTGAAAAGCACGGAGCGTCAGGCAGGCCTGTCCCGGCTCCTCATGCGCGGCAAGTTTGATGGCGATGAGGTCCATCGCGAGGCGTGGTGTGCGCAACGTGATTGCTTCAGAATCGGCGATTGAGATGCCGAACGACTTCTCCCAACCCATGACGATCTCAACTGAATCAAGGCCCATATTTTCCAATCATCGCGGCCGGCTCATCTCGCAGCCTTCCTCCGAATCCACAGCAGGCACGTTAACCCGGCCATTTTGATCCGAACAGCATTTCCTTTTCCCGAAGGCCTCGTGCCGCAACCGTTCCCGGCTGAGTCTTGGATCGCAGCTCTCTGTTCTCCAAAATTGAGATTCTCTGTCGTTTCATCCCACGGGCGACGATGCCTGCACTCTCCTTAGATCCTTATTTCCCTCGCCCATGCGGCGCGTTCAAATCCAGTTCCGGCCCGAGCGCAACAATTCGCGTTGGGTTAATCTCATGGTGGGTCATGTAGTAATGTCGCTTGATGTGGTCGAAGTTGACGGTTTCCGCAATCCCCGGTTGTTGATAAAGGTCGCGAAGGTAGCCGGAGAGATTCGGGTAATCCAAAATGCGCCGGACGTTGCATTTGAAATGCACGTAATAGACCGCATCGAAGCGGATGAGGGTGCAAAACAATCGCCAGTCGGCCTCCACGATACGGTCGCCAAAAAGATAGCGGCGGGAAGCAAGACGCGCGTCGAGTTCGTCGAGCGCCTTGAAAACTGCGCACGCAGCGGTTTCGTAAGCACGCTGCCGGCTCGCGAAGCCCGCTTTGTAAACTCCGTTGTTCACGTTGTCGTAAATGAAATGCGCAAGTTGCGCGTGCTCTGGTTCCAGTTCGCGCGGGAAAAGGTCACCCGCGGCATGCGGCGGCTCCGGGAACGCATCGTGGAACATCCGGCAGATGTCGTCCTCGGAATTATTGACGATGCGGCGGGTTTTCTTGTCCCAAAGCACCGGAACGGTGTAGCGGCCTTTGAACTCTTGATCCGTTGACAGATAAGCCTCGCTGAGATAGGAAAAATTGTTGACCGGATCTTTGCTGAAACCAGGTCCGTCGCGGAAAGCCCAGCCACGTTCGTCGCGGATGGGATCGACCACAGTCATGCCGATGACGTCGTCCAGCCCGCAGAGTTTCCGGACGATGACTGTGCGACTCGCCCAGGGGCAAGCCAGCGAAACGTAAAGATGATAACGCCCGGTGGCAGCAGGGTAGGGGGTTGAACCATCGTCGGAAATCCAGTCGCGAAACGCGTCCTCCTGCCGGTCGAATTCGCCGTCATCGGTACCCTCGTCAGGAAACTGGGAATCGTTTGGCATAAACGCAAGATACACAGTTCGGTTCCGGTCGCCAGCCGCGAGTCCTCATACTACGTTCCCATGATGATCGACAAACATGGCCGGTGACGCGCCCAGCCCGGCAAAATATCGATCCTCACGGGAAATTGGCATCAGATGCCAAACTGAATTCCGTCAGGTGCTTTGCTGATACAAACATTGCCGGGCTGCTCCACTTGCAATCTTCGTTGTCTTGATGTTCTGTCCCGATATGAACAACTCAAAAATTATTCAGCTTCTTGTGGCCGCTTACGCAATGGAATTGGAAACGGTGCAGAATTACATCGCTGGTTCAGTCAATCCCGACGGGGTTCGCTCCGACGTGATCAAGAAGGCGCTCGCCGCCGATATCGCCACTGAATTGATGCACGCACAACAACTTGCCAACCGCATAAAAACCATTGGCGGGGAAGTTCCCGGATCCCTCGCGCTGCCAAGGGGTCAGAAGTCGTTGCAACCGCCCAAAAAAAGCACGGACCTCGTGACCGTGATTAAAGGGGTGATTGAAGCGGAGGAAGCTGCGATCGCGCATTACAACAAGGTGATCAAGGCGTGCGACGGCGTGGATTACGTGACCCAGGACATGGTGATCGGAATCCTCAGCGGCGAAGAAGACCATCGGCGCGAGTTCATTGGCTTTCTAAAGGAATACGAACAGGGGTGACCCGCCAATCGCCAAGGCGGTCGATCTGGAATAACTCGATGACCACTTTCACTGGGGGCTCGCTTTAACAAGCCTGCCAAAGGTAATCTGCCTGACATTGGCTTGGACGATTCTCAATTTCGCCCGGGCCAGTTTGCGCAAAAAATGTCTCTGAATTCTAAAATTTCCTCTGTGTGCTCTGATGAGCGGCAGGACAACCTTGCAGAGCGTTTAAAAGCTGCGGCCGATTTGCTGGAGTCGATCTCTCAGAACAGGGCCATGCTCGCGGACGTCCCCGAAGAAGAGCGAACGCGTTTGCTGACCGCCGCGGGACAAGTTTCCCGTCCGGACGCGGTGGACCGCCGAAAACTGCGCAAAGCCCAGATTCGAAAGCGTGACGCCGAGAAGTTGCAGCGAGATCAACGTGTGTTGGCCGAAACCGGCATTCGCGCATTGCGCAAGAAACCAGTCTTCACCACGCCAAACATCTATCCGCCCGTCGAATTTTCTCAGAAGGAAATCAAAGACAATCCGGACTTTCGCGAAGTGGTGGAGCCGCAGAATTGCTACATCTGCAAACAGGATTATTCGACAATCCATTCGTTCTACGACCAGCTTTGCCCGGAATGCGCGGAGTTGAATTTTCGGAAGCGCGGTGAACTGGCCGACCTGCGCGGGCGCCTCGCGTTGCTGACCGGCGGACGGGTCAAGATCGGGTATCAGGCCAGCATTAAACTCCTGCGCGCCGGTGCATCACTGATTGTCACTACTCGATTCCCCCGCGATTCGGCGGCTCGCTACGCGCGGGAACCGGACTTCGCGCAATGGGGCCATCGGCTGGAGATTTTCGGATTGGATTTGCGCCACACTCCGAGCGTGGAAGCCTTTTGCCGACACCTTCTCGCCACCCGCGATCGATTGGATTTCATCATCAACAATGCCTGCCAGACCGTTCGGCGCCCGCCGGATTTCTACGAGCACATGATGGAAAACGAAATCGTTTCGTTGAATCATCTGCCGGAGGCGGCGCGAAAACTCCTTGGTGCTTACGAAGGATTGCGCGGATATCACATGCTCCCCGAGGCGACCAGTGCAGTGGCGCAGCAGCGGATGTCGAAAGTTGCCGGGCTGACGCACGCCGCCGAATTGTCCCAGGTGCCGCTCTTGCCCGACGAATTGGCCGCGCAAAAGGATTTATTTCCGCAGGGGCAGCTTGACCAGGATTTGCAACAGGTCGATTTGCGCGAGCGAAATTCCTGGCGCCTCATGCTGGACGAAGTGCCGTCGGTGGAACTGCTGGAGGTGCATTTGATCAACGCGGTGGCGCCGTTCATTTTGAATGCGCGGTTGAAGGGATTAATGACGCGCACGCCGGAGCGGGACAAGCACATCGTGAACGTATCCGCAGTGGAGGGGCAATTCTATCGTCCGTCCAAGACAACGCGACATCCCCATACCAACATGGCGAAAGCGGCGCTCAATATGATGACGCGCACGTCGGCCGCGGATTATCACGCGGATGGCATTCACATGAACAGCGTCGATACCGGCTGGGTGACGGACGAGGATCCAGTTCAGATCGCGGCCCGCAAAACCGAGGAGCACCGCTTCCATCCGCCGCTGGATATTGTGGATGGGGCCGCGCGCATCGTGGACCCGATCATCGCCGGCTTTAATACTGGCGAACATGTCTGGGGAAAATTCCTGAAAGATTATCAGCCCACGGATTGGTAGTCGCGATACGCGAGGTGCGGCAATCTCCGGAGGGACGCGCTCCGCAAGTCCCTGACATCTCCCGGACGAATGAAGGAAATTTGGGCATTGCGAGCAAAAGAAGGAAATTTGGGACTTGCGGAGCGCGTCCCTCCGGAG
>Ga0163152_10003259_pt1 | contig 21369 bp, 20 predicted proteins | sample OliLakLV19MP8IB2_FD_148635 | JGI IMG/M metagenome (GOLD analysis project Ga0163152, IMG submission 148635) | Freshwater microbial mat bacterial communities from Lake Vanda, McMurdo Dry Valleys, Antarctica - Oligotrophic Lake LV.19.MP8.IB-2 | ecosystem: Environmental > Aquatic > Freshwater >...
CGAATGTTTAGAGTGAAACAAAATTTACATTACAAATGTGTCCACCTTAAACTCAGATTGCCAAGAGGCAATATCGGACAATATCGGACAAATCAAAGTTGCTCTACCTTTTTGCTTTTGGTGTCCGCGATAATTTGAGTTGATCCATCTGACTGAAGGCGGTGCATCAGTGCTTGCCAAAGGTCGAAAGGCATCGCGCTTTTACCCCACACAATTCCCATTGCGTCCATGCGTCTCTTAAGGGTTTTCGTAGAAATTCCAAGTTCATTTGCAAGTTCTTTTCTGTATTTGAAGGGCTTTTGCATATAAAAACGTGTTGAATGAAGTAATCAGATTAAAGCATCAATAGTTCGGGGATGTTTTGGGAGGGTTCAAGTTTCAAATGAGAGAAGTTTTAGCGTTTTCCTATCGGAAAATTGCTGGCGCACTACCGTTAGGTGACCTATTTTATTGTTGTATTATTGGCACTAATCGTGAGCACTCCTGCCCGTGCCGACGTTTAGGAGGCATGGACAGGAGTGCATTGATGGCAGAATTTATTTATTACTTACCGGCATGAAATTTATTCAACAATTTTAGATTTAAATTTTCCGCACCTAAATCTGATTTTATCAGAATACATTACTCCGGGCAAACTACTCTGTTCCTTTAACTTAAAATACAAGTTAAACTCACCTTCTACAATTTTAGTGCTTTGGTCAATCTTTACCACATTTATATAACTACCCTCTGCTAAATTTATATCCCATGAAGCATCAAGGTAATCATCAAGCCATATGTTATATCTAGCAAAATTTAGTGTTTTGTTTTTCGTATATGCATTTTCGTCCAACACTACTTGGCGCCCAAGTGTATATGGGTCAAACTTGACCCCTATATTTTCTCTCTGGTATGCCCAATATTCCAACCCAACCCAACTTGTATCCGCGTAATTAGTAATCAACAAGTAATATTCATTAGAGGGAAATTTTTGAATTATATTGTTTCCAACCCATTCAATTTCGCCTTGCTTATCTACCTGTTTTATCGCATTGGCCTGCCCAAACAACGAGGACACATTTTTTCTAGTGACAAATTTTTGTAAGTCAAGAGAATTTGAATCAATAACAACTAAAGAATCTGTGTCGCATGATTCATTGCTCATGATGTTTTCGCCGCAGTCCTTTTTACATCTTGAAAAAAGGGAAAACGCTATGGCAGTAATGACTAATAATTTTTTCATTTTTTGGCACAATAAAAATAGGGTTACCTGTTACCAAAAACAGATAACCCTATCAAGGTTAGAAATTATTGAATCACGACTTTTATGACATTGTTTAGGTTATTACCACTAACCCTAAATAAATACAACCCAGGAGAAAGCGTAAGTCTATTTATGCTAATTATACCTGATTCAGGTGCCTTAAAAAAGGATATTGGAATTTCTGTCCCTTGCAAGTTGAAGCACTGAACATCGGTAACAAGGTCAATGCCATCCCCGATAATGTTAACCTCATCGCTTGCAGGATTGGGGATAGCCTGCAATTTGGATGTGTGCAGACTTTTTTCGTCAGACAAATTATTGCCATCGCGGTCGCAAACCACCCCAGGGGCGCAGTTGTAAAACCTTGTCGAAGTAGTTGTCAAACCGTTGCTGCTTGTGACCGTCAGCCGTAGGTAAAATGGGCAGGTTTGAATTGTGAATGTAACATTTGCAGCTGTGCCAATTATCTGACTATTGATAAAATTGGGATTGTTGCTCAACCGCCATTCGTATTGGTATGGCCAAACTCCACAATTAACAGAAGGGATTATCCCGAAAGGCTCAATGCAATCTCCCTGAATAATGGTAGATGTAAAGGTGTGTACCTCGCCTAGGCATATTGGCCCTACCGATGATTTTGAGAAGAACACCGAGAATTGGGGGTCTGGGTTGTTGTTAGCACTTTCGCAGAAAGCACCCCTAATTTGTTGGGCATTGTTTCTCGTATCTACGACACCAGTCGCTTCTCCACCAAAATTAATGTCAGGGTTTGAATAATGAGGGATACGAGAAAAATCAGCGGCAAAATTTGCCATTATTGTATTTCTACCATTTGGCATATTTCTCCCATGTGCGCAACGGGTAGTTAATGGGTTGCTGTGCAAACAGCCAAACTGGTGTGCAACTTCATGCGCCAGTGTATATCTGGAAGGGTCAATGTTGGCAACTTGTGTTATGCAAAACTTGTTTGTTGAAAACGGGTCAAGCGAATTAGCACGTCCAAAGATTGTTCCACTGCCGCCAGTAGAAAGGCCTCCAGTATAGTTATTATTGGTTAGCAAAACCACAATATCGGCACTATAAAGGCTCATCAAACTCTGGGCAGATGCGCTATTTGATATTGAGTTTAAATCCTCAATGATTCTCAAGTCAACGGCTGAGTTTGTTGACCATTGGAAACTCGGAGTAAAATTGATGGGCGTTACTCGTACCCTTTTGTTGGGTATATCGCTATTGGCAAACGCTAAGTTGATGTTGTGGCCTTCTACGAAAAGAAACCATTCAGAAAGCCAGCCCCAAGTCGTTTGCAGCCAATTATTCGCCTCCGGTGTCCTAAGCAACAAGACATCAAGCGTAGCCGACCCACAATCATCGACACAAAAGTCAATTTCTCTCGGAGTCGCTTGTTGCCCCTCATTTCCACAAGTAGAAACATTCCCGTTAGTTATTTCCCTCTCCATTAAAAGCCCTTTCCCTGAACCAAAAGGGGTGAGCGCAAAAAGCCTGTTCACTAGGTCAATCGTGCCTCCTATTCCTTCTGGCGCGAAGTACAAATTCAGGTATCCCCCACTACCGGATGCCATAATGGAGAAGTGTTCTGTATCGTCAAAAACCGCATTTTGAACATCAAAGGTCAGAGGGGTTCCATTGTTTACTCCGGGAATTGCGATACTGATGCTTCCATTCTGCCCAATCGAAGATACGGATGCAAATTGAACAAACTTCAGATCGCCAACATGAGGACTGGTTGAAGCATGATTGAGTGCTTTTACTTGCGCGTCATCTAACGAAGAAGGCTGATTGGTGATCGAAAAAAGGGTGGATTGAGCGAATGCCGAAAATGCCCCTAATGTAAACATCAAGAGAATCATCGCCTCTTTCGCGGATGATTTAATTCTAATTACGTGTTTCATAATTTGAGAAAAATTAGTAGCCTTATCCTGATTAACGCATTCGGACTTGCGTCGTAATTGCTTTTTTTGGGTGGTGCTTTCCGATTTTTATCCCACCGAAGGTTTGAAATCATTTTCGTTCGTATCAAATCGGCAATCTTTAGAACCGAAAAGCGGTGACTTCTGCCGTTGATATTTATTTACTCTGATTTCTGCCATCTATGGTTATCCGTCACCCTGCCCTATATAGCGCCCATTGCGTGAAAACCCGCTTAGTCACCACCTGATCTGCAAATACCAATTGCGTGAATCCAAGCAACTTGGCTGGATTCACGCAACGGTCGAGCAGGAAATGGGAGGGAGACGTTTGGTTCATTCAGGAGTTTTTTAAAGCGTAAATGTAAGGCTCAAGCTCATATTTCCAAATTATATAAATGGCTTTCTATCTTATCCCAAATTTTTTTGGTCAACAGCGGGTTTTTGCCACATTCATCGCTTTTCATCTACCCTTTTAGATTGCTACGCACAACCAACTTCTTTAGCGAACTGTTAGCACCAATGATTCGATAAATTTCAGAATCTCCAAAGTCCAACCCAAAAACTACCTTTGCCACCGTTTTCCAAAACCTGATATTTCCATGCACAAAATATTGACTGCCAGTTTTTTAGCAACAACCATCTTGCTTGGTTCATACCATTGTGTTAGCACAGACTCTTCTTACAGCCGCGTTGCTCCCGGGATGTGGCGCGGAGTATTGGAGCTCGAAAAATTCCAAATGGCTGCTGGGGGAAAAGACTCGGTTGTTATCCTTTATGACCAGTTCAAACCCGGCGAACTTCCCTTCAATTTTGAAGTGAAGTATGTAGACGACACTCGGTTTTACCTCGAAATCATCAATGGTTCCGAGCGGATTCGGCTCGACAGCGTCCAGTATGGCCGCGACCGCACACAAGCCCGCGACACGATGAATGTCTGGTTCCCGGAATACGCCAGCTACCTCCATGCCGAAATTCGCGGTGGCGTAATGCGCGGCGAATGGGTGGTGACCACGAAAGAGAATTACCGCATCCCATTCTATGCCCATTCCGGGCGCGGGTATCGCTTCACCAACCTGAATGAAAAGCCCCTGCTTGACCTCAGTGGCAATTGGGCCACAGTATTTGGCATCGAAAAAGAAGCCAAGGAACAGGAAAAGGCCATCGGGGAGTTCAAACAAGACGGAAACCACCTCGAAGGCACTTTCCGCACCGAAACGGGCGATTACCGTTTTCTGGAAGGCACGATCCAGGGGCGAAAATTCTGGCTCTCGTGTTTCGATGGCGCACATGCCTACTTGTTTTCGGGCAATATCTCTGGCGATACGTTGCAGGGCGAATTCCGCTCCGGCCACAAATACCAAACGCTCTGGGCGGCTTGGAAAGACCCTTCGTTCGAGCTCGCCGAAGCGGATTCGATGACACAGGTCAAACCCAATGCAACAATTTCTTTTTCCGTCAAAAACCCTGCTGGTCAAGAACTTGTGTTTCCTTCCCCACAATTTGACAACAAGATAAAAATCTTCACGGTGATGGGAACCTGGTGCCCCAATTGCCGCGACGAGCAGATTTTCCTTCGTGATTTTTTAAAAGAAAATCCTGCGCTCGCCAAAGAAATTAGTGTGGTAGGTTTTTCGTTCGAGCGATTCAAGGACCCCGAGCAGGCCAATGCCCATATTTTGGAGTACAAACGAAAATTGGGCATACCATTTGAAATAGTCTATGCCGGAAAATCCAGCAAAGAGGAAGCGGCCAAGTTTTTCCCCGCGCTCGAAAAAGTGATGGCTTTCCCGACCATGATAATTCTGGACAAGCAAAACCGCGTTCATCGCGTTCATACGGGCTTTGATGGACCCGCTACTTCGCGATATGCAGCATTCAAAAATGAATTTTCAAAAATGATAGAAGGGATAAGGGATTAGGGGGTTCGGATTAGGGATAAGGGAACACGGATGACACGGATGAGACACGGATTTTTTAGATTATTACATCCGTTCAAATCCGTGTCTCATCCGTGTCATCCGTGTTCCCTTATCCCTTATCCCAACCCCCTAATCCCTTATCCCTATCCCTTCCAATCGAACAGTTTTATGAACAGAATCATCCTCGCCTACGCTTCCGAAAATGCCGCTTTGGCCCATTCGATTGACCAACAATTGAGTCGCATTGGCATTCCCTTTGAACACGCCATTGCAGGATTGGCCGCGCAAATCGCTGCTGCTGGCGAGCCGGTTCTTTTGCTCGTTACAGACAATTTTCTGATAAAACGTGGATGCCTGGAAGGGCTTTTGCCTGTGTTACAAGCGCTTGCTGCTGAAAATCGTTTGGTTGCCGTTCTTGCCGACGGGATTACTGCTGATGGCAAGATTGTCCCAACCCAAATTGACCGAATGGCCAATGCCCTTCACTATATGAAATACTGGCAGGATGCCTGGCTCGCCTTGAGCGATGCGCACCAACATTCGGAGGGAGAAACAAAGGCCGCACTTACGGCTGCGCTCGATGCTACCCGCGGCGTAGCCAATGAAGTAGGCGATATTATCAGCACTTTGCGAGATGCGGGCTATTTGACTTTGGAACAATTTGAGGCCAATGATTTTGGGGCTTTTTTTCAAAAATTCAACTTGCAGGATTGGCATGGGCAATACAAACGTCTTGTTGCGCAAGATGCTGAAAAACAAAATATTGTTGCGCCGTCTTTGCTGCCGGAGATGCCAATTGCTGGTGGACTGTTGACCCCGGAACTCATTCAGGAAGCACAACCCCCAAAGCTCGTAGAGGAGGAAGTGCCGCAACTCGAAGCGATGGATACATTGCTACAGGAAATGGAGGCAGAACCAGGCATTGGAGCGATGGAATCTATCGCAGAAGAAAAAAAGGCAACTGCTTCGGAGGAGGAACAAGCTGTAAGGGATGCCTGGTTCTGGATCGAAAAAGGCCATGTAGAGCGAGGAATCGAACTTTTTCGGTCAGCAACAACGCAATATCCCGATAGCGAATGGTTAAAGTCTGAGTATGAAAAGGCTGCCCGGCAAACGAAGGCTCCAGTAATCGAAGCAGGATCATCGGAATCCACAAAACCACAATCCCCACAATTCTCAGAACCTACTGACGAAGCCAAATCCTACGACCTTATGGGCGACATGGCCGCTGAACGCGGGGACTACCTTTTTGCCAAATACTGTTGGGATCGTGTGGCAGAAATTGATCCAAATGCCACAAACATTTACAGAAAACTCGGCTTAATGACGGCTGAACACCTCCGCGATTACCGCGAAACGGCAGATATCTATCTTCGTAAAGCTTTGGAGGCCAATGCAAACGATCAGGAAGTGAAAATTGCCCTAGCTGCGTTTGGTTTTACGGTGACAGAGGCAGGCGATATTGGCAGTACTGCCAGCCAAATTTTGGGCGAAGCCGAAGGAGCGAAGACGGCGGAACTTGACATCAACAGTCAACAGGAGTTAGAGGCCATTAAGAACCAGCAATCTACAAACTTTGATACCTCGCCCGCCCCAACGCAATTGCTTGACAGTCAGAAGGCCAAGCTGGTCTTGATAACAGGAGCAAGCGCTGGTATTGGTCGGGCCACTGCCGAAGTTTTTGCCCGAAACGGCTACCGATTGATCCTCACTGGCAGGCGTGTGGAGCGTTTGGTTGACTTGAAAAACCATTTTGAGGCAGAATTTGGTACGGAAGTGTTGTTGCTCCCATTTGATGTGCGAGAGCCTGGTGCGGTGGATGCGGCACTTGGCAATCTCCCCGAATCATTTCAAGACATTGATATTTTGGTAAATAACGCAGGTTTAGCCAAGGGCTTAGCACCCATCCACGAAGGAAACCTGGAGCATTGGGAGACGATGATTGATACCAATGTGAAAGGTTTACTCTATGTGACAAGACTCGTTTCGCCGGGGATGGTTCGCCGCCGAAGTGGGCATATCATCAATGTGGGCAGCAGCGCAGGCAAAGAAGCATATCCCAATGGCAATGTTTATTGTGCGACCAAATTTGCCGTAGATGCCCTGTCCAAAGCCATGCGCTTTGATCTCCATGCGCACAATATTCGTGTGAGCCAAATCAGCCCTGGCCATGTGGAAGAGACTGAATTTGCCATCACCCGGTTTGATGGGGATGCTGAACGTGCCAAAATATACAATGATTTTCAACCACTTAAGCCTGGCGATGTTGCCGATGCTATCTATTACATAGCTACTCGTCCGCCTCATGTGAATGTTCAGGATTTGCAATTATTTGCGACTCAACAGGCTAGTAGTACGGTGATTGATCGGAGCGGGCGATGAGGGAACGATGAACTATGAACACAGGGCGTGTGGAGTCGCCCGGAAAAAGTTGACGAATAATGAGTAGAATACTCAACTCGATTTTACAATAAGGGATTGATTTTATTTGGTCGAATTTGGTTCGATCGTCTTGATTTTTAGCAAAGTTCTTTGACAAGGCTGCAATGATAAGAGATGAAGTTCAAATTCTCCGGGTGTCAAGTTTTTAAGGCTTCCGTGAGGTCGGTTGAGGTTGTAGCAATTTTTGATAAACCCCTCCTGTTTCTTGAGTTGAGAAAAGCAGTGATTCGGCTTTGGCCCGGCCAAGTATAGCCTACGCTTGTTCCAGTTACAGCTCAAGGCGCTTTTTTAGCCGGATACAGTCGTTCTCTTGTTCGACCACCTGCCGCAACTTCCGACCGTAATGCTTTGAGTTGAGGGCTATCCACTTGTAAATGCTCGATTGGGCGAACCTGTATCGGCGGCCCGCCTCCGCCTTGCTCAACCCTTGCTCGATTTCTTCCAGAATCGAATGACGGGCTGACTCAGAAAAATACAGACGTTCCCGCCGGCTGATGAACTCATGCTTTGCATTGCTGTTTTTCGATTTTTCCATGCCTAAATTTATTTGATTGAGTGGAATCCTCCACTCCCATTTTGTCAACTAATTCCGGGCATGTCCAGTTCATAGTTCATAGTTCATCGTTTAAAACTTGGATTCACTCACTCAAATCGTACTCGGCGCCGCATGCGGCGAAGTGGTAGCTGGTAAAAAAATCGGCAACCGCGCCATGCTTTGGGGGGCGGTAGGCGGCACCATCCCCGACCTTGATGTATTAGCCTCTTTTTTCACCGACGAGATAGCGAGCACCTCATTCCATCGGGGTTTTATGCACTCGTTTCTGTTTGCTGCGCTCGCGCCTTGGGTATTGGCCAAACTGACGCAGTGGCTTTACGGTGCAAATGTGTACAAACGACGAGGTTACAAAGCCGGGGCCATGGCCATCTGGCTCATTTTTTACATCGGTGCAGCAGCTGGGATCAACTTTATCCCCGTTTTAATGGGCGAAGGACTGAGTTGGTACGCGCTCGTGCCGACGCTGGTACTTGGTGCTTGGTTTGTTTGGAAACTGTGGCGCGATTACTGGCGGCGCGACCTAAAACTTGTGGAGGCCTCTTACAGTACTTGGGTTGCACTTTTCTTCTGGAGCATTTTCACGCACCCGATTTTGGACTGTTTTACGAGTTGGGGCACCCAGATTTTGCAACCATTTAGTGACTTGAGGGTACAATGGTGTACGGTGTCGGTGGTGGATCCGATCGCAACGGTCCCATTCTTGGTTTTGCTTTTAGTGGCTTCTCGCATTCCAAAATCGAAGCCTTCTAGGTCATGGTGGAATATGGCAGGGCTGACGTGGTTTTGCGGCTATTTGTTACTGTATACGTTGTGGCACAAAAGCATCGTAAACCGCACTTTTGAAGAAACTTTAGCGGCAAAAAACATTCATTATCAACGGTATTACACCAATCCGAGCCTTTTTAACAATATTGTATGGAACGGTGTGGCGGAGGGAGATACAGCGTATTATTTTGGACTTTATGGCTTCAATGATTGCCGCCGCGAATTCAGCCCAATTTCGGTCATTCCCAAAAACCACCAATTGCTGAATGTGGTACCGCCCCATTCGCGCGCGGGCTATTTTCTGCATTGGTTTTCAGATGGATACTACAATGTCCTGCCTTATCGAGGAGACACGCTGCAAGTGAACGACCTTCGTTTTGGGCTTTTAGGCGATTCATTGCTTGGCAGGAATTATGTTTTCCCCTTCCTTGTGTTCAAAAATGAAAAGGGAGAATGGGATATCCTCCAAAACAACCGCAATAAAGAAAATATGGAAATGAGTAAACAGTCATTTGGCGAACTCTGGCGGAGGGTCAGGGAGGGCAAATGCAGTAGCAGTTTTACTCGCCGTAGCCTTGGCGAAGGAGGAGGGCAGGGGCAGTAAGCAGATTGCAAATTCATCATCATTAACCGCTATAGCCGCAGCAGTCGGCGAGCATCACTTCATCACTTCATCACCCCATCAAAGAATGCGTCAACGTACCATTACTGCTTTCTTTTTTGCCGCCGTTATGCTGATTGGCATATTTGGTTATGGTGCAGGCTCCATATATGGCTTGTTTCTAGTGATTACAGTGGGGTGTGTTTGGGAACTTATGGGACTTCTATTGGCTCAAGAGGAGAAATTTCGGTTTGCAAGAAGGATAATGGGGTGTTTATTGGCAATTCTTCCTGTGTTTTTTGCAGCAACGAGACTTTTTTGGCCGGGCAATTGTGGATTTAGCACCCCAGAAGAGATTTTACTAAGTTACAAGGACGACCTTTTTTCCGTCGCAGTCGAATTGATGTTGTCGCTGGCCCTGATTTTCCCTGTTTTATTGGCTTCTGAACTATTTTTAGAGAGTAAATCACCCTTTCAGAACATCGGTTATTACCTGACGGGTGTGTTTTATATCGGAGTGCCCGTAGCGCTTCTCTTTTCCATCGTAACGATGAATGCAAGTTTTTCGCCACATCGCATCCTCGGACTACTAATTTTGGTCTGGACGAACGATACAGGAGCATACCTAACCGGAAAGAAGTTTGGAAAGCACAAACTTTTTGAGCGTATTTCACCTAAAAAAACTTGGGAAGGTACCCTCGGCGGCGGCTTGCTCACCGTGTTGATGGCCTGGGGAATCTCATTCCTAATCAAAGATTTTACGCTTTCTCAGTGGCTCGCGTTGAGTCTGGTAGCGGCCATTGGCAGCAACATCGGCGACCTGGTCGAAAGTATGCTCAAGCGCAGCGTCGGGGTGAAAGATACAGGGACATTTATGCCCGGGCATGGAGGGTTTCTAGACCGCTTTGATGCGTTCATTTTCTGCTTGCCGTTTTTCTGGCTGGTATTGCAATTCGTTTAATCGCTTGGAAACCAATGAGGTTTTCAAAACCTCACAGGTTTCAAAGGGATCAATTTTGTACCGCCTTCCCTGCGCTTTTCCAGGCAGTAATTCCCCCTTTCAAGTCATAGACTTTGGTGAATCCCAATGTAGAAAATTGGCTCGCCGCATTCGCACTTCTTCCACCCACGGCACAATAGACCATGACCGGACGGTTTTTATCCAACTGACCGATTTTCCTGGCAAAATCTGCATCATAGATATTCAAATTTTGCGCTTTGGCGATGTGGCCACTTTTGAATTCATCAGGTGTACGCACATCCACCAATTGAATGCTGGAGTCTGGCCTGAGCATGGCTTCAAAGGCATCGGGAGAGAGTTTGTTTTGGCCCCTGGCGGTGTTTGGGGAGCATGAAAGCCCCAAAATCAAAAAAAATAAACTGAGTAATCGCATTGTATTGTGAAGTAGGAAAATGTATGTTACGTTTAACAAACGGCAAGATAGTTCATAGTTCATAGTTCATAGTTCATCGTTCGTCTACGCCATTCCAAATAACCGAGCACCGACAACACTAGAAAAACAAGGTATTGAAAACTGGTGAACACATAACCCTTGACAAAATAAAGTGGGATGGAAGCAATATTGGTAATGCCCCACCAAATCCAGTTTTCCAACTTTTTTCGCGCCATCAGCCACATCGCCGTGTAAGCCGCCGCCGAAGCAAAACCGTCTGCGAGTGGAACCGTACTGTCGGTAAACTTTTTGAGCACAAAAAAGAGAACAGCCCAGCACAAAAAGAAGAAAACCAAGGAGTTGCGCCATTCAATCCGGGTTGATTGGCTGATATGCAAGACGGGTTGACCTTCGTTTTTTTTCGACCACAAGACCCAACCTATCACACTCATCACGGAATAGTAAAAATTCACACCCGCTTCTGCGTAAAGCCCCCCTAGAATGCACAGGTAAATATAAATCGTGGTATTGATGATGCCCGTGGGATACACCCAGATATTTTCCATACGCGAAAGCATCACACTGGCAATGCCAAATACCACAGCCAAAAATTCCAACCAACTCGTGGCAAAAAGACCATCCAGAAACTGTTGCCAAATATTCATGAGAACTTCCAACTTTTGTGCTTGAATTTTGCAACCACATAGTTCACATAGCACACATAGTTTTTATGACCTGTTGTCTTTCTAAACTATGTGTGCTATGTGAACTATGTGGTTAATAAGAATCTACGCTTAATTATTAGGTGCCATAAAATACTAAACGTTACGTGCTGAGATGCGGGTTGATCATTTTGATTTTGTCGTAGTTGGCGGGGGCATCTTCGGGTGCTATGCCGCTTTGCACCTCGCCGGACGCGGGGCAAAAGTGGCAATTTTAGAGAAAGAGGCCCGACTTTTTCAAAAAGCGTCACTTGTGAACCAGGCTCGGCTGCACAGCGGCTACCACTACCCGCGCAGCATTGCCACGGCGGCTATGAGCGACGAACACAAAGCCCGATTCACGGAGGAGCATCGCCCATTTGTGAATCAGACTTTTGAAAAGTTTTATGCCATTGATCGCTACGGTTCTTTTACCGATGGAACCCAATTCGAGCGTTTTTGCGAATTCCTCGATATTCCCTGCGAGCGTGTGAACGAACACAACTTGTTCAATTTCGAGCGTTTGGAAGCCTTGTACCGCACAGTGGAGTACTCTTTCGACCCGGTTTTGCTTGGTAATTACTACCGTGATAAAGTAGAAAACACCCCTGGTATCACCGTTTTCAAAAAATCCCAAATCCAACGCTCAGAAGCAATTGGCAACGAATGGGCTATTGACGTGCAGGTTGAAACGCTCAACTTTCAACTTTCAACCCCAACAGTGATCAATGCCACCTATTCTGCCACAAACGCCATAAATCAGATTTTTGGAGTGAACGAGCTAGCACTCACCCACGAGATTTCAGAAATTGCATTCGTCAGTTCGCCGCAGTTTGGGTTACGCGGCCTAACCGTTATGGACGGCCCATTTGGCTCCATTATGCCCTTCGGTTTGAGCGGGCTTTTATCACTTTCCTCCGTGGCCTACACACACCATAAAATCTCCTTTGACGCGCTGCCTCGTTTCGATTGTCAAATGCCAGAAATAGACCCGGCCTGTCGCCCGGAAGCGCCGGGCATTTGCACCGAATGTCCCCGCCGACCTGTCTCCAACGCCCCCAAAATGCTCGCACAAATGCAGCAGTATTTCGCTGACAATGTACAGTTTGCGCAGATGTTTTCCTACTACACCATCAAGTCGAAGCTCAAAGCCAGCCACATTGATGACGGGAGGCCTACAGAGATTTCGCTATTGCGCGAAAGCCCAAAGTTCTACTGCCTTTTTGCAGGGAAGATCAATTCGATTTATGAGGTGGAGAAGATTGGGTGAATTCCCTCCCATTTTTCTATTCCAATTATTCTTAGGATGTTTGCCTCCTACAAAACGAATCCTCTCAGAATGAAATTCCCTCTATTGCTTACCCTCAGTATTTTCCTTCTCTCGGCGAAAGTTGTTTTTTCACAAACGTACTCTTCTACAGGAGGGGGCAATGGGGAAGCAAAAACGCCCAATGAATTCTTGCCTCACAAACTGGGTGAGCAGTTTACCCCGCACTATTTGCTGAACGCCTATTTCGAGCAACTTGCGGCTGCGGCACCTGCCACCATGCGATTGGAAAAATACGGGGTTACAAACGAGTCCCGGCCTTTGCAAATCGCTATTTTCTCCTCTGCTGAAAACATGGCTCGGCTCGAACAAATCCGAATAAACAACCTTCGGCTCGCCGGAATGGCTGAGGGGCAACCCGATATGAGCAACCCCATCGCCATCGTTTGGATCAGCATGAGCGTACACGGCAACGAGGCTGCAGGCTCTGAATGCAGCTTGGAATTGGCCTATCGCCTTGCCACTCAAACCGATGAAAAAGTAAAGGAATGGCTGAAAAACACAGTCGTCATCCTAGACCCTGCCCTCAATCCGGATGGCTATGAACGCTATACACATTGGCACAGGATGGCCGCTAACCTAATTAAAAATACTGACCCTGATTCCCGTGAGCATCTTGAACCTTGGCCGGGTGGCCGAGTGAACCATTATTATTTTGACCTTAACCGCGATTGGGCTTGGGCAACGCAGGTGGAGAGCCAACAACGGCTCGTGGCCTACCACCGTTGGCTGCCGCATGTGCACCCCGACATACACGAGCAGGGGATAAACGAGCCTTACTATTTCGCCCCGGCTGCCGAACCGATGCACGAACTCATCACGCAGTGGCAGCGTGACTTTCAGGGGGAAATTGGGGAAAACAACGCGCGTCATTTCGACAACAATGGCTGGCATTATTTTACCAGGGAGGTTTTTGACCTCTTTTACCCCTCTTACGGCGATACCTATCCAACTTTTAATGGCGCCATTGGGATGACATACGAGCAGGGAGGGGGGCCTCATGGTGGTCGCGCCATTGAGACGGACAATGGTGATACGCTCACGCTGCACGACCGCATCGAGCACCATCTTACCACCTCACTTTCCACCATTGAGGTATGTAGCAAAAGCGCGATACCACTGGTTGAAAATTTCCGCGAATACTTTCGTCAGACTTCAATACAGCCTCAAGGGCAGTACAAAGCTTTTGTCATTCGCGAGGTGAACGACCCAAATAAGTTGCGCACACTCTGCCAATTGCTCGATCAACATCATATTCGGTATGGCCGTGTAGGTGTTGGGCTGAGCGGGGTAAAGGCGTTCGACTATGCGAGCGGTAAGGAAATTAGCGCTTCCATCAATCCCAATGATTTGGTTATCAGCGCGTACCAACCACATTCGGTGATGGTACAGGCCTTGTTTGAGCCAGAAGCGAAATTGGCCGACTCAATGACCTACGATATCACGGCGTGGTCGCTGATTTTTGCACACGGATTGGAGGCTTATGCATTGAAAGAGCGGTTGGAGCCAAAAAAGCAATACGAATCTTATCGTCCACAAAAAGATATGGCTATAAGCTCGCCATACGCATGGTGTGTACATCGCCGCTCTTTGGCAGAAGCACATTTTGTGGGAGAATTGCTGCAAAAAGGGGTTCGTGTGCGGACGGCCACGGAGCCATTCACCTTGGCCGATCAACAATACTCGGCAGGAGCGATAGTAGTCTCAAAAGCCGATAACCGAAGCCTGCAGGGAGAACTTGATAGCATTGTGACCAAAGCGGCCGAAGCGGCAAACGTGCGGCTTTATCCAGTATTCACAGGATTCGCAAAGACTGGAAAAGACCTTGGATCAGACGTTTTCGATTTACTTAAACATCCTAAAATCGCAATGGTGTACGGCGATGATGTGAACGAAAACTCGTTTGGCCATACCTGGTTTTTCTTTGAGCGCGAATTGGGCTATCCCGTCACGCCCATCCCATTGGATAAGTTGCGGAAAATAGATTTAGGCAAATACACCACCTTGATTTTCCCAAACGGGAAGTACAGTCTGGAGGAAAAAACCTTGGAGGTCATTACCAAGTGGACTGAGAAAGGCGGTCGGCTCATAGCCGTTGAGGGAGGCGCGAAGGCTTTTGCCGACAAGGATGGATTTGATTTGAAAACAAAGGAGTCTCCTAAAAGGGACTCCACGGCGCATCGAAAGCCATTTATGACCCGTCAGCGCGACGGTCTCAGCGACGGGTTGCCTGGGGCAATCGTGCGCGCTACGGTAGACAATACTCATCCGCTGGCGTTTGGATTTCCCAATTATTACCATTCGCTCAAGACACTTTCGGATGCTTTCGAAATGCCCGAAAATGCCGACACTCCAATTTATTTAGAGGAAAATTACCAGACTTATGGCTTTATCGGCAGCCGCGTGAAACCACAGTTGAAAAAAACGCCTATTGTGATTGTTCAAAAAATGGACGAGGGCGAAGCGGTGTTTTTTGTGGACAATCCACTTTTTCGAAGCTTTTGGCAACAAGGGAAAGTTCTTTTTGCGAACGCGCTGTTTTTTTAAAAATGCCGTATTCCTACCGCCAACTTTTTCTGCCAGACCTCAGCCTAACCCAAAAGTTGGGCCGCGATACCTACGAGCCTTACTACCCACATATCTGGAAACCGGGCGGTTTGGATTGGTATATGGAACATTGTTTTGGCACAGAAACCCTAACATCCGACCTTGCTGACCCAAATATTGAGTTTTGGGTAGCAAAGGATGAAAAGGAGCAAACGCTTGGTTTCCTGAAGTTTATCTTGCAAAAGCCTGTTCTTGACCAACCAGTCAAAAATGCGCTTTACCTCGAGAAAATCTATCTAATGCCTGCTTTTTTTGGGAAAGGTGTAGGGCAACAATTGATGGCGTTTGTCAAGGAACGTGCTGTCCAGCTTGGCCGAGCAGCCGTTTGGCTGATGGTGATGAAAAATGGTCCTGTATGGGCCTACGAACGAGCCGGCTTCCAAACTATAGGGGAAGTGCACTGGGATTTTGATTTGCTGAAAGAGGAAGAACGCGGCGGTTGGGTAATGCTTTGTCTCTTGGATTAATAAAAAGAGGCTGCCTCACACTTGTGAGGCAGCCTCTTGCATGGTTACGCTGAAAGGAGTTTTACTCCTTTTCTTCCACATAGCGCCACTGTATTTCATCTTGCAGAAATTCGTGCGCAGCAATGATAGCCGTGTTGGGCAGGCGTTCGTAGAACTTGGAGATTTCGATCTGCTCCTTGTTTTCCTGCACCTCTTCAATGGTGTCGGTGTGCACAGCGAACTCTTCGAGCTTGCGCTGGATTTCCCATTTCAGATCGCTGGAAATCTGGCGGGCACGCTTGCTGATGATGACGAGACTCTCGTATATATTTCCGGTTTTGTTCACCAGTTCGAGTACGTCGCGGGGCTGTACATTGGCGTCGAGGCCTTGGGCCTTGGTTTTGATATCGCTCATTTTTTTACTTTTTACTTTTGGCCATTGGCCTTTATTTACGATTTAGTCTGACAAAAGCTAATGGTCAAAAGCCAATAGCCAATGGTTGTCAAGTATTTTTCAATTTTTTCTTTACGGCCTTTTGGGCTTGTGTCGCGTTTTTTAGGGTCTCTTTAATTTCTTTGTAATATTTGCCCGAAGGATATTTATCCAAAAAATCGTTGCAGCGGGTAGCAGCTTCTGCGTAGCGTTCTTCCTTCTTTTCTACCACAGAGTTTTCTGCCAAAAGGAAACTTGCTTTGGCAATGAGGTAACGAACCCGCTCCACGTCAGGGCTTTCAGGGTAGTCGCGAAGGAGGTTGTCAAAAGAGATGACCGCCGATTGGTATTGACGAAGATCGTAGTAAAGTTGGCCTTCTGCGAAGGCTTTTTGCTCGAGTTTGCGGCGGAGTTCGTCAATCAACTTATTGCACTCTGCCACTTTTTCAGATGTCGGAAAAAGGTTGACAAACACCTGAAAATCTTCAATGGCTGACTCTGAAGCCTTTTGGTCCAGACGAAAAGAGGGCGAAAGCTCGTAGTTGGAATAAGCCGACATAAAAGCGGCATCTTCTCGCAGCGGTGAGCTGGTAAAGGTGTTTGAAAAATTCTTAAAATAAAAAGCCGCCAGCAAATACTGTTTTGTTTTGTAATGGCATTGGGCGTATTCGTAATAGGCTTTTTCAGCCCGCGCATCACCACGCAACGTGTTGATAACCAGTTCGAACAGCGTTAGCGCGCGCTGGTAGTTCTTCTTCTCGTAGTATTTGAAAGCCGTGGTAAGGATCAACTCTGCGTTGCCGCTCGTGCGTGTTCGCTCGAAGTTGCTTTTACAGGAGCTCGCCAAAAAGATAAGGGCAAAAAGCAGCGGCCAGCCAGAAATTTTTCTCATAGGGGCGCAAAGGTAAATATTGATGAGCGATTATACCGCAAAATTTAAAAAAGTGACTTGTTTCGCTTAGGTACTGATGACCCCAAACCGTTAAAGTCTGGAAGCTATGGATGCCTTTAGAACGTGGAACGTTGCTTTAGCGCGGCCTTGAAACCCAAAAAAAGGTGCTGGGAAAAAGTAATGTTTGACACTTTTGGGTCAAAATTCATGTCAATGTGTGCCTTGTTCATCAGCTTTGAAGACTACCTTTGCCGCCGATTTTCAAAAAGCCGCGTGAATTGCCTACTTCCGCAACTATATTGTACCGTTGGCAGATCACGATAAATCCGACTCAAAACACATGGCAACCAGTGAACAAAATGCTCTTGTAATTTCGCTTGAAGAGCAGTTCCAATCCAAAATTGACGCAGACATTCGCATCGAGCCGAAAGATTGGATGCCCGATTCGTATCGTAAAACGCTCCTTCGCCAAATTAGCCAACACGCTCATTCTGAAATAGTTGGGATGCTCCCCGAAGGGATATGGATCACCCGTGCTCCCTCGCTCAAGCGCAAACAGATCCTCCTCGCAAAAGTGCAGGACGAAGCCGGGCACGGCCTTTATCTATACGCCGCCGCCGAAACCCTTGGTATGGGCCGCGACGACATGTACGAGGAGCTCCACTCAGGCAAAGCAAAATATTCTTCGATTTTCAATTATCCTTCCAGTTCCTGGGCCGATGTGGGCGCTATCGGTTGGCTTGTGGACGGCGCGGCGATTTTGAACCAAATACCCATTTGTCGTTGCTCTTACGGCCCTTATGCCCGTGCCATGGTACGGGTGTGCAAGGAGGAAAGTTTTCACCAACGACAAGGCTTTGAGGTGTTGCTCACGCTGGCCAACGGTTCTGCGGCACAGCGTGCCATGGCGCAAGACGCCATCAATCGCTGGTATTGGCCTTCGGTAATGATGTTCGGCCCTTCTGACGGAGAATCTACGCACAGCGAGCAAAGCATGCGCTGGAAAATCAAACGATTCAGCAATGATGAACTGCGCCAACGCTTTGTAGATATGGTAGCCGAACAAATCAAAGTGCTCGGACTCCAGCATCCCGATCCGGATTTGAAGTGGAACGCCGAGCGCGGGCACTACGATTTTGGCGCAATTGACTGGGACGAGTTTTGGAACGTGGTGAAAGGCAACGGCCCATGCAATCGCGAACGCCTGGAAACCCGACGCAAGGCATGGGAAGACGGTGCTTGGGTGCGTGAAGCAGCGGTGGCTTATGCGGAGAAGAAAAAGCAACGAACAGAATCAGTGGAAAAAATCGTCGCAAAAGCCGCTTAAATACTACCTCGACACTTTCGCTAAAGTTTCGGCGGGTAACCCTCCCCACTCCTCATGTCGCTCCAACAAGCACCCATATTCGTAGCCTATTCAGAATTGCACGGCAAGGGTGTTTTTGCTGGCCGCGACATCGCAGAAGGCGAGGTGCTTGAGATTTGCCCGATCATTTTGTTCCCAAAAGAAGAACTGTCCGATGTTCGCAAGACCGTGCTCGACGACTACTATTTTGATTGGGGCGAGCGCGGCGAATGGTTTGCATTTTGTCTCGGCTTTGGGTCACTTTACAACCATTCCTACGATCCTAACGCCGAATATGGGATGGACTTCGAAGCACAAACAATTGATTTTTACTGTATTAAACCCATTCCTGCTGGTTCGGAAATACTGATCAACTACAATGGCGATGCCAACAACCACGAAAAAGTGTGGTTTGAAAAAGAATGATTGAGAAGAAGTCAGAAAGCAGAAAACCGAATTGTTATGAAATTAACCCAGCTGTACAAAGAGTTTTTCGAGAGCGAGAAATCTGGGGGGATTGTCTTGATAGCTTGCACCCTTCTTTCTTTGGTGTTGGCCAACTCAGCCTTTGCTGAGCAATATTTCCATTTTTGGCACCATGACTTGGCTGGGCGGCCCATTGAGTTTTGGGTCAACGATGGCTTAATGGCCATATTTTTCCTTTTGATTGGGCTGGAAATTGAGCGGGAGGTATATGTAGGAGAACTCTCTAGCTTCAAAAATGCCATGCTCCCAATGGCCGCCGCATTAGGAGGGGCGATTGTACCCGCTTTAATACATTTTGGTTTTAACCACGGAACGGAGTACCAGAATGGTTTCGGGGTGCCGATGGCCACCGACATCGCTTTTTCTCTCGGTATCTTATCCCTTTTGGGCAAACGGGTCCCCAACACTTTGAAGATATTTTTGACGGCAATGGCGATCATTGACGATTTGCTGGCCATCATTATCATTGCCATTTTCTACTCAAAGGGATTTTCATTGGGGTATTTCACATTGGCCATAATCGTATTTGGAGTGATGCTCGCACTCAACAGACTTAGAGTGAAGTACTTATGGATTTATTTGGTTTTGGGGGTAGCAATGTGGTATTTTATGCTCCAATCGGGCATTCATGCCACCATAACGGGTGTTTTACTCGCTTTCGCCATCCCTTTTGGTAGTGGCGACAAATTGTCGACTTCCTATAAACTGCAACACCACCTGCACTTGCCTGTAGCATTTGTTATCTTGCCCTTGTTCGCGTTGGCGAATACAGGGATTCGGTTGCCCACTGACTGGGTTGGCGGCTTGCTCTCCGCGAATAGTTTGGGTATTGCATCAGGCTTGGTCTTTGGAAAACCCATAGGCATTTTGCTCTTTTCTTTGCTTGCGGTCTTCACGGGGTTATGTGCCCTTCCTTCTCCAATAAGGAAACGGCATATTTTGGGCGTTGGCTTTTTGGCAGGAATCGGGTTCACCATGTCCATATTTATCACACTTTTGGCATTCGAAGAGAATGCAGTAATCGTTCACTCAAAGATTGCGATTTTGGTTGCTTCTTTTATTGCAGGAACAATCGGATTCTTAATATTGAAGGCCTCACTACCTCGAAAAAACGAAATCATTGAAACTGAATAAACACACAACATCAAAAACCAAAAATTTTACCATCAACTTGGACATGAAAAATCAACAACTAGAAGAACCTACTTACCAATCGGCTTGGACAGAACTGCAAAGGATTGTGAATGACTTACAAGGCGGCTCGGTGGGTATTGACGAGCTCACGGCCAAAATCGAGCGCGCCGCTGAGCTGGTGCGTTTTTGCCGCGAAAGGCTTCGTTCTACGGAGGATGCTGTGGGCAGATTGGGGCAGTAACTCAACGCTTACTTTTCTTTTTGCCGCCCACTTTGTCCCAGATTTTCCAATCTTTTATTTTCTTGCGTTCGCGCTTTTCAATAATGTAACGCAAGGATACTGATGCTCCGTTCCATTCAAATGGGTGGGATTGATCCCCTGACAAATGGAGTTCTGGTTTCCAGTCCACCGCAAGATTGATCCGGCCCAGAGAGACTTCGAGGCCTGCTATGCCGCTCAGCCCCATAACGTTTTCGTGCAGTTCATTGGCATCGCGGACGGAATTCTGCTGCCAGTAGTAGTGGGCGCCCACACCTGTGTAAAAATTCGTGCCCCGGAACAGGATTTTGCGGTGCTTCTCTGCAAGCAGGGTAACGCCAATGTCTTTTGAGGCAATAAGCGGAGTGTGCAAGATTCCTTCGACCGTCCAGCCGTTTTTGATGTATTGTTGTGCGGTGAGATTTAGGCCATTGTCGAATCGGATACCTGCGGCGGTTTTGTATCTCTGTGAAAAGGATGGTGTGGCTAAGAGGAGGGTAAATGAAAGCGTGCTTAGGAAAAAACGAATCTTTGTCATGTGAATTTTTGTCTCGTTTTGTGTGAAACTGTTGCCCAAACGGACTGGATCGCGGGCTGTTTTTGAAGGAAAAATCGTTTAATGAATTTTTAACCGAAACCCGCCCTATTTTGCGCCCAAGTGTTAAAACGTCCAATGAACTTCTTCCAGATCGGCGAATTTTTCCGCTTTTACCGTGCTGCAATTACAAAATATCAACTCCACTCTCCTTTTGTGTTCGAGTTGGCCTGTGCAGTGTTGGAAGACGAGCGCTGGTTTTACGCTTTCCGCGACGTGGAAACAGTGCGCGAAAAAATGTTGTCGAGCGATGTGATTGTGACGCTATTGGATTTTGGAACGGGTGGTGAGCA
>Ga0163152_10003262_pt1 | contig 21356 bp, 21 predicted proteins | sample OliLakLV19MP8IB2_FD_148635 | JGI IMG/M metagenome (GOLD analysis project Ga0163152, IMG submission 148635) | Freshwater microbial mat bacterial communities from Lake Vanda, McMurdo Dry Valleys, Antarctica - Oligotrophic Lake LV.19.MP8.IB-2 | ecosystem: Environmental > Aquatic > Freshwater >...
GCGGGGGGCGGCGGCGCGGGTGGCGGCGGTGGTGGTGGCTTCCGCGGTGGAGGTGGTGGCGGCGGCGCCGATCGTGGCGGCGCCCCCCCGGCCGATGCGGGTGCACCCGGCGGGCGTCCCCCTCGCTCGCGTGGCGGCGGTGGCAAAGACCGCGACCGCAGCGACAAGGATCGCGACGACGACTAAACGTCTCGCGAAACGTTCGGCGGGTCCCTGCGAGCCTGCTGACCGAAATGCGAAATCCTACGAACGGCCTGGGAGAAATCCCGGGCCGTTTTTCAGCCCGCGGCGGCCGCGATGTTCTTTGCGGCGTGCGTCGCGAGGCCGTAGATCGTGAGGCTCGGGTTCACGCCGAGGCCGGTCGGGAACACGGAGCCGTCGACGATGTAGAGGTTCTCGACCTGGTGGTGCCGGAGGTCGCTGCGCACGACGGCCTCCTTCGGATCGGCGCCCATGCGGCAGCCGCCCATGAGATGCGCGGTCGCGAGCAGGATCTTGTTCGGGCCGAGAGGCGCTCGGTCGATCCTGTCGAGATCCGCTTCGCTCTCGATCGTGACCGGATCCGTGTGCAGCGTCATCACGCGCTTCGCGCCGGACGCGAGCTGGATGCGCGCGAGGTTCTTCTGCGCGTGCGTCACCGCTTCCCAGAACGCGTCGGTGTAGTGGTACACGACCTTCGGGTTCCCCGCCGCGGTGAGCGTGACGGTCGCGCCTTGCTCCTCGTCGGCGAAGCCGTCGATGAAGTGCGCGTACATCGCCGAGAGGAACGGGAGCTGCTCCATCCGCTTGCGATGTTCGTCGCCGATGCCGGGCGCGCCGATCGAGGTGAGCGTCGGGTGCGTGGGTGCGCACTCGATGAAGTAGCTCATCTTGCCGGCGCCGCGATTGCCGAACTGGTGCGACGCGACGGACTGCGGGGCGCCATAGAACGCTTCGACGCGGTAGGGCATCTCCGCGACGGAGATCGCGAGCGGATGGAACCACGTCTTCTTCCCGAGGGGGCCGTCGGTGATCTTGCTCTTGAAGAGAAGCTTGGGATTGTTCACCGCGCCGCCGCACAGCGCCGTGAGCTTCGACTTCACGCGGATCGTCCTGCCGGTGGGCTTGTCGGTTCTGGGGTCGAGGATCGTCGCGTAGACGGCGGTGATGCGATTGCCCTCGCGCTCGATCTGGTCGACGCGCGCGTTCGCGTAGACCTTCGCGCCCGCCTCGAGCGCGTCGAGCACGTAGGTCACGTGCATCGCCTGCTTCGCGTCGAACGCGCAGCCCATTCCGCAGTAGCCGGAGTGGCGGCAGTTGCGCACGTTGCGGCTCAGCAGCGACTTCTCCCAGCCGAGCTTCTCGCAGCCGTCCCACAACACGCGGTTGTTCTTGTTCACCTGCTCGAGGCGGATCGCCTCGATGCCGAGACGCGCTTCGACCTTTTCCCACGCGGGCGCGAGAACCGCGGGATCGAGTCCCTCGACGCCCCAGCGCGATTTCCAGTGCGCGAGCGTCGCGTCCGGCGTGCGGAAACACGTCGTGTAGTTCACGACCGTCGTGCCGCCGATGCAGCGTCCCTGCAGGATCAGGCACGACTGGTCCGCCGTCGCGCGCCCGCCGCGGTCCTGGTAGAGGAGGGGGATCATGTTCCCCTCCTGCATGTCGAAGTCGCGCTTCGTGTGGTGACCGCCCTCTTCGAGCATCACGACGGTGCGTCCGGCCTGCGCGAGCTCCGCCGCGAGCACCGCCCCGCCCGCGCCCGAGCCGATCACGCAGACGTCCCCGACGAGGTCGAGGTCCTTGTCGATCTCGTTGCCGGTGACGACGCGATTCGCCGGGTCGCCGCGGGCCGATAGAATCGAGAGTCCACTCATTCCGGATCCTTCTCGGGCGGGCCCGGATAGCCCAGCGCGCCGTGCGTCGACGGGTCGCCGTAGTAGGAGGACGCGGCGAGCCGCTTCAGCGCGTCGAAGCCAGTGCGGATCACGCCCAGGCGATGCCGCTGCCATTTCTGGAGGAACGCGTGTCGCGCTTCCGGCGACATCTGCGTGAACGGCGCGGTCGTGCCGCAGAGGAAGAGCCCAGCGAGCGCGTTGTCGAAGAGCGCAAGGAGCCGGTGGAAGTCGCGCTGCGCGTCCTCGTCGACGCGAGCGAGGAAGCGATCCGCGCGGAGCGTGACGCCGACCTGGTCGATCGTCGGACCCTTGCCGGTGTGGATCACGGTTTCCGCGACGGCGTGGAAAATCGCGTACTCGCGCGGCGAGAAGAACGCGAGCGCCTCCGCCGGCAGCGCGACCATCCGCGTTCCTCGGGCGAACAGTACGCCGCCCCCGCCGAGGGCCGCGAGGCCGATGCCGCCGCCGAATTTGAGGAACTTTCGCCGCTGCACTCCCCGCGACTTTACCGCGGCACGAGCAGGACCCCAAAGGCGTGATAAGAGAAGCGATGCTGCCGAGCCCCGACGACGCGCTGCTCGACGAGGTCCGCCGCCGCCTGGAGGAGCTCACGCCCACGCAGCTCGACGGTGTTGCGCGCGCGTACGGCGATGCGGTGCGGGACGAGGGTCTGCACGTGCTCAGGGGCGGCCAAGAGAGCGGCGATGCCGGTGGCGCGCCCACGCGCGTCGCGATCCCGCCGCTGTTGACCCCGGTGCTGCCCGATCGCGATGCCGCGCCCGCCGCGAAGAAGCTGCTCGCGGGCGTGGTGCAGGTCGCGCGGGCGCTCTTCGAGAATCGCATTCCCACGCCGCCCGGACTCTTCAACGGACTGACGCCGTTCGAGGACGCGACGATCCGCGCGACGTGGAAGAGCGCGGAGCGCGTCGCGAGCTCGCGCGTCGACTATCTGCACGACGCCGAGGGCCGGCTCCAGGCGCTCGAAGTGAACGCGACGATCCCCGCCATGCAGGCGTACTCGGACATCGCGGCGTCGGGCTGGGTGCGGTTCGTCGCGCCGGCTCTCGGCGCGAAGCCGGAAGCGATCCCCGCGGCGCTCGCCGCGCTGCCGTCGAACGTCGACGACCTGCGGCGCACGCTGCTCGCGGTGTCGTCGGAGAACGGGCGCCCGTCGCCGAAACGCATCGGCATCCTGGCGCGCGCGAACGACTCGCAGGACGGCGAGCTCAGCGCGATTGCCGCGCGGTTCGCCGACGCAGGGCTCGAACCGGTGCGCGTCACGCCCGAGACGTTCTGGTCGACGAAGAAGCTGGATCTCATCTACCGCCATCTCTTCGCGCGCCGGATACCCGCGGGCGATCGCCTCGAGATGGTGTTCGCCGACGCGAAGGGCAACAACCTCTGGAACCCGGTGAACGGCCACCTCGAGATCAAGGGCATGCTCGCGCTGCTCTCGACGTGCGGCGCGGACACGGCGCTCGCCGCGAAGGCGGGCATCGACGAGGGCATCCTCGACACGGTGCGGCGCGTCGTGCCGTGGACGCGGCTCCTGCTCGCCGGTCCGTCGATCGGGCCGGATGGATCGACGCTCACGGACCTGCCGGCGTTCGTCGCGGCGAATCCCGCCGCGGTGATTCTGAAGCGCTCGTGGGACTACGGCGGGCGGAGCGTCTTCCTCGTCGAGGACTTCGCGGAGGGCGCCGCGTCGACCGCGCGGATCGAGGCGGCGACGGGCCGTCCGCTCGCGTCGTGGGAGGAGCTCGTGACGTTCGCGACAACCGACCCGACGGGCGACTGGATCGTGCAGTCGCGCGTGCGCCCGAAGAAGCGGATGCACCTGCGGGTCGCCGACGGACGCGCCGAGTGGGGCGAGCTCGTCACCGACGTGTCCGCGTTCACCGCGCATGGCGGCACCTTCTCGCCGTCCGGTCTGACCGCGCGCGCGGCGGGCGGCCTCGTCGTGAACATCGTGAGCGGCGGCGGCATGGCACCGATCCTCCCGCCGTATGTCTTGCGTCGCTTGCTGGAGAGATGACGCCCCCCCTCACCCTGAGCGAGGGCCGCGGCAGTTTGCGGCCCGAGTCGAAGGGCTTGGTGATCTAGCACCGCCCTTCGACTCGCTTCGCTCGCTCAGGGTGAAGCGGCGGGCTTTCCTCGCACGATGCGCGCGATGAACGGCGTCAGCGCGAGCGTTCCCAGGATCCGCAGCGGCTGGGTGAGCTTCGTCGCGGCGTAGGCGCCGGCCATCGTCCCGGCCCAGCCCGTCGCACTCCCTTCCTCCGGACGGAAGCCGAGGCGGATCGCGAGCGTGAAACCGCCGAGCACGAGGAAGAAGATCGCGAAGTACGTCGTGAGCGCGATCTTTCCGTATTCGGGAAGGAGCGCCTTCCAGCGCTCGGTCAGGGTCGGCTTCTTGGTCGGCGTGGGCAAGGTCTCGGACATGTTGGACCGCGAACGCTACCGCGGTAGAAGCGTCAACTCATGGCGAAAAAGAAGACGGTCGCGAAACGGAAGGCCGCGCAGAAACCGCAGCCGCACTTCACGCCCGAGCTCTTCTCGTTCCTGCGTGCGCTCGCGAAGAACAACGACCGCGCCTGGTTCACCGAGAACAAGGAACGCTACGAGAAGCACGTGAAGATGCCGCTTCTCGATTTCATCGCGGACTTCGCGCCGCGTCTCTCCGGCATCTCCAAACAGCTGATCGCGGATCCGCGCCCCGTCGGCGGCTCGATGTTCCGCGTGTATCGCGACACGCGCTTCAGCAAGGACAAGACGCCGTACAAGACGCACGCGTCCGCCCACTTCCAGCACCAGGCGTCCAAGGGCGCCTCGCGCGAGCAGAGCGTGCACGCGCCCGGCTATTACCTGCACCTCGAGCCGGGAAGCGTCTTCCTCGCGGGCGGCTTGTGGCAGCCGCCGACGGACGTCGCGGTGAAGATCCGCCGCGCGATCGACGTGAAGCGCCCCGAGTGGAAGCGTGCGATCTCGCGCATCGAGCTCGAGGGCGATTCGCTCAAGCGTCCGCCGACGGGCTTCGATCCCGAGCACCCGCTCATCGAGGACCTGAAGCGGAAGGACTTCATCGCGAGTATCTACCTCTCCGAGAAGGCCGCGTGCTCGGCGTCGTTTCTCGACGACGTGACCGACGCGTGCAAGACGACGGCGCCGCTGATGGCGTTCCTCACGAAGTCTGCGGGTTTTTCGTGGTGAACGAGTCGATGGAGTCCTCGTCGCCCATCACGCGGGCGCGGCGAATCTCGTGGGATCCCTGCGGAAGCGGCTCCGTTCCGCGCTAGGCGCGCGGATACGAGCCGAGCATCCGGAAGAACCCGCAGCGCGCCTGCGCCGCCGCGATCGCTTCCGCGGCCTTCGGGTCCTCGCGATGCGCTTCGAAGTCGGCGAAGAACCAATACTCGCCGAGCGCACGGCGAGTCGGCCGCGACTCGATGCGCGAGAGGTTGATGCCCCGCGACGCGAGCTCGCCGAGCACGTCGTGAAGTCCGCCAGGGCGATCGCGCTCGAGCCCGAACACGAGCGACGTGCGATCACGGCCCGTCGGCTTCTCGTCTTCGTGCGTGAGCACGACGAAGCGTGTGCGATTGCCGGGCTCGTCGGAAAGGTCGTCCTCGCGGATCTCGAGTCCCGCACGCTCGCCGGCCGCGCGCGTGCCGAGTGCCGCCCAGCCGTCGCGCGACGCCGCGATGAGCGCGGCTTCTGCCGTCGAGAGCGACGGCTCGAGAATCGCGTCGGGGAAACGTGCACGAAGCGATTCCGCGCACTGCGCGAGAGCCTGCGGATGCGAGACGACGCCGGCGATCTGGTCGAGCGCGGCACCCGCGCGCGTCAGAAGCGAGTGACGGATGTCGCGCACGATCTCGCGGCGAATGCGGGCGATACCGCCGTCGGCACCCGCGAGCGCGTCGAGCGTCGGACCGACGGGGCCTTCGAGTGCGTTCTCGAGCGGGAGGACGGCCGCATCGGCGCCACCCTTCGCGAATCGCAGGAACGCACTCTTGATCGAGCTCTCGGAAACGAGCTCCCAGCCCGAGAAGAGATCGCACGAGGCCGCGGCCTCATGCGTGTGCGTGCCTTCGGGTCCGAGATACGCCGCGCGCATGCGTCGGGAGTGTAGGCGCTCGCGAACGTCAGGGCGACGGTGCGCGCTGCTCGTCGACGGGGACCGCGCGATCGAACGCACCTTCGAGGTAGATACCGCTCAGGCCCGTCGCCCAGAACGCGAGCTGGTGCCGCGAGACCTGATCGGTCTCCCGACCCGTGCGCCGCACGTCACCCGCGTCGAGCGGATAGAATTCGATCCAGCCATGCCACAGGCCGCCGCTGTGGTCCCCGTACACGCGCACGGAGTACTGCGTATTGCTGTCGTCTTCGACGAACGGCTCGAGGAACTGATGGATGAGCTCGGCCATGTTTCGAGTCTGGGTACGCGCGCTCCGCCTTCAATCGACCGCCCGCCCCGCCTCGCGTAGAACGGCGGCGTGGAAGCGCGAGAGCTCGTGAAGGCGTGGGCGGCGCCGTGGCCGGGTGGGGCGAGCGCGGCGGTCGTCTCCGCGCTCGACGTTCTCGCAGGCGATGTGCTCGAGGACGAAACGGGAGAGCGGCCCGCCTCGGCCATCGTGCAGCTCGACGGCGTCGACGCGGGAGCGATCGCGTCGTGGAGCGCCGGATGGCCGGAGAAGGCCGGCGTCCTCGAGCGCATTCTTCGGCGTAAACAGAAGGCGCTCCTGCGGAGGCTGGTCGCGGATCGAGCGAGCGCCGCCGATCGCGTCGCCGCCTGGAGGCGAACGGAGAGCGCGCTCGGCGAGATCCCGTGGTCGACCGTCGCCGACATGGAGGTGGTCTCGCTCGCGATGGGTCACTTCGGACCGGCGCGGCAGCCGGTTGCGCTTCCGGTGATCGCGTCGTTCCTCGCCGGCGTCGCCGCAACGTTCGCGGGGGCGTCGGTCGAGCGCATCGCGCTGGCCGTCCCGGCCGCGAGCAGCGTCCTCCAATACGAGCCAGCGTTCACGGCGATCGCCCGCACCTCGCACCGCGCGATCGAGGAGCTCGCCCGCCGCGCCCGCGAGCGCGGCCACGACATTGCCGATCCCTTCGCGCGGCCGATCACGACCTACCTGCCCCTCCTCGGCGGCACACTCGTGTAAAGCGCCTTACACGCCATACATCCACTACAACTTCACCCTGAGCGAGCGCAGCGAGTCGAAGGGCTGCGGGTGGGAGCGATGTATCAGATGTATGGCGTGTCAGCTTCGTGACGCGCGTAGAGCGCCGATCTTGAGGCCGGCGAGGTAGCGGGCGAACGCGGCGGTTCGCGCCGCCGCCGCGCTGAAGCCGGAGAGGTGTAGCCGGCGTCCGGCGAACTGCACCCAGCCGATCACCTCGCCCTCGCCGAGCGTGAGGAACTCGCCCACGGTGCTCGGCTGGAACGGTCGCAATGCCTTGCCGCTCACCAGGCACTCGATCATCGCGGCCGCGTGCGAGCCCGCCTGCACCGCGTGCTGCGCCGACGCGGCTACCGCGGATTTCCCCGCCGTCACGATCGCCGCATCGCCGACCGCGAACGCCGCCGGATGCCCGATCACGCGCAGCGCTTCGTCGACTTCCCAGCGCGACGATCGGCCCCGCGCGCCGGATGCGAGCGGAATGGCGCCTTCGATGCCGGTCGCCAGCAGAACCGTCGATGCATCGGAGGGATGGCGCCCGAAGATCGGGACGCCGCCCTCGAGCCGCACGGTCTCGCCGGTGCGCACGTCGACCGCTTTCCGCGCGAGCGCTTCGTCGACTCGCTTCGCGAGTTCCTCGTCGGGCACGCCGGCAAAGAGGCGCTCGCGCGATTCCGCGAGCGTCACGTGAACGAGTGCGGGGGAGATCCCGGCCTTCAGCGCGAGCCGGCGCATGAGCACCGCGATCGACGGGGCGGCCTCGACACCCGTGTATCCGCCGCCGATCACCAGCACGGAGAGCAGCGCACGGCGTCGCGCCGGAGTGACCTTGCCCGCGGCGCGCTCGACCTGGTCCTCGATGTGTTCGCGGAGCTTCGTCGCGTCGGCACGTGAATCAAGGACGAACGTCGTCGGCGCGGCGCCCTTCCTCTTCGCGGGCGCTGTCCTCTTCGTCGTCGCAGCGGCCTTCTTGCGCTTCGACTTCGTCGCGCCGTTGAACACGCGCGTGCGCCCACCGCACGCGATGATCACGTAGTCGCCGTCCCACGTCTTGCCGTCGGCCTCGACGCGGACCGCGCCCGGATCGACGGTGTCGACGAGCGCCCGCACACGCTGCAGCCGCGGCAGGTCCACGAAGGGCTCCAGCGGAAGCTCGACTTCGACCTCGTCGTCGATCGCCTCTGCGAGCCGCGGCTTGAGGAGATGTTTGTCGCGCGGCTCGAAGAGCACGACGTGAGCGCCGCTCATCCGCGCGAGAACGCCGTGCGCGGCCGCGAGCCCGGCGTGTCCGCCCCCGATGACGAGGACACGTGGCCCGCTCATGTTCAGTGGATGCCGACGACTTCGCCGGCGTCGGTGAGGTCGATCGAGTTCGACGCGGGAACCGCCGGCAGGCCCGGCATGGTCACGATCTCGCCGGTGAGCGGGAGGAGGTAGCCCGCGCCTGCCGCGATGCGCACCGAGCGAACCGTCAGCTCGAAGTCGCGCGGGCGTCCGAACGCGGAGGCGTCGTCGCTGAGCGACATCTGCGTCTTGGCCACGCAGATCGGCAGCTTCGAGTGCCCGAGCGCACGCGCGCGATCCAGATCCTTCTGCGCCTCCTTCGTGAAGGTCACGTCCTTCGCGCCGTAGATCGTCCTCGCGATCGCGCGGATCTTGTCCTCGGGCTCGGCCTCGAGCTCGTAGAGGAACTTCGGTCCGGCGTTCTTGCGCCCCGCCGCTTCGGCCACCTTGTCGGCGAGCCCCTCGGCGCCCGCGCCGCCCTCGGCGAATCCGCGGAATCGCGCGCACACGACGTTGCGCTCCGCGCACGCCTTGTCGATCTCGACGAGCTCGGCCTCGGAGTCCTGCGTGAACTGGTTGATTGCGATGACCGGGTCGAAGCCGAACGCGCGGGCGCTCTCCACGTGTTTCTCGAGGTTGGCGATCCCTTTGCGCAGCGACGCGATCGCTTCCGCGCCCGTCTGCTTGCCCAACGTGTCGCCGCCGTGAAAGCGCAGCGCACGCACCGTCGCGACGATCACCACCGCGCTCGGCCAGAGGCCGGCGGTGCGGCACTTGATGTCGAAGAACTTCTCCGCGCCGAGGTCGAAGCCGAAGCCTGCCTCCGTCACCACGTAGTCGGCCGACGACGCGGCCGCGCGCGTCGCGATGATGCTGTTGCAGCCGTGCGCGATGTTGCCGAACGGTCCTCCGTGGACGAACGCGGGTCCGCCTTCCATCGTCTGCGCGAGGTTCGGGAGAATCGCATCGGCGAGCAGCGCTGCCATCGCACCCGTCGCGTTGAGCTTGCCTGCCGTGACCGCTCCGCCCTTCGTGTCGAAGCCGACGAGGATGCGTCCGAGTCGCGCTTTCAAGTCCGGGATGTCCTTCGCGAGGCACAGGACCGCCATCACTTCGCTGGCCGCCGTGATGTCGAAGCCGTCCTCGCGCGGAACGCCGTTCGCTTTGCCGCCGATGCCGATGAGGATCTTGCGGAGGAAGCGATCGTTCATGTCGAGGACACGCCGCCACAGGATCTGGCGATGCTCCATCTCGAAGTCGCCGCGGAAGTTCACCGCGTTGTCGACGAGCGCCGCGAGCAGGTTGTGCGCCGCCGTCACCGCGTGCATGTCGCCGGTGAAGTGCATGTTGATGCGCGACGACGGCTCGACCTTCGACTTGCCGCCGCCGGTGCCGCCGCCTTTCACGCCGAAGATCGGACCGAGCGAAGGCTCGCGCAGCGCGAGCGCCACGTTCAGCTTGCGACGCCGCATGCCCTGGGCGAGGCCGATCGAAACCGTCGTCTTCCCCTCGCCGAACTTCGTCGGGTTGATCGCCGACACGAGCACGATCTTTCCGGTCGGGCCCTTCGCATTCAGTCGCGCGATGGCGGCGTGCGTCAGCTTCGCCATGTGCGGGCCGAAGAGCATCAGCTCATCAGGGGCGATTCCGAGGTCCTTTGCGACGTCGATGATGGGGCGCATCCGCGGGGTTCTAGCACGCCACGGCTTGACCGGGAGCGGCCCGGCGGATTCACTCCGCGCCATGCGAATGGCTACGTTTCTCCTCGCCGCCGCGCTCGCGCTGACGGCGGTTCCTGCGCCCGCCGCGCCTGCCGCGATCAACGGCGCGTTCCCCTACGAGATGACGATCGAGAAGCTGCCGAACGGCCTGCAGGTGGTCGTGGTGCCGCTTCCGGAGTCCGGCCTGATGGCCTACTACACGCTCGTTCGCGTGGGCAGCCGCAACGAAGTGGAGAAGGGCAAGAGCGGCTTCGCGCACTTCTTCGAGCACATGATGTTCCGAGGCACGAGGCAGTATCCGGCGGAAGTGCGCGACGCGTTCCTCAAGCGCATCGGCGCCGACGACAACGGGTTCACGACCGAGGATTTCACCTGCTACACCGTGTTCGGCGCGAATACGCAGATGGACGAGCTGGTGAAGATCGAGGCCGATCGCTTCAAGAACCTCGAGTATTCGAAGTCCCAGTTCAAGACCGAGGCGGGCGCGATTGCCGGCGAGTACAACAAGAACTTCTCGGATCCGACGGAGCAGATGGACGAGAAGATGCTCGCCGCCGCCTTCACGCAGCACACCTATCGGCACACGGTCATCGGCTACAAGGAAGACATCAAGGCGATGCCGAACGCCTACGACTACAGCCGCCAGTTCTTCAAGCGCTGGTACACGCCCGACAACACCACGCTGGTCATCGCGGGCGATGTCGACGCGGCGGAGATCTCCACGCTCGTGAAGAAGTACTACGGCGACTGGAAGGGCAAGACGGCCGAGGTGAAGATCCTCCCCGAGCCCGCCCAGACGAAGGAGCGCCGCGTCGACATGACGTGGGACACCGAGACGTCGCCGCGCATTCTCGTCAGCTACCACACGCCAGCGCAGGACCTCGCGAAGTCGGACTCCGCGGCCCAGGACGTCCTTGGGTCGCTCCTGCTTGGGGAGGCGTCGAAGCTCCATCGCGAGCTCGTGCTCGAGAAAGGGCTCGTCGAAGGGCTTGCCAACTTCACGCGCGACCACCGCGATCCGCACCTCTTCTATTACCTGGTCGTGCTGAAGGACGAGAAGGACCGCGCCGCGGTGCTCTCCGCGATCGACAAGGAGATCGCGTCGATGGCCGCGGGCAACGTCGACGAGAAGCTGCTCGCCGACGTGAAGTCGCGCGCGAAATACGGAGTGCTCACCGGGCTGGAGACGCCGGAAGACGTCGCGTCGACGATCGCGGTGGTCGCGGGCGCGAGCGGCGATCCGCGCGCCATCGAGAAGCTGCTCGCGCAGCTCGAAGCGGTGACCGCTGCCGACGTGTCCGCGTTCGCGAAGAAGTATCTGGTTTCGGAAAACCGCACCGTCGTGAACCTCGCCTCGAAGGGAGGTGCCAAGTGAGAACGCATCGGCTCGCCGCTCTGATCATCCTGCTCGCCGTTTCCTCGATCGGCTGCCCCAAGACGGGTACGACGACGGGGCCTTCAGCAACGCCGAAGCCGTCGCCGACGACGGCCGGCGGTCTCATGCGCACCTCCGCGACGCCGATCGTGGTCGCGCTACCCGAGCCGGGCAACCCGGTCGTCTCGATCCGCCTCGTGTTCCGCAGCGGCTCCGCCGACGACCCGAAGGGCAAAGAAGGCCTCGCCGATCTCACCGCGACGGTCATGGCAGACGGCGGCACCGCGAAGCTCGCGGCCGCCGATCTCGTGCGCGCGCTCTATCCGATGGCGGCGGATCTCTACTCGACGACCGATCGCGAGATGACGGTGTTCGTGGGGCGCTGCCACCGCGATCACCTCTCCGTGTTCCTCCCGCTGCTCGCGGATGTGCTGCTCGAGCCGCGCCTCGATCCGAAGGAGTTCGAGCGGCTGCGCACCGACGCGGTCAACGACCTCACGCTGCGCCTGCGCACGAGCGACGACGAGAACCTCGGCAAGGAGCTCGTCGAGGCGATGCTCGCCCCGTCGCACGGTTACGGCCATCCGTCGATCGGCACGGAGAGCGGGCTCACCTCGATCACTCTCGACGACGTGAAGGCGTTCCGGAAAAAGGCGTTCGGCGCCGGCCGTCTCACCATCGGCATCGCGGGCGGCTACGACCCGACCGTGTTTCAGGCGTTCCAGCAGCGGCTCGCGGGGCTGCCGCCGGGCGACCCGCTCGCGACGCCGGCGCCGCTGCCCGTGGCAGCCGAGCGCAACATCCTCATCGTCGAGAAGCCGACGGCGTCGTCGGCGGTCTCGATGGGGTTCAACATCGACGTGAAGCGCGGCGACCCGGACTTTTTCGAGCTGCGCATGGCGATGGCGTGGTTCGGCGAGCATCGGCAGGGCGTCGGCCGCCTCTTCAACGAGATCCGCGAGAAGCGCGGACTCAACTACGGCAACTACGCCTACGCGGAGGACTTCGTCGAGCAAGGCGGCACCGTGTTCGCGCGCAACAACATCGCGCGGCGGCATCAGCACTTCGAGATGTGGATCCGCCCCGTCGAGAACAAGAACGCGCTCTTCGCGACGCGCGCCGCGCTCTGGCAGTTTGACACGCTCCTGAAGAACGGGATGGGAGACGACGCGTTCCGCGAGATGCGCGATTGGCTCCAGGGCTACAGCCGCCTCTGGGAGCTGACGACGGATCGGCGGCTCGGCTACGCGATCGACGGCGTGTATTACGAGACGCCCGCGTATCTCGACACCTTCCGCAAGTCGCTCGCGAAGATGACGGCGGCGCAAGTGAACGACGCGGTGCGGCGCCGTCTCTCCGGGAAGTCGTTGCAGATCGCGATCGTGACGCAGGATGGCGGCGCGTTTCGCGACGCGATCGTGGGCAACAAGCCGACGCCCGCAGTCTACGAATCGAAGCCGCCGGAAGACGTCCTCAAAGACGACAAGACCATCGAGGCTTGGCCCTTCGACGTGACGGCCGACCGCGTGAAGGTCATGAAGGTCGAAGAAGCCTTCAAGTAGCCTCTTCACCCTGAGCGGCGTGAGCCAAGTCGAAGGGCTGTTGGAGATCCCACACCGCCCTTCGACTCGGCGGCAAACTGCGCCGCCTCGCTCAGGGTGAGGGTGCGGGAAACGTGACCGGCTCGCGCGGGACCTTCGCCAGCGAGAAGCCCGCGATCAACTCCTTCGCGAGCACGCGCGTCCCCGCCGGCACCAACCCCGCGCTCGCCGCGAGCTGGCCGATCACGTCTTCGGGGCGCGCGCCGTCGGTGCGCAGGTCGCGCAGCGAGGCCGGGCGGTTCCGCTTCGCGAGGCGCTCGCCCTCGGGGGCCAGCACCAACGGCACGTGCGCGAACGCGGGCTCCGGCGCGAGCAGCGCGCGGTAGAGCGCGATCTGCCGCGGCGTCGACACGAGGAGATCGTCCGCGCGCAGCACGTGATCGATCCGCTGCGCGGAGTCATCCACGACCACCGCGAGCTGGTACGCGGCGACGCCGTCCCCACGCCGGATCACGAAGTCATCCACGCCCACATCGCCAAACGGATCGCTCGCGCCACACACGCCGTCCGTGAACGCGATGCGCTGCCCGCCGCGGAATCGCACCGCGGTCACCCGGCCGGCCGCCCTCGCTCTCACCGCCGCTTCTCCGCGCGCCAGATCGCGGCACGTCCCTTGGTATCTCGGGCCCCCCGCCTGCACGGTCACTTCGTCATGCGGCGCGCTGGATGCGGCGATCTCGCTCCGCGAGCACGCGCACTCGAACGCCGTGCCCGCGTCGAGCAGCCGCGCGACGGCCGCGTCGTAGACAGCCGCACGCTCGCTTTGCCGCGGCGCGGTCTCGTCCCAGTCGAGTCCGAGCCAGCGCAGATCCGCGAGGATCCCCGCTTCCGCGCCCGGCACGACGCGCGGCCGGTCGAGATCCTCGATGCGCATCACGAGCACGCCGCCCGCCGACCGCACCTGCAGCCATGCGAGGAGCGAGGTGCGTGCGTTTCCCAGGTGCATCGAGCCCGTCGGGCTCGGAGCGAAGCGGCCTCTCACAAGCCGTCAGTGTATGCCGGTGCCGATCGCAAGCCGCGTGGGATCGACGCCCATCTCGCGCAAAATCGCGTTCCAGCACTCGGTCGGGGGCGTCACGAGCACGTGTTTCGCGTCCGCCTCGACCGTGAGCCACGAGCCCTGCTCCATCTCGTGTTCGAGCTGTCCCGCGCCCCACCCTGCGTAGCCGAGCAGCAGCCGCATCGATGTCCCGTCGGCGAGGAGCTGCGTGAGGCTCTCCATCGATCCGCTCACGGCGAGTCCCGGGAGCACGTCTTCGCGCTCCGCGAGCTCGCCGTCCTCGTGGAGGATCCACCCGCGCGTCGGCTCCACCGGCCCGCCGCGCAGCACAGGAACGTCCTTCACGCGCGAGTGGCACGGCATGGCGTGCTCGCGCGCGAACGAGCCGAGCGTGAGCTCGATCGGGTGGTTCACGACGAGCCCGAACGCGCCGTCCGCGTCGTGATGGAGGATCAGCACGACCGATCGGACGAAATTCGGATCGCCGAGCTGCGGGATGGCGATCAGGAACATGGGCTGGTGCTCCGATTTCTTCTCGGCCACGAGTCTCCATTTTAGCTCGTCTTGATGCCCGGACCAGCCTCTGGTACACGGCCAACGGCACTCATGGCCCTGAAGAAGCGGGTTGTCACCGCCCCCACGAAGAAACTGGACACGTTCCCCAACCCCAACCCCGGGCGGGACTACGTCATCCGTTTCGATTGTCCCGAGTTCACGTGCGTCTGCCCGATGACCGGCCAGCCGGATTTCGCGACGATCGTGATCGAATACGTCCCCGATCGCACGTGCGTGGAGCTCAAGAGCCTGAAGCTCTACCTCTGGTCGTACCGCGACGAGGGTGCGTTCCACGAGGCCGTCACAAACAAGATCCTCGACGACCTGCTCGCCGCGTTGAAGCCGCGCCGCATGAAGGTCACCGGCGACTTCCTCGTGCGCGGTGGCATCCACACCGTCGTCGAAGCGGCGTACCCGGACTGATGGCCACGACGGCACCGCGTCCGCTCCTCATCGGCATCGCGGGCGGCACGGGCTCGGGGAAATCCACGATCGCGAAGAATCTCGCGGAGGGATTCCCCGCGGGCACCGCGCAGATCGTCGACCACGACGCCTACTACAAGGACCTCGCGCACCTCCCGTTCGAGGAGCGCGTGAAGGTGAACTTCGATCATCCCGATTCGCTGGAGACATCGCTGCTCGTGCAGCATCTCGACCGGCTGCGTGAGGGGAAGGGGATCGACGTTCCGCTCTACGATTTCGCCACCCACTCGCGTCGCACGGAAACGCGCCGCGTCGACCCGTCGCCACTCATCGTGGTCGAGGGCATCCTCGTGTTCGTCGAGGAAGATCTGCGCAGCCGCCTCGACGTGAAGATCTTTGTCGACACCGATGCCGACATTCGCGTGTTCCGCCGAATCCGCCGAGATCTCGAGCAGCGCGGGCGCAGCTTCCAGTCGATCCGCGACCAGTACTACAAGTCCGTTCGCCCCATGCACCTGCAGTTCGTCGAGCCGTCGAAGCGCTGGGCCGACGTGATCATCCCCGAGGGCGGCAACAACCGCGTGGCGCTCGATCTCCTCATCGGGAAGCTGCTGCGCGTCGTGCCGCCGTAGCCGTAAGATGCAGGGGATGCTCCGCTTCCTCACGGTGCTCGCGCTGGTCGCCGTCCTCCTGGGCGCGACGAGCTGCTTCAAGAACGAGCGCCACTTGATGTGCGACGCGTGCATCGAGAAGGACGGGCAGATGTTCTGCGGGCGCAGCGACATCAACATGGCGCTCGAGCCCGACACGACCGAGGACGAGGCGAAGATCGCGGCCGGCAAGGCTGGCTGCGTGGAATACGCGGCGCGCAAAGGTGGCGGCTACGCCGGCCCTCCATTCGAGGAGGCGCTCAAGGCCTGCAAGGCGTCGATCACCACGAAGGACCTCCGCCGGGCCCACTGCGAAGACCGGGTCACTGCGAAGAAGTGGCGTCCACAGGACGGCGTGTAGTACAAGCCCGCCATGGCCCGTTCAAAGAGCAAGCACGTCCGGATGAAGATGCGCCGCAAGATCAAGCACGGCGCACGCATGAAGCGCCGCAAGGCTGCCCTCAAGGCCGCGCCGAAGGTGGCGAAGGCCGAGAAGGCGCCGAAGTCCGGCAAGAAGTAACGCAGCGTGAGCGCCCCGGTCGTACCGGGAGCACCACCGCGATCTCCATGGCCCGCGTTCGCCGCCTGCGCGGTGGGCGCGTTCATGAGCACGCTCGACGGCAGCATCGTAAACGTGGCGCTGCCCACGTTTGCCGATCCGTCCGTGATGCCGAAGGGCAGCTTCGCGTCGGCCACGTGGGTCTACGTCGGGTTCTCGCTCACCTCGACGGCGGCGCTGCTCACGGGCGGCCGTCTCGGCGATCTCTTCGGTCGGCGCCGGATCTACATCGCCGGAATGTTGCTCTTCACGCTGGCCTCGCTCTTCTGCGGCATCGCGCCGGACATCCACTGGCTCATCGCCGCGCGCGTGCTGCAGGCGCTCGGCTCCGCGATGCTCTTGTCGAACGGCGCGGCGCTCCTCGTCGACGCGTTCCCTCCGCACCAGCGCGGCAAGGCGCTCGGGCTCTTCGGGATGACGGTTGCGCTCGGACTCTCGTCGGGTGCGCCGCTTGGTGGGTTGCTCCTCACGTCGCCCGATCGCTGGCCCATCATTTTCCTGATCAACTTGCCGGTTGGCGTTCTCGGCGCGCTGCTCTCGATGTGGGCGCTCCCCAAGGGGCGGCCCTCGACGACCGCGCGTCTCGACGTTCGCGGCGCCGTCCTGCTCGCGGTGTTCGCGGGCGCGCTCGGTGCGCTCATCGAGAGCTTCCGCCACGGCTACCACCCCGAGCGTGCGATGGGACTTGCGGCGGCCGCCGTCCTCGCGGGTTTCGTGCTGCATCGGGTCGAGCGCCAGGAGGCGGATCCGATCGTCGACTTCGACTTGCTGTCGAACCGGGTCTTCGCGGGGGGCTCGCTCGCATTGCTCTTCACGTTCGCGGCGCTGCCCGCGAGCCTTTTGCTGATCCCCTATTACCTCCACGACCTCGGCCGCGTGCCGATGTCCACGGTCGGCGTGGTGATGCTCTCCGGACCGCTCGCCCTCTCCGTGTGCGCGCCGCTCGCGGGTTCGCTCTCCGACCGGATCGGGACGCGCATCCCGACCGTCGCGGGAATGGCGCTCGCGGCGATCGGCTACGCGCTGCTCGCGTTCGGGCTTTCGGAATCGCCGCGTCCGTTCGATGTCGCGTGGCGCTCGTTCATCGTCGGGATGGGCATGGGCTTCTTCACCGCGCCGAACAGCTCCGCCGTCATGGGAGCGACGCCGCGCGAGCGGCTCGGTCTCGCGAGCGGCATGCTCGGCACCATGCGCAATTTGGGTGCTTCGGTCGGGGGCGCGGTCTCCGCGGTCCTCTTCGCGACGACGTTCGTCGCGGCGACCGGCGCCGTGTACAGCGCCGACCTCGCTCGTGCGAATCCGGCCGCGACGCTCGACGCTTTGCGCATCGCGTTCCTCGCGAGCGCCGGCTTCGCGACGCTCTCCGCGATCCTCTCGCTGGTAAGACCCTCCGCAGCCGCAACCTCCCCCCTCCCCCCGGGAGGGGGGGGGAGGGGGGACGGCGATGCTGTACGTGAAAACGGGTGAGACCTTTCCAGGTCCCACCCGCTGTTGCTTCGACGCGGCTTCTTAGAAGTACTTCCCGATCTCCGAGTCCGCGATCTTGTCCGCGCCGTCTTCGTTGACCACGATCGCCTTGCCCTTCGACGTCACGACGATCACGCGGTCACCGACCGAGAGCGCCTCGCGGATCGACGGGTGCAGGCGCACCACCGCGAACCACGCCTCGGAGAGGTACTTCACCTTCAACACCTTCTCGGTGCCCTTGTACTCGGCGTCGATCCAGGCACCGCGCGTCCACACGAAGGTCTTGCCGCCGGCGCGAGTCACGTTCGCGACTTCGTCGCGGTCGAGGACTTCCTTTTCGCGCTTGTCCTTGTTCTTGCGCGACACCGCGACGCCCGTGCTGCCGGTCTTCGTGGTGATCGCCTCGGCGCTCGGTTCGTACGCAGCCCAGTCATCGCCGCCGCTCGCCATCGCGTCCGCGGACGGGGCCTGCGCCGCCGCGACCGGCGTCGAAGAGGCGCTGCCCTTCCCGCCGCCGCCGTTGAAGGAACGCCCGCCGGACTCGGAGAGCTTCGGCGCCGCATCCTGGCGAGCGATGCGCTTGGCGGAATCCTTCTCCTCGCCGCGGAACGAACCGCTCCCCGGCGAGACGGGACGGGGCGCCGGCATGTTGGCCGCCGTGAGCTCGCTGTCCTCGACGACGAGGTAGCTCGTGTACGGCGTCATGATTCCCCACTTGCGAGCGAGCGTGATGATCTCGTCCCGGAGCTCCGGCTTCTCGCCCTTCGCACGCACTTCGTCGAGGAGGAAGCCGACCTTGCGGGTCGCCCACAGGCGCGGGATGAACGCCGTCGCATCGGCATTGTCACCGACGTCGCCAGTGAACGTGCCTTCGTAGACGAGCGACTGCTTCTTGCCCTGCAGGTTGCCCTTGAGAGTGACTGCGTTCGCGCCGTTCGACTTGTAGCGGCCGAACACCGTGACCTGGCCGCCCTTGAAGAGGTCGGGCACGTTCTTCGGGTAGACGTCGTAGACGGACATCTTTCCAAAGTCGACGAGAGGTCCGTCATCACCGGGCTGTTGATCTTCTCGGCAAACGAGCTGACCTTCACTTCGATCTCTTCGTCGGCCGTCGCGTACTCCGGCGTGCCCTTCAGCTCGGCAGAGAGGCGGTCGAGCAGCATCGCGTTGAGCTCGGTGCCGACGCCGAAGCTGAACACGCGCACACCTTCGGGCGCGTTCTTCTTCGCGTTGCGGATGATCGCTTCGGGATCGGTCTCGCCGATCGTCGGCTCGCCATCGGTCATGAAGACCACCATCGCGGGCCGCTCGGCGGAGGGCTTGCCCACCATCTTGAACGCTTCGCTCAGCGCCTCGTCGATCGCGGTGCCGCCCGCGGCGACCAGGTTGCCGGCGAACTTCCGCGCCTTCTCGATCTCGTCCTTCGACGCGGTGCGCATCTCGTTCGCGTAGGTCTCCGTGCCGGTGGAGAAGCGGACGATGTTGAAGCGGTCCTTCGGGTTGAGCGTGCCGAGGATGTAGCGAAGCGCTTCCTTCGCCTTGTCCATCTTCGCGCCGTCCATCGAGCCGGAGCTGTCGAACACGAACACGACGTCCTTCGGAAGGATGTCGGCGGCCGCGATCTCCGTCTTGGGGGACATCAGGATGACGAAGTAGCCGTCGTCGCTCTTGCCGTCCTTGAACGTGAGCAGGTTGAGGCCGACATCCTTATCCGAGACCGTATAAAAAAGGTCGAAGTCGCGATCGAGCAGAGCGGTCTTCTCCTCGAAACCGACGATCGCGGCGTTGTCGCCCTTGCGATCGATCGAGATCTTGTGGGTCGGCGAGTAGATCGACTTCAGGTCGACCTTCGACGAGATCGCGAGCTTGAGCGAGAGGTCACCCTGCACGCGCGTCGCCTTGCCGCCGGTGGCGAGCGGATACGTGTAGCGGCCGATGCCGCCTTCGATCTTGGTGAGCTCGCCGTACTCGATCTCGATCTTCTGCTCGCCGCGCGGGGGAATCGGGAACACGCGGCAGCGGAGCAGGCGCTGTCCGGCGTACTCGAGCAGGCCGGGGTCCCGCATGCGCGAGACGATGCCTTCGTAAATGCCGCGAGCCTTGTCGGCCTCGAGGACTTCGCCGACGACCTTCTTGCCGTTCATCCAGAGCGCGAACTCCGCAATGGCGACGCCGTCAGGAACCGGGAAAACGTAGGTCGCTTCGAGCGGCCGGTCGACGTTCGAAACGAAGATCTGCTCGATGTGGGTGCGGGCGAGCTGATCCTTCACTTCGACGCTGACGCGCTGCGATTTGATCGCGAGCGGCGCGAGCGAGGGGTCCGTAGGGACCAGGACCTGCGCCGCGGCGGGAAAGGAGAGGAGGGTGGAAGCGAGGAGGGAGGCGGCGGCGAGTACGGACTTGTAATTCATGGTTGTCGCTCTCGACAGCCGGCGTTGTCCGGCGGTTCCGGATCGCATCGCACTCCCGCAACCCCTTGCCCCGCAAGCCCTTTCGGCCCTCCTCGCCCTGAGCGGGCGAAGCGAGTCGAAGGGCTTTCCGTCATGGAGCCGTCATCGCGCTTGGGAGCTCAAGGTGCGGTATCGAGGAAGACGGTCTTCCAGCGGGTGAAGAAGTCGACAGCGGCGCTACCGCGCTCGCGGCCGCCGTTCGAGGTCTGCTTCATTCCGCCAAACGGGACGTGGGTCTCACCGCCGACGGTGGGAGAGTTCACGTGCACGATTCCGGAGTCGAAGCCCTTCACGAAGCGCATCGCTCGATCGAGGTCGCGCGTGTAGACGGACGCCGAGAGTCCGTAGCGCACGCCGTTCGCCATTGCGAGCGCGTCCGCGTCGTCCTTGGCGTGCAGGATCACGAGCACCGGGCCGAAAATCTCTTCTTGCGCGATCGGTTCGTACGCCGGCACGTTCGCGAGCACCGTCGGCGGATAGAACCATCCGTGCTCGAGCGCGCCGTGTTTCGCGCGCTCGCCGCCGATGAGCGCCTTCGCGCCGCCAGCGATCGACCGCGCGACCATCTGCTCGACGCCTTTGAGCAGCGCTTCTGAAACGAGCGGCCCCATCTCGACGGAGGGCATTAGCCCGGAACCGAGGTTCAGCCGGCGTGCGCGCTCGACGAGCGCTTCGACGAACGCCTGCGCGACCGACGGCAGCAGGATCACGCGCGAAGTCGAGGTGCAGCGCTGGCCCGCGTTCGCGAAGGCGCCGCGCACGCATGCTTGGGCGGCGTATTCCACGTCGGCGTCGTCGAGCACGACGAGCGGGTTCTTGCCGCCCATCTCGCAGAGAGCGGGGGCGCCGCGGTCCGCGAGCGTGCGTTGCAGCTCCGCACCGACGAGCGTCGATCCGGTGAACGAGACGGCAGATACGTCGGGGTGCTCCGCGATCGCCGCGCCGACGACGCTGCCGGGACCGTGCACCACGTTCAGCACGCCTGCCGGCGCGGAATGCTCCGCGAGCGCCTGGTCGACGATCGTCGCGATGCGGCTGGAGATCAGCGGCGTGTGCGGTGACGGGCACCACACCGCGGTGTTTCCCGCGGCGAGCGCCGGCGCGATCTTCCACGCGGCGATCAACGCGGGGTAGTTCGACGGCGTGATGAGTCCGGCGACGCCGACGGGCTCGCGCAGCGTGAGCACGAGCCGTCCCGGCGCTTCCGACGGCAG